>Ga0182239_1000367_pt1 | contig 16794 bp, 12 predicted proteins | sample hydfrate6_PW_210_FD_132456 | JGI IMG/M metagenome (GOLD analysis project Ga0182239, IMG submission 132456) | Subsurface microbial communities from deep shales in Texas, USA - hydraulic fracturing test 6_PW_210 | ecosystem: Environmental > Aquatic > Deep subsurface > Shale gas/oil reservoir >... | reverse complement strand
TCCAGCGGCGTCGGTGCCAAATGCGGATAGCGCAACAGAAAATCACGCCGGTACACATACAGACCGATATGTCTGTACCCGAGCACATGCATTGCACCGGGCATTACAGCAGAGTCAGCATCCCGTGTATGGGGAATAGGCGAACGGGAAAAATACAGAGCAAGTCCATGTTGATCGGTAACCACCTTAACCACGTTGGGGTCTATAAAGTCTTCCTGCGAACCAATGCACGCCATCAGGGTTCCCATACTTATATCAGTATTTTCCTTCAGGGGTGCAATAGCGGTATCAATCATCTCCGCTTCAATCATGGGTTCGTCACCCTGCACATTCACAATCAGGTCTACATCGGTAAGATCAGCTGCCACTTCTGCAAGGCGATCGGTACCCGTTTCATGTCGTGGTGATGTAAGCACGGCCCGAGCCCCAAAGTCCTGGGCCGCAGCAAGGATGCGTTCGTCATCGGTAGCGATGATAACTTCATCAACATGACTGGCCATCCGGGTTCGCTCGTACACATGCTGCACCATGGGTTTACCATGGATGTCTACCAGAGGCTTAGCCGGAAAACGAGTCGAAGCGTAGCGAGCCGGAATAATTGCAACAACACGCATGAAATCTCCAGGATATTATAAACTTAGTAAATGCTGAAAAAACGAAAAATTTTCCTTAATCTATCGGCTCTGACACTTCGGGCACAATCCGTAGATCTCCAGGCGCCTATGTGACAGGGTGTAGCGATGAGCAGCAGCAGCCTTCTGCAACAGCGAGTCTATCTGCAGATCTTCAAACTCGACAATATTACCGCACTGCTCACAAATCAGGTGATAGTGATGATCTTCACCGGTATTGGCTTCATAACGAGTCTGTCGATCGCCAAAGTGCCGCTCCGCAGCTATCCCACTTTCCGCCAGAAGCTTCATAGTACGATACACGGTAGCATACCCGATATTGGGATGCTTTTTACGCAGGCGAATGTATAACTCTTCAGCCGAAAGATGCGAAGGAGAGGAAAGAAAAGCATCCAGAATAATCTGGCGCTGGCGCGTAACCTTCAAATTGTGTTTAGCCAGATACGCGCGAAACTGATTCTGCACTGAAGACATTCATTCACCTGCACAAAAAAAAGAAATCCTGACAATTCAAAAATATACGTGACGTTACTTACGCAGCAATCAGCCCCGTAAAGATTGCCAAACGCTAGAGATTACCCAGATACTCCACAACATCGGGCTGCATCCAGTCAATCGCACCCCTCACATGCTCAACCACAATACCGTTTCGATCTACCACAAAGGTTTCCGGATACCTGGAAACATTGTAGAGGCGTTGCACCTGCGCCTGAGGGTCGAACAGGATTGGGAAGCTATGGGACTTGTCTTCAAGAAAAGCGGCAACTGCTTCCGGACCGTTTTCTTCTACATTAATCGCAAGCATTTCAAAATACTGCCCTTTAAGATGTTGATACAATTTCTCCATGGAGGGCATCTCCTGCCGGCAGGGAGGACACCATGTAGCCCAGAAATTAACCAACACCACTTTACCCCGCAGCTCTGAAAGGGTTACTTCCTCGCCCTGCATGGTTTTAAGGGTAAAATCGGGAGCAGTTTCTCCCATACTCACCTTTGCGCGCGCTGAAGCTTCCGGAGACTCGCTTTTATCACACCCGAGCATCAATCCGCACAGCAGACACAACAATGTAGCATAACCAAACGCATGTAAAAAACTACGGTACATACTTGAAACTCTCCTGAAATATATGAGAAATCGAAAACTGGATTCTAACTCAGCTGTGCAGATAATAACCCGCATATCTCGAGACATAAAGAAGAAACTGCCCCAGGTTAAAAAACCCTTTCGCTATGGTTTCCCTGCACGTATGCCCTATATAACAGAATAGCGATCCACAGGTCGAGCCGACGCGCATAATCCGTTGACCGTCAATTATCCGGTGTGAAATACTCCCCCGTGTCAACCCAACCTTCAACACTGTTCACCACCTTTGCAGGAGTGTATATGCCAGAAACACCAACAGGGCGACAATTCAACCCTTTTTTCGTAGGAAAAGGATTCAACATAGTACCGGAGAATGTACAAAATCCCGCAAATGCGCGCATAAACCTTATCATGTCTGCAGGGGCTTTTGGCTCCGGTGAGCACGAGACCAGTGCCAGTTGCCTTGAAGAGCTGGAGCAGCTTATATCCCTGCAAAATAAGCAGATACTCGACCTGGGCAGTGGTACCGGCATTCTTGCACTTGCAGCATTAAAACTCGGAGCAGATGCGGCTCTATGCGTGGATATTGAACCTAAGGCGGTAGAGACCTGTCGCTACAATTGTAAGCTAAACCAGGTTCAGGACAGGGTGCGTCACTGTTGTGGCACGGCTGCGGATATCGGAGCGGAGACTTTTGAACTGATCCTCGCCAATATCTACGGTGATATCCTCATCGACATTGCCGAAGATCTGTTGGAACACGCAAGTCCTGGCGCTACCCTGCTCCTTTCCGGCATACTCTATGAGTACAATTTTGATGTGCGCCAGCGCTATGAACGTCTTGGGTGCAGGGTAATAAAAAACCGTATGCTCAACGAATTCAGCACTGTGTTGCTCCAAGCACCTTAACGGGGCAACAACACTTTAAGACTATGCTACGTTTCTGCCGCACGCGCGCATTCAATACATAACAGCGTTGCCGGATCAACGTTCAAACGGCCTGCGGCGATTTCCTCCTCACATCTGGTACAGATCCCGTATTCTCCACTTATTATGCGCTGCAATGCCGCGCGGATGCGCTGTAATTCAACCTCGGTCCGCCGTGCAGATGCGCGCGCCATCGCCTGCTGCTGCATGGCATCCATGCGCGACAGACGCCCGACCCGGCTCTGATCCAGCTCCGCCGTTTTCCCCTGTTCATTCCTGGCATCTGTTCCATCCACAATCTGCACAAGGCGGGTTTCGAGCCGTTCCTTTAATTGATCTATATTCAGGTCATCACGTATCTGCATTACATATCTCCGTTAAAGCGTAATCTACACAAATATAACCAGAGCCGGAACAACGAGGAATAAAAAGCATATCAGCGCCCAGTGTAACATCTGGCGCGTTCCAACCACCGCCACCATGGAAAGTTTAAACGCCATATTGGCTGCGAATGCGATAAGAATGCTGAAAGCAGCCTTCCCAGCCTCCAGGGTTCCCGTTTGAACCAGATGTGTGTTGGAAAGGGTTATCGCATCTACATCGGTTAAACCCGAAATAAACGACACCGCATATACTCCGCTGTCACCCCATATATCCTTGGCGGCAGAAACCGCCAGCAGTACCAGGGCATACAAAAACCCGAACAACAGAGCCTGCTTTAACTCAGCCGGATTCTTGATCTCCGGCAGTGGTGCCTGTTCATCGACACTTTTTTTCCATGCCACTGTGATGGGGATAAGCGCACACACAAACATGGCAGCAAAAGGCCACGCCAGATTGTACAGGAGTGGATAATGAACCACCCCGATCAGAACCGCCATTCGTACCAGAACAACCGCCGATGCAAGTGAAACCACGATGGCTGCCGTAAGGGAAAAGCCCGGATGCTTGCGCGCATGACGACTGAATGACAGCGTAGTCGCGGTACTCGATACCAGCCCGCCCAGCAGCCCGAGAACCGGGCCACTCCAACGCCTGCCGATAAATTTGACCGTAACATAGCCCGTCAGATTCAGGGCGCTGATCATCACCACCATCAACCAGATATTGTACGGATTAAGCGCTTTGTATGGTCCATAGCCACGATCCGGCAGTATAGGCAGAATCACAAACGCTATCAGGACAAACTGCAGTATTGCATGGATATCCGGAGCAGACAGTCTGCGGCTGAACGCGTGCATCTGGGGCTTGAAATATAAAATCGCGGTCGTAATCAGGCTCAGAGCCACGCCCGCTTCAGTCAGCCCCCGTGCTACAAGCACGCCAATTCCGTACGCGATAACCAGTGCCACTGCGGTGGTCAAACCAAGAGCCTCATCTTCACGCACGCGCTGCATCTGCATGATAGCGGTCTGCAGGGTCACCGCCCCCAGACCCACAGGGATCAACCAGAAACTGCTGCTCACCTCAGCCAGGTGTGCACACAGGCACCCGAAAAGGGTTACGAGCATAAAGGTACGCAATCCGGCAATCTTGGTGGATTTGCGTTCCCGTTCCAACCCCATCAAAGCTCCAAGCAGTGTCGAAAGCAGATAGAATTCGAGAATTTTAAATGCACTTATATCCATAAAAAATTCGATAGCCCGTTTTTTCAGGTACGTTCAGTGGCAGCAGCTACAGGAACGGCTTCATCGCAAGCTCCATCGGGTTTATGTGGATCCCTGGCAGCAATAAACGACTCAAACCTATCACGCTCAAGGGTTTCTTCCTCTACAAGCAAGTCGGCAAGTTCTTCAAGAATAGTGCGATTTTCGCCTATAATTGCCGCGGCACATTTTTCCGCCTGCGTAACCAGATTCCTGACCTCCTGATCAATTACCCACGCCGTTTTATCGCTGAAGTTCTTCTCTGTTGCGAGTTTGCGCCCCAGGAACGGATGTTCCTCCCCACGCGGGTAACTTAAAGCTCCAAGGACATTGCTCATCCCCCACTGACACACCATTTTCTCCGCCAGATCCATGACCTGTTTCAGGTCATTCTGGGCTCCGGTGGAAAACTCACCGAAGATCTCCTTTTCCGCCATGCGTCCGCCGAGCATGACACACATGCGCCCCATCAGATAACTGCGCTGATAGTAATACACATCGTCATCGGGAAGCTGCTGAGTCAGACCCAGCGCCTGCCCGTGGGGGATAATGGTAATCTTGTGCACCGGATCGGAACCCGGGATCAGGCGCGCCACCAGTGCGTGCCCTCCTTCGTGTACAGCTGTAAGATGGCGCTCCAGATCTGAGAGGATAAGTTTACGTTCCATTCCCATGAGCTGGCGGTCCTTGGCACGTTCGAAATGTGCGTTGCTTACGCGCGCAGAGTCTTCCCGTCCGGCTATCAGCGCTGCCTCATTACACAGGCTGGCAAGGTCAGCCCCGACCATACCCGGAGTCCCCTTGGCAATGGCTTCGAAGTCAATGTCATCTTCGGTAGGAATATCGCGGGTATGTACGCGGAGGATCTCGGCACGATCGCGCCAGTCCGGGCGTCCGATCACCACCTGCCGATCAAAGCGTCCGGCACGTAACAATGCGGTATCCAGCACATCTGGCCGATTGGTCGCTGCGAGGACGATCACTTCATCGTGGGGGGTAAAACCATCCAACTCTGACAACAACTGATTAAGGGTCTGCTCGCGTTCATCATTTCCGCCCCCCAGGCCTGTTCCGCGCGCACGTCCAACGGCGTCCAGTTCATCCACAAAGATTATGCTGGGGGCGTTCTTTTTGGCGTTTTTAAACAGATCGCGTACCCGGCTCGCGCCCACACCGACAAACATCTCGATAAACTGTGAAGCTGAAATGCTGTAGAACGGAACATCCGCTTCCCCGGCCACGGCCCGCGCCAGGTAGGTCTTGCCGGTGCCCGGAGGGCCGGCGAGCAACACCCCGCGCGGCACTCTGCCGCCAAGGCGGGTGAATTTATGCGGATCGCGCAGATAGTTGATGATGTCTTCCAACTCATGCTTCTCTTCTTTCAAGCCGGCCACATCTGCAAAGCTCACCCCGGTCTGCTCTTTCACATAGCGCTCTGCCCCGGACTGACTCACTCTGCCCATCATGCCGCCGCCCATACCGCCCTGGCGCCGCATCCTGGCAATAAAATACCACCACACCCCGATAATAAGAACCCAAGGGAGCAGGTTTATCAGAATCTTCGCCCACAGGGGAGAATCCTCCACTATGTTGGCCTCGATCTCCACTCCCTGCTCTTCAAGCAGTGGGAGTAAGCTGGGATCATCTACCGGAGGAAGGATGGTTCTGAAACGCACATACTCCTGGGTTTTTTCTTGCACTTCACCTTCCCCGTCCCCCAATAACGGCCGGGGCGCATCAGGTTGCTCCAGGGGGATTTTCTCCTTAAACCGCCCCCTTAATCGCTTGTTTTCCAGGGTAACTTCCGCAACATTACCATCGCTGAGGATTTGCTTGAAACGGCTGTAGGTTATAAGTGCCTGGGGCTCCTGTGGCGTGGAGGGGAACAAATACGCAAACCCTGCGTTGAGAGCAATAATAGCGAGCATGAACAGTACGACCCTGTTCCAGCTTGATTTCATAAGATGAATCTCCCGTATCAGCCATTTGAGGTTACATTTTAAGTCAGGATTAGATGATTCTACCAGAGCTTTGCTGCCAGCCAAAGCGCGATTGCGCTCATACTTATCTTATTCCGCCTACATGGGGTAACGACGCTCTGTTTGGACTTGCGCCGCACCACATTAGAGGTTAGTTTTATATCGAAACCGAAAAATCGCCAAACCCAAAGATCAACATTTCTCCGCTTAGCCGCTTACTGAGGATTCATGTCACACCCCACTCTCCACAATCCCGCTGCAATCCTGGCCTACATCAAAGCAGGATTTCCACTTAGACATTTCCGCTTCCAGCATTGGACGGGCATCCTTCTCTGCACTCTGGGTCTGACTGCGCTACTTACCTTTCCGCTCCATGCGCAGGAGCTCTCCCTGAGCGCGGCACTGGAGCGTGCTTCTACCCAGGCCACAGAACTCCAACGTCTGCAACAGCAGCAGCAACTGGCTCAAGCCACCTACACCCGCTCTGCCCAGGCATATCTTCCCCGCATCAGCGCCGAATCAACCTGGATACGTGCCGACGCGGATGCGCTTGAACATATCCCGAGCCTCAATTTGCGCGCCACTCCTCCAGTAACCACCAGTGATTACGGCCCCATTGAAGGGATCGTAAGTGGGATAAACATCCTCCAGCCTCTGATTCATATGGAAGGATGGATGGGCCGCGCCCAGGCAGGCGCTGCGGCGCGCGCACGCGCGGCCACAACGGAGTGGGGGGCGCAGATGCTGATATTGAAAACCGCCCAGGTTTATTTTGGCGTGCATATCCAGGGGGCCGTTCTCCACGCAGCGCAACAGGCACTATCCGCAGCACGTCAGGCGCTCGAAAGTGCCAGAGCCAACTACTCTGAGGGGTTGGTAAGCAAACTGGATGTCTCCAGAGCCAGGGCTGAAGCCCACAGAGCACAGGCGCGCGTGTATGGCGCTGAGGCTGAAGTACACAAGGCTAAAAACGAGCTCGCGTCGCTCCTCGGCCTGAACCCCACAGAAGCGATCATGGTTACCACCCCTTTGCCTCATCCTCTCCCCCCGACCGAATATCCTCTGCCCCAACAGCAACGCGCGGATATTGCCGCGCGTGAACTCATGGCGGAGTCAGCATCTGCCGGGGTGGACAAAGCCCGGGCCCGCATTATCCCTAAAGTAAACCTCCTGGCACGCCAGCAGTGGGTTAATGGAGATGCGGCCCTCGAAGACAATGGTGATGCATGGCTGGTGGGAGTCAACCTCGAGTGGTATCTGTTCGAAGGGCTGAATCGCAGAGGTGAAATAGCTGAGGCTAAGGCACAGGCAGAGCTGGCCCGGGTTGAAATCACAGAGAAAAAACGCGCCGCCGGAGCACAACAGCATAACAGCTTAAACGACTGGGTTGCCTCCTGGAAGGCGTGGGAGGCATCGCGCACTGCGGCAGAGTCCGCTGTAACTGCGGCAGACCTGGCTGCGCGCCGCTATACAGAGGGACTGGGGAATCTTACTGATGTGCTCCACACGCGCGCGGAATTGTTTCAACGCCAGGTCGATGCAAGCCGCTATCAGTACCACGCCCTGCTCGCGGGGATGAGCTATTATCTGCACCACGGTTACAATCCTGTGCAGGGGCTACCACCTAAGCTGAGGTGAGCGCGCTTCTCCTCCGCGGCAATGGACAGGCCCCCGATGTACGCAACCACCATATACACATAACTCATGGATAGACCTATATGCGCTTCACACTCCACAGATGGCATCCAGACACCGTACCATCCGGCATAAAACCAACAGAGAACACGTGCAAGAAGGTATGCTTGGTCCTTTGCACCTTTGCGCTAATCCTGTGCAGCCTTGGCATATGCGCTTGCCAAAAAGAGGAAACAGCATATTCTCCCCCGCCTGCTCCATCTGCCCCTACGCAAAAGAACATACCCGAAGTGGAGACTGTGGAGGTAAAGAAGTGGCGCTCAGACATACAGCAACGCTTTAGCGGGGTGGTGCGTCCGCGCAAGCGTGCGCTGTTGAGCACCCGCATGCGCGGCACCCTGACCCACCTGCATGTCGCCGCCGGGGATGAAGTTGAAGCTGGTGAATTGCTCGCACAGGTGGATGCGCGCGATATTGTTGCTGCCCTGGGTGCAGCGCAGGCTCAGCAGAAGGCGGCGCAAAGTGCGCATACCAAAGCGCAGCTCGATGTACAACGTCTCGAACGACTCTACGCCGAAGACCTGATTGCGCGCAACCGTCTCGAACGCGCACGGGTGGAACGCGACAGCACAAAGGCAACGCTTGAGAAGGCGCGCACCCAGGTGCGCCTGCACCGGACCAATCTCGAATACGCACGTATCAGCGCTCCGTTCCGCGGGGTTGTGAGTGAATTGCCCGTGGACCAGGGATCGTTTGTAGGCCCTGGCACTACCCTTGTGGTGCTTGAAGATCGCTCCTCTTTCCGCATTGACGCCCCGATATCTGCACAGGCAGCCAGTATCCTGAGAGAAAATACTCCGCGCTTTGTGGTTAAAGCACATTCCAGATCCCAACTGCGCCGCGCAACGTATCAGGATATTATCCCTTCCATGGAGAAGGGAGGTGTGGGCCAGATTCTGCGTCTGCAACTTGAGACAGCAGATAGCGCTATCCACCCCGGACAGGTGGTAGAGGTTATCCTCGAAACTCCCCAATTCTCTGAGACCTCGGGAGATAGCGCATCTCTCGCCCCTGCCACGCGCATTCCCCGTTCTGCCTTGATACGCCAGGGACAACTCACGAGTGTAATGCTCGTTGAGACACCCCCCGCTGAAGCTGACACCTGCAAGGTACGCAAGCGCTGGATCGTCACCGCCACCTCTGAGAATCGCACGCAAACGGGAGCAACATCTGACCCCGTGGTGAAGGTAATCCGGGGATTGAACCCCGGCGAAGTGGTGGTGCTGGATCCACCCGCTACCCTGGGTGACGGACAACGGGTCAGGCTTGCGGCGGAGACCAACTGATGGAGCGTTTAGGTCTTGCGGGGCGCATCGCACGCAGAAGTATAGATTCTCCTCTGGTTCCTCTGTTTGTCATTGCGTGTTTCATTTTTGGAATCTACAGCCTCCTGGTTATCCCACGTGAGGACCGCCCCGATATCGATCTGCCCACCGCAACAGTGGTTACCCCGTGGCCCGGTGCCGGGGCAGAGCAGATTGACAATCAACTTGCGCGCCGCAGCGCGACCTGGGTGCGCCAGTTGGCAAGTGTCACCGAGGTACGCAGTAGCAGCACGGACGATGCCGCCCTTCTGCAGATCGAATTTACGCCGGGCACAAACAAAGCGGTGGCGTTTGCACGTCTGGAGGAGTTGTTTGCCACCCACGCCCCGATGCTTCCGCAGGGGGCCGGGCCCGCCAAAATTGAAACCTATGGCGATGACCATCTGGTGATGCTCACTGCAAGCCTGAAGAGTAAAACCCGCTCTGCTACAGAACTCGAACTGCTTGCTACCGAAATGGCGACCGAGCTTGAGCAGCTTGAAGGGGTGCGCAGTATCCGCGTGTATGGAGGCAACCAGCGTGCAATAGAGATTCTCCCTGACCCTCAGGCTCTGGCCGCGCACAACCTGATCTTAAGTGAGGTTGCCGACGCCATTGGGATAGCCACGCGTCAGTTCCCGGTGGGACGCCTCGAAAGCGCCCCGGTAACCCTTATCCGCGCGGGTTCCCATATAGGCAGGGTTGAAACCCTGGCGCGCATTCCCGTAGGCAAGGGGGAGAGTGGGCCCATCTACCTTGAAGATGTCGCTATCATCCGGGATGGAAGTGTAAAAAACAATCACGCCGCCCTGCACTGGCAGCGCGGCCAGGATGAAGCGTGGCCCAGCGTCACCCTTGCAGCCACTACCCTTGACGGCAAGAACGTCAGTGATGTAACGCGCTCTTTGAAACAACACATGGAACGGCATGCGACATCGCTGTTACCTGCAGATGTGGAACTCACAACCACCTACGATGCCGGAGCCGATGCTACGGCGCGGGTGTATCGGGTTTTGAACCAGCTCCTCACCGGCACCCTGGTGGTGGTGGGGATTATCTGGTTCGGGCTCGGATGGCGCGCCGGGCTGATTATTGCCATGATGATGCCTGCGTCACTCGCGGTGGTACCCTGGCTGTATTACCAGATCAACTTCAGCCTTAATCCGGTTTCTATCGCAGCCATGATCCTGGCCATCGGTATTCTCTCGGACGATGCGGTGGTGATGCTGGAAAATATCGCGCGCCGCTTTCGCGCTGAGGGGCAAAAAAGCCGCACCATAACCATCGACGCCATCAACGAGGTTGGCAATCCAACCATACTTGCAGATTTGCTCGTGGTTGTAACCCTCCTCCCTACCGCATATATAACCGGAGAGATGGGACAGTACGTGCGCTCTATCCCGATTGGAGCCTCGGCTGCGGTGCTATTTTCCCTTTTGGTCGCCCTCCTCATCACCCCATATTTCGGCTTTAGGCTCCTCAATATCCCGGCAGCGGGACGCAAGGATCAAGCTTACGCTCGGCGGGATCAAAATTCCCGGAAGAGTGATGAACACGGCAATAATCCCCCTGCCATGCGCACCACGTTTTACTGCGCCCTCATGCGTGCGCTATTGGGGCAAAGCAGCATCCTGCGCTGGCTCATGTATGTCACACTCCTGCTGCTCTTGGGAGCGAGCTTTCTCCTCCCCGCAAAACGGATGGTTCAAATTGGTCTCACCCCCCCTGCTTGATCGCGAGACCTTTGCCATCAACCTCGAGCTCCCTGCAGATAAAACCCGCCAGGACACCCTGGAAGCGATAAGCAGCCTGCAACGCAAACTGGAGCCGTATCCGGAGATTAAATCCCTCACTACCTACGTGGGAACCGGCGCCCCGCAGATATTCCCCCCGTCTGAAACACCTGTGCCTGTGACAGACACCGGACCTCACATGGCCACCATTCAGGTGCAAATGATGCCTGAAGATGAGCGCCAACGCCTCAGCTATGAGGTAAGCCAGGAGATAAACACCCACCTGAGCACCTGGCTTGAACCGTACAACGCAACAGGGCATATCGGCAGGATACCCTCCGGGCCCTCCAGTGATCGGGATATAACCGCAGAGATATATGGCGCAGACCTTGACGCGCGCCGGAACACGGCAACCCAGCTTGAAGCGTGGCTCCAACGCCGCGCCGGGGTAGTGGGCACTGAACAGATCCCGCGCACCCCGCTGCGCAATCTGACCCTGGGACTCGATTCACAACGCGCTGCGCTTCACGGAGTAAGCCCGGACACCCTGATTCGCACCTTGAACCTCGCCCTCAATGGAGAGCAGATTGGAACCTGGCCCGACCCCGCTGCGCGCAATTCGATCCCTATGATCCTGCGTCTGGATGAAGAGCAGCGCCGTGACAGCACCGCTTTAACCGCTTTATATGTCGCAAGCGCCACAGGTACAGCAGTGCCCCTTGAGGATCTGGTGGAATTCAAGGATTCAGAGGGGCTCCCCTCGCTGCAGCGCCGTGACCTGCGCCCTGTACTCACGGTTGCCGCAGATTTGGATCGCGACATCTCCCTCCCCTTGAGCGTGCAACTCGAAAGCATGGCGCAGGGCAATACCATTGACACCGGGGGACGCGAGATCCCGGTGTACTGGCTTGATCTGCCCCAGGAAAGGGAGATATCGAGCGCAAATGGAACCGTGATTTACTGGTCCGGAGAATGGGAAATGACGCGCGATGTATACCGTGATCTGGGAGTTGCAAGTGCGGTTGCGATGCTGCTGATCTACATCCTCATTGCGGGCTGGTTCAGCTCCTACACCCTCCCGGCACTCATAATGCTCCCGATCCCCCTGATCTTTATCGGAGTGATCCCTGCCCACTGGATTTGGGGAGTGGATATCGCCGGCACCGGAGTTCTGGGAATAATCGCCCTCGCCGGTATCGTCACCCGCAACGCCATCCTACTGGTTGACTTCATAAAACAGCGCGAAAAGGAGGGGATGGAAATCGGTGAAGCCGTACTCCAGGCCGGAATTGAGCGTACCCGCCCTATCCTCCTCACGGCAGCCACAGTAATGTTCGGCAGCGGGGTGCTGATCTTCGAACCCTCACTGGAACCCCTGGGTTTAAGCCTCGCCAGCGGCGTCCTGATCTCGACTCCGATCACCCTGGTGCTGATCCCGGTGCTGTACTTTCATGTGTATCGAAAGCGTTGGGGGAGAGGAAATGCTGAATGAGAAAACCAGACGCTGGGTTACGAAGCAAAGAAAACGCTGTTTTTATAAACTGGACAATTTTAAACTCTTTAAATTCTATGAGATAGTTGTATAATCCAGTGATCTTAATCTAATCTGTATTATATATTTCATCAGCTACATGCTTGATTCGCCATACCAAGGAAGATTCAATACAACGGAGGGAAGCTATGAAGATCAACCGCAGTATTATTTTGTGTGTAAACTTACTATTAGTCTCAATGTTATGTGCATGCGGAGGAGACGGAGGTAGTTCAAGTTCAGGCACGACACCTGATGACAATAATGATGCTCCCATAACCGGTGCTTCACTAACCCTTTCAAGTTCTCTTGATTCTGGTGAACTTCTTGCTAAACAGGGAGAAGCTACTATTTATGCTGAGGTTACAGGTTCCGATGGACTACCAAGCCCAGATGGCGTAGCTGTAAGGTTTTCAGCATCCTCTGGTACAATTACCAATTCTTCATCCACCGTTGGTGGTACTGCTACTGCTAATTACAAATCCACCAATATCGGTGGAAATGTTACTATTTCGGCTTCAGTAGATAGATTCCCTGAGGATGCCCTCTACGATGAATATAATTTAACGGTAGCTTCTGGTCCAGCTGTACAAATAATCACAGAAAACATTGAGCCAACTAGTTTAGGTTTGCGTGGCAGTGGAACCAATGAAGTAGGTACATTTACCTTTAAAGTTACAGATGGAACCGGTGGACCAGTACAGGATGGACAGGAAGTTCGCTTTTCTCTCGAATCACCTACTGGTGGTGCTGAATTCCTATCTGATCCTATTGCTACAACAGTAGATGGCATTGTCACTATCTCTCTAATAAGTGGCAACGTTTCGGGTGTTGCGACAGTAACAGCAACAACTGAGTCAGAAGTAGGTACAATTACAACCCAGGCACGTATTACCATCGGCAACAATGAGCCTGACCAGCGCCATCTTACCTTCGCAGCAGATCGCCTCAATATCCCGGGTTTGATTTATGCCGGAATTGAAAACGAGATTACCGCCTATGTTGCGGATCGTTACTCTAATCCAGTACCTGCGGACACTCCGGTATATTTTGCCGGTGAATGTGGCACTGTGGCACTCACCGATGCGGAGGGGATTGCAACGAATACTACCAATGTTTACGGACAAGCAACGGCCACTGCCATTACCGGAAATCCTACAGATCAATTATGTCGGTACATCTTCTGGACTGAAGGACAAGAGGCATACACAGACAGCAATGGCAACGGTCGTTATGATGAGGGCGAATCCCACGAAGATGTTAGCGAGCCCTTTATTGACGCCAATGACAACGGAATCTATGATCCCGATGAAACCTACTTTGATTTAGACCAAAATGGCACCTTTACTGGAGTAGACGACGTATGGCAGGGCAATACATTTGTTTGGACCAGCGCAAATATTAGATGGTCAGGTGAAGTAGCCCAGCCCACAGTAGCGCCAAACACCTTCAGCATAGCTCAGGGAACTTCGCAAGATTTCACTTTTTCGGCTACAGATGTTTTGAATGGTCCATTGCCTGGAGGAACAACAATAAATGTTACTTCAGAATGTCTAACCCTAACAGGTGAAGGTACAGGTGAAGATGGACTTGTTTTGCCTGACGCAGTAAACGGGCCAACAGAATTCAACTTCAGTGCAACTGCAGCTACAGACGCAGAATTGGGTCCCTGCACTATTGACATTACAGTAACAGGCACTGAGGAAGATGGAAATGGGACTGAAACAACTATAATTAACGGAGAAATCAAAGCTGGAACAGGAGACACAGATGGAGATTCATCTAATTCAATCGCCTCCTTTTCTGGTACAGGAAGTGATGTAACACCTAAGTTCACCATTGAAGAAACAGGCAATTACCTGTTCAAAATGACTCATTCAGGTGAAGACTACTCCTCATCTAGCTTTGATCTAAAGGATGAGTTCGGTAATACTGAAGATTATCTTGATTTTGCTAGCACAGTTTCACCTCAAGCAGCATCTGATGTAAAATTAGATCCAGGCATCTATTACATCTCTGTAGATTCTAACGGCTCATGGACAGTAACTGTAACTAAATTTTAAGTTAAATAACCCAAACTTAAATAACGGTATTGTTACCTTCATAGGGCAGACGGTAATCCCTAAATTTTAAAACCAGAATAATTGATAAAATTAAAGGGCCAAACCAGCTAATTGCTGATTTGGCCCTTGTTTTAATGGTACTCGGGACGGGAATCGAACCCGTACAGGATATAATCCCGAGGGATTTTAAGTCCCTTGCGTCTACCAGTTCCGCCACCCGAGCATTGCAGTGGGTATTTGTAATGTAAAACGGTAATGGGTGTCAAACAAAAAGGTTGTGTATCCAGGATTTAGCCACACTTGCTCTATTCTGGCGCGTAAATAAAGTTTATTTCAGGATTGTGGGCGAGGAAGTCAAACTTGTGACAGTAATAAAAAAACAGCTTCAACCCTTCCAGATGCAACTCTTCAAGATCGTATGACATGGCATGCCAGTATGCTACCAATTGTTGCGGGGTTATCCAGGTACTCTGGGGTTGGCTGTGCGCCAGGGGATTTATGTTCTGCGCTGCACGCTGGCGGGCACAATCGAGTTGTTGCGACAGTTCATGGAGTGCGGCCTGTTTCTGTGGGTCTATATCACGGCGTGCAATCCACAAAGCGAATACAAAGGGTAAGCCGGTGTGTTGTGCCCAGAGCTCTGCAAGATCATAACAATGCCACTCTGAGGCAAGGAGTTTGGTGCGGTACTTGAGGGCTTTATCCCCAATGAGGAGCGTCGGGTGCCCCTGCTCCAGCCAATGTTCTGCCGGTTCTGCCGGAACAATCCCCTCTACTCCATCCCACTGGTAAAATTGCCGGAGCAAGACTTTAAGCAGGTGCACGGATGTTGCGGATTCACCTGTGAGGTATATGGGACTGTGCTTTATCTCTTCCAGACTTTTTTTACTGAACAGAACAACACTCTGCACCTGATTAAAGGCACTGATAGAGTGACCCGGAACCAGACTGTAATTGGAAAAGTTACGCCCGTATTCAAAAGATGATGATGGACTGACGTCAATACTTCCTTCAGCCAGCATCTGGTTCAGCTGTGCCGGCACCCCTTTGATTATCTCCCCCTGGAAGCCACACTCGCGTAAATAATGGAAAAACGGCACACAATTCAAATAGTCAATATGGCCCAGAGTTAATTCCATCTGAAATTCTCCCTTTTGGCATAATCCACGTAAAAAGCGGCAACCGAAGCTGCCGCTTTAATATGCTACCTATGAGATATCGATTTTACAGGGTGGTGCGTTCCAAAAATCCGGTATCTATATTGCCTTCGATAAAGTCCTTATTATTCATCACCTTGCGGTGAAAGGGGATCGTGGTTTTAATCCCTTCAATAATATACTCCTCCAACGCGCGATCCATGCGCCGAATAGCTTGCTCGCGGGTTTCAGCATGGACAATTAGCTTTGCAATCATCGAATCATAATGGGGTAACACCTTGTACTGGTCGTACACGGCACTGTCCACCCTCACTCCGAGTCCTCCCGGGGTATGGTAACCATCAATTCTGCCGGGACAGGGGGTGAACTTCTCCGGATCTTCGGCATTGATGCGGCATTCAATCGCGTGACCGGTAATTTTGATATCATCCTGGGTATAACGCAGGGGTTCTCCGGCTGCAGCAAGGATTTGCTCCTTGATGATATCCACCCCGGTTACCATCTCGGTTACGGGATGTTCTACCTGCACACGGGTATTCATCTCCATAAAGTAGAACTTGCCATCACTGTCGAGGAGAAATTCCACCGTACCCACGCTGGAGTAATTAACCGCTTTCGCCGCGGCAACGGCACAATTACCCATCTCCTGGCGTAGCTCTTCGGTTAGCACTGAACAGGGTGCCTCTTCAATCAGTTTCTGATGACGACGCTGGATGGAGCAATCACGCTCACCCAGATGAATGACGTTACCGTGCTTATCCGCCATTATCTGGATTTCCACGTGGCGGGGACGCTCACAGTATTTTTCGATATAGACTTCGGGATTGCCAAAGCCGGCCTTGGCTTCAGAACGTGCCGCTGCATATGCATTGGGAACCGAGGCAATGGAATGGACAATTTTCATCCCGCGCCCGCCACCGCCGGCAGTGGCTTTGATTATAACAGGACAGCCAATCTCTCCGGCAATGCGCGCTGCTTCCTCTGCACTGGTTACAGCGTCAGTGGTACCAGGCAGAATAGGCACCCCTGCTTTGGTTACCGTC
>Ga0182239_1000366_pt1 | contig 16803 bp, 10 predicted proteins | sample hydfrate6_PW_210_FD_132456 | JGI IMG/M metagenome (GOLD analysis project Ga0182239, IMG submission 132456) | Subsurface microbial communities from deep shales in Texas, USA - hydraulic fracturing test 6_PW_210 | ecosystem: Environmental > Aquatic > Deep subsurface > Shale gas/oil reservoir >... | reverse complement strand
GTATAACCGTATTGAATACCTGTTCCTTGAAATGTTGCCTTACCTCGTCACTTACCTGGTGGGAAAGATTGTTGCGCTTGTCAAACATTGTGAGAACTATTCCTTCAAGGCGCAAAGCTGTATTGAGCTGCTTTCTGATCAGACCAATGGTCTGGGTCAGCCTGCTAAGACCCTCCATGGCGTAGTATTCACATTGGAGTGGCACGATAACCGTGGCTGCTGCTACAAGGGCGTTGACGGTAAGGAGTCCGAGAGAGGGGGGACAGTCAATAATAATGTAATCGTAGTTGGCGGCTATGTAGCTAATCTTGTGTTTAAGTTTTTTTTCTCTATCGTTTTCTCCTACCAGCTCAATTTCTGCACCGATCAGATCACTATTTGCCGGAATTATATCCAACTGCGGTACTTGCGTTTCAATCACTGCATCCGTGACATCCAGCTCTGTATTCATTAAAACATCATAGACGGTATATTCCGGCGAATTAACATCTATCCCTACACCGCTACATGCATTTCCCTGCGGGTCCATGTCAATAAGCAGGGTTTTCTGTTCTGCCACTGCGAGAGAGGCAGCAAGGTTTACAGAGGTTGTGGTCTTCCCCACACCGCCTTTTTGATTTGCAATGGCTATTATAACTGCCATATCTTCTCCATTGTCCTGCTATATATACAGCTAAGGAACTTTTATATATTTTATATTAAATTAATTACAATTAATTCCAAGATTTACTTGCACCTGAATATTACTAGTTTTCGCTCTGCCCCCGAAGGTTCAAGTGTTGTCTCAATTACTTGCTCTAATTCAAGGTTATGTGCTTGACCTGCCCGCCGTCCTGACTCTAATTCGTTATTATCTATACGACTCTTTAGTGCCAGTAATATTCCACCTCGTTTCACATATGCTGCCCCAAGTTGTATCAATGTCTCCAACGATGCCAGGGCACGTGCGACAACTACATTAAATTTTTTATCAAAGTTATTAAGACTATCGATTTGGGCGCAGTATGCCTCAAATCTGCTTAGCTGAAGATGGCGTTTACAGTGGTTTTGAAAGTTTATTTTTTTTCTCACCTTATCTACGGATACAATATATATATCCGGACAACTTAACTTAATAGGTATTGCCGGCAGACCAGCTCCGGAGCCGATATCAAGCATACGTTCAGCTTGGAATACATACGGAAGGGCAAGCAATGAATCCTGGATATGTTTTTCCCAGCACTCGTTTTGATCGACAATAGATGTCAGATTAACTGACCGATTCCACTTCAGTAATTCGGCTATAAACCAGGTGCATTGTTCAAGGACTAAATCCGGGTTCTTGTTTATTCCCTGCAACTGTGCATATACATATTGTCTATATTTATCCATTGAACTGATTCAACTCCGCCCTTTTAACAGCACTGCCAGTACTGAAACGGCGGCTGGAGTTACTCCGGGAATTTTTGCTGCCTGACGTAAATTTTCCGGTTGCACGGAAGTCAATTTTTCTTTGACTTCAGCAGACAGGCTGGAAACTTGAGAATAATCAAAATCAGGCGGTATTTTTATTGCTTCGGTTTTTTTACTTCGATCCACCTGCTCTTTTTGTCTGGCTATATATCCAGCATATTTTATTTCGACTTCAAGTTGGCTGAGAACATCTTCTGATAGATCATATAAACTTGTTTCCACACTTGCTAAGCGTGATATTGACATATCCGGACGTTTAAGTAATTCAGCAAAACTATGTCCGTTTTTCATTCCGTGAATATCCAGTTGCTGCAATTGCTCTACATCACCAGGACGTACACGCGCGTTATTGAGAATATCTTCCCCGCGCTCTATCGCTTCCATCTTTTCCTGAAAGATTTTCCAGCGTACATCATCTACCAGGCCCAACTCTCTACCTATTGGGGTCAGACGCTGATCTGCATTGTCCTCACGCAAAAGCAAGCGATATTCAGCTCTGGAAGTAAACATGCGATACGGTTCTTTTGACCCCAGGCTAACCAGATCATCGATTAAAACGCCAGTATATCCCGCATCTCTACCAAGCACCAGCGGTTCTGCATTACGCAGATATTGAACCGCATTTACTCCGGCCACTAGACCCTGTGTCGCAGCTTCTTCATAACCCGAGGTTCCGTTTACCTGTCCCGCATGAAACAACCCCTTCACCGCTCTGGTCTCCAGAGAGTTTTTCAATTGTATCGGGTCAACATAATCGTACTCAATTGCATAACCGGGGCGCATTATTTCCACATTAGCCAGAGCGGGGATCGTGCGAAGAAATTTAAGCTGGATATCGGCAGGGAGAGAAGTAGGTAATCCGTTTGGGTATACTTCGGCGCTTTCCAGCCCTTCAGGTTCTAAAAACACCTGATGATTCAGCTTTTCTGGAAAACGGACTATTTTATCTTCTATTGATGGACAATACCTGGGACCTATCCCCTCTATTACTCCACTATACAGCGGAGACCGATCCAGTCCACTGCGTATTGCTGCATGGGTTGCTTCGTTAGTTTCAGTTATATAGCAACAAACCTGGTTTCGTACAGCGGGTTTATTCAAAAAGGAAAATGGGCGCGCAGGGTTATCTCCGGGCTGTTTTTCCGTCTTGGTATAATCTATACTTCCACGGTAAATTCGTGGCGGCGTACCGGTTTTGAGTCTCCCAACATCCAACCCGAAAGCCTTTAGTTGGGCTGAAAGTCCTTCCGATGGCGGCTCGCCGCCTCTTCCTCCAGCGTAATGATCCAAACCAACATGAATCAGACCCTGCATAAAGGTTCCGGTAGTCAGTACTACGGCATTACCTTCAAATTCAACTCCATCCTTTGTTACCACTCCGCAAACGCGCTCTCCCTCGACCTTCAGTTCTTTAACAGATCCCTGTTTTAAATCAATTTGAGGGTAGTTTTCTACTATACCTTTCATGTAGCGCGAATATGCCATACGGTCTGCTTGAGCGCGCAAGGCTCTCACAGCAGGACCTTTTTTTGTATTCAGCGTACGGAACTGGATTCCAGCTACATCAATAGCCAGACCCATTTGCCCCCCAAGAGCATCTATTTCCCGCACTAGATGTCCTTTTGCTAAGCCACCAATGGCCGGATTACACGACATCTGCGCTACTGCATCCAAGTTCAGATTAAGGAGTAAAGTCTTAGCCTGCATACGCGCCGCTGCCAATGCTGCTTCACACCCGGCATGCCCTGCCCCTACCACGATTACATCGTATTTTTTAGCGTAAGTTGACATACTTACCATCCATGTTTCACGTGAAACATTATTTTCCTACACAAAATTTAGTGAAAATATGATTCAAAATATCCTCGGGTTCTGTCTCGCCCGTAATTCTTCCAAGACAACTCATGGCATCCCGAATATGGCAAGCAAGAAATTCTCCCGGCAAATGATCATCCAATCCTGCTTTAAATGCACACACCTCTTCTTTAACCTGGGCAAAAATATTGAAATGGCGCTGCTCGGTTATAACACTACTATCAGTACTTTCAGGAACAGTAAATCTAGATTCAATTTGTTGTTTAAGTGAATCCATGCCATAACCAGTAACTGCGGATACACATATATGTTCACACTCAAGGGTAAACGTATCTATATCAACCTTGTCTGATTTATTTACTACTATTAGATATGGAGTATCATTTAAGTGCAAATCAGCCAAATCAACACTCAGTGTATCATTTTCTGTAGCATCAACGACAAAGAGGACCAAATCAACATCTTGAATTTTATCCAAAGCACGTTTCACCCCAGTCTGTTCAACAATATCAACTGAATCCCTGAGCCCAGCGGTATCCACCAGCTTAACCGGTAAATGTCCGAGGGTAATATGCTCTTCGATAAAGTCGCGCGTAGTACCAGGTATTTCAGTCACAATAGCGCGATCGCGCCCAAGTAGATAATTCAGGATAGAGCTTTTACCTACATTGGGTTTTCCCAGAATCAAAATAGATAATCCCTCACGCAATATTCTTCCAGTATGAAACGTGGAAATAAGTTTATCAATCTGAGTTAGAACAGTATCCACAGTATCATTCAACATATTAATGTGAATGTTATCTACCTCATCTTCGGGAAAGTCGAGGTATGCCTCCACCAGAGCCAATATCTGAAACAAATGTTCTCGGAGTGTTTCTGCCATGGCAGAAACACTCCCCTCCAGATGCTGTAACGCTATTCTGGCTGAAGTGTCGGAACCCGCCTCAATCAATTCTGCAATTGCTTCTGCTTCGGTAAGATCGATACGTCCATGCATAAAAGCTCGATAGGAAAATTCACCAGGTTCAGCAAAACGGGCCCCCATTGCAGTAAAACGCTTAATTATATGTTTTACTACGTATGGATTTGCATGACAATGAACCTCAACAGTATCCTCAGACGTAAAGGATGCAGGTGCGCGCATATACACAGCCATCACATGATCAAGGATATTGCCCTGTGCATCATCAATAAATCCATAAGTAAGGCGATGACTCGTTAATGTACTGGATCCTTTGGCAGGGGTGAAACATCTATTCAGAAAAATTGGGGCATCGGATCCAGATAGTCTAATTATACTGATGGCTCCGACCCCAACTGCAGTTGCAGGTGCTATTATGGTGTCACTATCAGAATACATATGTAACAATCTCCACAAAAAAATTCCCTTCTATATTAGCATAGAAGGGAATTCAAATAATACCTGGATAAGGGATATATGTATTTGAGGTTATCCCTTTACCGGAGCAGGCTTACGATAGATAAGATATTGCTGGAATATAGTAAGGAGGTTATTGACCAACCAGTACAACACCAACCCACTGGGAAAATTGAGAAAGATAAAAGTAAATACAACCGGCATTGCCAGCATCATCTTAGCCTGTAAGGGATCCATCGTACTCGGTGTCATCTTCTGCTGAATAAACATCGTAGCCCCCATTATGATAGGGGTAATATAGTAAGGATCTTTTACTGAAAGATCAGTTATCCACAGGGCGAACGGAGCATGTCTTAACTCAATTGTGCCCAGCAAAACCTTATATAAAGCAATAAAAACAGGTATCTGGACTAACATAGGCAGGCATCCTCCAAGAGGATTCACCCGATGCTCTTTGTAAAGTTCCATCATACTGCGGTTGAGACCCTCTTTGTCACCACGATATTTTTCGCGCAACTTTTTCATTTCCGGTTGCAGGGTCTGCATAGCCTTCATGGAAGTATAACTTTTTTGGGTCAAAGGCCAGAACAAAAGTTTTATAATCAATGTAAGAACAATTATTGCAAAACCATAATTGTGTACATAATCATAAAAGAAATTAAGACACAAATGTAACGGCTTGGATAAAAAAGCAAAAAAACCAAAATCCACTACTTCGGTAAGGTTCTCCCCAGCTGTGCTTAAATAATCTACATTCTTAGGACCAAGATATACATCAAACGAAATAGTCGCATTTGAATTGGGAGGAATATTAAAACCAGACACATGCGCAGTGTTGGTTATGCGCTCTCCATTGCGCTCCAGGGCTACAGCATCAAAAACACCATCCTTGTTAACCAGAGCGGAGAGAAAATATTTATTTGTATAACCGGACCAGGAAATATCTCCGGTGTAAGTCTTGGAGGTGGAAGCTATTTCATCAACTTCATCTTCGTGTAATTCCCCTTCCACATATGAAGTGAAGCCGATGTAGTCAAATCTATTGTCAGCAAATGACTCATCCCAGTAATTATTCAAACGTACCTGTACAATATCGGTAAGTTGTGTAGTTGAATGATTAGTAAGCTGTATATCTATATTAACCAGGTAAGAACCAGGGGTGAATTGGAATATTTTTTTTACTTCAATGCCATTTTCCAGTTGGGTAGAAAGGATGACTTCCTGTTTATCCTGCGTAATATTTTTCTGGATGTTATATATTTCATCACCTGATAAATTGAATCCACTTCCAGATAAAATATTCAAAGTGGATATTTTCTCATCTTCATCCAATAACTTCACGGGAGGAGAGTCAGGAGAATTTTCCTGGCGATACTTAAGTAACTTTATAGAAGAAATTGCTCCGCCACGTCTATTAAACTGAAGCGCATAAAAATCATTTCTAAATGAAACAAACTCATCAGACGCAAGGGTTTTATGCCCCTCTTCATCAGAAAGGGAACTATTTATCTCAACCGAAGAAGAAGATACGGAAGTTGATGAAGAGGTAACTTCTTCAGTATCTTCAATATTTATATCTACGCGCGCCGCTTTATTCTGTGGAACATTATTTTGCCCATCTTCCTGAGGTGGAAACATAAAGGTGAATCCGGTCCATACAACCAACATCAGAATTAACGCTAAAATGGTATTCTTGTTTTCCATAACAAAACCTTTTACTATTTTAAAGGATCGTAACCACCCTTGAAGAAGGGGTTGCATTTAAGTAAACGAATAAGAGAAAGCCATCCCCCTTTTGCTAGTCCATACCTTTCCAACGCCTGAATACTGTAATCAGAACAAGTGGGCATATAACGACAGCATGGCGGGATGCACGGAGAAATACACATGCGGTAAAACAAAATAAGTTTTATAGCTATTTTGCTTAACATTATTGAAGCCGCTTAAGCATGTCCATCAATTGAAGCCTGATGAAATAGATATCTTCACGTGCAGCAGCAGGCTTTACGCCTACCACTATATCAGTATGAGGAGGCAATTCGGTATAATGGTGACGGAAAAACTCCCGGATTATACGTTTAAACCGATTACGCAAAAAAGCCCCACCGACTTTACGACTAACAACTAGTCCTAACCGAGTGGGGCCATTTTCTTTCGTAAGAGCATAAACATATAGAGAGGAAAAATTAACTTTTACACCTCTTTTTAATATATATTTATACTCAAACGAACGCCGGACAAGGTGGCGTTTTGGCAAACTGTAGGATTGCAATTACTTAACAGGTATTGTTGCAGCCAACCTTGATCTTCCACGCGCTCGTCTATTCTTAATGACATTACGTCCGCCCGGAGTTGACATCCGCTTTCTAAATCCATGGGTTCTCTTACGACTTACTCTGCTCGGTTGATATGTTCTCTTCATAACCTATTCTCCATATAAACTATTTCGCCGGATACAAACCGGCAACATACACGCTCAAACATGCCTATTCAAGAAAAAAACGTTATGGAAACAGGTATTTAATCAAAGTTATAAATGTATACGCAATTGTACTTGCCTGGATCTTCTGCCTCTGTTAGATTGTTGATAAGTTAATTCGTCGTGCAACATATTGAAATCACATATAAAAAAACAAAACAACTTGTTGATAAAATGTTGAAATGAATAACAAAAATTTGAACAGCGATATATGGGAAAAGGTAAAGCTCGAACTAAGAGATACGGTATCTACGCAGAATTTTAAAACCTGGATACAACCTCTTAACTGTGCTGATATTGGAGATGGTTATATAAAAATTCAGGCAGCGAACCGTTTTGTAAGACAGTGGATACAGACAAATTATCTTACAAAAATTCAATCCATAGCTGAAAAAATAAGTGGCAGAGAAACTGTTATTGAAATTGAAATAGCTGATATAAAAACAGCAAAACCTGAGAGAAATAAAACAGAAAACAACCATAAAGCATATACAAATCAAATTCACGCGCCTTCAACACCCAAAAAAAATACTCGCGAAAGCAATATAAATAATGAATATCTCTTCGATAATTTCATTTCAGGCAATTCCAACCAATTTGCTGCTGCTGCTGCAATAGCCGTAGCAAACAACCCTGCGACAATTTATAATCCGCTCTTTATCTATGGGGGCGTTGGACTGGGTAAAACGCACCTTCTGAATGCTATAGGAAACAAGATAATTGCCGATCAAGCTGATTCAGAAGTGTGTTATTACTCTTCCGAAAAATTTACCAATGAACTTATAAACGCTATCCGCTACGGAAAAATGGAGGAATTTAGAAATAAATTTCGCTCTATCGATGTCCTTCTTATAGACGATGTGCAGTTCATTGCCGGCAAGGAAAGAACCCAGGAAGAATTTTTTCACACATTCAACTCCCTCTATGATTCCCACAAACAGATTGTAGTTACCTCAGACAAATTTCCCAAAGAAATTCCAGGACTTGAGGAACGACTGCGTTCAAGATTTGAATGGGGGTTAATTGCCGATATTCAGGCTCCAGATAAAGAGACGAAACAGGCAATTCTGGAAGCAAAGGCAGAAAAAAACAATATAGTACTACCAGAAGATGTCGCTGAATTTTTATCCAGTTCTGTAATAAGTAATATTAGGGAATTAGAAGGTTATCTGGTAAGAATTGGCGCTTATGCAAGTTTAACCTCAACCCCTATAACTATTGAAATGGCAAAGGAGATCCTCAAAGACATAATAGTTGAATACAATCAGGAAATAACCGTTGAGGATATCCAGAAGAAAGTTACCAGTTATTTTAATATCAAAATTTCAGATATAAAATCTGCAAAACGCACCAAAAAATTTGTCTATCCACGTCAAATTGCCATGTATTTATGTCGTCAACTGACATCTTATTCATACCCGGAGATTGGAGAATACTTCGGAGGGAAAGATCACTCCACAGTTATACATGCGATAAAAAAAATTGAGGCGGAACTCCAGAACAATACAAGTTTGAAACAAAGCATAAAAAATATCAAAAATACACTATTACCAAGCTGATAATATTGACAAATGCAACATACCTTTATCATGTGTTTAAATGTACTTGATAAACCTGTTTACAAAAAGCCGTTAGGATAAATATACACAGCTGTACATATTTATCCACAAACAAAGATATTATTTTTGAATAAATTATCTAATAAAAACAGTTGGATAGATATTTATCCACAATCCACAGCTCTTATTACCTATTACTATCTTTTTTAAAAACATAAAAGTAGGGAGTAAATCCATGCATATAGAGATAGAAAAAGACCTGTTAGCTAAAAACCTACTTCTAATTCAATCTATCGTTGAAAAGAAAAAAACCCTTCCAATTCTGGCTAATGTTTTAATAAATACTGAAGATGAAAGTATATGTCTGATGGCTACAGACTTGGAAATAAGTATCCAAATCCAACTTAAAGCCAGAATTATAAAGGCAGGCAAAACAACATTGCCTGCTAAAAAATTATTCGAAATAGTACGAGAAATGCCTGCAACAAATATAGACATTGAAACAAGAGAAAATGACTGGATAAATATAAAAAGTGGGAAATCTGAATTTAATCTAGCAGCTATAGACCCAGGTGAGTTTCCGAACATAAAAAGAGAAACCGACGAAATTATAAGAAGTTACAACCCCAAAGAGCTTAAAAACATAATTGAAAAAACAATCAACTGTATATCAAATGATGAGAAGAAATTTAATTTAAATGGATTGTATATTCATACTGAAGAAAAAATGCTACATTACGTCGCTACGGATGGTCACCGCCTGGTATGTTTAAAAGAAGAATTCGAATATCAAAAAGAAAATTTAACCGCAGGAATCATTATTCCTAAAAAAGGATTACTCGAAATAAAGAAAATATGTGAAAATACGGACAAAGAACTAGAAATGCAGATAGTCAATGGAAAGGTTATATTCGATATAGATAATATAACCTTGTCCATCCGCCTTATAGATGCAACGTTCCCTAATTACCGTCGTGTCATCCCGGAAAAAACCGAAACAAAAGCGTGTATAAATACACAACAGCTATTTGAAGCGATAAAACGCGTCTCTATAATATCCGACGAAAAAAACCGCACCGTCAACTTATCGTTAAGCCAGAATAATCTGGAAGTATTTGCCAAAAATGAATACGGCAATGCTACTGAAGGACTAGAGGTGAACTATGCCCTTGATGAAAGAAATTCCAAATTCAAAGCCAATTATCTTTTGGATATTTTAAATAGTATAGACTGTGAGCAAATTGAGCTGTTTCTCAATTCTGGTGGGAAACCAAGTCTTATTGTGCCCGATAAAAGTACTACCTACTGTGCTGTATTAATGCCTATTAGCGTGTAAATGGTGGAAAATAAAAAATGAACCAAACCTATGATTCAAATAATATAAAAGTTCTGGAAGGTCTTACTGCGGTACGCAAACGTCCGGCAATGTATATAGGTTCAACCGGAAGTCTGGGCTTACATCATCTGGTATATGAAGTTGTAGATAACTCTATTGATGAAGCTCTCGCAGGACATTGTGACAAGGTAGTTATAAACATTAATGAAAATGGTTCTGTTACAGTTATAGATAACGGGCGTGGAATACCGGTAGACCTTCACAAATCGGAAAACAAATCCGCTGCTGAAGTTGTAATGACCGTCCTCCATGCCGGAGGTAAATTTGACAGCGATAGTTACAAGGTTTCCGGAGGATTACACGGCGTAGGTATTTCCGTTGTAAATGCCCTCTCTTCACGTCTTGAACTTACTATTTGGCGTCAGAGGAAAAAATACCAGCAGTGCTATGAAAAAGGAAAGCCTGTATCCCCCCTTGAAGAGGTTTCCACTACGGATAAAAGTGGTACAAAAATTACTTTTTGGCCTGATGCAGAGATCTTTGAGGAAACAGAATTTTCTTTTGAAATTTTGAGCAAACGCCTACGTGAGCTGGCTTTTCTTAACGCCGGAATAAAGATTGAAATAAATGATTTTATCAGTGAGAAAAAACACGAATTTCTCTACGAAGGTGGAATTGCTTCCTTTGTGGAATATCTTAACCGCGCAAAGACACCTTTACATCCGCAGATAATATTTCTCGAAGGGGTTAAGGAAGATGTGTCAATAGAGATCGCATTTCAATACAGTGATGCTTATGATGAAAAATTATTCTCTTTCGCCAACAACATTAACACGCACGAGGGTGGTACTCATCTGATTGGTTTCAAAACGGCATTCACTCGCACCCTGAATAATTATGCTTCTTCGAATAATTTATTGAAAAATGTAAAAAGCAGCATTACCGGGGAAGATCTGCGCGAGGGGCTTACTGCAGTTATTTCAGTAAAGGTGCCGGATCCACAATTTGAGGGTCAGACCAAAACAAAACTGGGTAACTCTGAAATAAAAGGGTATGTAGAGATTCTGCTCAATGAAAAGTTGAGCACATTCATGGAAGAAAACCCGGCAGTAGCAAGAAAAATAGTTGAAAAAGGGATAGAAGCATCAAAAGCACGCGAAGCTGCGCGCAAGGCACGTGATCTTACACGACGCAAAGGGGCACTGGATGGTCTTTCACTTCCAGGTAAACTGGCCGATTGTCAGGAAAAAGATCCTGCACAGAGTGAAATATATATTGTCGAGGGTGACAGTGCGGGGGGGAGTGCTAAACAGGGGCGTGATCGCTCCTTTCAGGCGATTCTTCCACTCAAAGGTAAGATCCTCAATGTGGAAAAGTCCCGCTTTGACAAAATGCTCACCTCAAATGAAATCCGCACCCTTATAACAGCTATGGGCACAGGTATCGGCAAGGATGAGTTTAATATCGATAAAATACGTTACCACCGCATAATTATTATGACGGACGCGGACGTGGATGGTTCGCATATCCGCACTCTCTTGCTGACATTCTTTTTCCGCCAGATGCCGGATATTATTGAAAAAGGTTATCTTTATATTGCCCAACCTCCGTTATTTAAGGTCAAACGGGGTAAAAAGGAAACCTACATTAAAGATGAAGATACCCTGCTGGAATACCTTCTCAACCTCGGGGTGGATTCACTGGAAATTAATCTGGGCAAGAGTGGAAAAACACTCCGGGGTAAGCAAGCCATACCTACATTAAATACTATTGTTAATTTTAAAAACATGTTCGAAAAATTGATTAACCGCGGAGTAAAGCGTGAGGTTCTGGATATTTTTGTCAAAAATAAACTCCAAAACGGTTTTATTGACAACGAAGATCTGACCGAATTGTTCCATACCCTTAAAAATGTCGCTCCGGAAGCGAATTTCACCCTGTACGAAAATCCAGCCAGAATTCTGTTTTCAATGGGAAGCAGTAGAGCGCGAATAGACCGGAAACTCTTGGAGCAATTTTCTCTGCAGGAATATAAATATCTCCTCCAACTGTATAAAAATATCGAATATCTGAACGAAGAAAATATAACCCTGCTTCAGGATGGCAATGTAGTCGGAAATGCTGACGGGTTCTTGGAATTGTTGGATTTTGTACTTAATCGCGCCAAAAAAGGACAGTATGTACAGCGCTATAAAGGTCTGGGTGAGATGAATCCGGATCAGCTATGGGAAACTACCATGGATCCGGAAAAACGCACCCTGTTGCAGGTTAAGATTGAAGATGCAGTAGCGGCGGATGAAATATTTACCGTTCTCATGGGTGATCAGGTAGAACCGCGGCGTGACTTTATAGAGCGTAATGCGCTGAACGTCTCCAATCTGGATATTTAAGATAATTTGTAATTATTCGCCATCCACTGACGGCAGGGGCTTATGGCACCCATGGAAAGGGCGTCTGGCGCCACGGATTGCGACAGTCGAACGGCCATGGACGGCGCAAAGTGCCCCTTGGAATGGGTGCCATAAGCCTTTGCTGAACTGTTACGATAATTTAAACGTATCGCAAGGAACAGCCTGATGTTATCTCAACAGAATAAATCGAGTATAAATATAGAAAACGAAATGCGTAAATCCTATATGGATTACGCCATGAGTGTAATAATCGGACGTGCTCTACCGGATATCCGCGATGGACTCAAGCCGGTTCACAGGCGGGTACTCTTCGCCATGCATGAACTGGGCAACGAATACAATAAACCCTATAAAAAATCTGCGCGTGTAGTCGGCGACGTTATTGGTAAATACCATCCCCATGGCGATTCGGCTGTTTATGACACCATTGTACGTATGGCGCAGGATTTTTCCATGCGCCATCCACTCGTGGATGGACAGGGGAATTTCGGTTCTGTTGATGGTGATTCTGCAGCAGCGATGCGTTATACCGAAGTGCGTATGGCAAAGTTAGCTCATGAATTGCTTGCCGATCTGGATAAAGAAACCGTAGATTTTGCTCCCAACTACGATGAATCTCAGACAGAACCGGTAGTTCTGCCATGTAAATTTCCCAATCTGCTGATAAATGGCTCAGAAGGCATTGCAGTGGGCATGGCAACCAAAATTCCCCCCCACAATCTTGGGGAGGTAATAGATGCACTTGTAGGCATTATTGACGATCCATCCCTTTCGTTTGATGAACTAACCGACAAGATAAGCGGACCGGATTTCCCTACGGGGGCCTTTATTCTGGGATATGACGATATTCGTGAGGCATATCGCACCGGCAGAGGAATCATTCAAATGCGCGCCAAGTCTGTCGTGGAGATTGATAGCCGCACCGGGCGCGAGAGCATTATCGTTAATGAAATACCCTATCAGGTAAACAAGGCCCGACTCATTGAAAAAATTGCCCTGCTGGTAAAAGATAAAAAAATCGAAGGGATCAGCGATCTGCGCGATGAATCTGACCGCGATGGAATGCGCATCGTGGTGGAGTTGAAGCGTGACGCAGTGGCTGCGGTTATCCTGAATCAACTGTACAAAATGACCGTACTCCAAAGCTCGTTTGGTATCATTATGCTTGCGATAGTGGATGGGCAGCCAAAGGTTCTTAGTCTGCGCGAGATTCTGGATCACTTTATAGAGCACCGCAAAAACATTGTAACGCGCCGCTGTGTATATGAACTGAAAAAGGCTGAAGCGCGCGCGCATATCCTGGAAGGATTGAAAAAAGCTCTGGATAACCTGGATGAAATAATTCAGATCATCAAGAGTTCCGAAAACTCTCCCAGTGCCAAGGCAAGGCTTATTGAGCGTTTCAGCTTTTCTGATATTCAGGCCCAGGCCATTCTTGACATGCGCTTACATCGCCTTACCGGGCTTGAGCGCGAAAAAATTATTACGGAATACAACGAGATATTGGGCAAAATTGCCCGCCTTAAAGAAATTCTCGGCAGTGATGTGGAAATCCTGAAAATAATCCGCGCTGAACTGGTGGAGATTAAAGATGGCTTCGCAGATGCGCGCAGAACTCAGATCATCCCTAAAACCAAGGATTTTTCCGTAGAGGATCTCATTGTCGAAGAAGATATGGTGGTTACGGTAACCCACTCCGGCTACATAAAACGCAATGCCGTATCGCTGTATCGGTCTCAACGCCGCGGGGGCAAAGGACGTTCCGGCATCAAACCTAAAGAAGAGGATTTTGTCGAGCATCTGTTTGTAGCTTCGACTCACTCCTATATCCTTATTTTTACCGACAGGGGCAAGGTGTACTGGCTTAAGGTGCATGAGGTGCCCCAGGGTGGGCATGCTGCACGTGGCAAAGCGATCGTAAATCTGCTTCAACTGGAGCAGGGTGAGCGCATTATGACCATACTGCCGGTTAAGGAATTCAGTGAAAACAAATATATTATTGCCTGCACCCGCAACGGGGTAGTGAAAAAAACCGAATTAATGGCTTACTCCCATCCGCGCCAAGGTGGGATTATAGGGATGACTATCGACGAAGGGGATGCGCTTGTGGCGACGCGTATAACCAATGGGGATATGGATATTCTCATGGGAAGCGAGCACGGCAAGTCCATCCGTTTTGCAGAAACCGATGTGCGTCCCATGGGGCGGACCGCCCGCGGTGTACGGGGAATGCAGCTTGTGGATGGTGACCGCATAATCGGTATGGAGGTGGTAACTGATGCTACCTCTGCGACCCTGGTGACCGTGACGGAAAAAGGATACGGCAAACGTACGAGTATCGATGAATACAAGACTCAGTCTCGCGGTGGAAAAGGAATTATTACCATCAAAACATCGGCACGCAATGGCTGTGTGGTGGATATAAAACTGGTAAGCCCCGAAGAAGATCTGATGTTTATAACTAATAAAGGTAAGATACTGCGTACAAATGTAGGTGCTCTTTCCATTATCGGACGCAATACACAGGGTGTGCGTCTCATGGTATTGGATCCGCAGGAACATATCGGGGCCGTTGCTACATTAGCCGAAAAGGTTGAAGAGGAAATAGTGTCTGAAGCGCTGAATGATGACTCGGAAGAGTAGCGGAAAATACATACAGGTATGGGTATGAATATAGGGGTCGTAGGCGCCGGCAGCTGGGGGACAAGCCTGGCTAACGTGCTGGCTAAAAAAGGATACAGCGTCCAACTGTGGGCTCATGAAGCAGAACTTGTAGAGTATATGCGAAAGCACCGGGAGAATAATCAATATCTCCCCGGTATTAGCCTGGATCGTAACATATCCTTTACTTCCGCTTTGCGGGATACCGTCGCCCACGATGTGGTGGTGCTTGTGCCTCCTTCCCAGTTGATGCGTTCGGTTCTAAAACAGGCGGCACCGTTTTTCAACCCTGATGCAACTATAATCTCCGCATCCAAGGGAATTGAAAATACTACTCTTGAATTAATGTCCGAGGTTATCAATGAGGTTCTCGAAGGGCACCATACCCAGGGAAATGCCGCATTTATATCCGGTCCGACGTTTGCGCGTGAAATAGCTCAAGAGATCCCTTCCGCCGCCGTAGTAGCTGCAGAAAACCAAGAGGTCGCCACTATGGTACAGGATCTCTTCAGCACGGACTATTTTCGCATCTACAGCAATGACGATGTGGTGGGAACCGAGATAGGTGGTGCGCTTAAAAACGTTGTTGCTCTCGCGGCAGGGGTGTGTGACGGTCTCGAATATGGGAATAATACCCGCGCTGCCCTTATCACCCGAGGTTTAGCGGAGATGAAACGGGTAGGTATTGCCCTGGGGGCACGCGCTGAAACCTTTGCCGGTCTCGCAGGAATGGGCGATCTGGTTCTTACTTGTACCGGGGAGCTCTCACGTAACCGCACCGTGGGGATCGCGTTAGGCGAAGGGAAGAAACTCAATGATATTCTCGCGCACATGCATATGGTTGCCGAAGGGGTGGAGACAACCCGATCAGCGTATCAACTGGCAAAAAAACTCAAAATTGATGTGCCGATAATCAACCAGATGTATGCGGTTCTCTACGAAGACAAAGATCCGCGTGACGCTGTAATCGAATTGATGCGGCGCTCGCTGAAATCCGAGTACATCTAACCTTCGGGATATATACTATGCGCACAAGACTCCTCCCCCTGTTTACCTCGGTACTGATTCTGTTCTTGTTCCTGTCGGTTCAGTTGAGCTACGCAGAAACAGATGTAGTTATCCACACAGATCATGGAAGTATTGAGATAGATCTCAATGAAGAAATGGCGCCTGTTACCACGGACAATTTTCTTCACTATGTGGATAGCGGATTTTATGCAGGAACCATATTCCACCGGGTAATCCCCGATTTTATGATTCAAGGGGGCGGCTTTAGCAAAAACATGGCTAAAAAAATTACCGCAGATCCCATTGACAACGAAGCAGATAACGGCTTGAAAAATAAACGCGGTACCATTGCTATGGCCAGGACAAACCGGGTCAATAGTGCCACTAGTCAATTTTTTATCAACATCGTGGATAATGGATTTCTCGATCACCGCAGTCCTTCCCCTTCCGGTTATGGCTATGCTGTCTTCGGAGAAGTGGTTGCGGGAATGGATGTAGTAGATAAAATTGCATCTGTTGCAACTACGAGTAAAAAAGGGATGCGTGATGTACCCATAAAACCGGTTATCATCCAATCCATCGAGCGCATGTAGACCCACCCATTCAGTTTTCCTTAAGGGGGGATGTTATGTCTGGAACGCTACGCATTCTTTCGTTAAACATGGACGGATGCACGGATATAGCATTTTTCCGCACCTATGTGT
>Ga0182239_1000365_pt1 | contig 16842 bp, 21 predicted proteins | sample hydfrate6_PW_210_FD_132456 | JGI IMG/M metagenome (GOLD analysis project Ga0182239, IMG submission 132456) | Subsurface microbial communities from deep shales in Texas, USA - hydraulic fracturing test 6_PW_210 | ecosystem: Environmental > Aquatic > Deep subsurface > Shale gas/oil reservoir >... | reverse complement strand
TATTAAACTAGTATCAAATATATTGCTTATTATTCTTGCTTTACCATCTGTTGGTATTTTAATAACAGCAGAACCTTTACCTGTTTGTGATAAAGTTAAACCTTTATTATTGTCTATTACAGCGTCACCATTTAAAACAGGAGATCCATTATAATTTAAATTACGATTCATAGTAAATGTATCTCTATCTTCTTTGGTGATTGTAGTATTTAATAGTTCATTAGACTGTAAGTTTTCAGGAGAATTAACTTCAATAATTAAGTTATTATCACCAATATTAAATAAAGTTGGGTCTAAATCAATATTTAAATTAAAAGGTGTGGTTTGTAAATTAGTATAACCAATATTGTTGCTCACTAACATTTCTAATTCACCAATAGCAGTGTATGGGTCTCCGTTATTAGAAAGAACATTGATTCTATATTTTGTATATTCACCAGGATTGGATATCATATATTTTCTAGACTCGTTTAAACCCCACCCTGTTTCGTTTGAACGTACATCTAATGTGACCCATCCGTTTCCATCCCATCCTTCAAAAGACCAGTCTTTTGGTGTTCTTGTTGACGCTGACGAATGATCTCTTGATACTATATTGTATTCGGTTATTTTGGTTAGGGACATAAACTCATACCCTAAATAACAGGGCATTTCATTTTCAACTGTCACCCAACTATCAAGATTATTCAACCCATCAAAAGCTTTAAAAGCCTCAGCACCAGCCGATTCTGAACTAGCAAAAGCCACACCCTCTGGCTCGGTATTTGAAGTCATATCAGGTGTTGCCTTTTCTGGTGGGTTCTCAATGATGTCTGGATAAGGTTTTTCAGGGTATATATGTTCACCATTTAATAAAACTCTATATTGAACATCTACTGGATCACCGCTATCTGTATTGATGGTTCCCGATATATTGATATTTGTATCTTTATTTTTAAACGGGTATAGTGGATCAAATAATAGATTTTCTGGGTTTAGTATATATATTCTAATAAATGAAAAGAAATCGTTTCCTGATGGTGTATTACTAACTTGTCCGTCACCATCGTTACCCCAACTCACTATTGTGCCGTCCGATTTTAATGCTAGTGAATGGTAAGCACCACAGGCAACTTGCACAAAATCATTTCCTGTTGGTGTGTTACTAACTTGTGAATAATTATCACGACCTCAAGTAATTAAAGTGCCATCTGATTTCAATGCTAGTGAGTGTGCATATCCACCCGCTGTAACTAGTGGTCTTTCCCATGGATCCCAGAGCCAAGGTGTGTCTTTTAAACCCCAATCTATCATACTAGGCATTTTCTATCCCTCCTAAACATAGATTCTATAGAGTAATTCCTGTTTACCTTCTTCAGCTAAATCACGCTGTTTGATATTCATTCTATTAGTTGCAAGAAGGCCTCTATAGTCTGTTATTGGATTTCCAAACTTAGTACATTCTACTGGATAACCTCTAAAAAGTGTTATACCATTATATCTTCTAAAGTTTACTCCACCCTGAGTTAGAGCAAAGTATTCTGCTAAATCTTCTTTTTCAATGGTAAGTTCTAAATCAATAATAGCATAAACCTGCATATCCTCACTTAAATTAATATCTGGATAATCTGGTACAGGGTTATTATCTTCAGTAATATTTCTTATTGTAATTTTATCAAAGTATTTCATATAATAATAAATGTTACCACTACCATCAGTATGACGCACACCGTATTTATCATTGATATCCATAGTATCTTCTATATCTGTTGTGAGCATTCTAAAAGGTAATAGTCCATCTAGTGAATAACCTTTGGAATATTTTTTAACAGGTAAAGTCACATTCTCATCTCCACCGTCTATTGAGAGAGTAAACCCAATAAGCTGTGGGTTTTCATCTACAATGGTATCTACTGGCAAAAGATTTAAAGCAGCCTCTTCATCTAATTTTTGAATATCATTAAATGGTTCTGTATTAGTCCACCAGGCGACTATTTCCTGAGCTAGACCTAAGGTGATTTTATTTTCACCTAATTTATTAAATAAAGTATTACCATTTAGAGTTTTATTTTTCTCGTAACATACTCCACGGGCAAACTTTTTATTAAATCCATCTTTTATATCAACTCTATCGTTAAGCTTAATCATAGTGTATGAATCCTCCTTTTTCATTATATAAATCTTTATCTATTAATACTTCTTTTATCTCATGTTTATCTTTATACATTCCAAGTTTATTATTTAATTCTTCTATCTTACTCATTCCACCATATAGGAAATATTCAACCTTTTCCCAATCGTAGAATTCTTCACTGATAGTTAAATCCTCTAAAATTTGCAATCTATTAAAAGGATCATCTATTTTATAAAGAACGGAATAATCCTTTAATTCATTAGTGTGTGATTTAAAAAATTCTATTACTTTAAATAAGTATCCCTTTAAATCATCCAATTCTTCATTTATATGATCATCTAAAAATTCAAAGTGTTTTAAGTTAGCTGGAGATATATGTTCCAATTCCTTTTTTAAAAGCCCAAACACATAACGCATCTCCTCTTGAATCTTTTCTTTATCATTATTAAATTTAAGCTCATGGTATTTAGCATAAAGTATATCATTATTATCTGCTAAATATTCAGAGTATCTATCAACATCACCATATACTTTTTTATTGGTGTCTACTATTGTCATTGTATCGTGAACCTTTTTAAGCAACTTATAAGTTTCTATATCCTCACAATCTCGCATTACATCTCTTATCTTTTTTATAATGTCTACATCTTCAGCATAATCATCCATAACCTCATAGATTGATTTACCCTCACCCATTTCTTTATAAATGGTTAAAAGTTCCTGATCTTCTGTATTAGCTAAAGCAACACGGAAATCATGTTCAAGATGATATAGGTCAGCTTCATCATTTAAACCTATAACATAAGATACCTTTTCACTATCATAAGGAATCAAATCATCATAACCTAAACGAAGTATACTTAAAGCAGTCTCATAAACTAATAGTTCAAATAAAGAAACTTCTGCATCTATTCTATCATGTCTTATATAAAGGTATTTTGATATATGATCGGAATCAAAAAAACCTTGGAAAAATAAAGAGTTCTCAAAAGTTAATTTAGTAAGCTCTATCATATTCTCAATTGACATGTACTTTGTAGACATAAAAGAAAAGTCAGTTTCTAATAGTTCATCCTCAAGGAGATCACCTGTATTTCTATCCCCCCATTTTGGATCATCATAAACAAACTCTTCAAAGTCTCTTATATTATCTCTATTTTGCATACACTCATAAACATTTTTTTGACCAAAAGGTACCCTTATAAACTCAAGCTGGTATTTCTCATTAGCAGGAGTGGTTTCATCAAAGTTATAGTTTATTAACTTTTTATGCAGATAGTATCTATAAATATTATCTAAATCAAATAACTTTGCAATATCTATAATAGTCTGCTTTGAACCTTTATTCATAACCAAAGTATTTATAATCTTAACTAAATTCTTTTTAATAGATAAAGGTAGACCCCAGTTTGGTACACCATATTCGTTTAGGAGATTATTCATATCCACCTCATCTAGCATATTAATATCTATCATCTCTTCGTTTAATTCATCTATTGTAGAAATTACTGTAGAAAATAAAAGATATAAAATCATCATGATTTCATAATAATCGTAGTTTTCAAAATAGTACGGGTTAAAATTGGTCCTCATAAAATAGTGTCTATTTTTTTCATATGTATTCATGAATGTATTTTTGATGTTAGGATCTATATTCATATCCTCTACATCGAAGATACCAAGTAAAGAAAACTTATCAGCTGAACGGGATTCTATAAATGGTATTCTTTTTTTAAGTGATTTAAGATATGTTTTATCAGGGTATTTTTCAATAAGTTCATCTAATAAACCAACCCTTATAATAATATCTAAATCAGCATCATTCATATCATGTAAATACATATCATTATCAATACCCACCAAATCAGTTTCTGGTGGTACTTTTATACCCTCTTCATTAAGTGGAGGGTATCCATTTAATAACCTGTAATAGTTATTTTTTTCTTCGTAATCATCCACAATCTTTTGACGCTCTACAGGTGTTAAATCATCATAATATAAATATGCACCTTTATAAATGTCAAATTGTTTTGTCGCTTCAACAGTTTCTAAAGAGTCTGCATATTTTTTTCTTTTAACAATAGCATTCCCTGCAAGAGCAAAAACTTCTTCTATTAGAGCCATATTTTCAATATACCTCCTTTCTTATACCTAACAAATTTGTTAGAATGATATCTATAAAAGGGGGTATATTAATGAAAGAATTTTTAAATTTAGAATTGACAGTTGTATTAATTGCATCACTTCTTGCTTTAAGTTCTATAGTAAAAAACACCTTTGATTTTATTAAAGATTTAAATAGGGAAAAATCAGATGAAGAAAAATATTTTGATAGGAGCTCTTTTAAACACAGAAACTATAATAAGTTCAATTTAGAAGAGGACTTAGAACCACTACTTTTTATGGTTGGCATTATAGCAAATGAATATGTAGAAGATAATGTTTTAAATTATCATGAAGACAAAGTAGATGATAATGCAATAAGGATTCCACCCACAGAAAAAGAACATCAGGAAAATATAGATAATATCGCAGAGCTTATTTTAGATATGACAAGTGATGACCATTTAAGACATTTAACTAAGTATCTAGATATTGAAAGAATTAAATACTTTATTAGGATATTTTCCAAACAAACCTACACTCAACTTATTGAGGATGCTCTAGATATTAGAAAACGCTCTGAAGAACAGAGATTCCAAAATATGAAACAGGACAAAAATAAAGATAAATCTATACCAAAGAATGTAAGAGACATTTTAGATGAATACGAAATAGATATAGATTCAGCTAAAGCAGAAGTTTTAAGTTACAATATAGATAAAAATAAGTTAAAGAGAATGAGTGAAACAAATCCTGAAAAGAAATTCGGTAGAGATATATTAGAACTCCAGAACTATTATAAAGGGAGGTAAAGTTAAATGAAAGAGAAGTTAACAGATTTTAATAACTATATAAGGAACCACAAATCTAAAGAAGTTACAGAACCCTTCTTATTCGAAGGTAGTTCACAAACACCTAATAAAAAGGGATTAATGAGTGATGAAATATTTGGTTCATCAATGAGGGAAAAAAGAAAGAAGATGGGCTATGTTAAATTAGACGGTAAGTATTTACACCCTTTAATTTATTCAAGAATCTTTAAAAGGTCAATGAGAAAAATAGATGACCTTCTAGCTGGTCGTAAAAACTATAAGATATCAAAATCAGGTTCTTTAATAGAAGATGAAAAGGGTGGTACTGGTATAGAGTTTTTCTATGAAAACTATAATAAGATAAACTTAAAAAACCTAAAGGTAAAAGAAGATGATTCTTTAATATTAAAGGATTTAAAAAAGGTAGTTAAAACTAAGGGAAGAAATGAAATCTTTATAGATAAGTTTTTAATACTACCTCTTGCTTTCCGTGACATTAATACTAAAGATTCAGGTCACATCTCACTTGATATATTAAATGAGAAGTATAAAAAGTTACTTACTCTAACTTCAATTATTAAAGACGGCAAAGATAATCCCCTATTTGATAAACACGGGGTAAGATTTAGAGTGCAGCTTTTATTAGTTGAATTACTTGATTTTTTAATGAATAAAGTATTTGGTAAAGACGGTGTTATGCGTCGTAAAGTAATGAGTCGTAATGTCGATTATACATCACGTCTTGTATTATCTGCACCACATTTTGATAGTGAAAACTTTGGTGAAGGTCCAGTTAATCTAGATACAGCAGGTCTACCACTTGGTGCTTTAGCTGATATGTTTTCTCCTTTTGTAATAAATAATATGAAAAAGTATTTAAGACAGAAGTTTGATAATGGTGAACTAGATTGTAGTGAAGAAGAATTTGAAGAAGAGTTTTCAAGACAGGAACTACAGGATTTAATAGATACATATGTGGATAGTTGGGGTGAGAGATTTAACTTTATTAATGTACCTGGCAAAGATAACCCAATCAAAATAAAAGGTGAACAAAAAATAGATGGGGAGTGGGAGAGCTTTAATAGACCACTTACTCTTACAGACTTAATTTATATAGCAACTTACTTTGGAGTAGAACTAGATCAAAAACACGATATCACAACCCGTTATCCCGTCAAAAAGGCGGCATCATAATCGAAAGATTGTGACGAAAAATTTAACTAATTGCTGGAAGTACCTAAAGCCTATATCCCAAAACAAAAACTGGAAACAGTAAATGTCACGGTGTGAAAACAGAAAAAATATATAGGATGTTATAAGGTGAAATAAAAGCACCACCCCTTTTAAGGATGGTGTCCTAAGTAATAGTATAATGGGCAATCAGCAGCGAAGTCTCTAAGTCAAAAGATATGAGATGTGTTCAACGACTATACGTTAAAATCCTTTTAAATGGATATGATATAGTCTAGTCCCTTTAAAAAATATCTCGAAAGAGAGGGTATATTCGCATGGATCAATTCAATACTGTACCAAATAAGTTACATGTGTTATCTACTATAGAAACTAGAGAAGTTAGAATGGATGGTATGGACTTTAAATACTATCCTGTTATAGATGATATATTAAATGACCCTGAGTTACAAAATAATGTGGATGAATTTGAATCTAAGGTTTCTTCTATGTTTGCTGAAACTATGAATTTTTCCAACCTCCACCTTTGGGGCATGAATGGAGATTACGACGGTAAATTATTTGCCGCTTAATACTGAAAGGTATTAATGAAAAGTGTTTAAATTGCTGGAACCTCGTAAAGCTCTGACACCTTTAAAAGGTGACGAAAGTCAGAAACAAGTTCAGAGATAATATAAGCTGAGATAAAAGCATCTTTAAAGATGTGCTAAGTATTTTAATAATCGAGTATCAGCAGCCAAACTCACATTATGAGGAGGTTCAACGACTATAATAACACCAGCTTAAAAGCTGAAGGTATAGTCTAGTCCTTAATCGAAAGATAAGGTATTAACGGATAAAACTGGTAATCGCGGTGTATTCTCCGAAGAGGCTAATTTAGAGTGTGCAGAAAAAATAGATGATCCACTTTATGTATTTGATAATAAGGGAACCAATAATAAAGGTATTGATCTTGAATCAGCTCAGTGTTTATATTCTATGTCACTACCACCTACTAAAGATAATAAGATAGTTAAAAGAGATAAAGTATCTGAAATACTAAATGCTAAAAAAGAAGACTTTACAGTTAAATATATATTGCGTGATTTAGGTTTAGGTAAGTTTCCTAACCGTGATAAGATATATGAATTAAATGATAAAGTTATTTTAAATAAAGGTGATTATAAAGGTATCAATAAAAAGACAGAAACTACTTTGGGTAAACTACTTATTAATAAAATAATATTTGATCCAGTAGGTTATGACTATCAAAATGATACCTTTACTGAAAAGAAAATCCAATACCATCTAAACTACATAGGTGCTAAAGTATTAAATAAAGAATTGGATATGAAAGAATACAAATCACTACTTAATCGTTTCGAGGATTTCTCACTTAGAATGTCTTCTTTTGTTAATCCTTCTTTAAGTGTTGATATGATGAATGTAGATGATTCAATTAAAAAGCTAAGAAATAAACTAATTAAAGAAAATAAAGAAGCTATTGAAAATGGGGATACAGAAATAGTAAGTGAGATAGAAGAAAAACTAATTGAAAAGGTAAAGGAAGTTTATAAAGATAACCCACAAATGCAGCATTACCTATCTGGTGCAGGACCTTCTTTGGGTAACTCATTTAAAAAGAGTTCACTTATGGTTGGTGCTATACCTGCTAATTTAAACTCAACTAAATTCCATGTAACAACATCAAACTATGTTGATGGTTTAAAGAAATCAGATATTCATAAGGTATCTTCTTCCATGATATTAGGAGGGTACTTCAGGGCTTAATTTCTAGGCGTGTATATTCGAAAGAATATATATTATGATTCCGTTAATTGCTGGAAAATGTCATATCCTAAAGGGTGTGAGATAATCAGCAGCTATATCGATAGGTGTAGTTCAACGACTATCCCTTCTAGGGAGTACAACTTAAGTAAGTTGGAAAAGCGGAATACCTAAGTGTTTAAATACATATGGTAAAGATATAGTCTCGACTTCATGTGTGAGCATGAGAAGTTCATAAAAGAACTGTATAGGTCTAACGAATCTATATGAAGATAACGAGGAATACTGCAATGGGTGGATACCAGAAAAAAAGAGGTGGTTCAGTATTACAGGGTTTATATGCTGATAAACACGGTACTGATTGTGGCACTAAAAAGTATAGGACTGTCCATGTGACCGAAGACAATCAAAGTGAGTATATTGATGCTTATATGGTTAATGGGAAAGAACTTACTCTTTTAGATTATGATAATATAAAAAAATATATAGGTAAAGATATTAAAATAAGATATCCTATGGGTTGTCTAACTGAAAAGATATGTAATAAATGTGCTGGTGAAAGATACTATAAACTATTAAATGAATATGATAAACCAATTAATTTGGGTGTACCAGTATCTAAAGTATATACAGAGCTCGCCCAAAAATCCTTAAAGAAAACCCATAAGATGACATTAGAATATTATAATATTACTGATTTAAATGAGTTTATAATATAAAAAAATAAAGCAGAGATTAATTTCTCTGCTTTTTTATATTTTCTATTCTCTCTTTTCTTTCTTTTTCTAATAAATCAATATAATATTCTTTATCTTCTTTTTCTAGATCACTATTTATAAATGATCTAATACTCCTATTCATCATCTCTCTTATTATATTCTCTATCTCTTTTTTATTATATCCTAATTTAAATAACTCACCAATAGCATAACTATCAGCTTCCAATTCATCACTTAAATTCCTTTCATCTTTATAATGACCATTTATTATATGACCCATCTCATGAAATTTAACAAAATCATTTATATCATCATTTAAATTTTCCTCCATAAATATATCTCCCCTATCCAATACTGCAACACCATACCCAAATCCATACCATCTAACAATCAAATCATTTTTAATAACTCTAATCTTTCTTCCATCTTTTATTTGATATTCAATATTCCCTCTTAAATAACTACCCAATATCAACAGATAATATACAATATTAAATACCACAACATTATAAATCTTTCTCATTTTTATCATTTTTATCCATCTCCTTTATTATGTATTGATTATTCTTCCTAACACTATTATAATATATAATTATAAATGTTATAGTCATTTTTTAAAAACAAAGGGGGTTTATATGAAAAGTTTTAAAAAAGCTCTAGATACTCTAAAAGGAAAGTATGGTTATTTACCAATATCAGATGAAGATATAAATAAAGGTTATTTAAAAGTATCAAACAAACATAAAGACCATATAGGAATACATCTATCGGTCAACGGGTTAAAAAACTATTTAAAAGATAAAGGTATAAATAAAAATTATTATATGAAAATAAAAATGAGTGAATTTAAAATAGATAAATCCACAGTATACACTAATATGAATTATGACATGATAGCAATTAAAACACCAATTAGGTTAAATATTAAAAACCCAATAAAATTGTAGGGGGAGGGTTTATGAAGACATTCATTAATAATATAAATGACAGATTATTAAAACCCCATTATGATATAATAAAGAAGATAAAGGGGTTAGTGTCAATGCAGTATGATTATAAGTTGAACTATAGATCACTTACTTTAAATGATAAAGTTAAGTTTGTTATTAGGCTATATAAATTAAAAACTTATTATATTGTAGATAAAGACTTTCATCAACAAATGGATCAGACAATACTAATTAAATCTATACATACTAAATACTCTAAAAACTTCAGTAAAGAAAAAATGAATAAATTAATAAAAAAATATAACTTAGATAAGTATTTAATTAAAAAAATAAACCCGAGGTAATAAACCTCGGGTATAATTATTATCTATTCAAATCTTCAATCATATCTAAAAGTATATCAAACATAATTTTATCTCTTACAGGATAAGCTGAATCAGCATATGTTAATGTCCTTTTAACTTGGTTTATAAAATCAACCATATCTGACCAGTCCAGCTGATCCCTTAGTAGACTCCTCATATGTCTATTGAGTTTTTCTTGTATTTTATTATGATTTTCTTCTCTATCTATAAAGGAAGGAAGAGTTAAGTTTCTTCTACTATCTTTTATGGTTTCTCTATCAAAGAAACTTCTTTCTTTATTCATTACCTTTCTAGGTTCACCTCTCCTATATCCTCTTCTGGAACTTCTATCTCGTCCTCTATCATTTATAGCTTTCTCTCTTTTAAACTCCCTTAATCTTTCCATATCCTCTTCATTCTCCTGGCGATAAGGGTCGTAGTATTCATCTTGCTCTTCTTTTTCTTTAACTGACTTTGTATAAGCTATTTCTTCTAAAACATTAAAAGCTGTTTCTAACTGCTCTTGATTTGTTTTCTCGCCCATTTCTAAATTGGAAACAAATGTCTTAAATATATTATATTCATCAACATTAACATTAATATCAGAGAAATTAAACTCAAGAGGAATTAAAGAATTCCATTTGTTTTTAAACGCATATAATTCTCTACCTTCTCTTCCTGTAATATCCAGATTGTTTTTAATTTCCATTGATATATCTCTACCTTTTCTATTTTCCATATTAACATCTCCTTTTTTAATTTTATTTAGTATATCTAAAATATAAGTTATTCTTTTGAATCTTTCTGCATCAAACAAATTATAATTGACCAAATCACTAATTAACCTTTTGAAATCTTTCATTTGTCTCATACCAATAACTGTGGATGCTAATAACTCTAAACTAATCTTAAAAGGTTTATCTATTTCATTCCATCTTCTTTCTATTTCCCTTTGGGCAGATGATTTCTTATTTTCTGACATCACATCATAAGACTCAACTCCTTTATTAAACTCCCCTTTTAAAATAAAATCTTTTTCATTTATAATAACTTCAGGTTTAGCATTAGCTTTTTTAACCATGATACCAGCATAGGCTGTACCATCATTAAAATAAGGGTTTACTTCTTTTATATTAGCTAATCTCTTTTCTATTTCTTTTGAGGTTAAAGTATTAATATCGGTACCACCATCTTCTTTACTACCAGATAAACCTTCCAACTTTAATGCTTCAACTGTCATATCACCAATACCTCTTATCTCCTTTAGGTCATCTATTTTTTCTATCACTTTATTATCACCACCCCTTTCTTTTTCATCACCGATATCAATGGTCATTTCTTTACCATCCATATCATATACTACTATCTTGGTTTTTGAAACTTTTTCTGATGATCCATTACCTTCAATAATTGATATTTTAATATCGCGTGTTGTCATCACACCCTTTTCTCTTCTTTTTTTGACACCCATACTATTTAATATATTATACATATTCTTTGCTGATATACCAAGGTAATCTCTTATCTCACTAACAGGCACTCTTATATCCCTATACAAAACAATAAGTTTTGATACTAAATCATCTGGATATCTATCTGGTATATCAATATCTTTTATAACCTCACTTCTTCTTTCTACTCCATATTTATCTAAAATATCATATAAAGATCTATCATAAATATCTTCTTTATCTAGTATAGTTCTTATCTTTTCTCCTGACATATATTCTTTAACTATTCTTTTTTCCTTTTTACTATCAAAATCAAAACCTGTTAATTCAAGCATACCTTAACTCCTCCTCAATTTATTTTATGTTCTCTAGCAATAATATAATATATAACTTTATATTAATAAGGTAAGGGTAGTTAACCCTCACCTATTTTATTAATCATCAAAATTTAAAGCATTTACTGTATCAAGTTTTACTATTTCTTTTTTATCTAAATCAAATTCATCCATTAAATCATTTAATTCTTCTTCATCTAAATCAAATTCATCCATTAAATCATTTAATTCTTCTTCATTATCCAAATCAGTTTCAGCTAATCTTTCTAAAAATTCATTCTTTTTTTTGACCCCTGTTTCAAATACCTCTCTGGCTTCATTAATCATTTTAACAAAACCTTCATCATCAAAGGTATCCTCTTTAAGATCTTTAGTGGTAGAACCCATACCACCTTCTCTTTCATTACCCCGATAAAAGCTTTCGGTATCAGCTATTAAATACTTTGTAAATCTGGCTTGAGCTATAGCTTCCCCTAATTTGACTGTCATGAGTTTACTACCTTCGTTTCTTATTTTTATCCAGATACTACCTTCATTATCTTTATTATTATAATAGTCACTATCTATTAAACCAACTGTATTAGCTAATCTAATATAGTATTTAAAACCAAGCCCACTTCTTGGGAATATATCAAGACATTCATCTACCATCATATATGATTTTATCCCAAGTGGTAATTTCACATCTTCACCCGGTTTAAGTTCTAGATTAAAAGGTAGATATAGGTCATGTCCTGCTGAGCGTTTAGTTGCTCTGGATGGAAATATGGAATTCTTTAAACTAACATAAGATAGCGATTTACTATTTAAGTCATACATTTTATTTAATAACCTGGATATTTCTTTTTTAAGTTTTATGTTATCGTTTTCTTCCAAAGCCTTATTTAAATCTTTAACCATCTGTTCATTTGATATAAATTCAAATCCTCTTTTACGCATAATATCTCTCCTAATTATTATTTTTGAATTGCTTCTTTAATAAGAATAAATATTAAATATAAAGGTAGAACACTAATAAATAAAATTAGCAATATAATAACCAATAATCCTCTTAAAAGCTCAATTGCATTATAAGCTAAATATCTTAAATGATTTATATTACCATTTTGTAACTCACAGCTATTGATGAGCCAACCATATTTTACATCTTTATATATACCAACTAAAACACCTTTTACGTTCATATTATCTGCCATCTTAACCCCCCTTTAATATGACACATAAAATTTAATCTCAACATTTACTTCAATACATTCTTTAGGTAGATAAGGCATAAAAGCATGTGATGTCCATCTTATATCCATATGGTGGATATCTTCTAAGTCTTTAAATATACTTTCTAATACAGTATCTTTTTCTGATATGATTTCAATAGCTTCTTTTTTAGAAATTTCAGTATCAGCATCTTCTCTTTTTAAAAACTTAGAAGTAGAGAAGGTGGTCTTTTGATAGAAATTTTCATCAATGATACTCTTACCCTTTATATCCTGCTCCATAAAAAGCTTCTTTAATTTCTTTTCCATTTCCTTTTTATTCATGATACCCACTCCTTATTTTCTTTTTTTAGAAAATGATTCAAATTCTTCTAGCAAAATTATCTCCTCTTGTGAGCAGGTATAGTTGATGTTTTTTAATTGCTGGATATATTTTAAACCATCTGTATTCAACCTTGCATACCCACTGGAAGATAAAAACTTAGACAAACCGTAGTCATAGACATTTTCTTTTTCACATTCATTTACTAATTTCTTTAAGTATTCAATAAATTCTACTATAAACTGGTTTGGCATTTTATCAACCCCTTATAATAATGTTACCATTTCAAAAAAATAAACAGAGGTATTAACCCCTGTTTATATCAAATGTATTTTTTATAGGTTTAAATTTAATTCTTCTATTTTTTATATGTCGTACACCAAAATTATAAGTATTGTCTTTTTTGGTTAACTTATCTATTTCGGTATCCAATACATCTTTAAATAAAGATTTAGACATTATCAGCTCACCTCTATTAAGGCTGTTTCTTTTTTCTTTTCTCTAACATCTATTAAGTTTTCTGGTATGTTGATATTGTCACTATACACTTCAATAATATCCTCTAAGACGTCTCTGAATTCACCATAACTTAATCCTTCATTCAGGTTCAGAAACCCCCTGAGAAACGGAATATCATCTTGTAATACCATCATTCTTTTAACTAAAGGAATTAGATCTTTCTTTAGTTTAAGTATATGATCTAATTCTTTATATGCTTTTTTTAATTTATAATCTCTTTTTCTGACCTCCCTTTTATTTTCCTTTAGTTTCTTTTTTAATCTTTCTATTTCAGCATCTTTTTTATTATTCTCTTTTTTTAATGATGATATTTTTTCATCCATATTTTTGATATGATAGTATTTATCTTTGATATTATTTTTAAGCTTTTCTGTAATATCACCTTCAGATTCCATAACCTCTACTATAGTTTCACCAGTATTTAAATTGGTCACTTCAATAGATGTTATTTTATCTTTTGATTTGAACTTTTCCTTACCGTTATCAACTATCATATCAATAAAATCATATGAATTTTTTCTATCATCAGATAGTTCTTTTAAAAGAGACTCAGCAGTGATATCTTTACCATCACCTGTAATATCACCACTGAATTTAGACAACCATTCAAAATGAACATTATATCTATCGCCCATTTTTAAGCCCCCTATTTAACTTCATATTTATACATTATGGTTTCAAACTTATCCCCAACACCCACATCTATAGTGTCGGTTCTTCCTTCCATGTCTTCAAGATACATATGGTGCATCTTATGCACCATATTTTGGACTGCACCTTTATCTACACTACCATATATCTTATTAAATAACTCATCAACCTTTTCTTTACTTACAGATAATGTTACAAATTTATCACCTGTAAGTTCCATGTTCTCTGGTTTAGTTACTTCCATTACAAAACCATCAAACACTTTTAAGCTAGCCTCATAAGCTAACTTAGCTTTTTCTGTAAGCTTATGGATATTGGTTTCTTCAACATACTCCTTTCTTTCTTTTTTAACTTTGTTTACGATAGCCTCAAAATACATTTCCTCTTTAGTTTTTGTCATAGTTAACATCTCCTTTTAGTTTTTATTTAATTAATCTATTTGTGATTTAAATCCATCATTACCCCAAACCAATATCTTTTGACCATCATGTCTAAAAACATAGTTTGTATCTATTACTGTAATAATAGAAATAACTATCATGGTATCTTCACAACCCACACCACATACTATAGCTTCTTTATTATCTTTGTCAACAATAATGAATTCCTGGTTACATTTAAATTCAAGAATCCTCTCACCCATAGCAAGTATTGCAGCGTATATGGAATGTTCTTCTATTTCTCTAGCATAAATGTTATCCCAGGCATGGGGTGTTATCTCAACATACACCTCCTCTTGGTACACCTCATCGTCTTCCCTTATGTTTATGTTTATCATATATTTATCCATTTTATCATCTCCTTTATATTATGTTAACCAAGAATAAAACTCCAATGGTAAGTAGAAATATAAACTCCAAAATAAAGTAAATCAAGATACCACTCCTTTAAAAAAATAAGGGGCTAATTAAAGCCCCATTATTTTAAAAGTCTAATAGTTCCATCATCTCTTCAAACTCAATAGTTTCTTCTATATCAATATCGAGCTCTTTAACATATTCATTAAAAATGATATCGCCGAAACTGGCGATATATCTTATTTTTACTTTTGATGTTTTGTTTTCCCATTCAATAACTTCTCCATCAATCAAATCTTTTAATGTACCCATTATCTTTTTATTTCTTTTAGATTTTCTAGACGCATAGTATTCTTCTCTACTTACTGTTTTATCAAATGCTCTGTATTCTGTGTTTTCATCAACCTCTCCTTTACCAGGGTCTATAAACCAAATTAACCCTGAATCGTTGATAAATTCTTCATAGCTTTCATAAGCCCCTCCATAAAATAAACTATCATATACTAATGGAGCAGGTAAAACTAAATCTTCCCCACCTTTTTTAATAACGATTAAATCAAAATAAATATGTTTATTATCTTCCTCATCAACATAAATTAATTCATCATATGTTCCTTCAACAAGCATCTCGAAAAATCTTACATTCTTAATATTATATTCAGCAATTTCTTTATTCCATGACCCTGTATAAATCATGGTGTCCTTAACTAAGAAACTTCCATTTATTAGCATTTCTTCTTCTTTTTTAGTTAATGTTCTTTTAATTTCTGTCATTTAAAACACCTCCTAAAGTGTAGCACCCATGACTTGGTTCGCCCCGTAGTATTATCTCCTCTTTGGGAGGGCGGATTAAAAGTTAATATCACATTGATTCTTCTTTCACTTTTATAATATATAATTATAAAACAGTTAGTGATAGCCGAGGGTTATTAAACCCTCAGCTTATTATTTTAATTATATGCTTCCAATAATCTAAATGACACTTTAAGAGAACCAGATATAATAGAGATGGGTGTTTTAATCAATATCTTATTTATTTCATGAGCTATGGTTTCTCTATTAAGTTCAGGGTATTTTACCTCCAATGTAGTTATGTGCTCATCTATTTCAAAATCCTTTTTTATATATAAAGTCATCTCTTTTTTTGTATGGACACTAATAGGTTTAGTGTATTCTAATTCTTCATTTAGGTTACACATATTATCAAAAGATAAATCATTTCTTTTAAATACTCTTTTACCTTCTGAAGCCTGTAATAATCCAATCTTTATAATTCGCCTTATATATCGATCCTTAATTTTATTAGAATTATTTACTTTAGCTATAGCAAGTTTATAAAAAACAGTTTCAGGATCATCATACAGGTTTTGAATTAATAACTTTTTTAATTCTAATTCCTTTTCTTTACTAATCTCATTTTCTTTTTTAGTTAAACAATCTAACCTATCTTTAATAAATAAACTCATTGGTTCCTCCTTATATTATGTCAATCACTATAGGTTATATGTGGATTACAAACATCACCTTTAGAAAATGTAATTTTATCTGGGCCCC
>Ga0182239_1000364_pt1 | contig 16850 bp, 19 predicted proteins | sample hydfrate6_PW_210_FD_132456 | JGI IMG/M metagenome (GOLD analysis project Ga0182239, IMG submission 132456) | Subsurface microbial communities from deep shales in Texas, USA - hydraulic fracturing test 6_PW_210 | ecosystem: Environmental > Aquatic > Deep subsurface > Shale gas/oil reservoir >... | reverse complement strand
GTCGATCCGGTTTTAGTGTACCCCTTGGTGGTGCCAAGGAAGGTCCAGTTTGAGGCCTTGTATACAGTCCCTCTGAAATATCTGGGGTCGACAAAGGATTCCACAAGCCACAGATCTTTCTGGAAAGCTTGCATCCAATCCTTTCTGATTCTTTGCAGGTTTTGCCCCAAGATATAAGACCCTAAGTTTTGCATGTGCACCCAAGGGAAAATGACGAATCGACTGTTTGCGGCTAAATGCCCCAGATATTGTTTTCGGATTGTATCGCTCCATCCGATGAACTGATCCCGGAGTTTTAAAGTCAAAGCAGGAGCGCTCCAGGACAAAGCGGCCACCGGTCTGTCTTGGACAAAAGCAAGATATTTAAGCCGGTGACCCAAGAGCTTCTTATATCCCAAGTAATGATGGGAAGTTACCAAATCATCCCAGAGAACTTCCGATTTGGTCCCACTTACACACTCCAGAACCACAGAGTGAAGCTTGTTCGTTATGTCAGAGTGTTACCGCCGACACACACCGGACCCACCCATGCCGGGTTTTAAAGAGACCCACTCTGCTACCCATTGATATCCCATGCTAATTTCTTCCCCATTTTTCGAGTCATCAGTCATGGTTAGTTACCATTGAATTATTTAGCAACAAATTGTAGACAAGGCCCTGTTTTCGATATCCCAGCGCCCTGGGAGTTCACTTGGTTGCTATTTTCGCGCATAGCTGAAGTGTCATAGGCCAAAACCAAAGCTCTTTTGGTGAGCCCATGACCTGTGAAAGCACTTAAGACAGGAATAAAAAAAAAAGCTCAGGCCTGTTTTCCAAACACGACCTGAGCTTTTGCTTAGGGAGGATGATCAGAGAAAGGAGTTATTCGGATTCAGGATGGATCTTCGGGGCCTCCGGCCCTTCGGTTCGGTAACTGCGGCCTTTGCGAATCATGAGCACTTCTGCCCGGTGAAAAATACGATCGGCTACAGCGCCAATAACTGATGGGTTGCCTAAGGCGTGCCCCCACTCTTCGATGCTGATGCTGGTGGTCAGGATCAAAGAGACTTTTTCCTGACAGACGCTGACCAGATCCAGCAGCAGGCTGGGATATTCTGGTTTGGTGCGGATGTGATTTATATGGTCCACGATCAAGATGTCCAGCTTCGACAGTTTGCTTAAGAGCTCATCAGTGGTATCGTCGGCCAGGGTGGCATAGAGCATGGCCAGGATCTGCTGCAATGTGTAAAATCTGACCTTGAAGCCGGCTGCACAGGCCTTGATGCCAATGGAGGTGGCGATGTGGGTCTTGCCGGTTCCGGATTTACCCGAGATCAAAAGAGGGCTTTTCTTTCGTACAAAACCAAGTTCCTGCAGATTTTTGAGATGCTCCACATTGAGTCCTGGTTGAAAGCCCCAGTCAAAGTTGTCAAAGCTCATACCTGTGGGAAAAACGGCGTGTTGAATCCGTCGTTCTAAAGAGCGCTTTTGCCGGGCGGCCAATTGGATATCAAGCATCTCGCTTAAAAAATGCAGATGTCCCAGCCCGTTTGCTGCGGCTCGTTGCAGGCATGATTCCAGCTCCTTGGCCATATCTTTAAGCAGCAAGGTGCGCAGATCCTTTGTGACTTTATCCAGAAGCAGATCATTCATCTTCATCCTCCCGGTTCTGAAGCAGCTGGTCATAATGGGCCAGATCATATTTTTCCACTGCCTGGCCCTTAAGCCAGCTGCGGATATTATCGGGCATGACCTGTTCATTGTGCTTTGGCTTTAGTTTTCCACCCTGGAGGATCCTGAAGACGGCATCTGCGCTGTAGGCCCCGTATTTGGCGGCATAGTTTAAAGCTCCACAGACCACATCCTGACCATAGCGATCCGCAAGCTTGAGGATGCGTTGGAGGTGGTATCCGGCGGCCGCCTTTTTTTCTTCCAAAAGGCCCTGGTAATAGACCCGAGCTGCCTCTCCAAGCCGGAGAAAGGCCGATTCCAGGAGCTGTTTTTGCCCGGATGTCTTTTTGTATTCCTGTTCATGTTCAGGCAGGATCTGACGCTGATTCCTGCCCTGAGCGTAGGTGTGCCTGCAGTGCAGTTGCTTTTTAAGCCAGATCTCAAGACGATCTTGGTACAAGCGAAGCTTGACCCATTGTCCGATCAATGCCGGATCGACACTATAGCGGTTGGTATCCAAACCGACACAGAAGTCGGTATGCACCACCCGGTCGCACTCCTTATATGCTTGATCCGATAGGTTGTAAGGCAATGGCCGCAAGTAGGACATCTCTCGATCCAGACGATCCACAGGCCTTTCCTTGAGTGTTCCATGGAGGCGGACATTAGCGGTCTGTGCCCGCCAAAGATCGCCTCTGGAGTTGAGATCTTCCAGATCCTGAAACTCACGGCCTTTGAGGAAATTGGTCTCCACATAATAAAAGGGACGCTCTACAATCCCGTGGCGCTCCTTTTTGCCCGGGGGCAAGATGACCACCTTGAAACCATATCCGTTGGCAAAACTTTGAAACACCGGATTGATCCATATTTTCCCCGGTCCGGTATGCCTGCCCACAGTGGTCATGTTGTCATAGGTTATGGTCCGGGGCACGGCTCCAAGCTCCCAAAAGGCCTGCTCATGCAGGGAAATCACACTTTCGATTTTCTCATCCACAAAAAAACGGAGAAACATCCAGCGACTAAAGCACAGGACAATGGAGCCAGTGTGCACCATCTGTTCCCGACCCCCCAGGATGACCCGGTGGGGGCTCCAGTCCATCTGAGCTTCCTGGCCCGGAGGATGATCAATTGGCGGCCTGGGGACTTTGCGTGGCTTTTGCCGGATTGTGCGCAAATAATCTTTAAGAATTGAGTATCCGCCCTGATAGCCAAGCTCTTTGATCTCCTCCAGGATGCGCACCCCGTTGAGGTCTTTTTCTCGGACCAGGAACTCTATCTTACTTTTAAACGGATCGAGCTTGCTGCCTTTGGGCCCCGCTTGTCTGACGGTTTTGGGGCGTAGTTCCCGGCGGACTGCATTTCGACTGACTCCGGTCTGCTTGGCGGTGGCCCGCAAGGACCCGGTTTGATAAAAGACTTCCCGGATCAGTTGTCTTTTATGTTCACTGAGACGGCTCATATGAGCTCCTTTGTTCCAGGATCTCCAGATTGGATTTGATAATGGTCAAAGCGGCCTGGACTGTATCCTCCTGACCCAGTTCTTTTTCCAGAGCCCGCAGCATCTTCCACAGGGCCTTAAAGATCCTGCAGGTCTTTTGCTCTTTTTCATAATGGGAGATGGCCAGCTTGGGATTTTCCAGCAGGTAGTTTCTGATCTGCGTATCCCCGGCCTTGACCCACAAGTCGGTCAAAGTCCGGACCTGAGCTGTGCTCAATCCATGGCTTTGAATGGCTGCAGACACATCCGCCTGGTTGCAGGTGTGCAACCGGGCCAAGTGCAGACCGGACCCTGGGGGCACAAGCTCAAGCTGGATATCTGTGATGATTTCTGGGGCCAAGGAATTAATCAAAAGCAGACGCCGGCTGACCCAGCTTTTATGCCGCCCCAGGAGTACGGCCGCCTCTTTTTGGCTCAGTCCGTCTTTGTGCACCAATTCCCGGACCAAAGCCGCTTCCTGGATTATGCTGTGCTTTTTTCTGCGGTTAAGGACCAAGATCATGGCCTTGGCCCGAATCAGATCCATATCCAGATCCATGGCCTGGATATGGGTGATTCCCAGCTTCTTGGTCGCCTCATAGCGGGTAAAGCCATCGATCAAGACCCTGCCGGTCATAACGACTGGGGAGATCTGGCCCTGCTGCTTTAAGGCAGCAGCCATCTTGGTAATATCCTTGGCCTTGGGCCGGCACAGGGGCAAAAGACGCAGATCCAGATCAGATAAAGGCAGGGACCGGGTTTTCATTTCATTCTCAGGGAGTCGCGACATATTTGACGGACAGTGGCTGGGTCTTTTTTGCGCATTTCCTCTTTGCTTGTAAGTGGGCGTTGATCCGATCTAAGAGGTGTCTGGGGCAAAGACAAGACCTGGAAAAGCTGCCCGTCAAAGGCGATAAGATCCTTGGCAATGAGCTCGTCCCGGGCCAGGATATATTCATCCAGGGAGAGTTTAACCAGGGTACAGATCTTGTCATAGCTGTAATAAGAGAGCCCTTGGCGATCGCCTGCCAGGATGAGGAAGACATACAACAGCAGGGCATGATGGCTGAGCTCTTGCCAGTATCCCTGGCGCAGAAAGCTGTGCTGGATAAAGGCAAAGCTGCCCTGAATGGACCGAATCCGGTCTGAAACAAGGGGCCTTTTGTGAATCATTTTTTCCTCCTGTGCTGTAAATGGACTTAACACTGCAGATTGCCGTCCCTCCACCGCTTCTGGCCATAGGGTCGAGGCGGGAAATTGGTGACCGCTCGGCCTGTTTTTCCGCATATCTGGCAACAGGGCTGGGCAACGGAGCTTGGAGCCGGTCTTGAAAGTAGCGGAAGAGGTCTATCAAGGGAGGTAGCACAGGTAGGAGCAGGTGTTGAAGACTGATCATCCACGCTTTTTAAAGTTCGTCGTATTCTGCGGCGTCTTTCACCCTCGCAGTGTCGTTTTTTGCCCTTTTGGGTTTGTCTGTATCGTCTCTGGCTTTTTCGGCGGGCCAGTTTCCTGGCAGTGATGCGGCATATCTCACAGCAATAAGCCTGACCTCGCCAGCAACTCCGGCAGAGATAAAAGGTGAATCCACAATAACGGCAGGAAAGGGTTTTGAGCAGGTGAAGGCACATGACTTCCAGTCTTGCAATCCTGTGGAAGCCATGGTAGAAAAAATTTCGTTGTGGTGGGCTTCCGGATTCGTTCGGTTGGCCACGAAAAAGGCCCGGAGGTTTCGGCTCCGGGTCTTTTTTTTGTCAAAAACGCTGGGTACGGTGAATGTATATCAGGAAGACCAGAAAAGTACAGGAACCAGATGTCACAAGAGGAAGGAAATATATTTTGCTTCACAAAAGGGGAAGTAAATAAAGAAGAAAGGAGGGTCTGATCACCGCCCTGGGGGTCCTATTTCATAAGCCTTACCTGGGTCCGCTTTTGGCCGCCTTTGACAGTCAGAGATATGTAGGCTGTTCATCAAAGCTCCGGACCAAAGGGGATACACCTCCACCTGTGTGAAGATGAAAAAGTGCATCCTACCAATGGTCCGGAGCTTTGTCTAGCTACTTAATGTTTCGCTGTAGTGTTAAAAAATATCAAAAGACTATTTCTTGCCCTAAATGTGGTGCAGTAATCAATTTCAAAGATGCATATAGAGAAGTTCCAGCTCCTTTTCACAAAGCCTCATAAGTACCTGCCGCATGGACTTCTTTCCTGTTATAAGATAGCCTGAATAGGTAATGGAAGTTTGTCTCGTCCAGAGAGCACCTTGCAGCCCAGGCAGGTTTCCCGAGTAGGGCGAAGCCCACATCCATGGCACTGAGTGGCCAGGTCAATAGCCTCTTCGATCTCGGCCTTCAGTTTCCGAAAATCACGAATTTTTTGTTCCAGTATTTCCTTTTCCTGGATCAAATATTCAACGACCTGCGTTGAGGCCTGATCTCCGGTGGACCCCTGCGCTCTGGCCCGGTAGATCTTTTCAATATCCTTGAGCCCCAGGCCCGCGGTCCGCAGCTTCTGAATGTAGAAGACTGTATCCACTGCGTCCTGGGTGAAGAGATAAAAACCCCCAGGACTCCTCTCAACGGCCTGAATAAAGCCCTTTTCCAGATAATAGCGGACAGTCCTGACCGTTACCCCGGATTTCTCTGCCACTTCTCCGATTTGAAGTAATTTTGCCCTGCTTTTGTGATTCATGCATTGAAAAAATCATACAATCACGTAATTGTCAAGCAAGGCCGGATATTGTACAAGCCAGTGCCGCCTCTGGCTGCAGACTGCCCCAGATTGATCGAATATGAAGCTGTTATCTCAAAGGAACAGGGGGCCCTGGGGTCAGGCCCGTCCTACGCAAAAGCGAGGCTCGCAAGTAGGCCGTCCTTGCCCCAAGGACAGGCCTTTTTCGTGTTAAAAGCGATTTTCATACAAGACCTTTGGATAATCCTATTCATTGGCAATTATCTGTCTGTTCTGGGTTCCCGCCCTCGCGGGAATGACCGATAACACTGCTGGACTCAGCAGCCGTGAGATGAGATACTGATTATTGAAGTATGGTGAATGCATTTGAAACCAGGCTTTGCCCTGAAGAGGGACCGTCCGGCACTCACTTTTCGCGTGGTAAAAAAATAGGTCAGATTTGCCGGAGGCAAATCTGACATGTGAGCTTACCCATGAACGAACACCAGATTTTCCAGAAAATAATTTCCGGTGGCCAAACCGGGGCTGACCAGGGCGCCCTTGATGCCGCACTTGAACTGGGACATCCCTGCGGAGGATGGTGCCCCAAGGGGCGCAGATCCGAAGCCGGTCCAATATCACAAAGATATCCGGTTACTGAGCACAGCTCAGAGAGCTACCAGACCAGAACTGAGGCCAACATCATTGATTCAGACGGTACCCTGGTCTTTACCTGCGGGGAGCCTGCAGGGGGCACAAAAGAAACCATTGACCTGGCCCGCAAGCATGGCAAACCATATTTTCTTCTCGACCTTGAAAAGGGAGATCCAAATTCAGATCTGGAAACCATTCGAGAGTGGGGTGGGAAAAATCAGGTCACTGTGCTCAATGTAGCTGGACCAAGGGAGAGCAAAAATCCAGGCATCTCGGCCAGAGTCAGGCAATCCATCTTGCACTTGCTCTCCCCGGAATAGATCGATTTCAGAGTTAATAAAGGGAGCGGGAATTTATTTCCCGCGCTTCTGTGTGCAGCGTGCAAAAATTAAAGAATCTTTGCCCTCATTTGTAAAGATAGTTCATCTTCGCTTTTTCGATGAACCGGACCAAGGAGTGATCTATGAATATTGAAGGTGTCCTCCCCCCGATTACAACACCTTTTGAAAATCAAGAATTAGCCCTGGATAAAATGGTTGAAAACATTCAGAAATGGAATGAAACCGCATTGTCAGGATACCTGGTCTTGGGTTCCAATGGTGAGAGCGTGTATCTTGCTGAAAAAGAGAAATTGACAATTGTTACCAAGGCCAGAGAGATCATTCCCGCATCCAAGAATATGATAGTGGGCACTGGCCTGGAATCAACCCGGGAAACCATTCGATTGACCAACCTCATGGCTGATTCGGGTGCTGATTGTGGACTTGTGTCACCGCCTTGTTATTTTAAAAGCAGCATGCAACAAAGGATACTCGCTGATCATTATACAGCTGTGGCCGAAGCCAGCCGGATGCCGATTCTTCTCTATAATGTTCCTCAATTCACTGGTGTCAATTTAGATGCTTCTTTAGTGGCCAAACTCTCTCTGCACCCCAACATCGTCGGTTTAAAAGACAGTTCAGGCAATATTGCTCAGTTAAGTGAAATCCTCTCATCCACCCGGGAAGGATTTATCGTCCTAGTAGGTTCTGCTCCTGTATTTTACCCGGCCCTGTGTATTGGGGCCAATGGAGGGATCTTGGCTGTAGCTAATGTCATTCCCGCAATATGCACTGATATTTTTGCCCTGTACCAACAAGGACTCTTCCAAGAAGCCCGAAAGCTTCAGAACCGGATGACGCCCTTGGCTCAAGCGGTGACTGTCAAATATGGCATCGGCGGTTTGAAAGCGGCCATGGATGCTGCTGGATATTTTGGGGGTAAACCACGCTTGCCTTTACAAGCCCCGGACACAGAGGTCAGGGAAGAGATAAAACTTTTGCTTCGAGATTTAAGCAAAGACTCGGGGAATGACAAAATCTGACGTGTTGCAAAAAATCGGCCTTTACGGACACATCCCAAAGAACCTTGCTGATCACTTCTGGTTTGTTTTCAAGGTATTCCTCGTCTGCTGTTCATCTTTTTGTGGGCCACATGTGTGCTGATCCAGGGTACATGTGGGCTGCACATCACAGCTTGAGCATCCCGAACATCCACAGCTCTGCGTACCCTTGCTGCGGAACGTCATATACAAGCGCCTGGCCACAACAATTGCAGCAATGAGCACAATGATGGCCACTATGAGTTTTTGCATCTTCAACTCCACATATCTTATGTATTGCTTTGTCATTTAGCTAAGTAATATCCGCCTGGCCAGATTCCGGCCATATTCGGTGAAAAGACGGTCAATAATATGCTGTTCAATTTCTTCTTTGGAATACGAGGCGGTTTTGCATTCCTCCTCCAGTTCGGCCAGTCTGGTTGCATCCTGTACTATCCGGGCTTCCGGCTCCAGATCCTGCCCATCATCCAGTAAAGAATTCAAAATGGACTCCACTTTCTTTCTCACCGCTTCTTTGGCTCCCACCTTTTCAAGGATGGACAGGGCCATTGCCCGGCCGTCCGGGCCAGATTCGAAATCCTTTGCGCCGGCCACATGCATGAGATGAGCGGCCATGATGATGGCCCCCATATCACCGCCAGCATCTTTGCCCAGTCTTTCCGCGTATCTGGCAGTATTCTGGGCCTGCTGCATGGTCTTGGGTTCCTGCATGAGCAGGCGTCGAACCTCCATGCCCACCTTGTCCTTGATCAAATCTTGTTGTTTTTCCTTGATCTCGTCAGGCAAGGCCCCCAGGCATTGCTCTGCAAACTGGCAATAGGCCGCACAGCCGAAATCCATCTCCGGATTCACGAATCTGTGTCCGCAATGCGGGCATTTGCGGGCTGTGTCGTCTTTAAAGAATTCTACTGTCTCATTGCACTGTGGGCAACGGGCCTCATATATGGCATCATCTTTCCAGAACCTGCTGTCTTGACCTGGGCATTTCATATATGTCCTCCTCTGAAAAATATTGAAACAGGCAGTCAATGCTGCATTCGTTATACGAGTCTATACCCGGCCGCAGACAAAATCTTTGATCCAGATCAAAGAACAATTCAACCTGTCAGTATATTCAATAACCATCGACACCACATTTGAAAACCAATACCTAGGATTTCATATGCCACAGATAGAAATTCAGGCCTTCGGCTCACTGCAGTCTCAAGCCCTTCAAAACGGAGTACAGCATCTTGTATTAGGGGATGAATGCTCCCTGGATGATCTCTTCAAAAAACTGGATATCTGTAGCAAAAACGTTCAACTGGTCATGGTAAATCACCGCCCGGTGGGAATGGACGCAGTTATCCGCTCAGGAGACAGGGTGGCCCTCTTTCCCCAGGAGTATCCAATCTTCGCAGACTGGAACGGCTATCGCTCGCTGTAGACTGCGAGCAAATCCAGGAAGGACCTATGCCTCGACTCCTGCTCATTTTCCCTATCCTCAGCTATCTGTTCCTGGCCGCCCATGAGCTCAGAGCGGGCAACCTCTGGATCATGGCCGGCTGGCTGCTCATGGCCATTCTGGTCCTGGTGTGGTGCAGACCCTGGGTCCGACATCTCAGCGCCGTGACGCTGATGCTTGGCCTCTTTCTCTGGACGAAAGTCACTGTGCAGCTGCTTCAATTCCGGCTGGCCATTGACGCGCCATATACCCTGCTGCTGGTCATTATGGGCGGAGTGGCCGCCGTTATGGCTCTATCCATCGTCCTTATGCTGAGCAGAACCATGCAAGCCAGGTTTGGAGGCTGTAAATGAAGGGCAATTGGCATCTCCTCTGGATCTTTGTCCTGAGCACAAGCCTTCTGCTGCTGGCTCGCCAGACTTCCCCTCTCCCCGTTCTCCTCGCCGACCGATGGCTGCCTGGGACTGGATTGCTTCAGATCATGGTCCTGGGCATATATGCCTGCATCATTGGTCATGTGCTTTTGCGTTCCCCTCATATCGGTCCCATCCGATCCAGGATATGGTCCCTGTTCTCTGTGTTGTTTTTTGCCCAGCTGGGCCTGGGTCTGGCCGGAATGGAGACCATGCTCATGACCGGGGAGCTGCATTTGCCTGTTCCAGCGCTTATCGTGGCCGGACCTGTGTACCGAGGAGAAGGCTTATTCATGCCTATTCTGTACACTGCGACCATACTCCTGGTCGGGCCGGCCTGGTGCAGCTGGCTGTGCTATATCGGGGCCTGGGACGGTTGGGCTGCCGGGAGAAAAAAAGGAGCACGCCATCCAGTTCCCAAATGGGCCACCCATATCCTGCGTCCAGCCATCCTTCTCCTTATTGTGGGCACGGCCCTGCTGCTGAGAAAGTACAATGCGCCTGTGGGCCTGGCATTCGGCCTGGCCCTGGGCTTCGGTTTAGCCGGAGTAGGAGTCATGGTCTTTCTCTCCAGCCGAACAGGGTATATGATTCATTGCACAGTGTTTTGTCCCATCGGCCTGATCAGCAATCTGGCCGGCCGGATCAACCCCTGGCGGCTGCGCATTGATGCAGAATGCACTCGCTGCAGGCTGTGTTCCCGGACGTGCCGGTACAGCGCTCTGGAGAGGCAGGATCTTGAAAACGGCAGGCCGGGGCTTACATGCACTCTGTGCGGGGACTGTGTGGGGCAATGTCCGCAAGGACTCATCGGCTATCGCTTTCCGGGGCTCAATTCGAAACAGGCCAGGATTTCTTTTATCATACTCATCATCAGCATCCATACCCTATTTCTGGGTGTGGCCAGGATCTGATTCCGAAGATAGTTGATGTGCCAGGAAAAAAGCAGTTGAAGGCAGATATAAACCAAATTGTCTGATCATTTTTTGTCCCAGCGCAATGATTATCGATCATATTTCGGGCAGCATTTTTTAATGAACCAACAACGACAAACCATCACTTCTGAAATCACAGTCAAAAAACTTTTGGACTCGTATCCCCGGGCTGCTCTGGCTTTTTTCCGCATGGGAATGTTCTGCCCTGGATGTCCGGCCCAGGCCTTTCATACCCTGGCCGAAGCGGCTTCAGAACACAACCAGGACCTGGATGAGCTCCTGGCCCGTATTTGCTGTGAACTCGGAGACTTATCTCTATGCTCCGGGGACCCAGCCTCCTGAGGCATTTTTTGCTATAATAATGAGTTGGATTTCAAGAATTCCGAAAACATATACAGGAGGCCTGAAATGAAAAAGCGTCAGATCACAGAAAAAGTTCATTGGCTGGGAGCCGTGGATTGGGACCGCAGGCTGTTCGATTCCTTGATCCCCCTGCCGGACGGGACCAGCTACAACGTCTATCTTGTTCAAGGCAGCGAACAAACTGCCCTGCTGGATACCGTGGACCCGGCAATGGCCGATGTCCTTCTGAACCAGCTCGAGGATGTGCATAAGTTGGATTATATTGTCTCCCACCATGCGGAGCAGGACCACTCCGGATCCCTGCCGCTGGTTGTAGAGAAATTCCCCCAGGCCACCATCATCTGCACGCCGAAGGCCAAAGGGCTGCTCATGGATCTTCTGCAGCTCCCGGAGGACAAGTTCATGACTGTAGAGGACGGGCAGAGCGTGTCCCTGGGAGATAAGACCCTGCAGTTCGTGCACGCTCCCTGGGTCCATTGGCCGGAAACCATGCTCACCTATCTGCCTGAGGACAAGATTTTATTCACCTGTGACTTTTTCGGTTCGCACATCGCCAGCAGCGAGCTCTATGTCTCGGATCAGGGCCGGATCTATGAGGCGGCCAAGCGCTATTTTGCCGAGATCATGATGCCCTTCCGCAGGCAGATCGCCAAAAACCTGGACAAGCTCAAAGACCTGGACATTTCCATGATCGCCCCCAGCCACGGGCAGATTTATCCCGATCCGTCCTTTATCCTGGATGCCTATCAGGATTGGGTGCACGGGACGCCACACAACACCGTGGTTTTGCCCTACGTGTCCATGCACGGCAGCACCAAGGTCATGGTCGATCACCTGGTGGCCGCTTTGGTCGAACGCGGAGTACGTGTGGAGCAGTTCAATTTAACGGTCACTGATATCGGCAAGCTGGCCATTACCCTGGTCGATGCCGGAACAATTGTCATCGGCACGCCCACCATCCATGCCGGCCCCCATCCGTACGCCGCCTATGCCGCTTTGCTGGCCAATGCCCTGCGGCCCAAGGCCCAGTTTGTGTCCATCATCGGCTCCTACGGCTGGGGCGGCAAGACCGTGGATACTCTGGCCGGAATGATATCCAATCTCAAGGTGGAGGTCCTGGACCCGGTCCTGTGCAAGGGCCTGCCCAAGGAGCAGGATCTCCAGGCCCTGGATGCCCTGGCCGATTCCATTGCCGCCAAGCATAAAGAGCAGGGATGTGCATAAAATCTATCTGCGCCGCGAGTCGCGGCGCAGATACTCAAAGTTTGGAGCAGCCCATGCAAATTCAGCTCAAGCGTGTTTACAGCCCAGTGGAGAAAGACGATGGGGTTCGGATTCTCGTGGACAGGGTCTGGCCGCGGGGGATATCCAAGGCCAAGCTGCAGGCCGAGGTGTGGCTCAAGGATGTGGCCCCGAGCACAGAACTGCGCAAGTGGTTTAGTCACGACCGGGCCAAGTGGCAGGAGTTCAAGGAAAGGTATTTTTCGGAACTTCAGAAGAATCCGGAAGCAGTGAACAAGCTCCTGGACCTGGCCCAAAAGCAGCAGGTCACCCTGCTCTTTGCGGCCAAAGATACCGAGTATAACCATGCCGTGGCCCTGCGGGAATATCTTCGTTCCAAAGCTGAAAAATGATATTGGCCACGAATGGTTGAATGCGTACAAGGAGTCTGTTGGAAATCATTCATATTTCATAGAAGGAGATGCTGCTATGTCTTTCAGGATGTATATGATCATGGTATGTATGGTATTTTTCTTCCTGGTTGGGACAGCATTTGCCGGCGCAGAAGCGGAGATGTCGAACCAGAGAAAAGAAAAAGCTGAGCTCAGCATTCTCACTGCCACGCCGGAAGAAGGATTCCAGTTGGCGATAATGCTGGCCAGGAAAGGAGTAACCGAGACACAGCCCGACAAGGAGGTCTTAAAGAAGCTCCGACCTGCGTATTCCCATGATCCAGACAGCTTGATTGCCGCATCCCATGTAGTTGCCGTACATTTTCAGACTATTGCCGCAGCCAACAACTACTGGCGCGACGATTAGCACTACAGCCAAGGCTCAGAGCCGCCTGACGTTTTGTGGCTTTATCTGGCCCGGCACTCACTTGCAGGACAAAACTTTGTGCTCGACTGAAAGCTTGGTATCGCAAGTGAGTGCCGGGCAATCCTGACCCCGTCTTTAGACGGGCAGACCTGCTGGAATGACGAAAAAAAGAAGTGTTGTATTAACATCCTGACAAAATTGTGATTGAATGCTCCCTGCAATGCCTGTCGCATATTTCTGAACCGAGCACAAAGGGGGAGCTGTGCGCAGCACGTATCGCGATTCGCAAAATGTCAAACAATCTGAACTGTTCCACGATATTCCCCCGGAACACATACCCGCCATCCTTGATTCTGGAAATCACAGAACAGTAGCCAAAGATCAGGTCCTGTTCAGCCAGGGGGAACCTGCCAGAAGATGCTATTTTCTGCTTTGCGGAAAACTGAAACTGTCCAAACTGCATGAGCAGGGCCGGGAAGCGGTAATAAAGTACGTCAGCCCAGGTGAACTGGCAGCTGTGGCCGCTGTGCTCAAGGGCCAGATCTATCCCCTGAGTGCAAAAGTGGTATCTGATGCAGAACTTCTGTGCTGGGACAGGAACATGCTTGAGGAGATCATGCGAAGTTACCCACAGCTTGCTGTGAACATGCTGTGTATTATCCTTGGCCGCTTGGAGGAGATGCAGCAGCGGTTTATAGAGCTCAGCGCAGAACAGACGGAACGTAGGATCGCCAAAGCCCTGCTGCGAATTATGCAGCACGCCGGGACCAGGACTGGGGAGGGCATTCGCATCGAACTGGATATCAGCCGGGAGGATCTGGCTGAGTTCACCGGCACTACCCAGTATACAGTCAGTCGGATATTAAGCGACTGGATCAGGAAAGGATGGATTTCCTCCAGCCGGCGAAATATAACGATCACCGACGTCCACTCCCTGGTTATACTGACAGAGGGTTGTCAAAGGTAGTGATGGATTTTTTGTATCAGGATGTGACTCCATGATAGTACTCCGAAAAGTCTTCACCCTATTGGCATGTATGTGGGTAATTGCTGTATCTGCTTCTTTTTTCTGGTCCTATGATTTTTTCACCGATAAGCAGGAGGAGCTGGCTTTTCAGAGAGGTCAAAGCTACTTTGATCTCATCGTTATGACTAGGGAATGGAATGCCAGGCATGGCGGCGTGTATGCCCCTGTATCCGAACACCTGCAGCCAAACACGTATCTGCAGACACCAAGGCGCGATGTTCAATTGCGGTCCGGGCAGATATTGACCTTGATCAACCCTTCCTTTATGACCCGCCAGATTTCCGAAATCTCTGAACAAAAACAGATATCCTTTCACATGACCAGTCTAGACCCCCTTCGGCCGGAAAACAGGCCCTCGAAAAAGGAGAAGGAAGCCTTGCGGTCTTTCAAGAACAAAAGGGAGGCGGTTGGGATGCGGGTGCAGCAAGACGGCGAAAAAGCGTTCTTCTATATGGCTCCACTTACAGCCAAAAGACCCTGCCTTTCTTGTCATGCCCGGCAAGGATACTCGGAAGGCGATGTCCTGGGTGGATTGAGCATAACCTTTCCTTTCCCCTCCCCGACTCTGCTTTCTCCCTTGCTGTTCACCCATTTGGGCCTGGGCGCAGGGGGACTGTTTGGACTCTGGTTTTCCAGGAGAAAATTGAATGCAGCCTATGCAACCATTGAGTGGCAGAACCAATTCGACGTCTTGACCGGTATTCATAATCGGCGCAGCTTCACGCAGCACATCAGCCAGGAATTCCTGCGGGCCAGAAGAGAAAAGAGGCCCATTGCTTTGATCATGTGTGATATCGACAACTTCAAGAACTATAACGACAATTATGGCCATGATCAAGGGGACATCTGTCTGCGGAAAACCGCTCAGCAGATAGCACAGACCTTGAATAGGCCCGGGGATCTTTGTGCCAGATACGGGGGTGAAGAATTCGTTGTTGTCCTGCCCAATACAGCCAAAGACGGGGCCTTCCATGTGGCCCAGAAAATACGAGAGAACGTCGAAAACATGCGGCTTATCCACGAGTATTCCAGGCCATGGGGGGTAGTAACCCTAAGCCTTGGGGTAGCCGCGATAGTGCCCGGTGAGGATGCTTTCCATGAAGATTTGATTCACCAAGCCGATGCAGCCTTATATGCAGCCAAGAACAATGGCCGAAATCAAGTGCATTGTTCTTCATTGTAAAAGATAGTCAGTAAAATACAATAAGCTTTCAATTATAAGTCATGGTGGCCCACCAACCAGGATTGAGAGGAGCTTCTAGGTCAAGACAGAATCTATTTCCTCCTTGAGAACTACAGACTGAACACAACCCAGACACTGACCGTCTTTCAACAGAGGGGTAAGGGTAACCAGAATGGTTTTTCCATAGGGTGTCGCCTGATAGCGAAAGGGTTCGGTTCTTCCATTTTGAAAGGCGTGAAGCATGGAGCTCAGCTTCTTATTCGAAGACGATCTGAAATGATGTGAATAAATTTTTTCTCCAATATATTCAGGTCTTCGATCCAAAACTTCAGATGCATGGTTATTGTAGTAAAGAATTGTACCGTCCATATCGATGATGGTCACTGCAACACCCAAGCAATCAAGTGCAAGGTTTGATATTGATTCTCTTTCCTCCATTTTTATTCTCCCCAGGCTATTTCTTCAAAGGATGGATTGTCTCCCTCCGATGGCAGATTAAAGTCATGGATCCCCACCACGCCTCAAGACAACTCATTGAATCCTCATTTTGCCCTTGTTTCATTGCGCCAGCGCAATGAAACAATGCAGTTCATCTGATATTAAAATCCATATGCTTCTGAAAAAAGGATCCAACGAACCGCTTTTGCCTCCTGCCAGCTTTTTTGACCTAAGTCAATGCAGGAAGCGGATATCAATGGCAAACAGGAAATACGCCGTTCGATCCAGGCTGGTCCGGTCCATGGGAATGGGTGAATGACTGAGCAAACAACATGATATGGAGGACTCGATGGACCCTATTGCTGATCTCAAAGCAGAACACCGGGGCATAGAAATCATGCTTGGGATTATGGGGGGCGTGATTTCAAAAACCTCGAAAGGGCAATTGATTGACTCCAAGGATTTTGACTCAATCCTTGAATTTCTTTCTGTATTTGTCGATCGCTGTCATCATGGCAAAGAGGAGGATTTTTTATTTCCCGCCCTGGAAGAGGCTGGAGTTCAACGGGACAAAGGACCTATCGGAGTTTTGCTCCGAGAGCATCAAGAAGGACGGCAACTGGTTGCCCAATTCAGGGAGGCGATCAAAAGCTTTCGTTCCGGAAATGCCAAAGCTGCCATAAGCCTTGAGAAGGCCGGCCGTGATTACATTTCCTTGCTCACCCAGCATATTCAGAAAGAAGATGACGTGCTTTTTCCGATGGCAGAACGGGTGCTTGGATCGGAAAAACAGGCCGAGTTAGCAGAAGCCTTTCAACAGCTTGAAGAAAATCGGATTGGACAGGGAAGACACGAACAATTTCATAAACAATTACATCGGCTCAAGAAGCTCTACCCAAACTAAAAACACAGCTTTGTTTGTGTTTCTGATGTAGATCAGGGAACTCAATATTGCAATCGGTTCATAAAGGCATACATCCCAGTAAAAAACCGCCCGAACTCAGACAGGGGTGTCATTTGGCAGCTTTCGTTCGGCAGCATATGAAGACCTCAATGCCGGTTGATGGGCACTCGACCGGGATCTCCTGCGAATGGCAGGCTGAGCAGGCGGAGCAGGGAAAGCTTTTGGGGATTGCGGAATTGGGAGAGACCGATCACCATGTCCGTATGCCCCTTGG
>Ga0182239_1000363_pt1 | contig 16902 bp, 17 predicted proteins | sample hydfrate6_PW_210_FD_132456 | JGI IMG/M metagenome (GOLD analysis project Ga0182239, IMG submission 132456) | Subsurface microbial communities from deep shales in Texas, USA - hydraulic fracturing test 6_PW_210 | ecosystem: Environmental > Aquatic > Deep subsurface > Shale gas/oil reservoir >... | reverse complement strand
TCCCAGGACTGTCCCGCCGGAATGATGATGCGCTTATTGCCGATTTTTGTGATCTCAACATCTTTTACTGCTTCCGGCATGGCAACCTCTTTGGGAAGGCGAACAGCCTGACTCCTGTTGCTTTTAAAAATTCTGGTTTTGACATTGGCCATGGCATCCCCCTTTTCGATTTTGTTCATAATGGTTTTATTATAAAAACAATAAGGGATATGTCAAGGGGATATGTGGCTTGAGAAAAGTTTGCTGCCGGGGTTGCCTTGTTGTGTCCCCGGAATTTTACCGTCTGAAATGAGAGTGGTGTCTGGCGTATAATTCAGGCATCTGCTGAATTGTTGAAATTGTTGCTTCCAGGCAGTCAAGAAACTCGAAACCCAATCCAACTCCTTGTCCCTGATACCATTCAAAAGCGGTTTCAAGGTCGATGCACGCTCTATCAGTGTAGCGAACCTTCATTTGTATCTATTTTTAAGGTCTTCGTGTACTTGCTCCCAGTCATGGATTTCAGGAGCGCCTTGCTGATAGTCTGCATATCTTTTATCAAGTTCCTTTTTTTGCCATTCCGGCATCGGCAGTTTGCCGCTTTCAAGAGCAATGGTATCCCAGATATCCTGTGCAAGAATCAATCTTTGCGAAATGCTCAGTTTTTTAATCTCAGATGCTATTTTTTCCGGTTCCATTTTTTATACCTCCGGTAAGATTATGAAATGGATATTACCTAAACTGAGCGTTTCAGATTTTTAAAAACAGTTATAGCTCGGCTGCATCTTCCTTGTATCTGCGGCAAACTTGGAAATCGCTCAATTTAGGTATTAATTTTTTAATATCAAACATTGCTTTGAAAATTCAATTAAAAGTTGGATTGCGGGGGCTTGTAGGGACCACAATAATAATTAATTATTTGTTTTCGTCCCCGGCTTTTGCTGCCTTACTTTTCGGCCTGTCATCTTTCCCACGGTATCAACGGCCTTTGTCAATCCTGATTCCTCGGCCGGCACGGTGATGAGCGAAGTGGTGTGCGATATTCTCAAAATTCTATATCGTGTCCCAGGAATTCCCAAGTAGCAGTGAAACCTTTGGAATTTGCCGATATCAGGGGGCTTTTTCTTCTCCTGTGAACGGATTTATGATTTTTATATTCTCTAATTGCTGCCCATGCTGAAAATCTTCTGAATAAAGAATTCCGCATTTCGATTGGAAAGCGGCTGCGATTATAAGAGAATCATACCAGGAGTATTTCCACGTGCGCATGCATTCCAGGGATTTTCTGTAGAAGGACAGGCTTGGAAATATAGTGCATAGCGGAGCAAGTACATGTTCCAGATATTTTTCACAGTCCGGATAAGAAAGCGGCCGGGTAAATTTCCGAACGGATGCGTTGATGAATTCTTGTATTACCTGGAAGCTGATGACACCGTTGTTACCGGATAAGGCTTCTCTTATAATCTCTTTGGAAATTCGTTGTTTTTCTTTTTCTTCCGGGGCAAATGAATATACAAATATGTTGGTGTCGATAAAAAATTTATCTTTCATTCAGCTCGTCCCTGTCAAACTTTCTTCCTGCTGCTGCATATGAAAGCTTTGCCATAAGCTGGTCATAGTCAGCTCCGGCATTTTCCTGCCCTACATACTGTTTCAGCCAGTCCTGGAAAAGAGCATTCAGGGAAAATTTTTCCTGCCTAGCTTTTTGCCTTGCCTTTTCAATAAGTTCTTTTTCAGCCACCAGCGTAATATTTTTTTTCATTTTCAGTCAGGCTCCTGGTTTGATTTCATCTGTTTTTATAAAAAATACACTAATTTCGTGTAAATGTCAACCTTTCCCTGTCTTATCGCAGGAACAAAATGCTTAATTCTTTGGCTTCGGCCCTGGCTTTTGCGGCCGGACTTTTCGGCCTGTCATCTTTTCCACGGTATAAAGGAGGTGCTCGTTTCCAGTGTCTGCTTATGCTTGACGGTTTCGTAAAAAGTCGATTTTCTCGCTCCGTGATCATTTTGGGCGCGGGTAAATCCGCCTGGTAAATTTATCAAACTCGGGCTAACGCCCTCAAACAATGATAAATTCTAACGCAGCCGGATTCACCCGCTTTTACCCAAAATGCTCAAATGTCGCTCAAAAATGACTTTTTACGAGTTCATCATGCTTGCAGAATTGTTATTGGGATAAGCGGTGTTTTTTAGGGCCAAAAAGCGCCGCCTAAGTGAAAAAATGGGGGGCAAACAGAATATTTCACTAAAAATAACGCATGGTTGCGCCGGTCCGACCCTATTTGCTGACCCTATTTGCTGAATTTCGATTTGATGAGGGAGGGCAAACTTGGCCTACCCTCTAGTCTACCAGAATTCACTATAGCAATGCTGAATGGTAGGGTTTTCAAGCTTGATTTTTTGTTTCTTCATGTCCAATTTGTATCCCAATATGTTCATCATAGGTTCAAATCGGGTGTTTAATCTTGAAATTTGATCTGGAGTCAAGACATCAAAAAATGCTCCTGCTTGTCCTTTGTTTATAAAACGAAAGTCATTTGCTGATTTGCCACGCTGTTGTTGTAAAAAAAGGCCAGGTTTGCGCTGTGCAATTTCCTTTTCTTCCATACTTTTTAACTGATCGAATGAAGACGCTTTAACCGCGTTATGAATATAATTATCATTTACTTTTAAATTCAAAAAGTTGCAAAGCCGACACATATGGAAAGCACAGTCTTCAAGCAGATCCTCGTACCGAACAAAAAAGACCGGGAAATTATTTTTTTGAAAAAGCCATGATTCGGCATGGGTAGACCATGTCCCGAAGCCGAAATCAATCCATTTCTTTACCCCTTCGTAAGCTAAGAATTCTTCGATTAATAGATGCCTTTTTTCAGGCGTATCGGCATTAAGGTAATTGATATTGCTACACAGGACGTCAAAGGGGTTGCGGACGATGCAAATGGTTGAAGAGATATGATTGCTGCCGGGCATATTGTCCTGATACATCCAATGTGTCTTTAGATACGCTGATTCTTCCCCGGCAATGTTGAGGTATTTATGTTTATGAATATCCGGAATCTTGGTTTCGAGGACCTTTGTGTTATTTATCGTGTCAAAAAGCAAATTGCCTATCAGAAAACGCATCCAGGTATTACCTGATTTGGGGTAAGAAGCAATCCAGCAAATATTTCGAGCCTCCCCCGTATTCAGGCGAATACCCTGAAAAGTAGCTGCTTTATTAAACAAACTCTTTCTACTTTCGTTTTTGTTATTGATACTATTCTTATATGCAATCACATTAAGGCTTATATTTTTGCCATAAGGTGCAAAAGTACTTGTATCGTCAAACAGTCCAAAATCTTTTACTTTTTTAATTCCGGCAAACCCGGCTTTCTTTAAATAGCTTCTTAAAAAATCAAAATTGAGGCCGATATAATGAAAATCATGCTCATTGGTTTGCCCCCCGAAGATCATTCTCATGACGTGAAATCGTTGATTGGCATTTAGTTTCGGGTCAATAAAATGACGGCAGAGAATATCAAGGTCAGGGACAGAAATCATTAGTTTACCGCCAGGCTTGAGTATGCGTTGGAGGTCTTTAAGTGTAGCAAGGATGTCGCGTTGGGAGACATGTTCGAGGACATGACTGGCGTATATTTCTGAGCAGATATTGGTTGAAAAACCCGAAAGGTCCTTGATATCACCAACATAATCTACCCCTTCTCCGGGAAAAATATTTAAGATTTGCCAATCTTTTTTTGTTGTTCTGCCGCCAATGTGTAATTTCAACCCATTAATATTATTATGATTTAATTCCACGCCTTCAGAATGCGTTGGGGTTTGGCTTTTTTGATTGTTTGCAGCCGAGGCAGTCGGCTTGTTGAAAATAGCGTTGTTAGAAGAAAACTTTGTGTTTGAGCAGTTTGTTGGTGTTGAAATTGTGCTTTTTGAATCACTACCTTGGTTTTCGATATCCTGTTGATAAATTACTGAAAAATTGTCTACATGAATTTCAGGAGGCAATCCGTTATGGTCTCTTTTTTTCGGAATAAAAGCTTCCGGATAATCACAATAGGCTTCCCACATTTTACGAAAAGCTGCTTCCACTTTCCGGGTATGGCCCTGTTTGTCGCACAATGAGGATTTCTGCATCATTTGTCGGGTGGTGCTGCGGTATTTCTGTAGGCGAAACCTGTCCCGGGCCAGGGCCACTGCCTTTTCGACATATTCTTCTTCACTTTCAGCAATAAGTTCCTCCAGGCCGATGCTCGTTAGAAGCGAGGCGCTGACCCTTGCGGCGTGACGATCCCCGCGCAGGGTAATCACGGGCACCCCCATCCAGAATGCTTCGCAGGTGGTTGTGGTGCCGTTGTACGGAAAGGTGTCAAGTGCGATGTCTACGGTATTGTAGGCATCCAGGGAAGCATGGATTGAGGGAAACCAGCTTTTCAGGATAATGCGGTCTTTTGATATGCCGTGTTGTTCGAAAAGGTCGAGATATCTTTTTATTGTCTCCGGATCATCAAGGCCTTTGCTTTTTAAAAAAAGGCGCGCGTCCGGCAGGCGATTGAGGATGGCTGCCCAGAGTTCGGCTGTTTTGTCACTGATCTTGGTGATTTTGTTAAAGGAGGTAAATGTGATGCCCTGCCAGTTTTTGGAAAGATAGGGCATGATCGGCGGCGCGTCGTCTATCGGGCGATAGCAGAGAAAACATTCGGGCAGCCGTACCAGACGTTCGGTGTGGCAATTGTCCGCTTCTCCCGAAGGATCAGCGGTTTCGTCGGTGAAGCGGTAATCCATGGCGGAAAGGCCGGTGGTCGCCGGGTACCCGATCCATGTGACCTGGACCGGCGCGGGCTTGAGCGTGCATACTTGAAGCAGGTTCGGGGCCGTGTGTCCGCCTAACTCGACAAGGATATCGATCTGATCGCGCCGGATCTGCTCTGCTACAGATTGACTGCTCCATCCGTTGATATTTTTCCAGACATCCGCATGGGATTGAATGCGTTTCGTAACCTGGTCGGGTTTGGAGATATCAGCGTAACAGTATATTTCAAACTGTTGCTTGTCATGGGATTCAATAACCGGTTCAAAAAAGTAGCTCACTGAATGGCGCCAGAAATCCTGAGACAGATAGGCGAGCTTGATCTTTTTATCCCGGACTCTTGCTCGGGCAAAATGCTGAGGTCCGGTATTTGGTGTAAGTGACCTTGTTTTTCCCCATTTTTCATGTTCCCGAAGCAGGGTCTCCGGTGTCATTTTTTCGCCGTCATAGGTATGGAGATAGTTGAGGCTCAGCAGGAAGTTGTTGTATGCGGCTGTCTTATCCGGATCCGATTGGAATGCCCGGCGGAAACAATCCATGGATTTATTCAGAAGTCCCAAGTTTTGATATATTACCCCCAGATTGTTCAAATAGACTGGATCTTCAGGATACAGTTCAAGCGCCTGGTCGTATAGGTCAATGGCCTCCCGGACGTGTTGTTTGAGTCTTTTGATATCGGCCAGCTGCAAGAGTGCGTGTTTATTTTCAGCGTCCTTTTCAAGGCACAGGCCAAAGACTTTTTCAGCTTTATCCAGTTGGTTGGAAACTTTATAGACGGTTCCCAGGTTGTTGTGCGCAACGATCGCTTCCGGATCGAGTTCAACAATCCGGTGAAAACAGGAAGCAGCCCGGTCAAGCTGCTTGGTTCGCAGGCAGCAAAGCCCCATAAGGTTCAGGGCGTCGGTATTGTCGGGATCTTTTTCCAATTCCGGCAGGAGTCTTGCTTCCGCAGCTTTATATTGTCCCCCGTTGATAAGGGCTGTACATATAGCTTTCACGCCATCCTCAGCGGGCTTTTCAGGATTTCTGGTTTTGCCTTGCACATTTGTGTTCCGGCAGCGTTTCCCCACGCTTTTTCCCTGTTGCATATTCGGTCGGCGAGCTTTGTTTTTACGTTTTTTTTTAACGGACATACTTTTCTCCTGGCGCATTTTAACGGGCAGTGGTTCAAAAGTCAGATTTTTGACTGGCCGCGTCCCTTTTTGTCAAGTTTTGCCAATGCCTTCATGGGCGTACAATTCATTCTGTCTTTTCGGTATGCAACAGTCATTGTTTTAGCCGGGCTAAATTGTTTTCTGTAACATCCGATAAGAAATTCAAGCGAATTCGGGCGGCAACTCATGGGAGGCCCGGGATTTTTGCTTATGCCCCGAACCACCGTGCGCACTGTATTTTTGAGAGTCGCCGCTTATTTAAACAAAAGGAGAAAAATTATATGCAAAATGCATTCCAAAAACCTTCAGACAGCTATTTGGGATACAGGGAAACCATTCAGGAAGTTCTTTATAGAATTCTTGCGAAAGCCGGATTTTCTATAGGGGCCCGCTTGTTTTCCCTGCTGTGTTTCGCGAATGCGGCAGGGTCCTTTTTATATCCGGGCTCCAGGGAATTCAGCGAGGAAAAGCTGGCGCGGGAGGTGGATAAAGTCGCCAACAACATTTATGAAACAACATGGCACCAGGAGTTTGAGAATCATCAGGGGAACCTCAGTCTGCCCATGAGCATGATTCAATGCATGCTTGTAGGCAATTTCCGGGCAATGGATCCGCAATTGAAAGGGCTTCTGGAAAACGCCTGGCGCTGTTATGCCAATGCCAGTGATGATGGCGAGCTTTTCAAACTTCGTTACTCCGATGGAAAAACCACGGCGCAATGCAGTGCCATGGCGGAGGCTTACCGCCAATGGCGCGACAGGGTCAATCAAAGCTTTGAAAAAGAAATCGAGGCCTTTATCGAAAATTACGCTGCGCATGTTGTTTTTTCTGAAAGTTATACGGATGAAAACAGTCTGTTTGTTTATATCCAGCACCTGGTTCTGCGCGTGGCCCTGCTCAGGTTCTGCTTGTACAGTCATCCCCGGATTCTTGAACTCGTCGAAGCATTTGAAAAGAAAACGGATCGGCCTGAACATGTCCCCGCGGACTGGAGTGAGGCTGTCTCCGGAGCTGTAACAGAGGTCATGAAGGCCTTCAGTATTGGCATGACAAGCGGTGAATCGCCGCTGCTCGGGCTCCGGCAGGAGATGGAGGATCAGCAAATGGCTGATTTACGTTATATGCTGCTGTTTGTTCTCTTTTGAGCATCGGTGTTTTTTTGACAGACACAGGCAAAAAATTGATTAAAGATTCTTGGCTCCGTACCGATAAGTAAAATTAAAGAAGAAAAATCGTTACAGATGGCTTTTAGGAAAGGAGGTGAGGCAGGGGAAAAGTTTGAATTATCGAAGTCAGCAACTGTTCTATCTCAAGCATTTAAAGGGCATGGACGCCCGAATGAAAAACCTTTCAAGGAGGAAAAATTATGAGTTTAACAATTAACACCAACGTTGCATCCCTTAATGCCCAGCGCAACCTGGGCGCATCTCAAGCCGACCTGAACACCGCCATGCAGCGGCTGTCCTCTGGACTTCGTATCAATTCCGCCAAGGACGACGCAGCCGGTCTGGCCATCTCCGACCGGATGACCGCCCAGGTCCGCGGGCTTAACCAGGCGGCCAGAAACGCCAACGACGGCATCTCTCTGGCCCAGACCGCGGAAGGCGCGCTTCAGGAGTCGACCAATCTCCTGCAGCGCATGCGGGAACTTGCTGTGCAGTCGGCAAATGACACCAACAGCGAGTCCGACCGGGCTTCTTTGAACGATGAGCTCAACCAGCTGAAGGCGGAAATGGACCGGATTGCCCAGACCACGGAATTTAACGGCACGAATCTGCTGGACGGATCCATGAGCGGTGAAGGCAACGAAGCCACCTTCCAGGTAGGCGCCAATGCCGGGGAAAACCAGAAGATTTCTTTTGGCATTGACAGCGCTATGGGCGCGGACCTGAGTGCGGTGGGCACAGAGATTGCCGCTACAGGAGAAGAATGGGCAACCGGTACGGCTTATAACAGCGGCACAGATGCCTCCGTCACCCTGGCGGAAGGCGGTCTTTCCGTCAACGGCACTGCCGTGGAAGGCACATTTGCTCATGCTGGTGAGCTCGCAACCGAAATAAATGACGCCGATAATGATGTCTCGGCCCAGGCAATTAACAAGCAGACCCTGTCGTTTAGCGAGGTAACCCTGATCGCTGCTGACTCAAGTGGATCTTCAGATGCGACATATACACTGAGTGTGGATGGAACTACTGTTGGATTCAGTACTAGTGATACCAATGGAGTCACAATCACGGCTCAGGATGTTGTCAATGAAATCAATGGCGACACCAATGTCACGGGTGCCGGCTTCTCCGCCGAGTTAAATGATGCGGGTGATGTGGTAATCACACAGGCAAACGGTAACAGCTTTGGGTTGACGGAGACCGGTGATATAAATGGGGATCAAACTGATGATCTCACTGATGCCGGTGGCTTTTCTGAAGTCGCTACTGTGGCCACCACCTTTGATCCCAACGGTGTGGAACTCCAGAGTGATTCCGACATCACCCTGACCGGTGACCAGCTTGCCGATGTCGGGTTGGATTCATTGGGCAATGCCACCACCACCATCGACCAGATCAGCGTGGCCTCGCGGGAAGATGCCGAGACGGCCATTACCAGTGTGGACCAGGCGCTCTCCGAGATCGACACGATCCGGGGCGGCCTCGGTGCGGTGCAGAACCGGTTTGAGTCCACCATTGCCAACCTGAACAATGTCTCCGAGAACCTGTCGGCTGCCCGCTCCCGGATTCTGGATGCGGACATTGCCCAGGAAACCTCGGCCATGACCAAAAACAACATCCTGCAGCAGGCGGGGGTTTCGATCCTGGCCCAGGCCAACCAGGCACCCCAGCTGGCCCTTTCCCTGCTGCAATAAGCGGCCTGGATGATAGATAAAACAGGGGCCGGAAGGCTTTTCCGGCTCCTGTTTTTAAAGGAGGATAACTGTCATGAAGATGGAATCCTTGGCAGTCAATCTGGCAAATGCGCAATCCATCCGGGTGGTCAACGGGCCGTCGCCGCATAAGATCAGGCAGCAGGATTTGTTTCAGCAGGGCGGAAACGGAAAAAATGCGGTTTCGCAGCGCGCCGGGCAGGAGGAAAACAAGGTTTCCCCTGAAGAGATCCTGGACAAGATCAAGGAGATCTCAGAAGACGGGCTCTACAGCGTGCGCTTTGAGAAAAACGACGAGGTTGACCAGCTGGTGATCAAGCTCGTGGACCGCAGAAACGACGAGGTCATCCGCCAGATTCCCCCGGAGGAGATCCTGGGGGTAAAGGCCCATCTGCAGGAATATGCCACGGGAAACATTTTTCACCAGATGTCCTGAGCCTTGCGCAAAAAGGTGTAAAAAGGGTCGTGCCGGACAGGGCGGTTTGCTTTGACCGGCACGATCCCGGGCACCGCGGGACCAAAAACCATGAAACCGTGAGGGGATCCCTGTCATGTCTGACATCAGTTTCACCGGACTGGCCTCGGGGCTGGATACCGAATCCATCATCAGCAACCTGATGGAGGTGGAAAGGCAGCCCATAAAGCGCCTGGAGGCGGACAAGGCCTATTTCCAGAAGCGGCTGCAAGGGGTAAAGGTCTTTGATGAAAAGCTCTCCGCCCTGAACTCGGCCGTGGACGCGCTGGATACGCAAGGCGATCTCAAGGAAAGCCAAGTGTCGCTTTCCAGTGAAGACCATGTATCTGCAAGCGTGACCAGCGCTACTGAAGGCACTTACGAGGTGTCTGTTGAGCAGCTTGCCCAGGTGCAGAAAAGCCTTTCCCAGAGCGTCTATGCTTCCAGGTCTGACCCGGTGTTTGGCACGGGCGAGCTCACGCTTACATCGGGCGACGGCGTGGTCAGCCAGGGTGCCGCCGGAACCGCGCACACGATTTCAATTGATTCGGAAAACAACTCCCTTATCGGCATCCGGGATGCCATCAACCAGGGATCCGAGACGCACGGCGTTTCCGCGGCCATCATTGACAACGGAAACGAGGGCGGCGACCGCTATCACCTGATGCTAACGGGCGCGGATTCTTCCACGGAATTCACCCTGGAAAGCGCTCTTTCCGGCGGCACGGAGACAATCGCCCTGGACGCCCCCACCCAGTCCGCCCAGGACGCGGTGGCCTATTTCGACGGCGTGCAGATCACCAGCCAGACCAACACCATTGAAAATCCCATAGAGGGCCTGACGCTGAACCTGGAAGGCGTCAGCCCGGATGACGGCGCCGGCGGGCTTGAGTCCACGACGCTGACAATTGACACGAATACGGACGCCCTGGTGGGGAAAATGCAGGCGTTCGTCAAATCATACAATGATGCGGTATCCTTTGTCACCAGCCAGTCCAAGATCGGTGACAGCGGGGGCGGTATTCTTCTCGGGGATTCGGTCCTGGGTTCTGTCAAGCGGCGGCTGCAGGACCTGCTGACCACCCAGGTGGAAGGCAATGACTCTTATTCCGCGCTTTCCCAGCTCGGGCTGTCCACAAACCGCGACGGGACGATCGATTTTGATGCCGGCACCATGGAAGAGGCTATTTCAGAAGATTATGCCGAAGTCAGCCGGCTTATGACCGGAGACGATACCACGGAAGGTGTTTTCAGGCAATACAGGGACTATCTGACCAGCATGACCAGTCCGGTGACCGGCCTTTATGCCAACCGGCAGGAAAACATCGAGCGTTCGATCGACCGGATCGACAATGACATCACCCAGATGGAAAGCCGGCTGGAAAAACGCAAGCAGATGCTCGTGGACAAATTCACCGCCCTGGAGCAGATGGTTTCAGAGATGAACACCCAGAGCGACTATTTGAGCAAGCAAATGGAAAAACTGCCATCTTATGGAGGATAAAATTAATGAATCCGTACCAGAATTACTTTGCCAACCAGGTCCGGACCGCATCGCCGGAAAAGATCATGATCATGCTTTATGACGGCGCCATCCGGTTTTTGCGCCAGGCCCGCCAGGCCATGGAAGAAGGCGACCGGGTCGGCAGAATGAAGAAGATCAGCCGGGTGGTGGCCATTCTCACCGAGCTTTCCAATACCCTGGATTTTGAAAAGGGCGGCGAGATCGCCGAGAACCTGGACGGGCTCTACTGGTATATGATCCGGGAGCTTACAAGTGTCAACATCAGCGAGACCTCGGAGCCCATGGATACTGCTGAAAATATTCTCCTGGAACTGCGCGAGGCATGGTCGCAGGCCATTGCGGAAAACAAGCCGGAAACCGGCACCGGAGCTGAATGCGGCCCCCGGGAAGAGGCCCCTAGGAAATCCATGCAGGCTTCGATTTAAGATGTGGTGTCAATCGATAAACCATCGTATCCGGGGGATAAATGGAAACAATTGACGCGTGGTTGGACAGGTCCATCGCCTGTTACCGGGAGATGCTAAATATCTACCAAAGCATTCAAAATGCCGTGGCCGCGGGAGAGCCGGCGGCCACGCTTTACGCCTTGTTCGAACAGATGCGGGAGACTGCCCGGCAGGCAAGAGATAGTGATACCCGGATCTGGTCCGGGGCCGGGCAGATCGGCGGCCGCCCGGAAGACCGGCCCCGGTTTTCCGAGTGGCAGAGCCTGCTGGCGCAGGTGTGGGAGGAAAATCAGGTCATCCAGCGGCGCCTCCAGGCTGCGCAGGTCGTTTTGCGGGACGATTATTTCCGCATAAGCGACGGAAAGCAGGGAATTTCCGGATACAGAAGCCGCAGGGATCCGGCCGGGCGCAGGATTAACATTGTTTCTGCGTGATTGTTGAATTTGTCGCGCTTTTGTGGTATTTGATCCTGCCATGGATGTATCCGAATATATCACCAATCTCCCGGGAAAAACCCCGGTGTCGGTCAACATGCCCATCACCGTCGGGGAAGTGTTCAAGTGCGATGCCGTAGCCGTGCCTGGGCAGCCGCCGGTGCTGGAAGTGCTGTTTCCCCCGGGGGTCTTGCCCGAACCCGATCGCATTGATACGGCCGCGGACTGCCTGGTGTTTATCGAGACCGGCGAAATCGTGACCCTGATCTGCACCATCGAGGAGATCGCGGGCCGGGAATCGATCCGGCTCACGGTGCGCAACGTAATCCAGCATGCGGAAAAGCGCGAGTTCTTCCGCGGCCCGGCAACCCGGCTTTCGGTTTCATGGCGCAAAAAAGGCCCCTCTGGCGGGCGGAAAATGATTTCTGCCAGGGGCGTGAACATCAGCTGCGGGGGCATGCTTCTGATGCTGGATCAGGAGGTGCGCAAAAAGGAAAAGCTGGTCGTGGCATTCGGAATGCCCGAACCCGTGGAAAAAACCCTGAGTTGTGACGCGGTGGTCCTGCGTATCAACCAGGCCCGGAAAAACCGCTGGTATGTTGCGGTCCGGTTTACGAACATGGATTCGGAAACCTGTGATGATATCATGGCCTTCTGCTTTGCCGAACAGCGACGCCTGCTGCGGGAGCAGGTGATCACCCGGGATCTTTGAAATCCCGAATCCCGCTTCTCTCCCTGACGTCACCCGTCACCCGTCACCCGTCACCCATCACCCATCACCCATCACCCATTACCCATTACCCATCACCCATCACCTGAATCCCGCCTAAATTTTTCGCCCCTTGTTCCGATAAGAAAGACATGTATGTAAGTGCCCAACCACCACCGATTTTAAGCCTGGCCGTTCCGGCCGAGCTTTCCCTGCACCAGGGAAAGCAAAGCGGGCAGTTAAAGCTGCAGCCCTACCAGATTGTCCAGGCCACGGTACAGGAGGGCGGGCTGGAAAAGGTGGTGCTCAACCTGCGGCAGCAGCAGCTCAGGGCCGAAACCCGGGTGCCGCTGCGCACCGGCCAGAAGCTGAACCTGCAGGTGCTTGCCACCTCTCCCCAGGTGCATTTGAGGATCATGGAGGAGGCAGAGCTCCGGCACCTGTTCCGGCTTTTGCATGCCTTTGGAGAAAATATCCGGCTGGCCTCGGTTCTGCAGCACCTGGAGGCACGAGGGGTCCAGGTGCCCCAAGGATTTACGCATTTGCTGGAATCCGGCCCGGCAAATCTTGACGGCAATTCGCTTTCCCGGCTGTGGGCGGACCTGGGACTCAACCTGGAGGCCCTGCTGGCAGACGGGCAGAAGCCTTCGGCCGAATCCGGGTTGAAGACATTTCTGCTGATGCATGCCGGGCATCTCGCCAGGGAAGGCGCCGGCCCGGAGGAGCCGGCAAGCATGATAGAGCACCTCCGGCTGTTTCAGCTTTGCCGCTACAGGCTGGCCCAGGAAAACGTGGTGTTTCTGCCCCTGCCGTTTGATTTTCTGGAGCAGGGATATCTGCTGGCGGAAAAAGAAGGCCGGGAGCAGGAAGAAGAACCGGAAAACGCATCCGCGGAAAATACCTGGAAGATTAGCCTGAACCTGAAAATGTCCGCGCTGGGCAGCCTGCAGATCCTGCTGTTGTTTGAAGACCGGGAGCTGCGGCTGCGGGTGCTGTGCGAAAGCCGGGATAAGGCGGATGTGATTTCCGCAGCCCTGCCCGGGCTGGCAGATCGCCTGACCGGTGTTGAGCTGGCGGGTTTTTCCGTGGACACCGGCGCGCCGGATCCGGTGATGCACCTTTTGACAAGGCTGGTGCCCGAAGGCGACCATTTTCTGGAGGCTATCGTATGAAGGGCGACCAGCCGGAATCCGGCATCAAAAAGGCCGTGGCCTTGCGCTATGACCGCAAGACAGATGACGCGCCCACAGTGGCGGCATCAGGAAAAGGGGCGGTGGCAGACAGGATCCTGGATGTGGCCCTGGAGGCCGGCATACCGGTCCAGCAGGACCCGGACCTGGTGGAGGTGCTGGCCCGGGTGCCGGTGGGAGATGAAATCCCGGTGGCGCTGTACCAGGCCGTGGCAGAGATTCTGGCGTTTGTGTATGCGTTAAACCGGGAGTCTTCTCATGGGGGACAGACTTGAAGTCTGTCCCCGGAGAAAAGAAGAAACGGGTTGGCCCTTTTTTTGCAAGAAAGGGGGGCGGCGTAAATACGGCAACGCGGTTTAACGGGAAGTACCAGATAAGAAACCAAAAAGGAGAAGCAAATGAGCAAGGCAGTTTTGATCATTGATGATTCCACGACCATGCGCAAGATCGTGAACCGTTCCCTGCGCCAGGCGGGTCTGGAATTTGACACGGTGCTGGAGGCGGGCGACGGCCAGGAGGCGATTGATCTTCTGGCAAACGAAAAACCCGACATCATCCTTTCTGACATTAACATGCCCAACATGGACGGGCTCGAGTTTTTAAAGACCAAGGCGGCGGATGCTTCCATCAAGGACATTCCAGTGGTCATGGTCACCACGGAGGGCGGATCCGAGGACATGGTGGAGCAGTCCATGTCGCTGGGCGCCTCCGGCTGTGTGAAAAAACCCTTTACCCCGGACCAGGTCAACGAGGTGCTCGGCCCGTTGCTGTAATATCATCAAGGAGCGGATACATGGATTTTGCGGAAAAAATCGTGGAAGTGACAAAAGAGATATTCGAAACCATGGTCATGGTGGATGTTACGCCGGGCAGCCCCTTAAACGAGCATGTCTCAAGGTTTGAATGCTCGCTTTCAGCCATGGTCGGATTTGCCGGGTTCAAACAGGGAAACCTCTCCATTCACGCACCGGACAAGGTGGCCCGCGGGCTGACCCAGGATTTTCTCGGCATGGACGTTGAGGAGATCAACGAGGATGTGGAGGATGCCATCGGCGAGCTGGCCAATATGCTGGCCGGATCACTCAAGCCGTTTATATCCGAAAACGGGGGCAAGGTGGAGCTTTCGCTTCCCTCTGTGGTGCACGGCGAGGAATACACGCTGACGGTGGTCAACAAGGCCGACTGGGTGATTGTCCCGTTTACAGTGGCGCACGGGGATTTCCTGGTGGGCCTGGAGTTGAAAAAGCAAGCATGACGCGTTTTTTTGGCGGAGAGTGAATCGGAATGCCGGATTCGAATCCTTTTGAAAAGATCTATCCCGAGGTGCTGGAAAACAGCGCACAGGAAGTGGGCGACCTTGTGGGCGCCGGCCTGGCGGTCTCCGGGCAGGAGAGCCTGCAGGGCACGGCCGCGGATGTTTTCAAAAGCCCGAAAAAGATGTTTGTACTCGCCGGTTTCAAGTTAAAGGGCGAAACAGCGGACCGGGTGCATTTGCTCGTGGATCTCGAGGCGGCAATTGAACTTTCGGGCCGGCTGATCATGCTTCCGGCAGACGAGATCAAGGCGGCCAAAAAGCAGGCAAAGCTTGAAGGCGAACTTCTGGATGCGTGCTCGGAGATTGTCAACATCATTACCGGCACGGTGAACGCGGCCCTGCACGAAGCGTTTGCCAAAAAAAAGCTGCATTTCACCAAGGGCCAGATCCGGGTGTATCCGGCCAAGGCAGACGATGTCCCCCTTTCATCCGGCAGCCTGACGTGTTTTTCCGCAGACCTGGTGCTTGAAGGCAATCAACTGGGGAACTTCCGGTTCTTTTTTCCGCATGAGCTTGTGGTTGAGCCGCAATCCGAATCCGCGTCCGCCGAAGCCGCAGCAGAAAGGCCGGATAAAGCAGAACCGGACCGGGAGGCTTCCGCGGAAGCCGGGCAAAAAGCCGGGGCCCAGGAACCACCGGGCCCGAATCCCGGGGCCGTGGATGCGCTGATGAGCCAGGGCCTTGAAACTGCCCGCGAGGAACTCGAATCCCTGCTCGGGGATGCGGTTTCCTTTACGGACCAGCAGACCGGGCACCGGAAAAAGGTGGATTTGCTGGCAAAAACCCGGGGCAAGCAGGTTTTGACCCGGATCGATGCCTCGGGGCAGACAACCGGCCAGGTTTTTATGCTGCTGCCCCTGAAGGATGCCATTTATTTCGGCGGCGTGCTGCTGATGATGCCTGCAGAATCCATTGCCGAGACCGTCAAGCAGGGAAAGTTCGACGGCGAGGTGGCAGACGCCTTCGGGGAAGTGGCCAATATCTTGGTGGGCGCCTATTCCAATCAGTTTCAGGGCGGCGCGCCGATCCGGCTGAAGCTGAAAAAAAACCGGCTGGAGACCCTGGTGCCCGCCCAGGTGGACACGGAGGGAGACGCGCCTTTTTCCGCCCCGGATTATTACGTGGTATCCGCGCGGGTCCGGATGGGAGAGAAAAACTACGGTCCCCTGGAGCTGCTTTTTCCCCTGGAGCTGCTGGGGCTGAAGCCGCAAACGGCCGATACGGCAGAAGCCGGGCAAAAGGCCCGGCCTGCTGATCAAAGTCAAAATGCGGGCCCGGGACAAAATGTTGACACGGAAGAAAGGCCGCAGGCGGCAAAGCCCCGGGCACGGATTGTCTCCATTGTCGGGGAACCGCCCGAGCAGTTTGAAACCTTTGAAAACAGTGTTGCCGAGGAAGGCCTGGAACTTGCCAGGTTTTCCCTGGACGGGGATTTCAAGCAGGAACTGGGCCGGGAGAACCCCAATTGCGTGTTTCTGTTTTTAAACGGGGTCAATGAGCAGGGCCTGGCCAAGACCATAAAGGTTCGCTCGGTTCTGAAAAAGGACTGTCCCCTGATTGTGGCGGGCGCCGAGTGGACCCGCAGCACGGTGCTTAAGGCCCGTAAATACGGGGCGACCGACATTCTTGCCATGCCTGCGCAAAAGGATGTCATACGCAAAAAATACCGGAAATACCTATAACAGGATCAAAAATGCCGAATCAAACCGAAGCCGTAAAAAGCAGGATCAGGCCCCTTGTGGAAGAGATTGCGGAACAATTCGTAATGGGAGATCTCTCCGAGCCGGATGTGCTGGAGAAACTGGCTGACGGGTTTTCCCGGATCGCCGGAGATCTTGATACCCATTTTCCGCGCTGCGCCAAAGCGGCGCAGGCCGCAGGCGAGCTAATGCGGCCCAACAACGGGGATGTCCCGGAAATTGCAGAAGCCGACCGGCAATCGGTGGAACAGACGTTATCTGCACTGCAGTCCCTGATCAACCGGGATGCGGCCGAATCCGAGCTGGAC
>Ga0182239_1000360_pt1 | contig 16941 bp, 16 predicted proteins | sample hydfrate6_PW_210_FD_132456 | JGI IMG/M metagenome (GOLD analysis project Ga0182239, IMG submission 132456) | Subsurface microbial communities from deep shales in Texas, USA - hydraulic fracturing test 6_PW_210 | ecosystem: Environmental > Aquatic > Deep subsurface > Shale gas/oil reservoir >... | reverse complement strand
GAATAGTTGAAGTTAGCGAAGAAAAAATCATAGCGGAGTTCGACAGCGTTGAATATGAGAAAGCCAGGGAGCACAGGTGGAGGATGATTCACTGGGTTCCCGAGGGTAAGCCGTGTGAAGTTCTCGTCCCAGAAGGAGATGAACTTATCGTGAGGAAGGGGCTACTTGAGAGGGATGCGGACTTAAAGGTCGACGATATCGTGCAGTTTGAACGCTTTGGTTTCGTAAGGGTGGACAAAGTTGAGGGAGACAAAGTGATAGCGATATTTGCTCACAAGTGACCCTTTTCTTTTTTCCACCCCAATACCCTCGACTGCAGATGCTTTTTCGGAAAAATTGTGAGAGGATCTACCCCTTTTTCCCTTAAAAGATATCTCAGCTCTACTTCATAGTCGGATTTCTCGAGCTTTTCGCTCTCTTTAAGCTCCACTACGAAAAGCTTCTCCGTAAGTTCCCGTATTGTCCTATAACCCAAACCAAGAAGGGGTCTTATGTACTGAACGTTAAACCTATCCTCAAGACTTCTCGTTTTTCTCTGATCAAGGAAGGGCACTCTGTCATCTCTTCTTGTTCCGTCGCTTATTCTCTCCACATGCCTAAGCTTTGCAACCTCTTCTAGAGCTTTTTCGTGAATAAACTGAATTGCATTGCTAGGATGAGAATCCCTTATGCACATCTCAGCCGCTTCCTCAAGAATTCCCCTGTCAAGGAAGATTACCTCATGAGAAAAGCCGAGGGCCTCAGCTGTTTCCTTAGCATATTTCCAGCTGTCGAGGATTCCAAAGTTAATAGTAATGAGTTTTACCTCGTATCCAATCTCTCTCAAAATATAAGCCGCAAGCGAAGAATCTTTTCCTCCACTGTAGAGGTGATAAACCTCCATAGGGCTCACCAGCGGTTAAAAAAAGTTAAAATCATAGGGCACTCCAAAATGGATCCTTTTGGGCCTTCACTTTTGCTGTTTCCTTTAGTGCCCTTATGTCGGTCTCATCCAACATATCTCTGAGCTCCTTCACGAGTCTTATTGCATCATCCCTGCTTATATCGACGTAAAGTATCTCCCCAGGATGGATGTGCCTTCCGACTATTGCACCCTCAATGGCTATAGCAACCTGATCTCCCTTCTTTGCTTCCTGCAGAAAGTCTTCTTTGGATTTTATTGATTTTATAACCCCAACCCGCTCTCCATTTTGCTTCATCAGTGGGTATCCCGGCTTTATCCTACCTTCAATAACCTCTATTCCAACTATTGCTGGGTGGCTCCTCCTGAAGATGTAGCGTTCATCTGGGAATATCTTAATTACTCCTGGGAACTTTGTTTGAGCTAAAAGTTCTTTTTTCTTCTTTTCTTCCTCAGCCTTCACCCATGCTTCATAGTCTTCTATGATTTTATAGATAACGTTGCCGACAAATATCGGGATCTTCTTGGCCTTTGCAACTTCCTCTGCGTCTTCATTGACCTTCACATTAAAACCTATGACAACACCGTAGAGAGGTTCCTCCTCCTTTACGCTCAATGCCTCCATAACATCCGTTTTGCTTATGTTTCCAACGTCTGCCTTTCTTATTGGAATATTCTTTTCCTGCAGTTCTTTGCTTAGCGCTTCGAGACTTCCTATTGTGTCGGCTTTTACAATAACGCCAACTTTGTCCGTGCTTATAATTACGCTCTTTATCTGCTCAAGGATTTCTCTTTTTGCTCTCTCTATCTCCTCTTCAGTTCTTGCAGCTATAACGGGAGAACCCGCAAGGGCTTCCTCTAAGTTTGGGGCAGCTATCTTAATTCCAGCTGCTGCAGAAACTTCCTCAACCTGATCAAAGCGATATCTTGGATCTCTTATCTCGTCGAGAGGCTTCGGCTTAAGAAGAGCCCTTATTTTTGTGACTATTGCCTTATCCTTGCCACCCACAACTATTATATCGTCTTTTCTGAGGGTTCCGTCATAAATTATCACGTCTATTGTTGTCCCAAAGCCTACTTCCTCCCTAACTTCCAAAATAGTTCCTCTCGCAGGACCTTCAACTTCTATCTTCAGCTTCTCTTCGAGATACTTCTGAGCCAAACCCGCTATAAGAACAAGCAATTCTGGAAGGCCTATTCCATATTTAGCTGAAACGGGAATTATGGCGAGTTCTCTTCTGAAGTCCTGAACACGATCGAACCTATTGGCCTGAAAGCCAAGTTCATAGAATTTTCCTATTAGTTCCCAAAGCTTTGTCTCAAGCTCCTGAACTGCCCTTTGATCCTGTTTTTTGATGTTTACTAAGAAAGGCTCGTTTTCAACGATTTTCCATCCTTTAATACGGTCAATTTTATTTGCAGCGACAACAAAGGGAGTTCTGTATTTTCTCAAAATCTCTATGCTCTCAATAGTCTGGGGCTGGAAGCCCTCGTTTATATCAACTACAAGGATTGCCAAATCGGCTAAACTGCCTCCTCTTGCTCTCAGGCTTGTAAAAGCCTCGTGGCCGGGAGTGTCTATAAAGAGCAATCCCGGAAGTTTAATTTCGCCTTTCCACAAACTTAAAAGGGGTCCAGCGAGTTGTTTAACCACTTCAATAGGAACCTCGGTCGCACCAATGTGCTGAGTAATTCCACCCGCTTCTTTCTCAGCTACGCGGGTATTACGTATTCTATCAAGCATCGTGGTCTTACCATGATCTACGTGTCCAAGAACCGCTATAATTGGCTGTCTAATTTTTTTCATACTCTCACACTCCACAAAACTTTTGATGAGCGTTACGGGATTAACTAAAACGCCCGCTTTTTAAAGGTTAGGGATTAACCTTAAAAATCCCCATGCTTACCACATTTAGTGGTTATCATGGAGAAGAGGACAATGCAAAAGGGTAAGAGCTACTACAAGAAAGGAAAGGTTTTATGGGTTCTAAAATACAAAGAAAAGCTGTTTTCCAAGGTTTTGGGCACTTATCCCTATTATGCGGAAGTTGACTTGGAAAAGAACTCCAGCAGGTGCACCTGTCCACAGGGAAAAGACTGCAAGCATGCTGCTGCCACAATAATAGCCTTTGAAGAGGGATTCTACATAGAAAGCCATGAGCCAGTCTCAGAGTTTTTTCCAGAGGCAGCTTTAAAGAGATATCTGTTCCATGAGAATCCAGAATTAGGACTGGAGATTATTTTAAAGGAGCTTCACTACCAGATAAACAACGATGAAAGCGGTAGTGAAGTGGCCAGACTCTTGAGAGAAGCCTTAAAGCTGTTTAGCCTTACTCCGTCTAAAGAAAAAGGTTTCCAAATATTGGAAATTTTTAAAGAATTCGAGAGGCTTTTCCCAGACTACAATTTAACCGGAGAGCTGGAAAGGGAGATCAAAGAAACTCTAGAAGGGTGCTCTCTTTGAGCTTTCTCCTTAAAGAATCGTATACTTCTTTTCCATCGAGGGTAAGGCTATAGCTAATCCCAGCTTCATCTAAAAGGGCTTTCATTATTTGAAAGGCATATTTTGCCTTAGTGCCCTCCATCTCAACTGAGACGAAATAGCCCTTCCTTTTCCCAAGAATTATGTCAAAATTAAGTCTCTCGGCCAGCTCTACATCAAGAAAAGTTAATTTTTTCTGTGTTTTGTACTCCCTCACCATAACGTTTGGGAACTTCTTCCTCAGCTTTTCCACTATCTCCCCTACCTTTTTGTACTCTTGTTCATTGAGCTCTGCAGTGAGTTTAAGTTTTTCCACTATCATATGCTCCACCGAAAAAGGCCTTCAAAAAAAGCCTTATAAAGTTTGCATCCCCTAAAAGAGCATTGGAAGGTGGTAATATGAAGGCCATATACAGGGGCATGTGTCCTAACTGTGAGGACAGGATAAGCGATTTACGTTTATACAAGAAGCATCCTTGTGAGGTCTGCTTGGATGAGGAAATAAAAGCCGAAGTGTATTTTGATCTGATAAAGGGAATTAGGGATGCCCTAAAGCTCAGAGGAACTTTAAAACACTGGGAAGAGCTATATTCCCTTGAGAAAAAGCTGAATGAGGCTGAAGAACTTTTCAAGAAAGCTACCGGCTTCACGTTTTGGAGCGCCCAAAAAACTTGGGTTAAGCGTTTAGTGAGAGGAAAAAGCTTCTCTATAATCGCCCCTACTGGAATGGGAAAAAGCGTTTTTGGGGCTTTTATGTCGATTTACTATGCAAAAAAGGGTAAAAAATCATATATAATTTTGCCGACAACACCTCTGGTGATTCAAACAATCAAGAGAGTCCAGACATTTGCAGAAAAAGCCGGGGTAAGCGTTAACTTAGCTTACTACCACGGGAACATGAAGAAAAAAGAGAAGGAAGAAATGCTCCAAAAAATCCAGAATGGAGATTTTGACATCCTTATAACCTCTGCACAGTATTTAGCAAGGAATTTTGATCTCTTGAAGGATAAGAGGTTCGATTTTATATTTGTGGATGATGTTGATGCATTCCTCAAAGCCTCAAAGAACATAGACCGCTCCCTTATTCTCCTCGGTTTTACCGAAGAGATTATTCAGAAGGCTTGGGAGATTATAAAACTCAAAAAGCAGATGGCAAAATACCTCAACGGCAACAGTAAGGACAAAAATGAAAAGCTAAAAGAGCTGAACAAGCAGATAAATGCAGTTGAGAGGGAAATTAGAAAGTTTAAGCGAGAAAACAAAATTGGAGTTCTAATCGTAGCTTCCGCCACTGGAAGTGCTAGAGGAGATAGAATAAAGCTTTACCGTGAGCTTTTGGATTTCGAGGTGGGAAGCGGCAGATCTGCGTTGAGAAACGTCGTGGACAGCTATATCTTTCCCGAAAAGCCAATAGAGGAGCATGTCAAAGAGCTGTTAAAAGCTTTAGGCTCGGGAGGACTCATATTCGTCCCAATTGACCAGGGAATAGTGTATGCAGAGAAACTAACGAATTACCTGCAAGATTTAGGATTTAAGGTGGACGTGGTCTCGGCAAGGAACAAAAAGGGGCTTGAAAGATTCGAGAAGGGAGAGGTTGATTACCTAATAGGGGTTGCTACATATTATGGCTCTATTGTTAGAGGATTAGATCTGCCCCATCTAATAAGATATGCTATATTCACTGGAGTTCCAAAGTTCCGGTTCAGTATAGACCTCGAACAGCCCACCATATATAGGGTTTTAGGACTGATGAGTGAGGTCATGGAATTCCTCGAAAATGAGGATAGGAGAAACGCCGAAAAGCTGTACGCTAGGCTAAGGAGGCTCATAAGGAATATCCCGCAGTTTGAAATCTTAAAAATAGAGGAAGCACTGGCAGAAGGGCTACCCCTAGAAGGGTTCTCGAATCACGTTCTTGAAGTTTTTAAGGAAGCCGTTGAGTTCCTCAGGAATGTGTTAAGAAAGCCCGAAGTCCTAAAAAGAATAGAAGAAGATCCTTTTGTGAGCCTCAAGAAAGAGGAAGGAAAATGGTACATAGAGATTCCCGACGTGAGGACGTACATACAGGCCACAGGAAGAACTTCGAGACTTTTTGCTGGAGGTATTACAAAGGGACTCAGCGTTGTGATAGTGGACAATGAGAAGGTCTTCAATGGCTTGAAGAGGCAGATGCGCTGGCGCTTTGCGGAGTTTGATATGAAGCCCTTCAATGAGCTCAATTTGGAAGAAATACTAAGAGAAATTGACGCCGATAGGGAGAAAGTCAGGCTCATCATGGAGGGTAAAATAGCAGAGAAGACAAAAGACCTTGTAAAATCTGCCCTTATGATAGTAGAATCGCCAAACAAAGCCAGAACTATTGCGAGTTTCTTTGGACAGCCAAGCAAGAGGCGTATTGGTGATTTGGTAGCGTATGAAGTAAGCATAGGAGAACTAATGCTCACCATACTGGCAAGCGGAGGGCATATGTTCGATCTCGTTACAAACGAAGGTTACCATGGAGTTTTGATAAAGGAAAACGACGGAAAGCTCTACTTTATTCCGGTTTACGATACCTTAAAGCGCTGTAGAGAGTGCGGGCATCAATTTGTGGACTGGGAAAAGAAAGGAGTATGCCCCAGATGTGGTTCAAGAGACGTGAGGGATGCCTTCGAAAATGTGATTGCAATGAGGGAAATTGCTCAGGAAGTTGATGAAATACTGATTGGAACGGATCCCGATGTTGAGGGTGAAAAGATAGCATGGGACATAAGAAACGTCCTCTCTCCGTATACTCCAACCATAAAGAGGATAGAGTTCCATGAGGTTACGAGGCCCGCTATTCTAAAGGCCCTTAAAGAGGCAAGAGACGTAAACGAGGCAAGGGTAAATGCCCAGCTTGTGAGGAGAATAGAGGACAGATGGATAGGATTTGAGCTTAGCCAGAAGCTCTGGGAGGTTTTTGAGAACACTTACCTTTCAGCTGGAAGAGTCCAAACCCCCGTTCTAGGCTGGGTCATAGAGAGATACAGAGAATTCGTGGAAAGTGAAACCGATTTCATGAGGCTGACACTCGAAAACGACTTGGAAGTGACACTGGAGGGAGTTAAGGAAGAAGTCCAAGAAGTTATCGTGGAAGAAGTCCAGCTGGAAGAGAGAGATCTAAATCCCCTTCCACCATACACCACCGATACAATGCTCCAGGATGCCTCAAGATTCCTAGGATTTTCAACCGATTATACGATGAGGCTTGCTCAAGACCTCTTCGAACTCGGTCTGGTAACTTACATAAGAACAGATTCCACCCATGTGAGCAACGTTGGTATTGAAGTTGCCAAGGAATACATCACCGAAGAGGTCGGTGAGGATTACTTTGCTCCGAGGAAGTGGGGTGAAGAGGGAGCACACGAGTGTATAAGACCTACAAGACCCATTGACACTGGAAGGCTCATGCAACTGTTAAGGGATGGTATAATAACTTTGGCAAGAGGTCTTACGAGAGACCACTTCAGACTCTATGACATGATATTCAAGCGCTTTATGACCTCCCAAATGAAAGCGGCAAAAATACTTTATGAAAAGGCAGTTATTGATGCAAAGGTAGCAAAAGCGGAAATAGAGGGTTACGTGGAGATACTCTTCGATGGATGGACAAGACTTAGGAATCCTCCACTAAGACAGCTTCCCAAACTTGAAAAAGGACAGAGAATTAAGGTTAAGGACATCAAGAAATGGAGAGCTCCAAAAGTGCCCCTGTTTACTCAAGGAGACATAATTGCCCTAATGAAGGAGCGCAAAATCGGCAGACCTTCTACATACGCAAAAATAGTCAAAACTCTCTTAGACAGGCACTACGTTATCGAAACGAAGGGAAGGAAGAAGTTAGTGCCAACAGAACTAGGCACGAAGGTTTACCACTACCTAATCACAAAATACAAGGAGCTTGTGAGTGAGGAAAGAACCAGGCAGCTGGAAGAGCTCATGGATCTTGTGGAGGAAAACAAGGTAGATTACCAAGAAGTGCTGAACGATATGTATAGGGAAATAAAAAAGTATATTGCCTAACCCCTTTTTCTTATTCAATGAAAAAGAAAAGAAGGGAATCACTCTTTCTTATGCTTCATTTTCCAGTTGTGCCATCTGTACAAAGCTGCAAGTGACTTAATAGCTCTTTCGGGCTCTGGGTACGCTGGGATGCCGTTCTCGTTGAGCATGTCAATTGCTTCTTTAGCCTCAACGCCACCGACTATGGCAACCACTATTGGCTTCTTCCTTCCGCTTGCTTCATATTCCTTGATGACTATCTTTGCGAGGTCTCTTGGATCAAGAACAGCTGTCTGGCAGTAGAGGACTGCTATGGCGTGCATCTCTGGATGGGCTAGTGCGTCTCTAACTGCACCTTCGTAAGCCTCAGCTCCGGCCATACCCGTTAAGTCCACTGGATTCTTATAGCTTCCAAAGGGTGGCATGTGGTTTGCAAAGATCTTAAGCTCCTCAAGGTTGTCATAGAGCTTCAATCCTTCTTCCTCAGCAGCGTCAGTGGCCATAACGCCTATTCCACCACCGTTTGTGAGGATTACAACGTTATCTCCCTCGGGCTCTGGGAGGTTTGAAAGGGTTCTTGCCCAGTCGAAAGCCTCGCCAATTGTTAATGCTCTTAAAACACCGCTCTGCTTGAATGCAGCTGTGTAAATGCTGTCAGCGCCAGCAAGTGAACCAGTGTGAGATGCAGCTGCCTTTGCACCTCTCTCACTCCTGCCCGCCTTTATAATGATGATCGGCTTCTTCATTGAGACCCTCTTCGCGACTTCCATGAATCTTCTTCCGTCCTTCACACCTTCCATGTAGATCAAGATTGCCCCTGTGTTTTCGTCGGTCTCAAAGTATTCGAGCATGTCTGCATCATCAAGGTCGCTCTTGTTTCCAATGCTAACAACAGCCGAAAGACCGACCTTCTCAAGTATTGTCCATCCCATAAGGGCTATTCCGAGGGCACCGCTTTGAGAGACAAGTGCAAGCTTTCCGGGCATTACATCTGTTGGACCAAAGGTTGCGTTAAGCTTGGCTGGGGTGTAAACAACACCGAAGATGTTTGGACCGAGTATCCTCATTCCGTACTTGTGGGCTGTCTCAACTAGTTGCTGCTCAACTTTCTTTCCTTCCTCACCAAGTTCTCCAAAACCTGAGCTGATAATCGGAAGTACTTTTACTCCCTTCTTTCCACATTCCTCTACAACCTGTGGGACAAACTTAGCTGGAACAACTATAACTGCCATGTCTACTTCATCCGGGACATCGAGGATGCTCTTGTATACTGGGAACTTTCTTCCGCTGATCTCTATCTCTCCACCCTTAACGTTAACTGCGTAGATTTTGCCCTCGTAGCCGTAATCGACAAGGTTCTTCATGATAGCGTATCCTATCTTCCCGGGCTTACCAGAAGCACCTATAACGGCAACGCTCTTTGGTTTGAAAAGTGCCTCTATGCTCATTTCCTTCACCTCATGAACTTTACAAAGGTTAATGCGAAAGGAGGAGTTATAACTTTTCTCTTATTCATTTGACGACTTGGATATCGGCGTTTGTTAAAGGAACCAATGGTTTTGAACGATGATTGAAGAATGATCATGCATCCTGCAGTTGTCGTATCTACCCAAAGATGCTAAAGGAGCAATGCTTTAAAGCCATGAAGAGAAAATAGAAAATGGTGATGACCCTTCCCCTCCCTGAGAGGGTGATGAGCACACCGGTAGGCTGATAAAGATGACGAGGATGGAGGATGAAAAGGCAGCCCAATACACACAAATTCACAAGCTTTTTAGAAAAGCCTTAGAGATTTCCTTTGACACAGTTGTTATGGTGTTCTTATTTTTCATACTCTACCTCACCCTATACTCAATCTACCTCAACTTTAAGCTAACTTACAAAGCCAGCGACCCAAAACTTCTGATTGCGAACATACTAGTGACTATTATCCTAATAGAAACCTACAGGATCTTAATAATCTATTTAAGGCAGCACCGCGTGAGCATATCTCATATTCTTGAGGTTGGAATTGTTGCACTTGTCCAAAAGCTCATCGTTGCCTCGGATTTTAAGGAGCTCGATGCCTTAAAGCTCTTTGCTGTTGGTGGATTGCTTTTTATACTTGGTCACCTATACATTAGGATAGGTGGTGAGTAATGGGAGTCCAGATTGGTGAGCTTTTACCAAGAAAAGAACTTGAGCTTGAAAATTTAAATGGGAGAAAAGTTGCGATAGATGCATTTAACGCTATTTACCAGTTTCTCTCAACAATAAGGCAACGAGATGGGACTCCTTTAATGGATTCCAAGGGAAGAATAACGTCCCATCTTTCAGGGCTTTTTTACAGGACTATAAACCTAATGGAAGCGGGAATAAAGCCTGCGTATGTATTCGATGGGAAGCCTCCAGAGTTCAAGAAAAAAGAGCTTGAAAAAAGAGCTGAGGCTAGGGAGGAAGCGCAGGAAAAATGGGAGGAAGCCCTAGCAAGGGGAGACTTAGAAGAGGCGAAGAAATATGCACAGCGGGCGAGCAAAGTAAATGAGATGCTTATCGAGGATGCTAAGAAGCTTTTGGAGCTTATGGGCATCCCATGGGTGCAGGCTCCCAGCGAAGGTGAAGCGCAGGCAGTTTATATGGCATCTAAAGGGCACGTTTGGGCTTCGGCGAGCCAGGACTACGATTCGCTCCTCTTTGGAACACCAAGGCTAGTGAGAAACCTCACCATAACTGGAAAGAGAAAGCTTCCTGGGAAGGATATTTACGTGGAAGTTAAACCGGAGCTCATAGTTCTTGAAGAGGTGTTAAAGGAGCTTAAGATAACGAGGAAAAAGCTGATAGAACTTGCAATTCTCGTAGGGACGGACTACAATCCTGGAGGCATAAAAGGGATTGGACCAAAAAAGGCCCTTGAAATAGTCAAATACTCCAAAGATCCTCTGGCAAAGTATCAAAAAATGAGCGACGTTGATCTCTATGCAATAAAGGAGTTCTTCCTAAACCCGCCGACAACAGACGAATACAAGCTCGAATGGAAAATGCCCGATGAAGAGGGCATATTGAAATTTTTATGTGACGAGCATGACTTCAGTGAAGAAAGAGTTAAAAACGGCTTAGAAAGGCTTAAAAAAGCGGTTAAGGCAGGAAGACAGTTTACGCTGGACAGCTGGTTTAAAAAGTGAAAAGCTAATTTCCAAAAGAATATACTCAAAGCGGGAGCTTTAGCCCTAGTTTTTCTACCATTTCTTTGTATCTGTTTCTTACTGTGACTTCTGTTACTCTTGCAACTTCGGCAACTTCCTTTTGAGTCCTCTTCTCACCCTCCAGGAGACCGGCAATATACAAGGCTGCAGCAACAAGGCCAGCAGGGCTTTTACCACTCGTCAAGCCCATCTCGTAAGCTTTCTCAAGGAGCTCTATAGCCCTCCGCCTAGTCCTCTCACTTAAGCTGAGCTCATCGGCAAACTTGTTCACATAATCCGTCGGCTTCACGAAGAGCTTCTTGGGAGTCAGGTTAAGGTTCCTCGCAATGAACCTGAAGCTCCTGCCAATTTCTTTCTTGTCAACCTTGGCAATATCGGCAATCTCATCGAGAGTCCTCGGAATCTTCAAGAGCCTGCATGCAGCGTAAACACAAGCCGCAATAACGCTCTCAATTGACCTTCCCCTGATAAGCCCCTTCCTAACAGCCTCTCTGTAAAGCCTTGCAGCTTCCTCTTCAACGTGCTTTGGAAGGTTTAACCTCGCACCAAGCCTGTCAAGCTCACTCAAGGCAAAAGCAAGGTTTCTCTCGGCGGCATCGCTAACTCTCAGCCTGCTCTGCCACTTCCTGAGACGATAAATTTTCTCCCTCATCAAACCCTTAACATTCCTGTCATAACCAATATCCGTCGAAAGACCCTTATCGTGCAGCAGAATGCTCTCAGGCGCACCGGTTCTAGAACGCTTCTCCCTCTGAGAAGCATCAAATGCTCTCCACTCGGGACCCATATCAATCATGTTCTCCTGAATTACAAAACCACAATTTGCACAGATTACTTCTCCCCTTTCGGGGTCATAAACAAACTTATCGGAACCGCAAACTGGGCAAACCCTATGCTTAGTCACAATTACACCCCCACGGTCAGTAAACTTGTCAATCCCCATATATAAATCTTAAGTTTTTCCAAACTTCGATATTGAATTTGTTATCCAGTTTACATGCTCTTTTTTAAAGGTAATCTTCTCAAGCACTCTGACATCGTCTTCAAGGACGTTGACATACACCCAAAGGAAAACCGGATCTTTCTCACTTCCAACAACAAGGTTGCGGTAAAGAATGTCAAGAGTTCCATCACTACTCTTTCTTGCCGACAATGGCTTCCAGATATCCAAACTAACCTCGCCCTTTTCATTTAGTATCCTGATGACGTCTTTAATTTTCACGTTTTTGTCACCATTTAATCCTAAATTCTCTTCTCGTTCTGGCATCTATTTGAGCTAAAATCTTTTTAAGTTTTTCATCCGTGATTCTCTCGGTTATCTGGCCTGCTTGGTATAACTGAACGAGAATCAACTCTACTTGTCTCGCAAGCTCAGGCCTCACAAGCTTAACCCTCGCAAGCCTTTCCCTCGCCTCAGGTGTGAGAATTTGCTTCATTATGGCATTTAGCTGAGCTTCTAATTCCATCTCCTGCCTTACCCTTTCTTCTTCCTCTTTCTGCTGCTCTGCAAGTCTCTTCTGAAGCTCCAAAAGTTTTTTCTTTCTAATCTCCTCTATGTCCTCAGCCATCGTACCACCCCAGATAAAATGATATTTAAAAGTATTCAAAAACTGATTAAAGCCAAAAAGTAAGAGAACATCAGTACTTCTTAAGCTCTGGGATTACCTCTTCGAGCTCCTTCTTGAGCTCTGTAGCTGCCTTGTCAAGGAAGCTCCTTCCCTTTGGTGTAACTACCCTTCCCTCTCCAGGTACCTTTGTGACAAACCCTGCCGCTTCAAGCTGCTGAAGGGCTTTCCTAATTATGCTTCCGCTTCCCTTGTAGAAGTGCTCTGGAGCGTGCCCTCTGTTCTTCCTTCCACCATACCAAGTCCTTAGCCTTTCAATACCAACTGGCCCGTCAATGTATATCTTTCTGAAGACTGAAGCCACCCTATAATACCACCAATCGTCTTGCTCTGGGAGTCTCTCCTTATGCCTACCGGTTTTAACGAAGGGTGCCCACTCAGGTGGCTTTATTTCGGGAATCTCTTTCAATTTTTGAGCTACCCTCTCAACGAGTAAATCACCGGGAACGTCATAAACTGTTGCCATTCTTCACTCCCTCCCTTTCTTGAACTTTTTCCTAAATTGAGCAATGTCGAGCTTGACTTTCTTAACGGGTTTTTCCTCCCGTCTCTCTTTCGAGAGTTCCTTAAGCTTGAGCTTCTTTAAATACTTTTCCCATCCCTCTCTGGGACGGAACAATATAAACCTTTTGCCTCTCACGTCAATAAGTTCACTATCTGTAAGCTCCGCAACTTTTTCTGCTATCGCTTTTCTGTCCATCTGGGTTGATATTAAAGCACCTTTTTTTATTTCAACTTTTAATATCCCGTCTTTCTTAAGCTGAGTATTGATCTCGTCAATGACGCTATCATCTAACCCTCTCTTACCAACCCACGCTTTAGGTTCAATATCGTAATATTTAGCCCTTATAGCTCTTCTCACCTTTCCAGGTAAGCGCTTTTCCATCTCTCTCACCTCAAGTAATCTCGCCCTTACTCACGGACGCGAAGTTTTTTAGGAGAGGCCCTTTTTAAACCTTGCTTAAGGTATTGCACACCTTTGACCAAAAACCCTTATTAAGTTTTGGTCTTAACGTTATATTGGTGATTGCAATGAAAGTGCTGTTTTTAAGTGCGGATGGATTTGAGGACTTGGAATTAATATATCCCCTCCACCGCATAAAGGAGGAAGGACACGAGGTATACGTGGCAAGCAACAAGAAGGACACCATAACCGGAAAGCATGGCTACTCTGTAAAAGTTGATCTGCTGTTTGACGAAGTAGATCCAGATGAGTTCGATGCACTCGTATTGCCTGGTGGGAGAGCTCCAGAGATAGTTAGGATAAACCCAAAGGCCGTTGAGATAGCTAAAAAGATGTTTGAGGCTGGAAAGCCAGTAGCGACAATATGCCACGGCCCGCAGATACTAATCTCTGCCGGAGTTTTAAAGGGAAGAAAAGGAACATGTGTTATCACAATAAAAGACGACCTCATAAACGCGAGTGCAGAGTACATTGACAAGGAAGTCGTCGTTGATGGCAACTGGGTAAGTTCAAGACATCCCGGGGATTTATACGCCTGGATGAGAGAATTCGTAAAGCTTTTGAAATGACTACTTCCATTTTTCTTTATAAGCCAAGCACTTGTGGATTGATACAAGATTATAGGCCATAGTTAAAAGAAATTTTCGTTAATTTTAAGTTAGCATGGAAAAGAAATCAAAGGGAGTGCACAAAAGCTGTAGGATAAGTTAAAGACATTAAAAATTGAAAGGGAAATCAGAGGACTTCTCTGTCCCTGTTTTCTCTGGTCAGTTCAGCCCTTCCTTTTTTGAGTGTTTCCTCTATTTTTCTGTAGTACTCCATCATTTCTTTGCTGACACTTGGGCCAACCTTCTTGAGAGCTTCCTCAAAGTCTTTCATTGTGACCTTGACTTTCTGCCTGATCTCGCTTGCCCTTGTACCGGGCTTGATAACACCCTCGGCTATTGCCCTTCTCATGGCGTTCAATGCTGCCTCTCTCACAACTGCTTCAATGTCAGCTCCAGTGTAGCCTTCTGTTCTCTTTGCTAGCTCCTCAAGACTGACGTCTTCAGCCAATGGGACGTTTCTTGTGTGCACCTTGAATATCTCAAGTCTTGCCTTTTCGTCAGGCGCTGGAACGAGGATGAGCCTGTCGAACCTTCCTGGCCTAAGCAAGGCTGGGTCTAAGATGTCCGGTCTATTGGTTGCGGCAATAACCACAACACCACTGTTCTCCTCAATACCATCCATCTCCGTGAGCAGCTGGTTAATAAGCCTATCTGTAACTCTGTTGACGTCTGTGCCTCTTCTTGGGGCTATTGCGTCAATCTCGTCAATGAATATCACTGTTGGTGCAGCCTGTCTGGCCTTTCTAAAGATTTCTCTTATGTTCTTCTCGCTCTCACCGACCCACTTGCTAAGCACTTCTGGCCCCCTGATGCCGATGAAGTTGGCCTCACTCTCTGTTGCCACTGCCTTAGCTAGCAAGGTCTTACCGGTTCCAGGCGGACCATAGAGGAGGATTCCCTTCGGTGGATTGATTCCCATGGCCATGAATGCCTCTGGATACTTAAGGGGCCACTCCACAGCTTCTCTGAGCTGTTGCTTGACATCTTCAAGGCCTCCAATGTCTTCCCACCTAACGTTGGGAACCTCTAAGAGTACTTCTCTTAGAGCTGAGGGCTCAACCATCTTTAGAGCTTCGTAAAAGTCTCTCCTGGTTACCTTGAGCTCTTCAAGTACCTCCTTTGGAATGCTCTCTGCCTCGAAGTCTATCTTGCCCTCCTCGATGAGTCTTCTTAACGCAGCCATTGCGGCTTCTCTTGCTAATGCTGCCAAGTCAGCACCAACGAATCCGTGAGTCTTCTCAGCAAGCTCCTCAAGGAGAAGATCAATCAAACGATGCTTAACTTCTTCGTAGAGCCTCTCGTCAATCTCGTTGAGTAGTCTCTTAATGTCTTCGTCCTTGTCGGGAGTTTTGTCTATCTTCTTAAGGGCTCTCTCAGCAGATTCTCTGAACCTATCGTCCTGCTTAAGCTCCTCAAGGATTCTCTTAACGTCTCCTTTCCTGAAGTCAGGTTCAATTGGCATTCCTCTTGTGTGGATTTGGAGTATTTCCTTTCTTCCCTGCTTGTCTGGAACGCCAACCTCAATCTCCCTATCAAACCTACCAGGCCTTCTAAGGGCAGGATCTAGAGCATCGGGTCTGTTAGTAGCAGCTATTACTATGACCTTCCCCCTGCTCTTTAAGCCGTCCATCAAGGTTAAAAGCTGAGAAACAACCCTCTTCTCAACTTCACCCGTAACTTCTTCTCTCTTTGGAGCTATTGCGTCAATCTCATCAATGAAGATTATGCTGGGAGCGTTTTCCTCCGCTTCCTTGAAGATCTCCCTTAGCCTCTCTTCGCTTTCTCCGTAGTATTTGCTCATGATTTCTGGACCGTTAATTGCTATAAAGTGAGCATTAGCCTCATTAGCCACAGCCTTAGCCAACAAAGTCTTACCAGTACCAGGAGGACCATAAAGCAAAACATCCTTAGGCGGCTCAATACCGAGCTTTTCAAAGACTTCTGGGTGCTTGAGTGGAAGCTCAATCATCTCTCTGATTTTCTGTATAACATCTTTGAGACCACCAATGTCTTCATAGGTAACTCCTAGGGCTGGTGTCTTTGCAACCTCCTTTACAGGCTTCTCTGAGATCGTAAACTCGGTAAACTCCGTTATTTGCACTACTCCAGAAGGTGTAGTTGCCGTAACAACGAAAGTAAGCTCTTGCCCAAGAACACCTATCCTAATGTAGTCTCCCCTAACCACTGGTCTACCAACTAGCCTTGAGTGAAGCCAGTCGACAAAGTCTTGACCAAATCTAATGGGCTCTGTAGGAGCTAAAACAACTCTCTGTGCTTCTTTGACCTCTGCCTTTCTTATGGTCACCTCATCTCCAAGACCAACGCCGGCGTTCTTTCTTATTGTACCGTCCATTCTAATTATGTCAAGCCCCTCGTCCTCTGGATATGCGGGCCAAACCACTGCGGCTGTGTTTTTGGTACCGATAATCTCCACTATGTCACCAGGTTGAACGCCAATTTTTCTCATTGCACTCCTATCAATCCTAACAATCCCCCTACCAACATCTCTTTGGTAAGCGGAAGCAACTTTAAGCCTAATCTCCTTTTTCTCCGCCATTTACACCACCTCCATATTTTTGCGGATGATCGTGATACCGCTTATTTAAGCAAAATAATTCAAAAAACAACAAAAGGATCACTCAATCTTAACCTCAAATCCTTCTTTTTCCTCTTTCTTTGTTGGATTCTTCTTAGGAATCCTTATTTCAAGGACACCGTTGTTGTAAGAGGCTTTTGCCTTCTCTGGGATAACCTCCTCTGGTAATCTTATGACTCTCCTGTAGCCGCTGTAGTATCTCTCTATTCTCACTGCTCCCTCTTTTTCAAGCTCCTGCTCTCTCTTGACCTGGGCTTCGATGTAAACTGTATCGCTGGTTACTCTTACCTTAATGTCCTCCTTTCTGACTCCTGGAAGTTCAGCGGTAATAACGAACTCCTCACCGGTGTCAAAGATGTCAACAAATGGCTCTCTCCATACGCCCTCGCTTCTCATTTCAAATTCTTCCCTTGGCTCGCTGAATCTTCTGTAGCTCCAGAGTCTGGGACCCCTGAAGAATTCATTGAATATCTCATCGATCTCTTCCTGAATCTCTCTCATTATGTCAAACGGGTCCCATATGTCTCTTCTCCACCATCTCCTTGCCATTTCCCTCACCT
>Ga0182239_1000359_pt1 | contig 16945 bp, 13 predicted proteins | sample hydfrate6_PW_210_FD_132456 | JGI IMG/M metagenome (GOLD analysis project Ga0182239, IMG submission 132456) | Subsurface microbial communities from deep shales in Texas, USA - hydraulic fracturing test 6_PW_210 | ecosystem: Environmental > Aquatic > Deep subsurface > Shale gas/oil reservoir >... | reverse complement strand
TGAGTAGGCGTTCAAGTCTCAAACCCCTCTAACCGGGGCAATCCTTCCGACGAAGCTGGACAAATACTATCTCGTGACAACGGACGAGTCTCAAACCCCTCTAACCGGGGCAATCCTTCCGACAAATGGATGGCCCGTAAACCTCAAAAAGACCTTCGCGTCTCAAACCCCTCTAACCGGGGCAATCCTTCCGACAAGGCAGGCGAAAAGCTGCCTTCAGCTGGCCAGCTGAGTCTCAAACCCCTCTAACCGGGGCAATCCTTCCGACCCTAAAGTCCACCTTTACCCGGAAAAAGAGGGACGTCAGTCTCAAACCCCTCTAACCGGGGCAATCCTTCCGACCGAAGCATTGTCGGAATCAGATTACGAGTATGACGAGTCTCAAACCCCTCTAACCGGGGCAATCCTTCCGACGGCACAAGCTGGAAGTGCTGGACCCGCATTTTGAAGTCTCAAACCCCTCTAACCGGGGCAATCCTTCCGACCCAGCGGCCGTCTTTTCTTTTGCAGATGCTCATACGTCTCAAACCCCTCTAACCGGGGCAATCCTTCCGACTGATTTAGGCAGGATAGCCTACGGAGTGGGATTCGGAGTCTCAAACCCCTCTAACCGGGGCAATCCTTCCGACCGCACTCCATTTGTTTACGAATAAAAAAGGAGAAGAGTCTCAAACCCCTCTAACCGGGGCAATCCTTCCGACTGTATGTGGTTTGTCAAAAAGAAAGGCTCCGTTGGCCGTTGTCTCAAACCCCTCTAACCGGGGCAATCCTTCCGACAACTTTGACCGTCAATCTGAAAGCTGCAGGCGGTTTGTCTCAAACCCCTCTAACCGGGGCAATCCTTCCGACTAAACTCCTCGGAACTTACTTTGAAGTCTCTCTTGAGTCTCAAACCCCTCTAACCGGGGCAATCCTTCCGACATAATAAGTCGCTCTAAATACAGGGCGGCTAAAGTCTCAAACCCCTCTAACCGGGGCAATCCTTCCGACTAGATTGTGAGTGGAAGAGAAGAGAGAGTGGCGTGGGTCTCAAACCCCTCTAACCGGGGCAATCCTTCCGACTCTGAAAGAGTACGAGACGTCTTATACCATTTCAGAGTCTCAAACCCCTCTAACCGGGGCAATCCTTCCGACGAGAACCACAGGACGCTATTCAAACAGAGATACGCAGTCTCAAACCCCTCTAACCGGGGCAATCCTTCCGACTTATGCCGAAAAGCGGGACATGACCGGAATAGATATGTCTCAAACCCCTCTAACCGGGGCAATCCTTCCGACCACACCGACTGAGATTGAGGAGCTCCGCAACCAGATGTCTCAAACCCCTCTAACCGGGGCAATCCTTCCGACGAAAGACCGGAGTACAGCCTGCGAAAAGCAGGGGAAGTCTCAAACCCCTCTAACCGGGGCAATCCTTCCGACCTACATCTGGGAAGAGAACAAAAGTCTTGGATACTAGTCTCAAACCCCTCTAACCGGGGCAATCCTTCCGACGATGGAATAATGTACTCAGCGGATCATTTTAGCATGTCTCAAACCCCTCTAACCGGGGCAATCCTTCCGACAGTTAGCCTGAGACCCCCTGTCACTCATACACTGCCAGAGGCGCGTCCGAGGTAGCGGCACAAAACGGCTGCCGGAAATTTTTCCGAACCTGAAAAAACGGCAATTTTAAGCATAACTATCTAAAATAACAGTTTTTGACCTGGCCAGAGGTTGTTTATATACCAAGTCAATTTTTCCAGGGAGTTACCAAATTGGCCTTGATTTTGGAAATAAACCTCTGGCCAGAGACTACAAACAATAAATCCAATGCGTTACTTAATTCTCTTTTCAATCTCCTGATTTCGCTTTTGAAATTTAAGCTGCCTGTTTTTATTCTTTGTTGCCTTCTTCGGATTCCAAACGCCCAGAGACTGCAGCTTTTCCTTCAAGGCCCCATATACTTGAGAACCAAATTCTCCATCCAAACATTCCTGGCATATATCGCTGATTTGCTGGGAATCATTCTCCATTTTTTGAATTTTATGCAGCTGTTGCTCATCGGGCGACATGGAAGCAAGTCTCTCCGCTTCCCTCTTTTTTTCCGCCTCTATGCGCTCCTGCTCAATCCTTTGTTCCTCTTCCCGAACAGCCCTTTCAATTTCAGGATGCTCCTCATCTTTAGTTAATTCAAAAAGACCATACCCCAGAGAAGTTTTGGCCCCCACACCCTCTTCGGTCAAAATTCTTTTGTAAGCATTCAGGCAATTGTCTTTTATCCCCTCTTTTTCTCCCCTAAACAATACCGCACGAAACACGAATTCAGCACCCGGCTTAACAGTTAAAAAACGTACGGGAACTGGTGTTTGATTGTCTGCCGGGGCTTCTGGCTGATCACCCTGATAATATTTTCTGTAATGCGGATTCAAGATATCCAGCTGGAGATCCGGGACTTTAACTGGATAGGCGTCCAAAAACACTATTCTTCCCCGATTGCTTTGAGTGCCAAATATTCCAGGGACTAGAGTCTCCTTTTCCTCGTCAATGGAATTTCTCCCGGCCAGATCAGCTATATTATCCCGAACAAAGTTCAACAAATAGCCCAGCCGTACCAATCCCTTGACGCTGGAAGCCGGTATATAAGGAATCCCGAGATTGTGCTCAAAAGTAAGGGAGCTCTCGCTTGGATGGGTATTGCCAATTCCGCACAAAAGCGGGGTATTCAGCTTTGCGTTTATTACCAAGGTAGAAAAGCCCTTCTCGTCCATATTCCGGCAATACCGGACTTGGTCCAGGTGTTTTCTTTCCAGATGAGGCAAAACACCGCGCGGGATCTGCTTATATTTATTCAGGTAAAAATCAGCGGCACTTTCCTTGACATCTTGTTCTCCAGGATTGCATACACTCAGTTCGTGTTTTTTTTTCAAAGGGACCAAGGGAACATATTTATTATACCAAAGGCCGAAATTTCCCCCTTTAAAACTCCCGACTATCTCCTGCTGCTCTTTACTGCACGGATAAAAAGGCATTTCAGCTATCCTCCTTCGGGGCATAGGCGTGGGCAAAACGCTTAATCCACTCCAAAACAGCCATACTTTCCTTTTGGGCATCAAGATATTTTCGTTGATCCATTTTAGATAACTCGAGCATGACCGCCTGGTGATTGTCCTGCGGTGCCTCCGTACTGAAAAAGTTGTTATTTACGTCACCCTTTTTAAGAGAAAGCCATTTGACCACCATATTGAACAGCTTACGATACTTGGTGCTATTTTTGCCTTCATCCTTGGCCAGCCAGAACGCCAAGGCCTGGCCAAAACCGTTCTGCTGTATCATGGCCGGGGCGCCGGCGACAAAATTCTTGAATTCTTTTTTTTGATTCGCGTTTTGTTTTTCAAACAGAGCCAACACCTCTTCCAAAGCAAAACCAGCCCTTTTATTGCCCAACATTCTGGAACTCATAACTTGCCTCCCTGAATCCATTCAATTCTGCAAATTCCTCGTCCAAGAGTGTCATCGCCGCCAATCTGCATAAATCCGGACAGAACCTTCTGGATATACTTCTGGACCATATCAGCCTTGAATTCATTACCCTCTTCTAAAACACGGCCGGAAAAATTGACCACCGAATACAGAATGCTGTCTGCTGGAAGCAACTCCTGGTATCTCAGCCCCCCTTCCTTGGCCGTTCCTTTTTCATGGTTTATTTTGATGTTGGTCTGAATCTCGGTACAATGAGAAACCGCATAATCGAACATGGAATCAGAAATCAAAAGCAGCCTGTCCGTTTCAGGGAAACCGTCCGGCCAATTGACATCCAAAGGCTCTTCCTCCACTCGAACCACTGCGTCCTCTAACAATACGCTTTCAGAAAAGGCCCCATTCATAATATAAGCCTGCTCTTCCGCGGGTTCCTTCGGGCATTTAATTTCTTCCATACCCACCAAACGCTGGTTCACGGCCAGGCGTTTTAAAACCGCCGGACAAGTAACCCAGACAAAAGGGGCGACATTGCTGCGCATGGGAAAGGCAAGCAGATTGGCGTCGGAAAAGGACACGATTGATGCCAATCCTTCATCATTTCCCTCTTGTTTTCCATCGTTATCCATATCTGAACCGAAAATATAATTTATTTCTTTTTTTTCCTTTTCTGACGCGCATTCGCGGTAATGCGCCCTTATCGCGCCCTTGACCCCGGAAGATTGGATATGCGGCCAATTCGTATGCCTTTCCCTTTGAATGGGCAAATCCACATGGCTGGTTGCCGCCCCGCTACCGGCATGGATGGGGGATACCGCGTAAAAACTCAGCATGCTCAACAAATTACTATTCATGACTACCTCCTCAAATTGCTACCAGATTTATATCAATTTTTTCAGTAAATACCGTACCTGCAGGCATATAATTGCGCATGGGCTTGTGAAAACCTCTATTCATATCCCATCCCCCAAGCCGCACCGGTTTGCCTGTGGCCACCAGTTTTGAAGCCGATTCTTCGGAATATGGAATAAGGGACAAAGTCTGAAAATAACCATCACCGGAATCCTTGAATTGAGGGGAAGGAGACAAAAGACAGTACCTTCCGAAACGCTTTTCTCCTCCCAGATTCAAGCACCCCTCGTTTTGCAGCGGCAATTCCGTATTAACTCCAAAAACGAGCTCTACATCCGGCTTTAATCTTGAATGATAAAAGGTGTATAGATGTCCTGTACGCACCGTCCTGTATCTTGTACTTCGGCAATTGTTTTCACTGGTGAAATCAAGTCCGATTCCTGTACGTTCCTCGAAATCAAATAAATCTTCAGGCATCCAGACATCAATCTTTTCCGCCCCGGAGGACAAAGAATCCTTATCGACCCAGAAACCGCCCAACGAAGACAACTCAGAACCTTCGCCCTTCACCCAAAGCACGCTGTCCAGATCCGTGCTCACCAAGGAATGATCCATAAGGGAGCCCTTATAAACCGGAACCGTTCCTCTCTTTTTAAGCAAATCCTTTTCCGCAAACCAGGAATAAGGTGCGGGGACTAAAAAACGACCATCCTTTCTAAACAAAGGACCAAAGACCCTAAAAGGCGCGGGGCTTCCGCATTCCCCTATACTGGAAATTATTTCTTTATCGCATTCTTTATTTTTGTATTCTTTAATGGACACGCTGTTTTGCCGCAGCACCTCGGCCCGCAAGGCCCCACTTATTGTTTCAATGGGCGGCGGAAAAATACTGTTGGCAGTGTGATCCATGCCCATTTCCATCGGCTCGGCCCCTTTACAAAAAACGGTGTCCGCAGGCGTATATGAATACCAACTAGTCATTTTACTCTCCTCCCTTGCCCTGAGCCATGAATCCGGCAACAATAAGAGCTTCGGGGTTAAATCTCAGACTCCCTTTATTGTCCAGTTCTGCCACTATCCCGCCTGCCTTTTTCGCCAGATCAGGCTTGCTGATTTCAGACCCGGCTCCGGAACGCTCCATCTGGGCCTGAACAAACTTTTCCAGCATTTCCATATTATCTTTTCTTTTCAGTATAGCCTCCACTCCGGGCCGCATGCTTTCCAGCCTGTATACGAGCGACGACGAAAAACGCATGCTTTCATCTTCTTTTTGAATTAGACTGCCCACCTGAACAAAGTCATCCCAGGCAGGATCATCCCATTTGCGGACAAAATACCTGGAACCTCCCGAACGCTTGCGCAGCTCCACGGCACAGGCATTTCTTCCGCCCTGTTCCTTGGCCTTATACTTTAAAAGACCTTGGGCTCTGGCAATCATGTGGCTTAAATTTTCCTTGTGATGACAAATCAAAATGCCGGCGGAAAGAGTCAAATTTTCTCCGGCACCAAGGTTTATGGACAATTTGCCTTTCTCAAGTTGCCACTTGTTAACATCCGCTTCCAAAGAAATGTCACGACTTTCCGTTCTTTTGCCTTCATTTGTTATCAGCCGAAAATAGCTCCGATAATATTCCGAGATCTCCCTAGCGGCTTCAAAAGCGTTATACATGGGCAAAACCACGCAAACATCATCTCCTCCGGCATAAATTACACTGCCCCCGTGTTTTTTAACAATCGGAGACACACCGTAAATCGCAAAATCTCCAAGAGACTCCGAAATGGCGGCGTGAATCGAGGGAGTAAGGGACCTTTTCTTGTATTTGCTCAATATCTCACCCCAAGCCTCCCTAAAAACGGGATCGAAATCTTTTGAGCCTTCTCCAGCCAACCGTTCATGGATTTCCGGATGCATGACCGAATCCCAGGTGGAAGCGAGATTGCCCCCATTCACCAACTCACCCATCTTATCGCCGTCCATGAGCAAAATAGCATAATAACGATCATGGGCTTCCAGTTTCCTACCGCCAGCGAAATTAGGATCAATATTAACATCCAGATACAGGTCCTGAGCAATCTCTTTACGCTCCCGGGCTTCCGGGGAGAAATCCCAACGTTTATAAAAATCGCTCAAAGCCAGTTCTGTCGTGGAAGGATACCGTTCATACGCACCAAAAGCATCATGGAGGATATGGTTTTTGGCCTTGTTTTTTATAGTATAAGCGGCAAGCCTTTTTATCAGGCAAACCGTGCACAATCTTTCGTTCTCATTAAAATCCGCATCACCAAAGTTACCCCTCAATTTTTTCCAAAAATCATCTACTCCTTTCTTATAATCCCGAGCGGGCATCCCTTCGGAATATTCAAAGTCGTGCGCGGCCTCGAACTCTCCGCACATGTGACATTTCAGTCCCGGTTCCTCTGGCCTAGAAAAAATTTTCCTGCTTTTGCGCGCCGCCAGGGCTGACTGGGCCAGATTATGGGAGGCCCCATACAGTGTTCCCACTCCGGTATTTTGATAATTCCAACCCTTTTTTTCGATTATTCCGGAAAACCGTTTAAAAACTTCCCATTGCTCTTTGTAAGCGCTCTTTGGCAACAGCTCTTCCATTTCTTTTTGGGTATCTCGGCTGAGCATATTCACACACGCCCACTGCATCTCCCAAAAATTATCGCTTTGCCTGTCGAACATTTGCCGCAATATTTTTGCTCCTGCATCGTCCAGATCCTCCCGCATTTTGCCCTTGAGATAATTAAAGACTTGCTTTTCCAAATCGCTCCAGGCTTTTTCTATATGCGCCTTGATTTTTTCTCCAATCTCCTCCGCCTTCTGTCTTGGAATCACGCACAAGAACTTGTTCGGGAAACTGGCTATCTCCTTGGGCTGGCCCTTCCAAAAATCAGGTGCATAATTGTCATTTATCTTCCAGAAATCGGACAGATATGTGCTTATCAAAGGCTGATCTATCAGCGAGGGATAAAGAACATGGTCAGGGCCCAGATTTTCCATGACCCATCTAATGCCTTCAAAAGCCAGCCAGGAAAGAATCACGGAACTGCTCCAAAAATCCTTCAATTTTCTGGCCTTGGCTATAAAATCCTGAACCGGAGCCAGCGAGAAAACCATCAGGCCCAAATCTTTCTCCGATCCTTCTTCCCCGAGCTCCATACTGGAATACAAGGCCGAGCAAAGGGCATTATGCTGCCATATGCTGTGGTCAGGAAACCTGGAATCAGCTGGAAGACGGTGCCATAACGCGCCCAAACCGGCTACGTCGTCCTCGGCAAGTCGAAAACGCAAAGCCAAGTGGCAGTAAAAAAACCTGGCCATGGCAAATTTTTCCGGATCACCTTTGAATAGATCCGAATACCCGCCACTATCCGGAGTCATACCCACCTGTTTCTCTAAATATTCAACCAATTTTTTGTTAACGTATTCGACATCACCTTTTTTTCCCTCAAGACCGACAACCCCTAAAGACCTCCCGGCAGAGACAGGGTGCGTGAGAACCGGATTAGTTAAAAAATCCACGGCCCCGTTTTTATTCGGGTCCGGACTGTAGGAAGGGACTTGCCCGCGCTCAAACCCGGAAGCAATCCCATCCGCCAATTTCCAAAATTTTTCATTGGTCTGAGCAATTCCGAAAGTCGCAAGCAAATCCCCGCTTCTGTCTTCATGCCCCTGAATCTTCAGGACCTTGTCCAGGGGATCGTGCATGTAGGCGAGCATCTTGCGATCCCAATATCCATCGGGTAACTGCAAACTCATAAGGTTACCTCCTTCATATTCTTGGCGAAATATGCATTAACTTGATTTAGTACTCTTTTGCTGTTTTCCTCCCGATGGTCGCTACTGGGCAAAAACAGAATCTGGCCCTGGAATTTGCCCTCCTCCAATTTGTTTACGTGCAAGAAATAGGGCTTGGCATATCTGTCCATAATCCTTTTTTGCGGCAACGGCTTGGCAATATATTGTCGCCTTTCTGTTGGTTTTATGGATTTACGTGCTTCAATATAGAATTGTCCGATTCGGCCCAGAGCCTTTTCCCATGTTTTTTGCTCCTTATCCTTAAACAACAACGATTCCCTGGAAAAAGCGGTAAAATCCTGAACAGGATTAGCTCCTGGACTGAATTCCATATTCATCTTTTTGTAATTCATGCATCCGAACCCATTTCTGGATTTGGACCCGAGGCCTCCAAAATTGCATAGACAATAAAAAGAATGCTTGACCTGATCCAGGTATTCCTCGGAAATGCATCTCAGTCTCAACTGGAACTGTGAGCCGGGATTGATATATTGCTCACCATTTGAAGCTCCAAAACCGAGGTATCCAAAGACTTCCGTTCTTCCACCAGGGATATTATAATTGGGCAGTCTGTCCGACACATCTAAATCTTCAGGACTTAAAACATGAACATCCACATTGGATTTTTGATCAGTTGAGCCGAAAATTTTGTTCTCTTCAGCCCTCATATCGCTGATGACGGAGAAATGTGGTCCATAAACCGCTCTCCACCAGAAGCGCAGCACGCCCTTGATCGATGCAGGGCGGATCTGACGGTTAACTTTTTCTGCTCCGCCCAGAAACATGGGCGTAACGACTTCCATCCCGTACTCTTCAGTCTGGCGGTTTTTATACCTGTCCAAAGGAAATGTCATGCCTACCTCCGAATTTGCCGTTCATACAAAAAATTTTATTTAAAATGGGTTATGGTTAAAAATTTCAACCCTACCGGTTACTGGAGAAGAATAGTATAAAGACTTCACCTTTCCATGCAGTGTATGGGCGAGTTTAAGATACAGCCATATGGGCCCAGCACCTGTTAAAACTACTTCAGAACTACCAGTTACCTTATCCAGACATCTTTTCTTATACTTTTCATAATCTGAAAGCTTGGCCTGATCTGTATTTTCGTACAATTCGCCAACATCTATCTCTAGTTCAGCCATTTACTTCTCCAATAAAGCAATCGCGGATGATAAATAGTCCTTAATTTCTTTTGCAAGGCGATGTTCGCTGGCCATGTTTACAGTGCCAGCATGATTGATGTCATTTCTTCTTGCGGTCAATTTATTATAAAGATCACAAAGCTCTTCCCCGGCCAAACTCCAGACATTTTCTACAAAATCCGTCTTTTCCTTAGCAGAGGCTTTCCAATTATTCCTAGCCATATGGTACAAGCCCAGAGCCATACTCACTTCCTGTCTGCTTTCACTTTCCCACATATCTCGATCCGTCAATTGGCAAAAATGGGTAATCAAAGTTTCCTGGAGCAATGTATAGGCTTGTTGAACCAAACCATGCTGAATACACCATTTAACGGCCTCCAGTCCCCGTCTCACTTCATCGGACAAACATGATTTCGCAATTTGGACTTCTTTAATTTTGCCCCGTATTACAGACAAAAGCGGTTTAAAGGCCTTAGGCGGGTCATAATCATGCTCCAGCTCATCAAGTCTTTTAGAAATCCTGCCCAACAAAGGATCGGTATAAATTTTTTTACCTCTGCAGGTAGCCATTCTCTGGCTCACCTTTAAGAGACCTTCTCCGACATCCCTCAACAGCCTGGCCTCGCGATCGGCTCCCTTACTGGCTTTTTGGCGAGGAATCACCTCGGCATTAAAAAGGGAGTTAAGTTTAGACATATCGCCTGAACGATCAAAAGTTTCTACTGCCTCGCTCCAATCCATGAGCTCTACAAAAGGAGCCAAATCAAAGACCGGCGAATATTGCCGACCCTCCCGCTCCTCTTTTGCTTCCCAAGCTCCATAATAAATTCCTTTCAATGCAATGTTTTTCAGAGTCCTCAAGTATTGGGCGCATGCCAAGGCTATTATCGGGAGAGAACGAAAAGAATGGGTGATGTCCACAGACAGAGAGTCACCGGCATGAACCTCCTCGACAATACGCTCAAATATCTGCCAGACTTCATCTTCATTCCCGCCAAGAGGTATCTCCACCGTTTTTATATCAAGGCCACTAAATTCCTCGTTTACGGCTTGCTTCAGACTCTGCCATTTTTTACTCTTTGCTTCCGAAGTGACAAAAACCACCATTTCCTCAGGTTGTAAAAATTGACACAAAGCCACCTGAACAAAAGATGTTTCCTTTTCCTGTCCCTCAAAACAATAAACCGAAGGCTGATAATTCCCAGTCCCCAAAAAAGTAAGCAAACGTTTTTTCAATATCTTACTCCTAAATTTTTTTGCCTATTGATTAAGATTCAATTTAACATCTCCACCCGCCCCAGCCCCAAAGCCGCGCCCTTGCCCACGTGCAAAAGCTCAGCGGTCCGGAGCAGGGACAAGACGGTTTCGTCGGCTCCCTTGAGCCGAACATCACCAACAATCCCGCCCATAGGAACCTTTTTCCCCTGACGGTTGGAATAACGCTTGTAGTCATCCCAAGAAGTTTTGGCATAATAAGAAAATCCGGAGCCGTTCAGGTCTTGCGGAGAATCACACCGGTGCACTTCTGCAGGCAGAATCTGCTCTTTTAAACGATCCCAGTTCTCCTTGCCCAATGGCCTCCCACTTCCAAAAACACATCCCAAGGATTCCATCCGCCGCAGGATATTCTGCAGGAAAAAATCCATATCCAGATAATTCAGATAGTGGCCGTTTTTGCGCAATCGCAGCGGGGTTATCAGGGAAAAATCCAACACCCGTGCATCCCGGGTTTCGTGCATCCATGCAGACAGGGGCAAGGGTTCGCTCAATTGGTCGCTTAACCGGGCATGAGGATCAATATACTTGCTCCCCTCGGGCAGAAGCTGTTGCATGGACCGGACGCAAAAGCCTATTCTCCGCCGGGTCAAGCCGGTTCTGGCCGCCCGCAAAATAGCCTCGGACAGGACCGGGGCAAAGCGGGTGCAGGAGCCAAACAGGGTTATATCCAGGCTGATAAGCCCGGGCTCACTGTCCGGGGAGACATAAAAAACATAACCCCGGGGAGAATCCATAAGCCCGGGCATGTCCGACTTTTTCAGATACAGTTCATAATAGGGACAATCGTTTGCCACCAGACAGGAGTTGCATTTTTTACGTCCCTCAAACGGGCATACCAATCTCTGGATCTGCCAACCCAATGCCCCGCGCAAAGTGGACCCCAGATAAAAATATTTCGGAAATGAGTCCTCTGCGCAAAGTTGGAAGCGAAAACGGGAAAGGCTGAGAGCTGAACTCAAAAAAGAGAAATCAGGCATCTAAAAAACTCCAAAAAAACAATTTTATGCAAACTAGCTTTAGATTATATTCGAGTCAATAAAGCTACACTTATTGATTCGAGGTTGTTTTTTTGTATAAACTTAGGGTTTAAGGCAGCACTTGCCTTTAGTCTTTTTATACGGCATTAGATTTCGGATTTGTAAATCCAAGAACAAAAAATTTTTGCAACCAAGGCATGACCCACAGATGAGCAAAAAAGGCAAGGAACTTCTGAAAAATTTGTGGCGGGAACAAAGAGCCGCATCAGCCAGAGAAAAACAGCACGCGGACACGGAATTCCGGACCGGACAGCTCTATTTCGGGGCCTGCGACTACCATCTCAAAAGCATGACCCGGCACTTCCCGGCAGTTGTCTGCACTACCCACCCGGTCTATGTCCTGGAAGAAATCGCCAACCTTGGGGCCAAACTCTGTCCGTGCACTACAAATATCCATTTTGGAACTCCGCGCATCCGAAAGGGATGCAAACTGCCGGACACCCGAAGAGTAATATCCAGGACCTCCTATGTGCTTATCAAATATGGATTTACAGTCAAAAAGGCGGAGCGATTCCGCAGGGACCTGAGCTACACCGGCATGGTACCGCATGAATGCTTCAAGGAGCCGAAGTGAAGGAAAACAGCAAGGACCAGCAGTGGAGGCAATGGCTTAAAAGCGATGAATGCCTCCGGATCATGAACGAATGCGCCCGCAGAATACACAGGCTTATTTGCTCCGGAAGACTCACGGATCCGGAGCACATGTGCCAATCCAGGGAAGAGGACAGCCTGCGGGAAATCGAGGCCCGATTGTGGATATTTCTGTTTGAACTGAACGATTCGCCGCAAAAAAAACATTGGTTGGAACAGATCCGGCAACAAAATTTTTCCACGCTAAAAACAAATATTGTCAATAAATACCGCCAAGCAGCCCTGGACAAACTGCGAAAAAAGGACGGCAGCGCTTGGCATGCCTGCTACAGGCGGGCCAGAAACGTTTTCGGCAAGCACGCCGATGTTCGGCTTCTGGCCGAAAAGCACGGCTCGTTCTATTCCCCTATGTCCGAGCCGGAAAACATGCCCAAACTGAGCAGACTCAATCCGGAATTCTGGAAGGAAGTTCCACCTCCGCCTGTGCACATGGAAGACATCAGGAAAACCGAAACTATCTCCAGAAGCGGGCTGGACTTTTGGCACGGACTGGCCTTTCTTTTAAGGGATAAACATCATCTGGCCCTGCGCATATTCATAGATTTTCTGGCCCACCATTTTCCGCAGGAATGCGCGGACCGGGAGCAAATATCAGCGGAAAGTCCGGCTTTTTCCAAAACTGAAGAAAACAAAAATGAATCATTAAAGGATACTTTCCGGGCCGAACAAACTTCTCCGGAACATGCGCAAACCAGGGCGAGACTGAGGGAGTTGGCCCGGGATCTTGCCCAACAGCTGGAAGACAGGGAAAAAAAGATCCTGGACTGCATGTACGGAAGGCAAATGACCAAATCCAAAACAGCTGTGGAACTGGGGTATTCTCATGCCGCGGGACTGGCCTATCCCTTAGCCAAACTCCTGGAAAAAGTCCGCAGATTCTGCAGCCTATGGCCCGGCCTGGACGGAGAATCTCATGATCAAGAGATGGCGGGGGAATTTTTGGATATTGTAATTGAATTTTGCAAAAGCCGGACATTAGACCGTAATTAGGGATACAGAGGTCAAAAATGGACAACCACGAAATCATCCTGGCCTGGCAGGAAGCCTTTTGCCTGCGGACCTGCCCGCCGGACAAAATTTTTAACGAGAAAGACATGAACGTGCGAAAGCATATCCAGGCCTGTCCCTTTTGCCGGGAACGAAGCAAAGAAGCTGAACCGGAATGGTCAAGTCTGGGAGACAAAATACTTGAATATTTCCCCCTGCCGGATCCCCAGTCGCGGATAGCCCCCGGACAAGTATGGACAATCAGCGACAAACTCGCCGGGTGGCAGGAAGATAAGCACTATAACCCACCCCAAGTATTGGTTTACGATTTAACGGACGAATACGTGGTTCAGACCGTCCAGATATACGGAGATACCGCCCTGATGGGGCCGGATGATGTCTTGCTGGGGGAATTCGGATTCGCGGAAACCTGGAACACTTACGCCCTTAACAGAAACGACCTGGGAAATTTTATTGGGTCCGTGGGGGAAAGACATCTTCAAAGGACAAAAGAAAGGATAGAAAAAAAGGATTTTAAACACATAGACGAAAATTCAACACTTTACCAGTTCCGACTCCTGGAGCTGGAAACCGGTAGCTTTTTTTCCTCTCAATCCATATCCGGGCTTCTTCCCCAGACACCAAGTGCTCAACTCACTGAACTATTCCCCTCCGGGGAGACCGTGAATCAGGTCCTTGAAGAAAAATACCCCCGGGGAGAAACTGCTGTAGCAGAAGACCCTCTGCTGGCCCTGGCCCTATTTCAGCTCCCGCAGGAAAAACTGAATATGGCCGCCTCCAGCACCGGGGATATCCACCCGGTCAACTGGGTCAAAACCGGCTCCGGCGACCTTTCTATCACCGGAAGCGGCGCCCGGATAATTTTGAACAAATACCGGGAGGGAACGATCCTTGTCAGCGGCACGCTCAATGACCAAATTCCACATACCTGTGATTTCCTTGCCTGGTGGAGTACTTTTTCCGGGCACAGAATACCGGCCCGGGAAACGGATCTGGATTCGGATACCGGAGAGTTCGACGTCGAAATAGTGGATGTCTCCCGGGAAGAATACGAAAACGGAAACGTGATACTTTTAGTGCTCGAACAAAAAGATGACTAACCCGAACCTTTCTCAGCTATTCAGCCGGATCACCAGGGGAAAATACGCGCATCTGGAAAGCCTTCTCCAAAATAGGCGGATAGAGTGGCAAAAAGAAAACGACGGCCATGTTTTGGAAGAAATACTTGACTGCTGCCCGGAAGAATTCCGGCTTCCGGTTAAGCTGACGATCATCAATGCCTATCTTAAAGCCCCGCACAAGTGTCCACCGCAATCCGCAGAAGCAATTCAAGATAGTATCCCTTTCCGGGAAACAGGGCTTGAACTCTCCTGGGACAGGGCGCTTGAAATTTCCTGGTGCCCTGTCCCAATTCCCCTTACCGCAGGAGCGAAAACCGCTGTGCAGACTTTTCTGGTGGGATGGTGCAAAGGGAATAATAGACTCGAAATATCAAAAATCTTACTCCGGGAGATGGCCGACGAAACCCAGAAAGCAATCAAAACAGCGGCAACTCTGACTCAGAAAAAACACCCAGGGACGCTGTACTGCCTGCGGGCAGGCGGGGTTGGGATGTCCCCTGTCCAGGGCCGGTCCCTGGCTTTGCCTTTATATGCGGCCTTTACTGCAGCAGCCGAGGGTTGGGAAATGCCCAATCTTCTACTGAGCGGGGATATCGGAGAAAACGGGCATCTCCTCCCGATCGCAGACATCTCGCAAAAAAAGGAAACAAGCCTGGAGCACGGGTATTCGGGCCTGATCTTCCCGAATCAGGAACATTCCTCAAATGAATTTCTGTTTCCGGTACAGACCCCAGAGCAGGCTCTTTTACTGGCCAAATCCGATTCTCCCCGGCTGCGGAAGACTATTCACCATTTTCTGGCGCATTTACATGACCCCGGGCAAACCGTTCTGGAGCTTCCCCGACTGAACGAAAACTGCCTGGAGCTACTTGCCCGGGACTATCAGAGGCAAATAGGCAAAACCTTCCTAAGTGCCATTCTAAAGGCCCAGCAGGACACCCGCAGCATGCTCTCCAGGCTGGAAGAGGAAATGGAGATGGCGAACTGGTCCATGCGCCGCATGCAGGCCATATTATCCTTTTTCCCCGAACCGGAGGAGCTTAAAGACGCCGCCATCGCCCCGGACATACTCTTTCGCCTTGCCTGGCTTCAATACATGCTTAAAAACCATTCCGGACTTCTGCGCGAAGGGGATGAATGGGCCGGACTCAGCGAAAAGGCAGTAAACAGGGTTTTGGATATGGAAGAATGCGATTTCAACGGATTGGCCCATGCCGTGAAATTTCACGCCGGGAGACTGGTCCGGGAACGCCATAACGCCTTTATTTTCCAGCCCGACCTACCCGAGACCCTGGAACCGCAGCTAAAGGACCTAATTAAGTGTACTGAAAATTATTACCGGGAAAGAAAAAAACGGGGATCTCCAACCAGCAAGCATCTGGGAGCATTGTGGGGCACAATTGCTCAAAATTTCGCCTTCTGCGGTCCTAAATACCTGGAAGAGACCCAAAAATACGCTTGGGCGGCCTGGGAAGCCTTTGGAAGTAGGGATGATATCGAGGACTGCAGAAGATGCGTGTCCTACCTTTATTTTGCCTATTTGGATGCCGGCCGTTTGGAGGAAGCCCGGGACTATTTGAAACGCCTGGGCCAGGCCCCCATACCTAACAGCAAACAGCTGGAAAATGAGCCTTTCCTGGCTCTGGCCTTTGCCCGCTGGCTCCTGGAAGGGAAGCAACCCTTCCCGGGTCTGCTTGATGAACTAAAAAAAACGGCGGCTATATCGGACATGCGCCATCCCTGGCAGCTTGTTTTATACAATCTGGCTGCCTGCGAGCCAGAGGAAAACGCTGCTCTGGAAATGTGCAAAAGGAGCCTTGATTTCTGTATGCACTCCGATTCCGGACCACCGGTTCAGGCCATGGCCCTTTTACCCTTAAGCGTGATTTATGAAAAAATGTTACTTCCTTTTGCAGAAATTGAGAGGCAGATAAAAAAAGCCCAACAAATAATTCGTTTAAGTTTGAATAAAACCGGACACTTCAACTTGATCGTCAAGGCTGACCCCAGGGAAGTGCTCCCAATCGTCCAGGAGGAGAAGAAAAGTCTTTTCCCTTTTACATACAGGTAAAATCCTGAATCCGTGACTATTCCTTAAACGAAGTATTTATATGCACATTTCAGCCGTCAACAGAAGCACTTATCCTAGGGATTGCCCAGATAAACCCATCAAGCGTTCTATTGTCAGGAAATATTCCTGATAATAGCTGTAGTTGGACACACTTCTTCCTGGGAAAGCGGCAATATATTCTAACTGCTCTTTTAGGCCTGCTGCAGACGGTAAAACAACCGGGCAAAGAACTGATGCCAGGCCGGAGGGCAGGCCAGCTTGAGCCTGAGAATCCTTCCTCCCCGGACGATGCGGCCGCACATAAACATTACATTGTTTATCACCGTCTTCGTCCGGCGTCTGCTCGCTTTTTTGAGACCAAGCGCCCGGGAGATAACCATGTCCCGGGAAACCACCCGAAGTGAGAATAAGGGGACAATGAGAATAAGGGGACAGGCTAAAAATTGACGAAAGCGTGGATTTTGGATAGTTTTGGGGGTCAGCACACAGGAACGGTCATTCAAAGGAGGTTGAAATGC
>Ga0182239_1000358_pt1 | contig 16946 bp, 11 predicted proteins | sample hydfrate6_PW_210_FD_132456 | JGI IMG/M metagenome (GOLD analysis project Ga0182239, IMG submission 132456) | Subsurface microbial communities from deep shales in Texas, USA - hydraulic fracturing test 6_PW_210 | ecosystem: Environmental > Aquatic > Deep subsurface > Shale gas/oil reservoir >... | reverse complement strand
TTACATTGGCGGCTTTCCTAATTCGAGATCGGGATTAAGCCTGCTTTCCCAACGTAGTAAGCTTTTCGTTTTAATCCTAGTTCGAGATCGGGAACGCGGTTGTATTCCCCATATAGGGTTATTTTCTGTTGTTTGGTCGCCAACGTGCATTACATTGGCGGCTTTCCTAATTCGAGATCGGGATTAAGCCTGCTTTCCCAACGTAGTAAGCTTTTCGTTTTAATCCTAGTTCGAGATCGGGAACGCGGTTGTATTCCCCATAGTGTTTAACATTATAGAGGGTCGGACTTATATAGCAACCCCCAAGAAACGCCAAAAAGGCGCGCTTCTTAGACCCCACCTTTCGTTTTTTTTCTGTATCCTTACTTGAAAACGACTGAGTCGTTCTGGGGAATGACTCAGTCGTTTTAGGCTCCTTTTTGCCTCGAAAAGACCAAAGCTAGTCGTTCTGGAGCAGGCTGCAGAACGACTGAGTCGTTTTTGGATAATTTCAGCTACAAATTACTTTTTTTAACCAACGTGGGGCTTGTCCCAGAGGGGTCAGCCCCAAAAAACTAACCAAAAGGAGAGAACTATGTACGTACTCGCAGTTGATATTGGCTACAGCAATCTGAAAATTGTACGTGGAGACACAGAACAACCGGATCTGGACATCCAGGTAATGCCCGTTGGAGCCGCTCCAATCGAGATGGTGTGTACAGATGCCCACGGAAACATCGGCGAAGGCGTAGAAGTTTGGGTGGACGGCCAACACTACATTGCCGGCGTCGAGCCACACAGTTTGTCCGGGTGGGAGAGGGCGCTTCACGAGGACTACACGAAATCGCCAGAGTACCGAGCATTGTTTTTCGCTGCCCTGAAGACTTCAGGCATGGAGCGGATCAGCAAGATAGTCACGGGCCTGCCGGTGTCTCACTACCGTGAAGAGGGCAAGGCAGACGAGCTGAAAAAGAGGCTGGCTGGTGTGCACGAGGTTGCCACAGGGCACTTCGTAGAGGTCATGGAGGTTGAGGTTGTACCACAGCCAATCGGTTCCTTCATGAATGTGCTTGACGGCATGCCTGCGGAAGAAGAGCTTTTTGCCTCTGAGACTTTGGTAATTGATCCAGGGTTTTTCTCTGTCGATTGGGTGTATCTGTCCGAGTTCAAGGTGCGCCACGAGTGGTCTGGCAGTTCTACCTTGGCGACATCTTCTGTGATCGAGGAAGCGGTTGCGCTCATCAAGGCAGAATACGACTATCGCACCAACCTGAACAAGATCGAGCTGGCGATCCGGGATGGGCGCAAGTTCATCCTGGCAGGCGGGTCCAAAGTTGAGCTGGAGGAGGTGCTGAAACGAGCGGCGGCTTCTATCAAGCCTGCGCTGTCGAACCACCTGAAGAGCAGCATGCGAGGCAAGACCGACGATCTGGATTGTGTGATCCTCACTGGCGGTGGGGCGAAGTATTACGGGGAGGCTGTCAAGGAGATGTTTCCTCGGGCTGCCACCTCTATCCAATTGCCTTTACATTAACTATCCTGCAAACCTTCCCAAGAATCTGTACCTGGCTAGATGGTATAGAGTCCTGTCGATAAGCGCGATTTTCTGCGACCAGGCATTCCGTAGACTCACTTTCACATAACCGCCTTACACTCACAAACCCATCCTCATTTCTTATCAAAACCAGATCCCCTTGCTGCGGCTCTGATTCGGCAATGAGTACGTAATCATTCAGTTGAATAAGGGGGAACATCGATTCATCCCTGACTTGATATGCAAAGATGGCTTCACCCCTATCTTGAAGCTGTATCACATTGGATCTTAGTCGATCCCCCTCTGGTTGGTTTAGCTGATGCTGATCATATACCGGTAAAGCCATCACATTGGAAATAGCCGTATGTGTCCGTGCATCAGACCCAACCAGCCAGTTCAGATCTACACCGAAAACCTCCCTCAGTCCACGCAAGACATGTACGTCCGGGAGCTGCCCTCCCTTTTCGATCCGATTCATACTTACAGGGTTAACATTTAGGCGACCTGCAAAGTCCTTCTGAGACAAACCTTCGTGCTCACGTATTTGGCGTAATTTTTTACCTATAATTTCCATTCCCAAGCTCCGCTGTGGTTGAAGGGGCAACCTTTCCAAGTTGAGTAATAATTTATATATAACTTAATTATTCATATAATAGCAAAAAATTGAAAAAACATCAATTCACCCTATTGACTTCGGTTTCGAAAATTATATGATCGAACTATAAACAGTTGGCTAATTTATTACTCAAAACAAAAGGAGAAAGCATGGAAAAGAGACCGACAAACAAACAGGAGTGGACTGAGTATCTGGAAGAGCGAGGATTTGACCTAATTGAGTACCAGAACTTGAATGGAGACTGGCATGCAATTCTCGGTATAACTTGCAAAGAGTGCGGATACAGCTATGAAGCGAAAGCTTCTAATGTAATCCGCAGAAAAAAGGGCCTCTGTCCCAAATGCGGGGATTATAGACCCTACACGACCGAAGAGATTATCGAGTGCATTGAAAAAAATGGGGGAACTTACATTTCCGGAGAGGTTCTTAACAAGGAGTCTCGGATTAAGTTTAAGTGCGGCGCCTGCAATAGCACCATTGAGAAAAAAGCTCATGATATTCGCAGAACTAAAAAAGGATGCATTAACTGTAGATCCGACCGCATGAAAAGAACGATCAGGAAAGAAAGAAACCATTTAGAAAAAGCTAAAGCAGTTGCGGAGGAAAGGGGCGGAAAGTGCCTATCTACAGACGCAAATATTATCACCAAGAACAAACTTCTCTGGGAGTGTTCGCTTGGGCACACGTGGAAAGCTACTTCAGATTCGGTTCTGAACCAGGGGACATGGTGCCCACAATGTGCATCAAGCAGGGGCGAAAGAACAGTCCGTGCATTATTTGAGGCATGCTTTGAGGCGGACTTTCCTCAAACGCGTCCCCATTTTTTGAAGCGACCTAATTTTCATCTTGATGGGTACAACCAGGAGTTAAAACTTGCTTTTGAAGTTAATGGTATCCAGCATTATCAGCTTAATGCCAAATTTCATATATCGGAAGATAACCTTAAAAGTCAAAAATCAAGGGACAGAAATAAAGCACAGCTATGCAAACGGCATGGAGTTATTTTGATAACTGTCCCCCACTGGGTCATTGAAAAGGGGATCACGAAAATCAGAGAATTTGTTTCCGACGCGCTCACAACCTTGGGAATAACCCCTTTAAACAATCCGCAGAAGGTTAAAATTGATCCGCTAAAGATATACGACGCACAAACAGATGATGCATTCAGGAAGTTCAAATCCATCGTTACCGAAAATGGCGGTCATTTCGACCCAGCAGAATACTTGGGCAGAACATTTAGCCTTTCGGTAACCTGCAATGAGGGCCACACCTGGAAGGCTAAACCGTATCTGATTCTGAATGGTCATTGGTGTCCCGGGTGCGCAAAGAATATGCCGCTGAATTATAATTTAATACAATCTGAGTTAAATAAAGAAGGGTGGAATTTGGACAGCAAAAATGCTCCCTATCAAAGAGCAATTGAACCCATCAGGATGCGCTGCCCAAAGGGCCACCTGGTAAAGCGATCCTGGAACGCATGGCAGAGGCAACGTAACAACGGACGCATTACATGCAGGGAATGCTATGTTGAAAGTATGCTTGAGAAAAGAGACGATGTTGAACGCGAAACCACTGAAGAAACTGAACCGGTTTAGGTAGAATTGATGCGGCAAGAGATTTAAAGAAATCTCTTGCCGCATCGTTGGTTGCATCCCCCTGTTGTCCTCCTCCCTGTCCTGTCTAGCATCCTTCCCCGACCATGTGCTATGTTCCAAAGCGAAAATGAAATTAATTACAGAAAACACAACAATGTGTTCAATCAGTAGCATGTTCTCAAGTGCCGGAGCTAAAGGCCTGAATGCACATAAAGGTTGCGATGGATGGCAATTTTAGGGAGGACACATGGTGTAAAGTAGCACTACGACACCATCCGTCGTCTTGAAATGCAACAATGGACACTGAATAACTAAAGAGGAGCTACACACGTATGACCCAGGACAAAACAACTCACTCTCAAACTGCAGCTTTTATCTGGTCTGTCGCAGACCTTCTGCGCGGAGATTTCAAACAAAGCCAGTATGGGCGTGTAATTCTTCCCTTCACCCTGCTTCGCCGCCTGGAATGCGTATTGGAGCCCACAAAAGCTGAAGTTTTATCCGCTGCAAAGCAGCATCAGTCCAAGCCGGACGCTGTACGTGAAAAGCTTTTGCTACGCGCTGCCGGACAACAGTTCTTCAACGCCTCCCCGTTGACTCTCGGGAACTTGTCTGACACCCAGACCGCCGACGATTTGATGAGCTATGTGCAGTCGTTCAGTGCCGATGCCCGCGAGATTTTCGAGCATTTCCATTTTGAGGAGTACGTGCAGCAGTTAAGCGTCAATAACCTGCTCTATCAGATAGTGCAGCGCTTCGCCAGTATCGACCTTAACCCTGGTTCTATAAGTAATTTCGGCATGGGGATCATCTTTGAAGAACTGATCCGCAAGTTTGCCGAGAGTTCCAATGAAACAGCAGGGGAGCACTTTACTCCTAGGGATATTGTCCATCTGACAACCTCCCTTGTCCTTACCGGACAGGAAGAGAAGCTAAGCCCAAACAGCATTGTCACCATATATGATCCAACCGCTGGTACCGGTGGCTTTTTAAGTGAAGGTGACGAGTACATTCAGGACATCAGCGAAGGAGTAACTGTATCCCTGCACGGGCAGGAGCTCAATCCGGAATCATATGCTATCTGCAAAGCCGACATGCTGATAAAGGGGCAGGAGGTGAGCAGCATCAAGCTCGGCAACACCCTCTCTGATGACCAGCTGGCAAATAACAGGTTTGACCTGATGCTCTCCAATCCGCCCTTTGGGGTAGAGTGGAAAAAGGTGCAGAAGCAGGTAACAGATGAGCATAAACACCAAGGCTATGACGGGCGTTTCGGTCCGGGACTACCCAGGGTATCCGATGGTTCATTGCTATTCCTGCTGCACCTGGTGAGTAAGATGCGCGATCCGCGAGAAGGTGGCTCACGCATAGGGATAATCCTCAATGGGAGTCCATTGTTTACCGGTGGTGCAGGCAGTGGTGAGTCTGAGATCAGGCGCTATTTGCTGCAAAATGATCTGGTAGAAACCATTGTGGCTCTGCCTACCGATATGTTCTACAACACCGGCATATCCACTTACATTTGGGTGCTATCCAACAACAAGCCTGCGGTACGCAAAGGCAAGGTGCAGTTGATAGATGCTACCGAACGCGCCACAAAGATGCGCAAGTCTCTGGGGAGTAAGCGCCAGTTTGTCAGTGATTCCGATCAGGATGCTATTGTGCGCCAATATGGGGCTTTTGAAGAAACCAAGAAAAGCAAGGTTTTTCCCAATGAAGCTTTTGGCTATCGGCGCATTACAGTAGAGCGGCCTCTGCAGTTGAACTTTCAGACAACAGAAGAACGCATAGAGCGCATCCTGGAAGAAAAGCCTATCCTAAAGATGAAGCAGGAAGAGCAGGACAGAATTATCGCTGCCTGTAAATCCATGGATGCCGAAGTGTTGTATCGAAATCGTGAGCAGTTCCAGAAAGCCCTGAAGGCATCCTTAGCCAAGCATCAGGTAACCTTGAGTGCTGCGCAACTAAAGGCGCTTATGCATGCCTTAAGTGAACGTGATCCTGAAGCGGATATATGTACAGATAAAAAAGACAAACCAGAAGCTGATACAGGTCTGCGTGATTACGAAAACGTGCCGCTGGGCGAGTCGGTATATGAGTATTTTGAGCGTGAGGTGAAACCTCATGTGCCTAATGCCTGGATCGACGAGTCCAAGCGCGACGATAAGGACGGGGAAGTGGGTATTGTAGGTTTTGAGATCCCCTTTAACCGCCACTTTTATGAGTTCGTTCCCCCCAGACCTCTGGATGAAATTGATGCAGATTTGAAGCAGTGTACTGATCGTATCAAGAAAATGATTGAGGAGCTGTCTGCATGAGATTTCCACGTTACGATAAATACAAGGATTCCGGGGTAAAATGGTTGGGTGAAATCCCAGATCATTGGGTAATGCCTCCGCTATGGACATTGTTTAAGCGAAATAAGAGAACTAATTTTCAAGATGAACAGCTTTTATCCGTGTATAGAGACTTTGGAGTTATTCCTAAAGCTGATAGAAATGACAATTTCAATAAGGCATCTGAAGATTTGAGCGCCTACCAACTTGTTGATTTTGGCGATTTGACGATTAACAAGATGAAGGCATGGCAAGGCTCAGTCGCAGTTTCCGAATATCGAGGCATAGTAAGTCCTGCATATTTCGTTTATGAAGCTATGCATAGGGAAAATTCTAGATATCTCCACTACTTAATGAGATCGCCTCGTTATGTGACAGGATATCTTTCCTTGTCACAAGGAATCAGGGTAAATCAATGGGACCTTCAACCCAACTACCATCGTCGAATGCCTGTTGTCTTACCCACTCTCCTAGAACAAACCCAAATCGCCCGCTTCCTCGACCACGAAACCTCCAAAATAGACGCCCTCATACGTGAACAGGAGCGCCTGATAGAGCTGCTTCAGGAAAAGCGCCAGGCAGTGATTTCCCATGCGGTAACCAAGGGGCTCGATCCTGATGTGCCTATGAAGAACTCCGGGGTTGAATGGCTTGGGGAGGTGCCGGAAGGGTGGGATGTTGCCAAGCTAAAACATGTGCTTTCAGAAGCCATGACTTATGGTGCCAACGAGTCAGCGGAAAGTGATAATAGGGATTTCCCAAGATATATTCGCATTACTGACCTAACAGAGAATGGTGGATTAAGGGAAGATACATTCAAGTCACTCCCTTGGGAGAAATCCAAGGGCTACCTGTTGTCCGACGGTGACATTTTGCTCGCAAGAAGCGGTGCTACTGTAGGCAAAAGCTTTCTTTATAGGGATCTGTATGGAAAAGCATGTTATGCGGGATATCTAATAAAAGCTCGATGTGAAAAACAAAAGGTTCTTCCAGATTACATTTATGCTTTTTTACAATCCCATTCTTACTGGGAATATATTGGAGTGATTAACATTAAAGCAACAATACAGAACGTGAGCGCCGAAAAATACGGGAATCTTTACATGCCAATACCTAGCTTAAAGGAACAAAGAGAAATTCTACCTTGGCTTGAACAAGAAGTCTCCAGAACCGAAACCTTGGTCGAGGAAGCAAAAAAAACCATCAAGTTGATGAAAGAACGCCGCTCCGCCCTAATCTCAGCCGCCGTCACGGGCAAGATTGATGTACGTGGCTGGAAACCTCCAGCAGATGAAAGTGCCTTCGCTGAATCTGGTACAGAAGATATGGAGGCTACTGTATGAGCCATGGACGCGGCATTAGATTGTTTCTGGTCGATGGCACACCTAATGGGCTCTTGACCGCTGAGATCATGAACTGGACAGGGCATGCCCTTACCGGTCCACGCACTAAGCTGACAGAACTGGTGCAGCGCCCGGAATGTTCTAGAACCGGGATCTACTTTCTGGTGGGTCCAGATCCGGACAACGCCATGCGCCCACTGGTTTATATCGGCGAAACAAGCGATGTAGCCAAGCGCCTCAAACAGCACAATCGCCCCGAGAGTCAAGGAGGCAAAGACTTCTGGGAGAGGGTGTGCTTGATTACGAGTAAAGATCAGAATCTCACCAAGGCCCATGTAAAATATTTAGAGAGTCAGCTCATATCCATTGCCTCTCAATCCGGGCGCTGCGGCCTGGTTAACGGCACTGCGCATGAATACACGGTACTGCCAGAGTCCGATCAAGCTGACATGGCTTTCTTCATTGAGCAGATCCGCATCATACTGCCGGTACTTGGCTTTGATTTTCTAAGAGAACCCGCAGCTACACGCCAGACTCTCTCCTCCCAAAACGATGCCATGTTTGTGATGGAGTTACCCAAATACGGCGTTAAAGCCCAGGCCAGGGAAATTGATGGCAGTTTTGTGGTGCTCAAAGGATCCGAAGCCCGCCCCAAGTGGTCAGCCAAAGCCAACGGCTATGGCAATCTGTACGATCAGCTAGTCAAAGACGGCGTGCTTACACAAGAACAGGGGAACAAGAGACTTTTCGCGCAGGACTTTGAATTCAACAGCCCCAGCGCCGCTGCAGCTATAGTATCCGGACGCAACGCCAACGGGCGCATAAGCTGGTTTCTAAAGGGCACTCAAACAACCTATGGAGATTGGCAGAGCGAGCAGTTAGACCGATACACAGATAGTGACGCAAACGAATAGTAGATTTGCACGCTAAGTTCGACCCGAGTCAGGAGTAGACATGGCAGATAGCCGAGAGAAGCAATTTCAGATCGACATCCTTAAGGCCCTTGAAAATCAAGATTGGCTCATAGGCAAGGCGTCCGAGTACGACAGAGTAAATGCCCTCTACCCGGAAGACTTGATAGGTTACTTCAAGGAAGCCTGGCCGGAGCGCTGGGAGAAGTTCTCTAAAAGTAACCCTCAAAACCCTGAAAAGGTGCTGATCCAGAAGACAGTACGCGAGCTTGAAAAGAAAGGCACTCTGGACGTACTGCGGCACGGTTTCAAGGTCCCTGGAGTTAAGGTCGATCTGTGTGGTTTCAAGCCGGATCACGGCATGAATGAAGATACCAAGCGCCGCTATCAAGCCAATCGTTTACGTGTGGTAGAAGAAGTTTCTTACTCGCCCCATGCCAGAGAGAAAGGGTACAACCCTCGCCTGGATCTCGTCCTGTTTGTGAATGGAATCCCCACGGCAACAATAGAGCTTAAAAGCGATTTCAAGCAGAGTGTGGAACTGGCTAAACGCCAGTACAAAAACGATCGGCCCATAAAGGATCCGCTAACCCGTAAGCCGGAGCCACTCCTGACATTCAAGCGCGGAGCCCTGGTCCACTTTGCCCTAAGTCAGACTGAAGCAGCTATGACTACCAGGCTCGCGGGCAAAGACACCTTCTTCCTGCCGTTCAACCGTGGTACTGCCGATGGTGGTGCAGGCAACCCTATCTCCGAAAATGAAAACAAGTATGCCACCGCTTATCTGTGGGAGCAGCTGTTTCAGAAAGACTCCTGGTTAAAGGTGATCGGCAGGTTTCTGCATCTGGAGAAGAAGAAGGAAGAAGATTTCTACGGTAACCGCAAGATCAAAGAGACTCTGATCTTCCCTCGCTACCATCAGTGGGATGTGGTCAACCAACTGATAGAAACCACCAGCCAGGAAGGTGCAGGCAATCGGTATCTGATCCAGCACAGCGCCGGCTCCGGCAAGTCCAACTCCATCGCCTGGACAGCACATCAATTGGCCCAGTTGTACGATGAGGACGGACAGAAGTTGTTCAGCTCCGTGATTGTAGTTACTGACCGTAATGTCCTCGACAGTCAATTACAGGATACAATCTACCAGTTTGAACATGCCCAGGGCGTAGTGCGTCCAATATCAAGAGATCTGGCCAGTCAGAGTAAATCAGAACAGCTCGCAGAAGCCTTGTCTGAACAAACCCGGATTATCATTGTCACCATTCAGACATTCCCGGCCCTGTTTGATGCTCTGGATAAGCACCCCAAGCTCGCATCCGGACGTTACGCAGTAATAGCAGATGAAGCGCACTCATCCCAAGCGGGATCATCTGCGACAAAGCTCAAGGCAATCCTGGGAGGAGATCTCCCCGATGGAGAGGAAATCAGCGCAGAAGAACTCCTGGATGCAGCCGTAACCTCACGCAAGCCCAGTGAGAAAATCAGCTACTACGCCTTCACCGCTACCCCCAAAGCAAAGACAATTGAGATGTTTGGACGTGAACCGGATCCATCCCTGCCGCGCGGAGAGGATAATAGGCCCGAAGCCTTCCATGTATATTCCATGCGCCAGGCTATTGAAGAGGGTTTCATCCTCGATGTTCTGAAGCGCTACACCACCTATTCAGTGGCATGGAAACTGGCCCACACCGATGCAGACGACGAAGAGGTAGACTCGAAAAAAGCCCGGACTACTCTGGCAAGGTGGGTTCGTCTGCACCCATACAACATTGCCCAGAAGGTAGAGATCATCGTGGAGCACTTCCGCGAGAACGTAAAACACCTGCTGGATGGACAGGCAAAGGCGATGGTAGTTACCGGCAGCCGCCAGGAGGCCGTGCGGTATCATCTCGCTATGCAGAAATACATCAAGAAAAAGAACTATCAAAGCATTCATCCCCTGGTTGCGTTTTCAGGTAACGTGCCCAAGGACGATGTGATTCCTGAAGAGGTAACTGAAACCAGTTCTTTGCTTAATCCGGGTCTTAACGGACGCGATCATGCCAAAGCGTTCAATACCGAAGACTACAATGTAATGATCGTAGCCAATAAGTTTCAGACCGGTTTCGATCAACCCAAATTGTGCGCCATGTATGTAGACAAGAAGCTTAATGGAGTGGACTGTGTACAGACCCTTTCGCGCCTTAATCGCCTGTTCCCGGGCAAAGAGACCTTCATCCTCGATTTTGTCAATGACGCTGATGACGTTCTGAAATCGTTTCTGCCGTACTACAACAAGGCAGAGCTTTCGAGCGTATCCGATCCCCAGGTAATCTACGACCTGCAGGAAGCTTTGGATGACGAGCAGATTTATCATTGGGATGAGGTTGAGAGGTACGCCAAGGCTTTCTTTGAGCCTAAAATCCCTGCGGCACAACTACGATACTATTGTACGCCTGCTCAGGATCGCTTTTTCACCCGATATAATAAGCTGCGTGAAGCACGAAAACATGCCTACGCGGATAAGAAGGAAGCCTTATCCAACGGCAACACTACGGGTGTTAAGCAGGCTGAGGCACAACTGAAAGAAATAGGCACGGAACTCGATCAACTGGATCTGTTCAAAAAGAATCTGACCAGCTTTGTGCGCACCTATGAGTTTCTTTCTCAGATCATCTTTTTTGAGGATCGCGAACTTGAGCAACTATGCGTATTCGCCAAAAACCTGGCTCCGCTACTAAGAAATGAATCCCTTAAGGATGATGATATTGATACCTCGGAGATGGAGCTTACTCACTACCGTATCACGCAGCGCAAGAAGCATGATTTGCGTCTGGATGAAGGTGAAGATACTGACGGGCTCGATCCAATCACCGGTGTCGGTTCCGGCAAACCACATGATCCTGAGAAAAAGCGTCTTTCAGAAATCATAGAAGCTTTAAATGACCTCTTCGGTGCCGAGGTAAGCGATGAGGATCAACTGCACTTTGCCAATGGTATTGTCGATAGGGTACGGCGTGACGACGCTGTTATGGCTCAGATAAATCAACATTCCACTGAGCAAGTGATGCATGGCTTGTTCCCGAAGCGCTTGACTGACCTGGTAATGGACTCCATGAGTGACTATGAAAAGCTCTCCATGGAGATTCTGGACAATAAGGACAATCAGCGTCAATTTGCACTGCTGGTTCTGAGGCTGCTTACTGAGAGTAGTCTGGTTGCGAATGAGAACCGATATGAAACGGCATGACTGGCAAATGAAAAACGTAACAGTTACGTTTTTTATGACACCGAACAATGGCTGACGTAACTGTTACGTCTGTAAAATTGCCGAGAACCCCAAAATTCCCAAACCAGTAAGCAGCCCATAATTGAGAACGATGCCTAACTTTTGTGCTTATAGAAATGAAAACAGCCTTTTATGGATTAGAATTCTTTTGATAGAAATACTTTGCTGATATGTTGTTTCCACTAAAAAATATGAAGAACAGCAAATTCAAAGTAACGATATATCGCCTAATTTCATCTAGAATTCAGAATATTTACATTTGTAAACCATGAAAAAAAGGGGGGGGGGAGATGAAAATTTGTCCTTATTGTGCTGAAGAAATAAAAGATGAAGCCATTAAGTGTAAACACTGCGGAGAATGGACAGAAAAATCTCAAGAACTTGTAAAAAAACATAACAATACAGAGAAAATAAATAAAAGTTTCAATCAAGGTGATTTTTTCGTTGATATAGGCGCAGAAAATCAAAAAGTGAACCTTCCCCAAGACTATTATGATTATAAAAAAGAAATCAAAGCAGGCTTCCCTTTGCCTGAAAAAGACGAGGCTAAGTCTTATCTTTTTCAAGGAGTTAGAAAAGTTAATTATTCTAGAAATCTGTATCAGGGGTGGGGAGTTTATGACATGATTATGACTGATTCTCGTATAGTTTTAGTAGCTACAAACCCAAGGGGGAAAATTGAATCTATGCCCCTTTTGGATTTTTTTGGACTTGTTGGATTGACAACAAACCTTGTTGCTACGGAGTTGTTCGAAACTTATCAGAAAATGACAAAAGATAAAAAAATCAACGTTACTGAGATTGATCGTTTAATTGATAATTCTCTTGCGATTTCTATCCAGCCTTCTCATATAGAAAAGTTCCTCATTGCTGAAGAAAAACCCACAAAGATGGAAAAAATTTTAAAAGGGATTTTCGATCCCAATGGTTGCAGGGTTATAATCCAGGGGAGCTTCAGATATAGAGATACAATGAAAAAAGGGTTTATAGGTTTTACTAGTGGCAACCCTAAAAAAGAAACATTTAAGCTTTTCACTAAAAACTTTACATGTAACCCGAGAATCGTAGCTAGTAGCGTCGATATTGGCAGTGATTACAGAAATACATTGCAAATGTGATAACAGGATGCACTAGAAGGAACGATGAGGGTACGGAGCTTATGTAGTCACCCATTAAAAGGCTGCTGTCAATGGCACAGACGGACCCCGTCTGATCATTTAGCTGACACAGATTTTTGAACGCCCTCTTTAATAATCATAATCCATAGATTCTGGGTTCATGACATTATCTATGCCTCGAGTTTTTAACCCCCTCTGTACAGCTCTTTGAATCAGCATAAAACTGGGAAGTTCCAGCAAATATTTACCTTTGACCTTTCTTGAAGAAAACGCAGCGGGAATATCTGAACACCTCACATTGAAGGGGAAAACAGTGCTTTTATCGTAGCCCCATTTTTTTAAAAGTTTTGCACGCAAACGCAAAGATCGGCATACAACCGACACTATCCAGCCATCAAGTGACCGAAGTTGTTCTTCGTTGTTAACCAGAGGGTAGAAACTCATTATCCCTTTAAAGTAGATTCTTTTGGAGCGGCCACTTATATAATTTCGAATTTGTTGATCAGTTAACCCTCCATACATATAGCGTCTGATCTGCATTATTGCTGATAACAATGCTGGATCTTCCCCGTTTGACGGTATAATAAGACCTTTGAGCTTGTCTCCTTTTAATGGCTGGATTAAATTTCGATAGAGCAAATATGAGATTTGCTTTTTTATTTTTCTAACAGAGGCTTCTTTGATCGATATCGAATCAACGGATATTGAATAACCTAAAAAATCAATACTAGTCTTTGTACTTTTTAGCTCTGTCGGGAGGTCTTTTTTTGTCAGTAGACTAATCCCATCTGATTTTTTTGCATTTATTGGTATCCCAGCAAAGGAAGAAAATTCGTTGATTATTGTAAAAGCATCACAAATCTTTTGGTAATCAGGACTCCATACAACCGTATCATCTGCATACCTCGCGAATTTTAACCCAATTCTTTCTATACGATAGTCCAGTTGCCAACAAACTAGGTTCGCGAGAAACAGGGAGATTGATGTCCCTTGAGGGATTCCAACCTCTCTATCTTTAAGGAATGAATCAATTACATATCTTTCTTCATCGCTGATAAAAAAACCATTGCTATCAAATTGCGCACGAAGGTATTCATGCGATATTGAACCGAAGAAGGCCCAATGACCCGGTAGCTGCGATAAGTGCCAACTTTTCATCACACCAAATATCCTTGGGATATATGCAAGATCCTTTTGGCAGGACTTTTGGAAATGACAGAACCCAACTCGGTGAACACTCAAATTGAATTTGCAATACTGCTTAGTTTTGCAAAAAAATGCCCCAGATTGTTTCAGGGGCATTCGTCATGAAACGTACTAACTTTGAGACCGAGCTTGCCTGTCCTGCTCGTTGTTAATGAACCCATCCCTTGAGGATTACGCCCAACGAGATCACGCTGACAAAGATCCACAAAGTCACCCCTTGCGCCAGTGGCCGCAGGCCAACCTTCATAAGGACCTCTTTCGTTAGCCCCGCACCGACCAAAAACAGGGTCACCACCAGTGTTTGGCGGGAAAGGACTGTCAAATCAAGCCACAACCAATCTAGTTGTGGAAACAGCGAACGCACTCCAGCTGCCATCAGGAAACCGAAAATAAATAGGGGGTACTGTGTTTTGCCCTTCGCTCCTAAGGCCCAAGAGACGCCGAAAGCGCAAGGTATGATCCAGACAGCACGAGCCAGTTTGACGGTTGTTCCGACAGCCAGCGCCTCGCTGCCATAAGCTGAAGTCGCCCCGACAACACTGCTCGTATCATGGATGGCGAGGGCGGCCCAGAGCCCGAATTGCGCCTGACTAAGTCTATGGCATGTCCGATCACTGGAAACAGCAGTAAAGCGCCCGAATTCAGCATAAAAATCGTGGCCAGGGCCGCGGCAGTCTCTTCGTTTTTTGATTTGATAATTGGCGCCATTGCGGCAATGGCGCTACCACCGCAAATCGCGGTCCCAAAGGAGACGAGGACTCGAACCCCCGAGCTAGTGGCAAACCATTGCCCCAGAAGGTGCCCTGCGGCCATGGTCATGACGATACCGCTGAAGGTCCAGGGAATGGCTCCCTTGCCCGTAACCCATACCTCTGACAGGCTGAGACCGAAACCAAGTCCGACCACCGCAATCTTAAGCAGTTTTTTGCTCCTGTTCGCTGTGGGCTTTGGCCACAGGTTGCCCCAAAACAGGCTGAACACGGCTCCGGTCAAAAGGGCGGCCGGTGCCCCGAAAATGGGCAAGGAGAAGGTCGCCACTAGAAGGATAAAAAAGATTTTTTGGGGATGAATCAGTTCGCTGATAGGCAACATAGTCAGGTGTAACCTAAATCCGGGTCCTGTTGACCCCCAAGACCCCTTCGGCAAGCTCACAGCCGTAGTCGAGTTCTGTGAAATAGTAAATCAGAGTCAGCGGTCGGGGTTATTGATGGCGCCCTCGGGAGTATGCCCATCGAAAACCTGCAGAATTTTTTTTGCCGCAGAAAGAGCAATCTTCTTTCTGACATCTTTCACTGCCGAGCCAAGGTGTTGCGTAAATAGGGTCTTGTCTGCCAAGGCCAAAAGTTCTTTGGGGATTCCGCTTGGCCTGTCCTGCCGAGCCCAATCTTCGAATTCGTAAACATCAGCAGCATAACCGGCCAACCGACCCGAAGAAAGGAGCGCGGCGACGGCGAGTTCATCGACGACTGAGCCGCGACCGGTATTGACAAGGTAAGCGCCCTGCTTGACCGTTCCCAATAGTTCACTGTTTAGAAGATGATGGGTACTTTCGCTATATGGCAGCATGGGAACCAGATAGTCAGAGCAGGCGACAAGCTCCCGCAGAGATTGATAGCGAACACCCAGATCGGCCTCGTCATGCGCATCCAGACGATTGAGATCATGATATACGATATGACAACCCCAGTGCCGTAGACGTAAGGCGATCGCCCGACCTATGGCCCCCATCCCGATAATTCCAACGACAGAGCCAGCCATACCGGTTCCAAACCAGATGGGGCGCCAGCCGGGAAAATCACCTTGCCGGATCATGTCATCGGACGGTTTGACATGTCGACCGATAGCGATCATCAGTCCGATGGTCAATTCAGCTGTCGGAATCGTCAGTCCACTCTCTTCGATGGTGAACCAAATGCCATTGCGTGCACAACATTCAACATCGAAGTTGTCATAACCTTTGAGAACCCCGGCAATGACCTCAAGGAATGGGCAGGCATCCAGAAAATGCCTGTCCACCTTATCCGGCATAAACACCATCAATCCCCGAGCGTCTTGAGCGCGATTCAAGACCTCTTCCCGGCTAAGGGATTCATCAGTCTGGTTAACCACCAGTTGGCAATGCGGACTGAGTAGGTCAATAACCTCCTGATGAACGCGATGGGTGATAACAACTTTATTGTTCATATCACTACTGTCCGGTTAACTGTTGAATAAATTCAGCTGGTTATCGGAAGAAGGCCCTGATATTTGTTTTAGAGCATCCGCAACCAGCGACGAAATTGGCTTTTTCTCGAACAAATTGACCTCCAGAATCTGTAAAAAAGTGTACAGAGGACACGGGATGTCCAATGTCTTATGGGCAATGACAACCAACAGATAAATGCACAACGCCACCCATATCTGGCTTTTTACCGCATTGATCGAGGTGCCGTAAAAAGACTTGATGCGCAAGTGGCTTTTGACCCATTTAAAAAATAGCTCTACCTGCCAGCGTTGCTGGTAAATATCGGCAACAGTGGTTGCCGGTATGGTGAAGTTGTTGGTCAGAAAGACCAACCGCTTGCCAAGTTCTTTGTCAACATAACTGACCCGACGCAGTTTCTCGGGATAATCGGTCTTCGATTTCGGAGAGACCAGGACGATGGTCTGATCAGCCCTGACGCCTGCACCGGCATCCTTTGGCGCTGAGTAGAGTCGTTTGAAGCGTAAATTGTCTTTGGCCCTGATGACGAAGAAGGCACCCTGCTGATTTAAACGATGAAGTCGCCGAAAGTCTGTGTATGCCTTGTCCATCGTGTAGATGGCGTCTTTTGTCACCGGCATGCTGTCGAGCATGTTGACATCGTGAACCTTGCCCGTGGTGATGGTCACATAGGTCGGAATGGTCCCTCGTAAGTCGAGCAAGGTATGCATTTTCACAGCGGCCTTTGTGGTGCGAAATTCAGCCCAGGGGAACAGGGTCAGGCACAGGTCGATGGTTGTTGAATCAAAGGCATACAGCGGTTGTTCCAACTCCAGAGCAAAGGGCTCATCTTGATAG
>Ga0182239_1000356_pt1 | contig 16977 bp, 14 predicted proteins | sample hydfrate6_PW_210_FD_132456 | JGI IMG/M metagenome (GOLD analysis project Ga0182239, IMG submission 132456) | Subsurface microbial communities from deep shales in Texas, USA - hydraulic fracturing test 6_PW_210 | ecosystem: Environmental > Aquatic > Deep subsurface > Shale gas/oil reservoir >... | reverse complement strand
CCCGCAACGCATTGCCTGTGCATACTGCCAGCCCAAGAAATATTACGGCTTTAAAAAATTGGGACAAGCCGTCGATTCGGTATGACTCATAGAACATATACTCGCCGTTACCGGACGTCAGGCAGACCAGAACCACCCCGAATAAGGCAGCCAGTGGTACCCATCCTGTTGCCTCTTTGAGCCAGTCGGTAATGCTTTGGAGAAACAATACCGCCAACACAGCGACCAAGTACAGTTCAGGGACTATGAGCTGAGGATTGAAGTTCAGCAAGGCGCGTCTCCTTATTCTCCTGCCGGACTGATTGAAACCGGTATTGCTGTTGTAACTTTACCTATCTGTTGCCAGGCAGCAGCGTCAAAATTAGAATCAAAAGTGAATTCCGGCACCAGCTGGGCCAAAACCTCGTTGCTCATTGAATCATCAGTACCCGGGATTGCTTCAATTCCGGAAGCAGTTTCAATTTGAATCTGGTTATTGGCCTCAAAGTTGCGCAGCAAGTTGTCGATTGAGGGTTCGAGGAAACTCAGTGCCCGGCCCGGTGCAACCCCCAGATAGATGACCAAAAGCCCCAAAGGGACAAGATAGACCCATTCCCGGAAGTTCATATCCCGCCATCCAAAGACCTTGCTTGGGGCACCCCACCCGACATTGAGCAGCAATCGCAGCAAATAGGCCAGGCCCAGCAGGAGGCCGACGACAAAAAGGACCCCCAGCCAGGTGTTGGTCTGAAAGACCCCCAAAAGGACCAAAAGTTTGCTGAAAAAGCCGTTGGTCCCGGGAAATCCAAAGGCAGCCATGGAAAAAAGGAGTAAAAATCCGGTGAATGCCGGCAGTTGTTTGCTCACTCCCAAATTGTCGGCCAGTTCCCGGCTGTGGCTACGTTCGTAAATCAGTCCGACCAACAAAAACAGGGCCCCAGTGATGATACCGTGATTGAGCATGTGCATGATTGCCCCTTCTACGCCCCGGAAGGCAAAGACAAAAATGCCCAAGGTGACAAATCCCATATGGGCCACTGAGGAATAGGCGATGAGTTTTTTCATGTCTGATTGGCCCAGGGCCAATAATGATCCGACAATAATGGACAGAGCACCCATACCGATCATCAGGGGGGCGAAGAATTGGCTGGCAGCCGGGGTGATGGGCAGGCAAAAACGCAGAAATCCATAGGTGCCCATTTTCAGCAAAATGGAGGCCAGGAGAACACTTCCGGCGGTCGGTGCCTCTACGTGGGCAGCAGGCAGCCAGGTATGGAAAGGATACATCGGAACTTTGATGGCAAAGGCCAGGGCCATGGCCAGAAATGTCCAGAATTGAAAATGAAAGCTGTACCTGTGCTCCATAAGTTCAGGTATGGAAAAAGTGCCGGTATTGATAAACAAAGCAACAATAGCGGCCAGAAAAAGGGTGCTTCCGGCCAGTGTATAGATGAAGAATTTGAGGGAAGCATACCGCCTTCTCGGACCGCCCCAAACGGCGATCAAGAGATACATGGGAACCAGCATGGCTTCCCAGAAGATGTAAAATAGTACAAAATCCAGGGCGGTAAAGACTCCAATACAGGCTGTGGTCATCAGCAGGAGACAAAAATGGAATTCTTTGACCCGCTGGCCGATATATCGCCAGGAGCACAAGACACAAATGGGCAACAGAAATACCGAAAGCAGGACCATAAGCACACTGATTCCATCGATGCCCAGATAATAGGATATATTCCAGGTACTGATCCATTCCATTTTTTCCACCATCTGGAATTGGGCAGTGCTGGTATTAAAATTCAGCACAAGGGGCATAGCCAGGATACATTCCAACATGCTGACAATGAGAGTAAATATCCTGACTTTTGTGTCCCCCCGTAGAAAGAAAAGGACCACAGCGGCCAGAAGGGGGAAGAATATCAGGGTGCTGAGCAGTGGAAAACCTGTATTGAGCATGGTCGGCTACTCCGGCAAACGTTGAAAACTGGAAACGATCTTGTACCTGTATGTCCGGCAGTGGACTTAGAAGAACCAGATAGCGCCAAATATGATCATGGCCACAAAAACAGCCATAGCCAAGTACTCTTGGATACGTCCGGTTTGAATTTTGGATAATCCGCCGCCGGCGGAGTTCTGGACATGATAGGCAGACCCGTCCAGAATACCGTCAATTCCTTCCCGGTCGACGATCACGGAGATCTTGGAGCAGGCAAAGATTGTCGCGGGCAGAATCCGATGCATGAGTGTATCCACACCTACCTCAATCAGGTCGGCAACTCCCCTAGCGACGCGCATGACCCCGCGAACAAAAAACCAGTTGTAAAATGCATTGATGTACCATCTGTTCCATAAAAAAGCGTGCAGCATGCGCATTGCATTCGAGCTGTCGTACACAGCCTGGGGATTCCACCTTTGCCTATAGTAGAAGAGGTAGGCCGGAACAGCACCAAGGAGGATGCTGCCTATGGATAGTGAGACCATAACACCTTTGGAAAGCAGCGGCTCCAGATGAACAGTGGTCAGAGAGAGATTGTGTACCAGTTCTGTTTCAAACAAATGATGCAGGACGTGTTCAGCCTTGAGTCCAAAAAGGCCGAATAGGACAATTCCTACAGCCAGTGCACCGCAGGCAATGGTCTGGGATAGATATCCTTCATGTACATGGTGGTGGGAAGTGTGCAGTTGGTTTTGGATATGTTCACTTGTTTGACCGTGGAACATCATGCCGAAGTAGCGCATGGAATAAAAAGCGGTGAAAACAACAGATACCAGCCCGATGGCAAACAGGAGGTAATGTTCGGAGTTCAGGGCGGATGTGAGCACGGCTTCCTTACTCCAAAATCCGGGGAATGGAGGCAACCCAATCAGAGAGAGGGTGGCCAGGCCCATGAACAGCCAGGTATAGGGTAATAATTTACGCAAAGCGCCCATTTCATGGATATAGATGGAGTGAGCGGCATGGATCACTGTTCCGGCGCACAGGAAGAGACAGGCCTTGAACATGGCATGACTCATGAGATGAAAGATGCCGGCTGTATAGCCGCTGACCAGAACGCCTTGATTAAATCCGCTTACACCCAAGGCCAACATCATGTACCCGATTTGACTGACAGTGGAGTAGGCCAGGACTTTTTTGAGTTCCAGAGCTACCAGGCCTTGGCTGGCGGCCAGAAAGGCGGTGATGGCTCCGATCCAGGCCACGATATGAAAGAAATACATGGCCTCTTCCACTCCGGCCGTCCAATAGGCATAATAAAAAATGGGGATGAACCTGGCAATGAGAAATACGCCGCTTTTGACCATGGTTGCCGCATGAATCAATGCCGACACCGGACCTGGACCGGACATGGCTTCCGGAAGCCATTCATGGAGTGGGAATTGAGCTGATTTGCCCACTGGTCCGGCGATGAGCAGGATGCTGACCAGGATGACCATCCAGGGCGTGGCAGCCAGGGCGGGCATCCACTGGGGGGCAGTATGATAGAGTTCGAGGATATTGAAGGTGCCGGAGTAGTAATACATGATCAGCATGCCGCCAAGTAGCGGCATGTCTCCAATGCTGGTAACAATAAATGCTTTGACTCCGCAGACAGAGGGGAGATCAAAGGGGTAAGGATCTGGGCCTCCAATCCAGTATTCTTTTTCATCCCGGTAATAAAAACCGATCAGACCGTAACTGCACAACCCCACCAGTTTCCAGCCGATAAAGATGACGATCATGTTGTTGGCCAAAACCAGCAAAAGCATGCTGCCGATGAATGTATTCATCAGCATCCAGAAGCGCATGATGTCTGGATTTCCTTTCATATAGCCCAGGCAGTAGACCATGATCAAAAAGCTGATCACTGCCACGACATTGGCAACAATGATACTCAATGGATCCAGTAGAACGCCGAAACCGACTTGAATAGGGGTGGACAGCCACACAAAGGTGGACTCCAAAGGAAGTACACCAGAAGTCGAGAGCAAGGGGAGTATGGACGTTGCGCACACTGCAGCCAGAAAAGAGAAGAAGACCGCTCCAAAGTTCATCACCGGCGTGCTTATGCGGGCCAGGATCGGAGTGATAAACACTCCGATGAAAGGGAAAATAAGGCAAAGCCACGCAAGCTGGGTGTCCATATGTGTTCCACCTCAAAGTTTGGGGTTCTGGTCTGCGTCCGGAAAAAAACGTTGGGTCATACGTACCAAAGAAAAGCGTTACATTCCGGCCAAGGCACCGCTGATCACCGGCTCAAAGAGTTCCATGATCAAGGAAGGGTAAATACCCAAAAAAGCAGCTATCAAAACTATGCCCATAAGAGGGGCCATCATGGTCCAGGGTGGATCTTTGATATGCTCGTTTTGGGCCAGATCGTCGGGCAGTGGGCCGAAAAAAATGGTCCGGATAAAGTGCACCGCATAGGTAATGGTCAATAAGATGGCCATCAATCCGATGATGCCGATGACCAGGCCGAAGAGATCTCCACGGCCGAAGATGCCTGCAAACATGATGACTTCCGCTGCAAAACTGCTAAATGGAGGAATTCCGGCCAGCATCAAGCCCCCACTGATGAACAAGAGGGCGGTCAAGGGCATTTTTGTGGCCAATCCACTGAACAGACGTGTATCTCTGGTGTGTGTGGTGTAGACAACGATGCCGCAGGTGGAAAAAAAGACTGTTTTGCCCATGATGTGACTGAGGAAAAAAAACAGTCCACCTTCAATACTTGTGGCGGTCAAAGCCCCGATGCCAAGCATGGAATATGCGGTTTGACTGATCGTGGAGCAGGCCGGTATGCGTTTCATGTCTTTTTGAGCCAAGGTCAAAAGGGAACCGTATATCATGGTGGCCACTGCAAGGATCATGATTGGGGGGCCAAACCATTGAAAATCCCCCCACAGGGGCAAAACCAAGGTGCGGACGATGATATAGGCGGCAATATTGGCATACACGGCCAGGAGTCCAGCAATACACGTGGGGTGTTCGGCATGGACCCAGGGCATCCATACATGCAGGGGGACTATGGCCAGTTTGCCCCACATGCCGACCAGGACTAAAAGGATGGCCCAAAAGGCCATGGGCTGGCCGGCCATGCTGCTGATCTGATCGATCTGAAATGTACCGGTCTGAGAGTAGATAATGGCCACTCCGGCCAGGAAAAACAGGGCCGAAAAAACACCCCAGATAAAACACATGGTGGCCACCCAGACCCGCTCGTAGTATCCGAAGTAGGCCATAAGGAAGAAAAGAAAAAGGGTCAAGATCTCAAGGAAAAAGTACATGAGGACGAGGTCGCTGGCAAAGCTGACCCCCATGAACCCAACCGGAAAAAAGAGAAAAAGATAAAAAAAGCAAGTAAAATAACTGACTTCGCCTTTGGTTCCCAAGACCTCAGGATAAAGAATCTCGATCCGATGGGGGATATAGGAAATGGAATAGGTACACAAAGCCAGGCACAGAAGATTGCAAATCAAGGCAACGGCGATGCTGAGGCCATCGGCTAACAGGGTGAAGCTGATATCCGGGCTGGTCAGCAACTGGTAATGTTCCTGAAATGGGCTTCCCTGGTAAACAGTAATGAGTGCGCTGAGCAAAAGGGCTGTAGTGTAGCCAAGACCGAGGACCGCTACCCAACCGGCTTTTTTCCCCAGTTGGAAGCGGAAGAGAAAGATGAGCACAGCGATCAGGGTCGGGACCAGTATTGTTTGCAGGAGGAGAAAAGGCATCATGTTCTATCATCCCTAATGGAGAGAGGCCTGAGATATAATGGATACTCACCGTCTTCGCCGGTCGTTAGTCGTGCAAAGTGACCAGTTTTTCGGCGTCAACGCTTTGGAAACGTTTAAAAACGACCAAAAGGATGGCCAAGAGAAGCGTGGCTTCCGCTGCTGCTATGCCCATGACCAACAGGGCACCTACTTGGCCCAGTTCATTTGGTGCAGGAGTCAACTGCGTGGAGGCCATGATGCTCAGGCCTGCACCATTGAGCATCAATTCAATGCCCAAGACGATTCCGACCAGAGTCCTTCTGTAGACGATGCCGAAAATGCCAAGGCACAGCAAAAAAATGGCCACCAGGTGATACATGGTCATCACGCTCATTTTTTGTTCCTCCGTTCAAAGCCCAGGACGACTGCGCCGGCCATGGCTACGGTCAAAAGCAACGATATGATCTCAAAGGGCAGGATGTAGGATTCCATGAGAAAACTGCCCAGTTCACTGACTCCTGTTTCCTTTGGGACCAGGGCAGACGGCGGTGCTGTCCGCAGGGCTGCTGTGCCCAAAAAAATGGCTGGTGCAACGGCTCCCAGAACGGCGAAAGCGAGTTTTCGCCTGGGGCGTTGTCGGCTTTCTTCGCCACCGGACCAGGCATCGGTCAACATGATGGCGAAAAAGATGAGCACACTCACTGCCCCGACATAAATAAGAAGCTGCATCAGACCAATAAATGGTGCAGCCATGAGGAAAAACAGACCGGCTACGCCAAAAAGGGTTGCAATCAGGCCGACAAGGGCCCGGATCAAGCTTTTGGCCAGCACCGTGATCAGTCCGCCGATGCCGATGATCAGAAAGTGTCCGATAAGTACGGCCCAGGCCAGGTTTTCATACGTCAGGTTGTCCATTGCCTGCTCCTTATTGCTCTGTCTTTGCAGACTGCGATTGTAGTCTGGCCAAAAGGTCGAAGACAAAGTCCTGTCTGCCGGTTCCGGCGAGGTAGACGTCATTGGAAAACCCGAGGGCGTCGGTAGGGCAGTTTTGGACGCACAGCCCACACAGGCAGCAATAATTGAAGTCCAGGACAAAGGATTCCAATTCCGGTTTCTCCTTTTTGGCCTTGGGCTTTTCCCCGGACTCTGAACCTGCAGAATCTTTGCTCTCAGCCTCTTTTTTCTTGGGTTTGCTGGCTGTGAGCGAAATGCAGGCACCAGGGCAGGTCCGAACACATGTGTTGCAGGCAATGCACCTGGACTTTTGGGGATTGTCTGAACTGGGAACAAGTTCGATGTGCCCGCGATACCCCTCTAAAGAGGGAACAACCTGCCGGGGATAATGCACAGTGACTTCTGGGCTGGCAAAGTTGACAGCAGTCACCTTAAGCCCCACCAGAAGACTCCACAGACCCATCAGGGTATCTCGAAACTTTTGAACGATCATAAGGCAATCACCAGTAAGGTTACCAGAAGGTTGAGTACGGCCAGTGGAATCAGCCATTTCCAGCAGATATTCAAGAGCTGGTCAAAGCGGACCCGAGGATACGTCCACCTGATCCAAATGATTATCAGTAATAAGATGTATACCTTGGCGAGAAACCACCACCAGCCGGAAGCAACAGGACCTTGAAAGCCGCCCAGGAAAAGAATGGCGGTTACACAGCTGGCAATCACCATGTAGGCATATTCTGCCAGGAAGAACATGCCAAATCCCATGCCTGAATATTCCGTGTGGAATCCGGCGGTTAACTCACTTTCGGCTTCAGGCAGATCAAAGGGGTTGCGATTGGTCTCAGCCAATGCGCAAATAAAGAAAATGACAAAGGCCACTGGTTGATAGGTGACATACCATTGCCAGGGCCATGCCCCTTGCCTGGAAGCTATATCAAAGAGGTTGAAGGAGCCGGTTATAAAAATAATGGGCAAGACAGAGAGCAGCAGGGGGATCTCGTAAGCCACAGACTGGGAAATATCCCGGGCAGCGCCCAATAAAGCAAATTTGTTTTGTGAGGACCATCCAGCAATGCACAGGGCCAGGACATTGACTCCGGTGAAAGCCAAAATGAGAATGAGGCCTACATTGCTATTGATGATCTGCAGATGCGGGCCAAAGGGAATGACCAAGAAGCAGACCAAGGTCGGAGCAATGGAAATCATAGGGGCAAGCCAGTACAATATCCCATCCGCCCCTCTGGGGGTGAAGAGCTGTTTGCCCACGAGTTTCAAGGCATCGGCCACAGGCTGTAAAATGCCCTGCGGACCTACTTCATAGGGACCTGGACGGCGTTGAATGAAACCAGCCACCTTTCGTTCCAGGTAGACCAGGACCAGAGCGTTTAATCCGATGAAGGCCAGGGTTGCGGCCAAGCCCACTGAAATGACGATAACGGGAGTGGGTATTGCGTCCATCATCTGTCAATCTCCGGGATAACCAAGTCCAAACTGCCCAAGATGGACACTGCGTCGGCAATTAAGGTGCCTTGGGCGATTTCGGAAAACAGGCTTAAGTTGGAAAAGCCGGGAGCGCGTAGTTTGAGCCTATATGGCTTGTTGCCTCCATCGCTGACTAAATGCATGCCGATCTTGCCTCGCCCTCCTTCCACGGCAAAATAGACGTCTCCGGCCGGAGGTTTTGGCCGCTTTGGAGCCTTGGGATGGATAAAGTTCCCCTCAGGCAAAGAGTCCAGGGCCTGCTCAATGATTTGTATGCTTTCCTGGATCTCGTCCATGCGGACCAGATATCGTCCCATGGCATCGCAGGTATCGTGGGTCGGGATCTTGTAGTCAAAGCGGTCGTATACAGAATAGGGCTCAGCCCGGCGGGTATCATAGGCCAAACCAGATCCGCGAAGCACAGGGCCGGTTGCCCCGTATTTCCGGCAGGTATCCAAGGGGATTTCACCGATTTCCTCTACCCGTTTGCGCAGGATGAAGTTGTCGGTAACCAAATCCTTAAACATCTTGGCCCGATCTTTCATCCGGGCGCATTGGGTTTTGGTTTCCTCAATGAAGCGCTGGTCAATATCGTGGGAAACTCCCCCAAAACGATAATAGCAATAGGTGAGCCTGGAACCGGTGATCCGCTGCAGGATATCCTGGATACGTTCCCGATCGTCAAAAGCGTACATTATGGGGGTAAACGCGCCCAAATCCAAGAGATAGGCCCCCCACCACAGGAGGTGGGAACTGATGCGGTTGAGCTCACAGGTAATGACCCGGATATATTCGGCCCGTTCCGGAACTTCAATGTCCATGAGCCGTTCCACTGCACCAACATGGGCCCATCCCCAGGCCAGTGCATGCAGATAGTCTGTCCTGGAGGGGTTCGGCAGATACTGGGGGTAGGTCATGATTTCGGCCATTTTTTCATGCATGCGATGAATATAGCCAAGAACCGGGTCGGCCCGGACAATATATTCCCCGTCGATCTCAAGAAGGATACGGAGCACGCCGTGGGTGGAGGGATGCTGCGGCCCCATATTCAAGATCAGGGTATCGTCCCGTTTGGTCGGCTGGAACTTCTGGGCGTAGAAATCGCCACTCGTATCAAGTCTTAAATCCAGGTTCATGACTGGGTCCTGTCGTGTGTTTTGGAGCAATCGTGAATCTTTTGGATAAGCTCCTGGCTTTGAACGGAAACAGGGCTAACGTCGCGTTCTGGAAGTATTTGCTCCAGGCCTTGACGGTCGCCCTCATCCTTGAGCAATGGCGGAAGACCCTTATAGTCAGGATCTAAAAGCAGAGGGATGAGGTTGGGATGATCAGTGAAACGCACACCGAAAAAATCGAAACATTCCCGTTCATGCCAGGCAGCTCCCGGGTAGATGTCGAATATGGAAGGGATTTCCGGGTTGTTTCGATCCAGTAAAACCCGCAGCCCTACCCGGCCCGGCTGTTCATAGCGGTCAAAATGATAGACCAGAAACAGCCCTTCCTGAATATCCAGGCAGGAGATGTCTTCCAGGAAAAAACCGGACTGATCCAGCTCTCGGACTGCTCTCAACACGTCCTGGGGGCTGAGAAAACAATCCAGGTCATAGCCGGAGTATTTCGGACCGTTGTTTTTTTTCTTGGCCGCCGGTGTTTTTTTGCCTTCGGCATTATCCGGTTTTGCCCCTGTATCGCTCATCAAATCCTCCTAGTCCACTCTTCGGCCTACTTTCCTTTGGCGATTTGGGCCTGATCAGGCGTTGGCCACCATCTACGCCCGGTGATCTTTTCCTGGAGCTGGAAGAGTCCTTCCAGGAGACCTTCCGGTCTGGGCGGACAGCCCGGGAGATAAATATCCACAGGGATGATCTGGTCAACCCCTTCCACTATCCCGTACTGATTTTTGAAGACAAAGGGACCACCTGAGATAGCGCAATTGCCCATGGCGATGACCCACCTGGGAGCAGGCATCTGTTCGTAAAGCCTGGTAACCAAGGGGGCCATTTTGTTCGAGATCGTGCCGGCTACAATCATCAGGTCGGCCTGGCGGGGAGATGGTCGAAATACCTCTGCACCGAAGCGGGCAGAATCGAATCTGGCCATACCGAAACTCATCATTTCAATGGCGCAACAGGCAATGCCGAAGGTGATGGGCCAGAGAGACATGGCCCGGCAAATATTGATGATCTTTTGAACCGGCTCCTGATTGATGGGCGGTGCATCGACCGTTGTATCGGCAAAAGGAAATGTTATATCTTGATCTTCTTGGGCCATGTAAAGACTCCTTTCTTCCAGAAATACACAACTGAGGCAAAGAGAATGGCGATGAATATGAAAAGCTTGATAAAAGGAACCCATCCCTGGCTTTGGGAGTAGAAGGTGGCTACAGGGAAAAGGTACAAAACGTCAACATCAAAGGCCAAGAAGAGGAGGGCGTAAAAATAATAGTTGATTCCGAACTTGATCCACGCCGATCCATACGGAGTCAGGCCGCACTCATAGGGCATGCGCAGATCATGGGCCCTGGCTTTGGGGGCCAGGAGATAGGCCAGCAGGAAGGGGACAATGGCAAAAAGGATCATCCCTTGAACAAAAAAAAGGATAATTGCTATATGGAGCCAGGAAATGCTCATGGCCGTACGATCCTTATCGGTTGGAGATTAAAAAGATGTATACAATCCAGGACGTAGCCATCTCCACACTGCTATTCATACTGCAGTCGGTGTAACCTAGCGCACAACATCTATGAAAATTCATTTTTTTTGTCAAGGTGATCTCTGGTGTGCTTGGATAGGATCAAAACAGGAGAAATATTTCTCCTGCAAGGAATCAATCCGGAGAAAAAAACAAAACTCATATAACCCTCCAGTTCCCGGGATTCATGATTTTTTGGGGGTCAAGGAGATTTTGTACTCTTTTGATCAAGGCTGCAGTATTGGGGGCCATATCACGGTAGATGCGCCGTTGTGTGCTGAAACTTCTCACAGGCAAAGGGGTGTGGATCAGGATTTGGAAATCCCGGCGATGGCATACACTGTTTCCCCAGGCACCTCTTCCTGATCTAAAAGGGTTGTGGCCAAACGCTCCAGGGCTTGTCTATGCTGGATCAAAATGTCTTTGGCCTGTTCAAAGGCGTTTTGGAGTATGGTTTCCACCTCTTTGTCCACGGCCTGGGAGGTGGCTTCACTGTATTCTTTGGTTTTTCCCAGCTCTTCACCCAGAAAAACCTGTTCGCCTGCACTGCCCAGGGCCATATGCTCGAATTGGCCGCTCATGCCCCACTCCAGGACCATCTTTCGGGCCAATTTCGTGGCCTGTTGGAGGTCGTTGGCTGCACCGCTGGTGGCGGTGTGAAAGACCAAGGATTCTGCGCATCGTCCGCCCATCATGACTGCCAGGCGATCCTGCAGATATTCCCGGGGATAGATGTAGCGTTCCTGTTCCGGAAACTGCTGGGTGGCTCCCATGGATTGGCTTCGGGGTATGATAGAAACCTTGTATACCGGATCCGCATTGGGCAAAAGGGCTCCGACCAGGGAATGGCCGGCTTCGTGGTAGGCGACCATGCGTTTTTCGTCATCAGTCATGACCAGACCGTGCCGTTTCAGGCCCATCAAAATCTTGTCCCGGGCCGCTTCGATTTCGGTATGGGAGATTGTCTCCCGACCGGCTCTGGCTGCCAGCAAGGTGGCCTCATTGAGCATATTTTCCAAATCAGCCCCGGAGAAGCCCTGTGTTTCCCTGGCCAGCCGGTCCAGGTCCACCTCGTTGCTGAGTTTTTTGCCCTTGGTGTACAGATGCAAGAGTTCCAGCCGTTCCTGGGTGGTGGGCAAGTCGACAATAATCCGCCGGTCGAAGCGGCCGGGTCGGCTTAAGGCAGGGTCCAAAATATCCGGACGATTGGTGGCGCACATGACGATGATGTTTTCATAGGCCTCAAAACCATCCAGTTCAGAGAGGAGCTGGTTCAGGGTCTGCTCCCGTTCGTCGTGTCCCCCGCCCAGACCGGCTCCCCGACGCCGGCCTATGGCGTCCATTTCATCGATAAATATAATGCACGGGGCATTCTTCCTGGCATCCTGAAAGAGATTGCGCACCCTTTTGGCCCCAACGCCGACGAACATTTCCATGAAATCGGAGCCGGTGATGGAAAAAAAGGGTACTCCGGCCTCTCCGGCAACTGCCCGGGCCAGAAGAGTTTTGCCCGTTCCCGGAGGGCCGACCAGCATAATGCCTTTTGGAATTTTTCCGCCCATGTCCTGAATCTTTCCAGGCTCAGTCAGATAGTCCACAACCTCCTGGAGTTCAATTTTGGCTTCTTGAGCTCCGGCAACGTCGTCAAAAGTTGTTTGCTCTTGGTTTTGGTCATATTGTTTGGCCTGGCTCTGACCGATGCTGAACAGCCCCCCGCTCTGGCCCTGCATCCGTTTGTACTGGATGTAGATAAGCCAGAAAATGAGGAGCATGGGCAGGATAGAAATGATGATATACCAGAGGATCTTATCGGTTTTTGGTTCGGTAGTCACTTCCACCCCTTGTTTCTGGAGCATAGCCATTAGATCCTGATCGCCGAACGAAGGCAGGTAAGTGGTGAAATGGGTGTAGGGAGTATCCTCAAAGGTCGCTTCTTTTTGCAATTTCCCGTCTATGCTTTCTCCTTTGACTGTAATTTCCTGCACGTTACCGTTTTCTACCTGCTTGAGAAATTCGCTGTAGCTGATATTCAGGCCAACTGTATACTGGGCCATATAGCTCCAAGCCAGAAAGGCAAAGAGAATAGCCAAAAGAACAAAGACCTGTCTGTTTTGTTGCAGATATTTGTAAGACATGGTCTACTCCATGTTTTTTTGGGTGCTGGGTGGAGGAATTCGCTCAAGATGAAAGCAGTCCGTTTGGATGTCAAGTCAGATTTGCCGGAGGCAAATCTGACATATTTTTGGGCCAAAGGGCCCAAAAAGCGTTTTGCCGGGTTGATCGAGTATGAAACTGTGGTTTGACAAGGTAGAAGAGCATGGACTCAGCCCTTTCGTTTCACTTTGTTTTGGCCAAACACTCGTTTGTCTTGATGGATGCCGCTGGATGAGGCCATTCAGCGAATCGTTGCTCAGGTTGTCCCGCCACCAACCGGTTACATGATCAATTGCTCCTATCCTTTTCCTTCCAAAGTCAGTTTTGCCATATGGATAGCCTCCTATAGAAGCTTGGATGTCTTGATCCTCAGCGTCCTCCATAGGAACTATATGGCAATTCAGTCTCGATCTTTCAATGGGTTAGGGCCGATTTCTGCAACACGCCCTATATAAATCTTCTGATGCTAGCATTTTTGGTAGATCAAACTCAGAAGATTGCCTGTCCACTTTACCAGGCGGTTTTAAGGAAGCTAAAGTTTAAAATCATTTACCGAGATCTCTGGTGTAAAAGGATAAGCGACTATTTATTTGACCAATAATTATAGTTGGTTGTTTTGATCCAACCGTCATTTGCGGTTATAGATTTAGGGTAAGGCGTGGCATGCCATATCTTCTTGATTATACTGATGATATCGGCTTGCCTCGCTATAAGTAGGAAACTCGGGCTAGGTCTCCACTTGACAACGCCACCATTTTTTTGGGTGAGGATGAATCAGGATGAGGGGCTCTGGTAGGCAAGCAGGTCCTGGCGCAGGTTATGATCGTCGAGAAAGGTTTCAAAGGACATGGGCAGGTAGCAAACGTTCTCTGCCAGGGCATCATAACCGCTTTTCTGCTCGGGTTTGAGGTCCGGGTTGACCACCCAGATCTCGGTATTGGGAGCGATGTTCTTTCGAAAAAGGGCCTTGATGTGCACGTCCGCATCGGCAAAGGAGTAGCCGACAAAGATGATCCTGCGGGTGGAGCGAATCTCGCGTGAGGCCTCGTCCAACAGGATGTTGATGATGGGGTGCTCCAGCTCCTTGATATAGGAGGGGGGTATGATTAGGGTGTTAAACCGGGTCTGGTCCAGGGGACAGCGGAAGTCCTCGTACAGGGAAACCAGACTTTTTCCACAGCGGCCGACATGACGGACAAAGCCGCGGGAAGACAGATTGATGCCGGTTTCTCCAGGAGTGAGCAGGACCTGGTTGCAACAGTTGCAGTACTTCCAGTTCAGACTCCCGTGCAGTTTCATGATCTTGATCGGCCTAGGATCCGCCCCCTCCTCCACCCAAACCGGCTCCCGGGGATTGACCCATTGATGGAAGTGCTCCAGGGCGTTCAGGTGATCGTAGTTCATAAAGCGCAGGCAGTAGTCGATCATGGCCGTCTGCGGAAAAAGAGGATCAAAGGCATCCTCCAGAAGGGTGTCGTAGTTCATGGTGATTATGGCCACATTGCGCGAGGTACGGGCAAGCCAGTCCCAAAAGGCGGCATAGGTTTGCTTGCTGCTCCTGCGCTTGGTGCCAATGACGTGGTGAATGAGCTGAATCAGACCGTTTTTTATATTGATGATCCGCTCGGTGGTGAAACTCCCGCCCAAACTCTCCCTGCGCTTGATAAAGTATTCCAGATAGCCAAAGACCGCCTCCAGACTGGGACAGTATTCTCTGCTCACGGCAAAGTTGGTGGAAATAAAGTCAATGACCTCCCGGCCCAGCTCTGAATTCAGGATGTCCTGATCCCCATTGAACAGGATGGAGGGCAAGATCTGCTCCTTTAAGGGAGCTCCATCGGCAATGGATGCCCCGGCCCCCAGGACAAAGAGCACATCCCGCTGCCTTTCCGGCTGCAGGAATCGCCACTGCCCGGGAGGAGAGGGGTGATTGTTATTATTCATTGGCTCCTTGAAATGGAAGCAAGCCCCTCACGGGGCCACTACAAACCACAGCGGAGCTTGTACCAGGTTTGGAGTCGCGCCGTGAGGCGGTCTGCAATGTGCCGGAAGATGCAGAGGATTCACGCTATCTCGCCCAAGGTCTGGAGACCAGACCATAAAATCAATCTCCTTTCCTGGGCAAGCTTATCCCTAAAGTGTGTCAGTCTTATGAAGGCTTACGGCCTCTGGTCCTCATCCTCTGCCCTAACCTTCAACCACCCAAGAATTTAGCCTCCCACACCCATCTGTAACACAACCGGCACCCAGCCTCCACAGGATCATAACACATAGCTGGCAGAGTACCTCTGTCTTCAGGACAAAATTTGTGCTTAAAAATGTAAACGGTTACATCACGCATTTCTATCTGCTCAATGGGCAAAAAAATGCCGTTTTTTTTATGACCACCATCAGAGACGTGGCCCAATTGGCCCAGGTATCCACTGCCACCGTATCCCGGGTGATCAGTTCTCCGCATCTGGTCCAGGAAAAGACCAAATTGCGGGTCCAGGAGGCCATGCGAACCTGCAACTATCAATATAATGGGTTGGCCAAGAGCTTTGTGACTAAGCAAAGTTCCATCATCGGGGTGATCATCCCCTCCATCACCAACCCTATCTTTGCCGAGTCCACCCGGGGTATTCAGGCTGTGGCCCGGGAGCATTCCTACCACATCATCCTGGGCAATACCGACTATGACCGCACTCAGGGAGAATGGCTGATCCATGTCTTTCGCCAGATGCAGGTGGACGGCCTGCTGCTGTCCACCACAGATCCAGAAAACAGGGTCCTGCACAGCCTGCTCCAGGACGAATTCCCCTTTGCCCTTCTGTTCAGCACCCTGCGTCAGGGGCCCATGGCCTGTATCGGGGCAGACAACCTTGAAGGCGGGCATATGGCCATCAGCCATCTTTTGCATTTTGGACACCGGCGAATTGGCATGGTCGCCGGCAGATTCTCCTTTTCGGACAAGAGCTTTCACCGCTGGCAGGGATACGTGCAGGCCATTCAGGAATACGGACTGGAACCTGATCCCGATCTGCTGGTACAAACCGAATACACTCTGGAGCATGGGATGCAGGCAGTTCACTCCCTCGTCAGCGCCGCCGCTGTGTTACCGCCGACATCAACCGGACCCACCCATGCCGGGTTTTAAAGAGACCCACTCTGCTACCCATTGATATTCCATACGAATTTCTTCCTTGTTTTTCGAGTTCTTAGTTATGGTTCGTTACTTTTGATTATTTGGGCAACAAATTGTGGATTCTGTCCTGTTTTCGCTTTCACAGCGCCCTGGGAGTTCATTTGGTTGCTATTTTCGTGCATTGCTGAAGCGTCATACGCCAAAGCCAAAGTTCGTTTGGTATGCTTATGACCAGTGAAAGTACTTAAGGAAGGACAAAAAAGCTCAGGCATGCTTTTACAAACACGACCTGAGCTTTTGGTCAGGGAGGCTGGTTGGAGAAAGGGTTATTCGGATTCAGGATGGATCTTCGGGGCCTCCGGCCCTTCGGTCCGGTAACTGCGGCCCTTGCGAATCATGAGCACTTCTGCCCGGTGAAAAATACGATCGGCGACAGCACCTATAACTGATGGGTTGCCTAAGGCGTGCCCCCACTCTTCGATGCTGATGCTGGTGGTCAGGACCAAAGAGACTTTTTCCTGACAGACGCTGACCAGATCCAGCAGCAGGCTGGGATATTCTGGTTTGGTGCGGATGTGATTTATATGGTCCGCGATCAAGATGTCCAGCTTCGACAGTTTGCTTAAGAGATCATCAGCGGTATCGTCGGCCAGGGTGGCATAGAGCATGGCCAGGATCTGCTGCAAGGTGTAAAGTCTGACCTTGAAGCCGGCTGCACAGGCCTTGATGCCAATGGAGGTGGCGATGCGTGTCTTGCCGTTATGTAAAGCTTTGCATAACGGCAAGACCCATCTGGCCACAGCTCTTGGAGTCGAGGCCTGCCGCCAGGGGATCAGGACCAGATTCGTTACAGCTTGCGGCCTGGCCAACGAACTTATCGAAGCCAGGCATGAGAAGGACCT
>Ga0182239_1000355_pt1 | contig 17003 bp, 12 predicted proteins | sample hydfrate6_PW_210_FD_132456 | JGI IMG/M metagenome (GOLD analysis project Ga0182239, IMG submission 132456) | Subsurface microbial communities from deep shales in Texas, USA - hydraulic fracturing test 6_PW_210 | ecosystem: Environmental > Aquatic > Deep subsurface > Shale gas/oil reservoir >... | reverse complement strand
GCCGGACGCTGCTCAATGGGGATATCTTTCCCCACCGGGGTCAAAATATCCAGGGTGGACAGGGGAGCGGCGACATAAAAAGGAATATGGTGCTCCCGGGCCATGAGGGCCAGCCCATAGGTGCCAATCTTATTAGCCGTATCTCCGTTGGCCGCGATCCGATCCGCCCCAACCACCACGGCCTGAATGAAGCCCTGGTCCATGAGCAAAGCGGCGGCATTATCACAGGCCACCCGTACCGGAATGTGGTCCTGCTGCAGTTCATACGCGGTGAGGCGGGCACCCTGCAAAAAGGGGCGGGTCTCATTGGCCACCACCTGTACCGTTTTGCCGGCTGACCTGGCGGCACGAATGACACCCAGGGCCGTTCCGTATCCTCCGGTGGCCAGAGCGCCGGCGTTGCAATGGGTCATCACCGTCCATCCGTCGTGAATGAGCTCCTGTCCGAAGTGACCGAGCGCTTTGTTGGCGGCAATATCCTCATTGTGAATATCCCTGGCCAGCTTCAGCCACATCCAGCGCAGGTCATCCAGCTTGACATCCGGATCAGCTTTCCAGGCTCTCTGCATGCGCTGGACACCGTACTGCAAATTGACTGCCGTGGGTCGGGCCCGGGCTAAACGGTCCAGGCTCTCATCCAGCCGTTTCTGCCATTTGCTGTCCGAGGCATCCAGAGTGGCGGCAGCCAGACAGCATCCATAGGCAGCTGTTACGCCGATGGCCGGGGCTCCCCGGACTACCATGCGTTCCAGGGCCAGGATAATTTCCTGCATATTGCGGCAGACGAACCATTTCTCCTGGTCCGGCAAAAAACGTTGATCCAAAAGCAGGAGGGCCGGTTCAGATTCAGAAAAGCGTATGTGTCGTTTCATATTTTTGATTTTAAAGGATCAGGTAGAGGGCAGAGGCCCTATGGACGAGCCGGGATTTTCCCATGATTGTTAGGTCTTTTCAGATTTCATCTTAGATTTGAGCAGGGTGTTCACCATTTGCGGATTGGCCTGCCCCTTGGTCTTCTTCATAACCTGCCCCATGAAAAAGCTCAGCAGTTTGGACTTTCCTCCCAAATAGGCCTGCACCTCATCAGGATTTTCTTCCAGGACCTGTTCTATGATCTGCTCCAACTGGCTGTGGTCCGAAATCTGGACCAGATTCCTGGCCTGCACATATTCCTTCGGATCCTGTCCGGATTGAAAGAGCTCTGAAAAGATCTGTTTTCCTATTGTATTACTAATACTACCCTGGTCAATAAGATTTATCAAGTCAGCCAGCTGTGAGGGGTGAAAGGGAGCTTCGGCAGCCTTCATATCCTGCTCTTTGAGTTCCCGCAACATCTCTGTGAGCATCCAGTTGCTCACGTCCTTGGGCGAAACCCCTCTGGCCGCTGCGGCCTCAAAATAATCGGCCAGGTCCCTCTCCTGGGTCAGGAGCAAGGCATCAGCCGGAGGCAGGGCGTAGGTGTGGACAAAACGCCGGGCCCTGGCTTGGGGGAGTTCCGGTAACTGCTCCCGCCAAACGCGGATTTCATCCTCACGCACCGTAATTGGTACCAGGTCCGGGTCCGGAAAGTATCGATAGTCGTGGGCCTCCTCCTTGCCCCGCATGGATCTGGTCCCACCCGTGTCCTGGTCAAAGAGCCTGGTCTCCTGAACCACAGCTTCTCCATCTTCAAGCAGGGCCGTCTGCCGGGAGATTTCAAACTCCAGGGCCTTATGCACGTGCCGGAAAGAATTCAAGTTTTTGAGTTCCGTTCTGGTCCCCAGTTTCGTCTCCCCGCAGGGACGCACCGACACATTGGCATCACACCGGAAATTACCTTCCTCCAAATTGGCGTCGCAAATACCTAAGTATCTTAAAATGCTCCTCAATCCCTTCAAATAGGCCACTGCCTCATCGGAAGAAGACAGATCCGGTCCGCTGACAATCTCGATCAGGGGCACTCCGGTCCGGTTGAGATCCACAAAGCTCATGTTTTCACTTGGGGAGTGAATGGACTTGCCGGCGTCGTCTTCCATGTGAATACGAATGATGTGCACCGACTTTTCCCCGTCCGGGGTTTCAATGTCCAGCCAGCCATGTTCAGCCAGGGGGGTCTCGTATTGGGATATCTGATAGCCTTTGGGCAGATCTGGATAGAAATAGTTTTTACGGGCGAAAACCGAATCCGTATTCACGGTGCAGCCCACAGCTAAGGCCATTTTGGCTGCAAACTCCACCGCTTTCTTGTTCATTACCGGCAGGGCCCCGGGCATACCGCAGCATACCGGGCATACGTTTGTATTTGGTTCCTGCCCGAATCCGGTCGAACAGGAGCAGAAGAGCTTGGACCGGGTATTTAATTGTGCATGGACCTCCAATCCGATGACTGCTTCATAGGTCATTGCCCTCTCCTCGTGAGCATTTTTTGATCTCATTGTGAAGATATCTCTTCCCGGGACTGACCGGCCACCGTCCTGGAAACCAGAAGACACAAACGGCCCTGGGCCTTCAATCGACCGGCTACCTGTCCAGCCTGATCACCGCTTCCGCAATACAGGTCCACATGCCGGCCCTGAATAGCCCCGCCGACATCCTGAGCCAGGCCGAGACCGGAAAGTGTATCTTTGCTGCTCATCCCTGGCAAGTCCACCTGCATGGCCAGCAGAGCTCCCAAGGGAATCACCTCTGGATCGGTGGCCAGACTGACCATGGGAGTGAGTTTCCGGCCCAGAGCCCCATATGGCCCGTCGTTGCGCAGCTCAAAAAAAACATAACTGGGATTGGTGAACAAAATGTCCGGTATCAGTTCCGGTTGATCGTTCAAATAGGCTTTTATGGATTGCATGCTCAGATCTTCAAAGCTCATATGTCCTCTTTCCACCAGGACCCGGCCCAGGGAGACATACTCATGCCCGTTCTTGCCGGCATAACCAATATATGCCCTCTCCCCGCCGGGAAGCTCCAGCTGTCCTGAGCCCTGGATGTGCAAAAAAAACACATCCACAGGATCCTTGGCCCAGGCCAGTACTTCGGCCTTACCCTGCAAAGCGTTGTGTCCATCGATCTTCGCCCGGTGATGATAGGGCGCTATCTCCCCGTCTTCAATCCGGTACACCAGACGCTGTCCCTTCCACCTGGGATGAAATCGTCCCAGGTCAACGCTTTGCAAATTCTCAGGCAGGGCATATAATGGATAAGGATATCCGGGTGCCTGTTCCAGACTGGCCTCAAGCCTGGGCTCATAATATCCGGTAAACAGCGGCTGAGGACGGAGCTCATAACAGGTAAACTCCCGGGCCAGAAGACCGGGATCATTCTTAAGCTCTGGAAGTATGCGCAGCATGTGTTTCAGACTGCTCCGCAAGTCCGAAACCGTGAGTCGAACACGGGGTGTTTTCACAACCACCCGGTTTGCGTCCTGTGACTTCAAGGCCGAGAGGGTGTCGCGCAAAGGTTGGGCCAGCTCTGCCCAGGAGCTCAGCCCCTGCCGGGCCGGATCCAGCCGGGTCAAGAGCTCCTCTTTTTTTTCTTCCCCCAGGGGAATCAGCCCGGACTCCAAAGGCTTTGGGGGCTCCTTTCCTCCGCACCCGGGGAACAAACACACCGCGAGGGCAGTCATAATAAATAAGGACCACCAGCGTGAAGAGATCATGCACATAACTCGTGACCTCAATTCTCCAGGCTTAAATATCCAGCCCGCTGCAAGTGATAGAAAAAAGAGCTCTGCTCGGGTTCAATGAGTAAGAACCTGTACTCACAGGCCTGAATACGGATCAGATCCTCCTCACACAGCGGCCACCCGGACTGCCCGTCCAGGGTAACAAAGCATTCCGGAGATGAGGATTCAATCCGAATGGATATCTGCTGCCGGCTGGGCAAAATCAATGGTCTGAAATCGCTCATAAAGGGGCAGACCGGGCAGATCTCCATAACTTCAAGTTCAGGGCTGACCAGGGCCCCTCCGGCAGCTGCGGCATAGGCAGTGGAACCCACCGGGGTGGACACAATCAACCCGTCGGCCCGGAGCATGTGTATGAGTCTGCCTTGATTCCATAAACTCAAGCGCACCAAACGGGCCAGGCCGCTCCTGCCCACGACGAGGTCGTTGACAAATCTTCCTTGTTGAAAAACTTTTCCCTCTCTTAAGAGCTCATACCCAAGGATGATCCTGGGGCTTACCCGATACTTCCCAGCCAAGATCTCAGTCAAAACAGGCTCCCAGTCCTCGGGACTCAAGGCGGTCAAAAACCCCACCCGGCCAAAATTGATCCCTAAAAGGGGAACTCCCAGAGTGGCTACCCGGGTAGCCACCCGGAGAAGAGTTCCATCCCCGCCGAGCACCAGGATCATATCCGGTAATGTCTGGCATCCGGGATCTACACGTACATAATTCTCAGAAGCCACTATTCTGGCTTCACAGCCTTGCCGTTGCAGCCAGGCTTGAATAGCCGAGCCCAGTTTACCGGCCTGTGCATGCCCGCTTTTGGTAATCAGGTGGACTGCTCTTATTGGTGTGTGCATCGCCCCTTCTTAGTTCAATCTCTTCTTGGATTCAAGAGTCCAGGCAACATCTCAGCGCCCTTCTATATCATCCGACAAATTTACTTTTTTGCCCGCCTTGGGGCAAAAAATATATTTCAGCTTTGCCAGAGGCAAAGCTGAAACCTGAGAACCAGATCACCCTGGCCTTGCCCCCTGACGGGGTTGACAAATGCCAGGGTACATGCCATAAATTTCGTTGGTCGAGCGGGTGTAGCTCAGCTGGTAGAGTACAAGCTTCCCAAGCTTGGTGTCGCGGGTTCGATCCCCGTCACCCGCTCCACTCCTTTCCAATAACGTGCATCCAAAGGGAGTGGGCCGTATGGTCCACTTTTTTTTTGATTCAGATATTTTGAATACATGACTCACAACGATCGTCTCCTCAGCCTCATCGAACCAATTGTCTCCTCCCTGGGACTCACTTTGTGGGGCATTGAGGTCCCATCCAGCCCCAAAGGGGGTAAACTGCGGGTCTTTCTGGATTCCAGTCGCGGAGTGACTATTGACCAATGCGCAGAGGTGAGTCGCCATATCAGCATGCTTTTGGATGTGGAAGATCCAATACCAGGATCATATGTATTGGAAGTTTCTTCTCCCGGCCTGGAGCGGATATTTTTCCATTTTCATCAACTTGTTGACTATACTGGTCATCCAGTGGCTGTCATGCTCAAGGAGCCGGTTCAAGGCAGCAAGAAGTGGCGGGGAACTCTGCTCCATGCGGCAGACAATCAATTTACTTTGCAAACTGATACCGGCACCCTAAATCTGCATTGGGATCAGGTACATAAAATTCATCTTGTATATACCGGTCCGTGATCTCATTTTGGATCACGACCTAGAGGGCCAGAATGTGGAGGTCCGTTCATGAGTTTGGAGCTGAAGAAATCTATAGACTTGATTAGTAAAGAACGGCGCATTGACCGCGATGTTCTCATTGACACCCTGGAAGAAGCTGTACGTTCAGCTGTGAATAAGAAATTTAACAACAAGCTGGACATTGAAGTGAACTTCAATGAGGAAACCGGGGATGTTGAAGTCTATCAATTTAAGATCGTCAGCGATGAAATTGACGATCCGGATACTGAGATCAGCCTGGATGAAGCCCAGAAAGTAGATCCCAATGTGGAACTTGAAGATGAGCTCGGTTTTAAGCTGCATGTTGAAGACCTGGGGCGCATTGCAGCCCAATCCGCCAAACAGGTCATCATTCAGCGCATGCGAGATGCTGAACAGGAAATCATCTACGAGGAATTCATAGAGCGCAAGGGTGAAATCATCAGCGGCACGATCCAACGCCGGGACCGAACCGGTTGGATTATCAACCTGGGTCGCACGGAAGCATTGTTGCCCAAGGATGAGCAGATCCCCAAGGAACACTACCGGCGTGGAGACAGGATGCAGGGGCTCATTATTGATGTCAAAAAAGAAGGCAAAGGCCCCCAGGTTATTCTTTCCCGCTCTCATCCCGACTTTATGGCCGCCCTGTTCCGCATAGAGGTCCCGGAAATCAGCGACGGAACGATCAAGATCATGGGCATTGCCAGAGATCCCGGCTACCGGGCCAAAATCTCTCTGCTCTCCAGGGACCGGGATGTAGATCCAGTTGGAGCCTGTGTAGGAGTACGGGGATCACGTATCAATAAGATAGTCCAGGAATTCAAGGGTGAACGGATAGACATCGTCCTCTGGAGCCCGGACATAACCACGTATGCGGTCAATGCCCTCTCTCCAGCCAGGATCTCCAGCATTACGGTGGATGAAGATGACAAGGCACTTGAGGTTGTGGTCCCGGACAGTCAGCACCATCTGGCCATCGGCCGCAGAGGCCAGAATGTCAAGCTGGCCAGCAAGCTTCTGGGCTGGAAAATCGATATCGTGACTGAGAGCAGGTACGGTGAACTGTATGCACACCGGCAAGAGATTGAATATGTCGCCAATGTGGCTGGTATTTCTGTCGACCAGTTCTACAATGCCGACTTGACCAGCCTGGAAGACCTCCAAGCAGCTTCTGATCAGGAACTGCTCCGCATTGAAGGGCTGGATGAACAAAAACTGAGTGATTTGCGCTCAGCCGTCAACCTGCTGAGCAAAAAGGCCTCTCCAGAACAAGAGGCTGACCGACCTGACCCACAAGAGCCAGAGCAGGGGGCAAAAGACCAAAATCTGGCCGCCCAGGACCAGAACCGGGCCGCCCAGGGACCAGAAGGCGAAATATGAACAGGGACCATCCGGAGTACATGCGCCCAGATTTCAGAAATACGCAAAGAAAAGCTGCTCAGCACACCCCGCAGCGCATGTGTTGTATATGTCGCTCGCGACTGCCCAAGTATCATCTTTACCGTTACGTATGCCAGCACGATGGTCGGGGCCAGCCAGCGCTTTATTTTGATCCACAACAAACCTTGCCCGGGCGCGGTTTTTATGTCTGTTCCGACCCCGGATGCCAAAGTGCCCTGCCCCGGCATAGGGGATGGCAGAAGAAGTGTAGGGGGGAGTCATGACTACCACAATGCGAGTACGAGAACTCTCAGCTGAGCTGGGACTCTCCAATAAGGAGCTGCTGCATATTCTCCGTGAAGAGAATATCCCGGTCAAAAGCCATATGAGCGGATTAACCGATGAACAAGCGGAAAGTATCCGGACCAAAGTCAAACAGCAGGCCAGCCAGCAGCCTTCTCAGGAAACAATGACTTCTTCCGGGATAATCGTCCGCCGCAAGCGGGCTCAGCGGGCAAGGCCCCAGGAAGCTGAGCCGGCACCCAAAGAGCAAAGGCCAGAACCCGCTCCTTCTGCCCAAGAAAAAGAATCCGGTGAGCATGCGGGACCAGAATTCCCTCCTGCCCAGGAGCCACCCCCTGTCCAGCCATCCGAGGAACATCCTCCTGCCGGTACTGAGGAAAACATTCCCCAGACCGCAACGCTTTCGGAACAACCAGAAAGTTCTGAGTTTGAACAACCCGGAGTCGAGTCCCTGGAGCAGGCAGAAGAAGAGCCTGAATCAGAACTTCCCGCTGCTTCGGCCTTTGAACCGGAGGAGCCGGCTGAAAGCGGTCAGCACCCTGTCCAGGAAGAGGAAAAATCACAGACAACCAAGCCAGCCAAAAAAAGGCGGGGAAGGAAGAAGAAAAAAGAAGTCGTTCCCCCCCAAGTCACTGTGATTTCCCGTCCTGAGGCCCAGGCTGAACCGGAAGAGGCCGGTCCAGCTCCAGAAGAAGCTCAGCCGGTTGCTGCGGAAAAAGACAAAGACAAGAAAAAGAAAAAAGACAAACGTACTGTGGATGTCTCTGGGCTTTACGATCAGGAACAGCCGCGACCGGCCAAAACCGGGGCCAAAAAACAGAGCGAAGCTCCGGAAAAACCTCCGCGCGGCAAGGGGAAAAAGAAAAAACCGGCCCCGCAGCCGACGAAAGGACCCAAGCAGCCAGCTGCTCCGCACAGCACCCAGCCCCTGAAGGCTGCCAAGCGAAAGATCCGGATGGAAGAAGCCATTCGGGTGGCTGACCTGGCCCAGGAGATGGGGGTCAAGGCTCAAGACATTATCAAGAGCCTGTTCAATCTCGGGGTGATGACCACCATCAACCAGTCTCTTGATGTAGACACCGCCACCCTGGTCGCTTCAGAGTTCGGCTACGAGGTTGAGAAGGTTGGATTTTCTGAAGAGGCTTATGTCCTGCCTCAAAAAGAGGACAAACCCGAGGAACTGCAGACCCGTCCCCCGGTGGTTACCATTATGGGTCATGTTGACCACGGAAAGACGTCTCTTTTGGATGCCATCCGCAAGTCGCATATTATCGATACCGAGGCCGGAGGGATTACCCAGCATATCGGGGCCTACCACGTGCAGACCGAGGGCGGGACCCTGGTCTTTCTGGATACTCCCGGACATGAAGCCTTTACTGAAATGCGCTCCCGCGGGGCTCAGGTAACGGATGTGGTCATTCTCATCGTAGCCGCTGATGACGGGGTCATGGACCAGACCAAAGAGGCTGTGAATCACGCCAAGGCTGCTCAAGTACCTATTATTGTTGCCGTAAACAAGATTGACAAGGACAATGCCGATCCTGAACGGGTCAAACGGGAGCTTGCCGAACTGGGGCTCATTCCGGAGGAATGGGGCGGAGATACAATTTATGCCTACATCTCGGCCAAGGAACGTATTGGGCTCAACGAACTTCTGGAAATGGTTCTTCTGCAGACCGAGGTTCTGGAACTCCAGGCCAACCCGAACAAGCGGGCCAGAGGGCATATTATCGAGGCCAAACTGGACAAGGGCCGGGGGCCGGTGGGAACCGTGCTGATTCAGGAAGGCACCCTGCATACCACAGATCCCTTTGTCTGCGGCCTGTTCTCCGGCCGGGCCAGGGCCATGTTCAACGATATGGGTCAAAAGATTGATTCCGCAGGACCGGCCATGCCCGTCGAAGTTCAGGGCTTTGAAGGCGTCCCCAATGCCGGGGACGAATTCGTGGTTGTGGAAAACGACAAGGTGGCCAAGCGGATCGCCGAAACCAGGCAGGCCAAGCATCGGGAAAAAGAATTGGCCAAAGAAACCAAGGTCACCCTGGAGAGTTTCTTTGCCGCCAAGGCTGAAGAAGAGATGATAAACTTAAATCTCATTCTTAAGGCCGATGTCCAGGGTTCTCTGGAGGCCATAACTGAATCCCTGCAAAAACTGGGGACCACCGAGGTCAAGGTAAACATTATCCATGGTGGGATCGGGGCCATCACTGAATCGGATATCAAGCTGGCATCTGCCTCTGCAGCAATCATAATAGGGTTTAACGTCCGGCCTACGGCCAAGGTCAAGGACCTGGCTGAACAGGAACATGTGGACATTCGCTTTTACAACGTCATTTATCACCTGGTAAATGAGGTCAAGGAAGCCATGGCCGGCATGCTGGCCCCGGTAACCCGGGAAGTGTACCTGGGACAGGCCGAGGTGCGGGATATATTCTCCGTGCCCAAGGTGGGGACAGTGGCCGGATGTTTTGTCCTGGACGGCAAACTGCAACGCAACGCAGGAATTCGTCTCTTGCGGGACGGTGTTGTCACCTATACCGGCAAATTGAGCTCCTTGAAGCGGTTTAAAGACGATGTGAAAGAAGTGACCAAGGATTATGAATGCGGTGTGGGCCTGGAAAACTTCAATGATATTAAGGTAGGAGATATTATCGAAGCCTTTTCCGAATTTCAGGAAAAAGCTACGCTGGAATAGCCTGGCAATCTCATTTTCAAAAAAAATATGCACATCGGCGCCCTCACAGTTGAATTCAGACTGCATGGCCTGACCTCTATCAAGGCCAAACGAAGCATTGCCGCCAGCTTGAAACGAAAACTGCGCAATAAGTTCAATGTTTCCGTGGCCGAAGTGGATGGCCAGGACAATACGGACATGCTTATCCTGGCCATAGTCACTGTGGCCAATGAGGCCAAGCGGGTTGATTCTCAATTGCATAAGGCCTATGCAATGATCGAAGCCGCGACCTCAGAAGAGATTGTTCACTTCAGCACTGAAATCTTTATGGGCTAGGACATATATGCGCAAGGCACATTCGCGCCGGGCCATCCGGCTGGAAGAAATGATCATGCATGAACTCGGACTTATTCTGGTGGAAGACGTCCAGGATCCGCGCCTGGAGCTGGTCACCATCAGCGGTCTGCGTTTGAATACAGATTTGACTGTGGCCGAAGTTCTCTACACCCACAGCCGGACCGGATCCCAGCAGGCTGAAGTTCAGCAAGGACTGGAGGCCGCCCGGGGATACATGCGGACCTTGCTGGGCAAACGATTGAAGCTTCGGCATGTGCCTGAACTTCGTTTTGTCTGGGACAGCTTTCTGGAAGAGACCATTCATGGACCGCCTCTCACCGATACTTGAGCACTGGCAGAAGAAAGACTTCTTTCTTCTGCTCGCCCATGTCAATCCGGACGGAGATGCACTCGGATCTCTGTGCGGTCTGGCCCATCTCCTGGATATATGGGGAAAAAAGGGAAATATCCTCGTACCGGACAGAATTCCGGACCGATTTTCATGGCTTGAATCTCCCTGGCCGCTCATATCTTCCATCCCTTCAGATGTTGACCCATGTGTTGTGGTCCTGGATTGTGCAGATCTGGATCGTGTGGGGCACGAACTGGCCGGAAAGCTTGAAAATCGTTACCTGGTGAATATCGACCACCACACCGGCAACACCCATTTCGGGACCCTGAACTGGGTGGATCCAGCCCTCTCTTCGGTGGGAGAGATGATCGCTCTTACAGCCCGCAAACTGGGTATTCCCTTGCGCAACTCCCTGGCCGAGGCCCTGTATCTGGCCATTATGGCTGACACCGGCTCCTTGAGCTATAGCAACACCACTCCGCAGACCCTGGACATTGTCTCTGAGATCCTGACCCTCGGCCTGGATGTCAACAGCTTCCAGGCCAGGGCGCAACGCCAGGGTCGATTGGAGAAACTTCATCTGCACGGCAGAGCCATGCAGGATGTCACCTTGCGGGCCGGGGGAAAAATCGGCATCATCCGGGCCACGCAGGAGATGATGGAACAAACAGGGGCCGCCCAGGAAGACTGTGACGGACTGGTTGATTATGTCCGAACCCTGCGCGGAGTTGTCGTCGCTGTCAGTTTGCGGGAAGTACCGGACGGGATCAAGTTTAGTCTGCGCACTTGGGGCGAAGTCAATGTCCAGGCCATTGCCGCTGATCTGGGCGGAGGCGGACACCCCAACGCGGCCGGCGGGCTGATCGACTCGGACCTGGCGGGGGCCGAAGAACAGATAGTGAAAACCATTACAGCCTATGTGGACTAAAGGTTCCCGGTGCCTATGCCCCAAAAACCAACCCAACTCCATGGTCTCCTGATCCTGGACAAACCCAAGGGGCCAACATCTTCGGCCTGTGTCCAAAAGATCAAACGGGAGCTTGGTCAGCCAAAGATCGGGCATGCCGGGACACTGGACCCGATGGCTACCGGAGTCCTGGTGGTTTTACTCGGCCAGGGCACCAAATTGGCCCCTTACTTAACAGCTGGGACCAAGACCTATCAAGGCACCATTGAGCTGGGCAAAGAGACCGACACCTACGACATAGAGGGCAGAGTCACTTCCACATCTCCCTGGCGTCACCTGAGCGCTGATCAGGTAAGGCAGGAAATCCAGGCCTGGATGGATGTTACAGAACAGATCGTCCCGCCCTACGCTGCAGCCAAACACAACGGGCGAGCCCTGTATACCCTGGCCCGATCCGGAAAAGAGGTACCCGTTAAAACCAAACCAGTGTCTATTGACCAAGTCCAGGTATTGCACGTAGAATTGCCCCGAGTTGGTTTCAGGCTCCGCTGTTCAGCAGGCACCTATATTCGCTCCCTGGCCCACAGCCTGGGGAAACGAGTGGGGTGCGGTGCTGTTCTCACCAGCCTGATCCGGGAAGAGTCCGAGCCGTTTACCTTGTACCAGGCCCATTGTCTGGACAGCGTGCTTTCCGAGCCGGGCCGGCTGCCGGAGAGGATCATACCCCTGGAAAACAGCCTGCCCCACTGGCCTCGCCTGCATGTTAACCAGATTCAGGCCGAGCAGATTCGAAACGGCACATGGCTTCCGGTGGACCTGTTCTCCAAGTGGAGACCTTCCACCCCTGGCCAGAAGGCCCTGTTCCTGGCACCAACAGGGAAGGTCCTGGCCCTGGCCGAGACGCGGATACACAAATCAGTTCTGCACTGGGCTATCCTGCGCGGACTCTGGGCCAAGCAGTGAGACCGCGAGCGGTCAATATCAACGAAAACATAGAAACTTGTCAAAGGAGGATGCTGTGGCCCTGACTGTTGAGGACAAAAAAAACATCATCGAAGAATTTAAGCAGCACGAAAACGACACCGGGTCTCCCGAAGTCCAGGTCGCTTTACTTACCAAAAGAATAAGCTACCTGACCGAACATTTCAAGGACCATAAGCACGACTACCATTCCCGGAATGGTCTGCTCAAACTGGTGGGCCAACGTCGCAAGCTGCTCAACTACCTGCGCAAAAAGGATGTAACTCGTTATCGGGACCTGATTGGCAGACTCAATCTGCGCAAGTAAAACAAAGGGCAGGGTTTTGGCCGGACGGCGTGCCCTGCCTTTTTTACAGAGTCTCATGAAGTCGCATCCGCCATCCACGGCCTCAAACGGAAGCGTATCCCACGCGTCTCAGACGCAGAGAACTCGCAAATGAGCTTCCAGCGTACACATCACCCCCTTCAGAGGACAGCAAAGAGCCCCTGAGGTGAGACCTGAAAGGTCTTTTCCGACGTGGATGGCCTCAAACCGGCCAAACCGGCTGCCAATAAATAAAGAGAACCTCACACGAGGAGGAAAAGAACACACATGAAAAATCCCTTCCAACCGACGCGCCTGACTACCCAGATCAACAACGAACCTTTTGTCATTGAAACCGGCAGGCTGGCCAACCAGGCCCATGGAAGCACCTGGGTCCAATGCGGAGATACTGTTGTCCTAGTCACAGCCGTAACTCAGCCCTCAGACCGGGTCCTGGACTTTATGCCCCTGATCGTGGAATATCAAGAAATGTCCTATGCATCGGGCAATATCCCCGGCAGTTATTTCCGCCGGGAAATTGGCCGACCCAGTGAACGGGAGACCCTGGTCTCCCGTCTTATTGACCGGCCTATTCGGCCCTTGTTCCCTGAAGGCTTCCGGCAGGAAGTACAGATTATGGCCACTGTCTTATCCGCTGATCCCAAATATGATCCGGATGTTTTGGCTATAACCGGGGCCTCGGCTGCCATGCATCTGTCCAAGATACCCTTTAACGGCCCTATCGCTGGTGCCAGAGTCGGATATGTTGACGGCGAATTCGTGCTCAATCCCAGTCAGGCCGAGCTGGAGTTCAGCCAGATCAACCTCATCCTGGCCGCTACCGAGGATGCCGTGGTCATGGTCGAAGGCGGAGCAGATTTTGCCTCCGAAGAGCTTATAGCTGAGGCCATTGCCTGGGGTCATGAGCAGATCATCCCCCTGATCAAGATGCAGCACGAACTGCGCAACCAGGCAGGGGTTCCCAAATTAAAGGTCGCAACCCCGGAATCAGATCCGGACTTGGAAGCTTTGGTACAGGAGTTGTCCGCCGCCAAATTGCAGTCTGCTTTGACTATCCCGGTCAAGGCCGATCGGAACGAGGCCATAAGAACCCTCAAGGATGAGCTCACCGCCACTTTGCAGGACCGATATCCTGAGGAACCTGAACGAGTAAAAAAAGCCTCCGCAATCTTTAAGGACCTGGAGGGGGACCTTGTCCGGCAAATGATCAGGGAGCACGGGACGCGTATAGACGGCCGGGACCTGAAAACAGTGCGCGATCTGGGAATCGAAGTGGGGGTCCTGCCCCGGGTCCATGGTTCGTCAATCTTTGCCCGGGGTGAAACCAAAGCACTGGGAACGGTTACCTTGGGGGGAACCCAGGATGAACAGCATGTTGAGACCCTGTCCGGAGAGGTGAGCAAGCGGTTTATGCTTCACTATAATTTCCCACCCTATTGTGTGGGCGAAGTAAAGATGCCCCGCGGACCCTCCAGGCGTGAAATCGGGCACGGAGCGCTGGCTGAACGCGCGCTGCAACCTGTCCTGCCCCCGGCCGAGGAATTTCCCTTTACTGTCCGCATTGTCTCCGAAGTTATGGAGAGCAACGGGTCGTCCTCTATGGCCACTGTCTGCGCCGGCAGCCTGGCCTTAATGGACGCCGGTGTGCCTGTTACATCCCAGGTGGCCGGAATCGCCATGGGCCTTATTCAGGACGGGGATGACTTTTTCATCCTCACCGATATCCTGGGGGATGAAGATCACCTGGGGGACATGGACTTTAAGGTTGCCGGAACCCAGGACGGTATCACCGCCATCCAAATGGACATCAAAATCTCCGGGATCAACTCCGAGATCCTGAAGAAGGCCTTGCAGCAGGCCCGGGAAGCCAGACTTCACATTTTGCAGAAAATGGACAATGTCCTGGCCCAGCCCCGCACAGATTTGTCTGAGCATGCCCCGCAACTCAAGGTGGTTGAAGTCCATCCGGACCGGATCAAGGATGTTATCGGACCCGGTGGCAAAAATATCAGAGCCATTACCAAGGCCACCGGGGCATCTATTGATATCGAGGACAGCGGAAAAATTTCCATCTTCGCTCCAAACCAGACCACCCTGCAAGAGGCCATTGACATGGTCATGTTCTATGACCAGAAGGCGGAGCAGGGAAAGACCTATAACGGGAAAGTCAAGAGCATCAAGGACTTCGGCGCATTTGTGGAAATCCTTCCCGGCGTGGAAGGCATGGTCCACATTTCCCAGCTGGATACCGACAGGGTGGAGAACATCCACGACTATCTCAAGCTCGGGGACGAAATCAAGGTCAAAGTCATTGAAATCGAACAGAACACCGGGAAGATCCGCTTAAGCCGCAAGGCCGTTCTTTTGGAAGAGCAAGGGAAGCCTTTCACCATGCCCAGCGGCCGGGGCCCTGGCGGGGGAGGCAGGAAGCCCGGCGGAGGACAGCGGGATAAAAACTCCCGGGGACCGCGCTCTTCCGGTCCCAAAAACAGGGACTCTTAGCATACTGACATGCGGGCTTTGCCTTGGGAAAAAGCTCGCATGAAAGCATATGTCAGGGTTTGAACTGATGACTCTGCCAACTTGCAACGCATGTCTGCGCATGGAGGCAGTGCAGTACAAAAACCGTGGAATGTAAATCTTGTACAGCTCCGATCTGGATCAGTGCTGCCGAGACTTCGGCTGATGTTCATGGGGCCAGTCTGGTCAGAGCTCTGAACCAAGTGGCTCCGGACATCCCCCTGCTGGGCATGGGTGGTCCGAGTATGCGGACCACCTCCTTTCAGGCCCTTTTCCGGGCCGAGGACCTCTCTGTAATGGGCCTTACCGAGGTATTGTCCGCCCTGCCCCGCATTTGGTCCCTCTATGCCCGGATCAAACAGGCTTTGCACCAGCACCGTCCTGCCTGCATCGTCCTCCTTGATGCCCCGGATTTTCATTTCCGCCTGGCCAAAATGGCCTATAGAATGAATATCCCGGTGATATATTACATCAGTCCGCAGGTCTGGGCCTGGCGCAAATACCGGGTCCACTTTTTGCGTCGGTACGTTCACCGCCTCCTGTGTATCTTTCCTTTTGAGCAAAACTTTTTTTCCCGGCATGGTCTGGAAGTGGCCTTTGTCGGTCACCCCCTTCTGGAGCACATGGACCTGAACTCCCTGGATCAGATTGAAGAAGATCCGGATCGGGTAGGCCTTCTCCCTGGCAGCAGGCGCAAAGAAATCTCCGCCCTTTTACCCCGTTTTGCCCAGGCAGCCAGGATCATCCACCGCCAACGGCCACAGACCCATTTTACCCTCTTTCAAGCTGACTCCATAAGACCAGACGAGCTCTTATCCTTGTGGCCAGCTGAAATTCCGGTCCGAATAGTCCCTTTTGCCAGTCGTTATGCGGAACTGAAGACCTGCAGCCTGGTTTTGAGTGCATCCGGAACCGCCACCCTGGAATGTGCCATCCTCGGCCTGCCGGCCCTGGTCTCTTATCGCCTGTCCTGGCTGAGCTATGTCATCGCCCGGCAGGTGATCGACGTGCCCTATATCAGCATGCCGAATCTCATTTTGAATCGGGGTGTCTATCCGGAATATATTCAGAACCGGGTCCGGGGAGGCCTTTTGGCCGCCCGGGCCTTGAATTGGCTCGACAACCCGGATATGCGCAGAGGCATCCGAAACCAGCTCCAGGCCATCCGTTCCCAACTCGGAGCGCACGCAGCCTCACATACCGCAGCCCGGCTCATCCTGGATACTGCCCAGAGGTAAAAAATCTCACCTGTGAAACCCGTATCCGGCGAAGGAGAAGATCCCGGATAGATTCAAATGAGGCGAACCATGTCTTCAATCCCCTTCGGCGTCATTGGAGTCGGCCATCTTGGGGCCGTTCATGCCAGGCTGGCCGCCGGCCTGCCTGAATTCAAGCTCATCGGAGTCTTTGATGTAGACCCCACCCGTTGCCAGGAAGTGGCCTCTGTCTGCAGCTGCCAGGCCTATTCCTCCCTTGCTTCCCTCTTGGAGCATGTCCAGGCTGTATCTATCGTCGTCCCAACTGAGCACCACTTTCATGTAGCTGAACAGGCTGTGAAGCAGGGGTGCCATCTGTTTGTTGAAAAACCGGTGACCGCCAATTCGTATCAGGCGCAAGAACTTATAACCCAAACCGAACAGGCCGGTCGGATCTTGCAGGTTGGTCATATCGAACGATTCAATCCAGCCTTCCAGGCCCTGGAAGGCTATTCCCTGCAGCCCCTGTTCATAGAATCCCACCGCCTGAGCCAATTCAATCCCCGGGGACTGGACGTGAGTGTGGTCCTGGATCTGATGATTCACGATATCGATATTGTCCTCTCCCTGATTGACTCCCCCCTCGATTCCATCCAGGCCTGCGGGGTGGGCGT
>Ga0182239_1000352_pt1 | contig 17088 bp, 14 predicted proteins | sample hydfrate6_PW_210_FD_132456 | JGI IMG/M metagenome (GOLD analysis project Ga0182239, IMG submission 132456) | Subsurface microbial communities from deep shales in Texas, USA - hydraulic fracturing test 6_PW_210 | ecosystem: Environmental > Aquatic > Deep subsurface > Shale gas/oil reservoir >... | reverse complement strand
GTCCTAGCCATTGTCCTTTCCTTTTTGCAGGGCGTAAATTCCCTGGCGGACGGCCTCCACTCGCTGGGAAAAAAGGAAGTTCGCGGTCAGACCGAGAATAATGGGAAAAACAAAAGTCGTCGCATAGCGGATAATTGTTATTTCAGGAGTGAGCAGGGCCATTTCCATGGGCAGCCGGGTCAGAGTCCACAGGTTTTTGGCTGTGACAAAGGCGATAGCTGTCCCTATTTCCGCGCCGGCACACAGGAAAGTTGCAGCCAGGGGAAAATATACATAGGGTCCCCCTGGAACCAGGGCTCCGGCAGCTGCGGCCAGCAGGATCCCTTTCAGCCCCGAGCCCTGGCCCAGCCAGCGCTCGATTGTGTTATGAGAAATGAGGACAGAAACCAGTCCGGCCACTGCAAAAGCCGCCAAGAGCAAAGGGATGACCACCAAAGCCGTTTCCAGGCCAATAAAGATTCCTTTCCCCACCAAGGGCCACCCACCCTGGACAAAGGCCAACACAGCCAGAACGCCTGAAGCAACGCCCATTCCGGTAACCGTCTTGAACATGGAACTCCACATGATAATGAGCTCTGCGCACATTTGCGTTCACTATGCGCTGAGCTCAACTATGAGACGTAATGTAACAATTTACAGGACAATGTCTGCCCGGGATTCAGGCTATCCATTCATCCATGCCAGCTGTTTATGCATCTGATTGTGCAGCAGGGCCTCCAGGCAATCGAAGAAATTTAACACGCACGGAGCTGCCAGGGAGTAAAAGATCTGGGTTCCCCTTTTGTCATATTCCACAAGGCCGGATTCTTTGAGCAGTGACAGATGCTTGGATACAGTTGACACGTCCGCCCCCACCATTTCAGTGAGTTCATGCACGCACCGTTCTTGCTTTCCCAGTTCATCCAGGATAAACAAACGGGTCGGATGCCCCATGGCTTTGAATACCTTGGCCCGGTATTCATACTTATGTCTGAGATTGTTTTCCATGCCTCCTCCAGTCTAAGTCAGCGCGCTCTTTGCGATCAGGCCGCATTTTATTTGTTTACTTTGGCAAAATAGCCAACAAACGCTGGTGTTGTCAACACAATATTCCCTTATCAGCCAATTCTCCAATTGCAGGTGATATGGGGATTGTTGTCCGTGCTTTGGATCTGAGCAATGCAATTTCTGATCATATTCAATCAATCCCTGTTGCCTTTGTTGCTCATTGTAGGCCTTGCCGTCTTTTATCAGCGGTTTTTTCAACCCGATATCAGACAAATGGCCACTTTGGCTTTATATATCTTTGTCCCTTTGCTTGTCTTTGACTCCCTGACCCGCCATGAGACCACCCTGCCGGAGCTTTGGCAGCCATTTGGATTTATGGTCCTGCTCACATCGTGTATGCTGCTTTTGGGCTGGCTGGGCGCTTTCTTTCTCCGCTTAGGCACTCAGGACCGGACGTCCTTTATCCTGGCCTGCTCCATGGTCAATATCGGCAACTTCGGTCTCCCCCTGATCTACTTCACTTTTGGCCAGGAAGCAGTCCCCATCTCGGTCATCATCTTTGTGGTCTTCAATATTCCCTTAAGTACCCTGGCCATTTTTATGAGCAGCGATAAAGGGCACACCAAAGACATGCTCATCGATGTGCTCAAGTTTCCCATCTTTCAGGCCATGGTCGTGGCCCTGTGCTTTACCAGCTTTGGATGGCAGCTGCCATCAGGCCTGGCCAAAGGAGTTCACCTGATGGCTCAGGGGGCCATTCCCCTTCTCATTTTTGTCCTTGGCCTGCAGCTGGCCACCATTTCTTTGAGCCGGGACTGGGCCGTCTATATCGGGGCCATCATTGCAGCCATTGCTATTCGGCTCATTGTCTCCCCTTTTGCTGCTGATCATATTCTGACTCTTTTTTCTTTATCCACCCTGGAGCATAATGCAGCCCTGGTTCAAACATCTGGGCCGTCGGCTATTCTGCCCCTGATGTATGCCATAAAGTTCAAGCGCTCCCCGCAGCTTCTGGCCGCTCTTATATTTTCCACCACAGTGGTTTCCGGCATTTCCCTGCCCCTGGTCATCTCCCTGCTCACTGGATAAGGTTCAGCTTTGCCTGACTGATATTGTTGACAATAATAAGTAGAACCAAAGAATCCCCAGGTCGTTTTGATGCCTTGATTGCACATCACCTGGCCAACATGTAAGCTGGATGGGTTATGAGTTCAGCCCGCAGCATATTGCATCTGGATATGGATGCCTTCTTTGCTTCAGTGGAACAGGTGGACCAGCCTGAGTTGCAGGGAAAGCCGGTAATCGTCGGTGGAATATCCGACCGGGGGGTGGTCTCAACTGCTTCCTACGAAGCCCGGCGGTTTGGGGTCCATTCGGCCATGTCCATGGCCGTTGCCCGCAAGCTCTGTCCGCATGCCATATTTCTCTCCGGCCGCCACAGGCGATACGGGCAAATATCCAGACAGATCATGCACACCCTGCACAGGTATTCTCCGGTTGTGGAAAAGGCCTCCATCGATGAGGCCTATATGGATCTGACCGGGACCGGGCGACTCCTGGGCCCGGCACCAAATGTAGCCCTGGAAATCAAAAAACAGATTTTTACAGAGCATGGATTAACATGTTCCATAGGCCTGGCCCCAAACAAGTTCCTGGCCAAGATCGCCTCTGATTTGGACAAACCGGATGGATTGCGTGTCATCCCTCCGGAGACTGTCCCGGAATTCATGGCCGCCCTGCCGGTGACCAGGCTGCCCGGAGTCGGGGCAAAGACCGTTGCCCGGCTTAAAGAGCTGGGAATTACTCTTTGCGGACATATCAGCCAATATTCTTCAGAGTTCTGGGAAGCCAAGTGGGGCCAACGCGGCAGGTCCCTTTATGCCCTGGCCCAGGGTATTGACCATTCACCGCTCATGCCCAGACGCAAGGCTAAGTCGTGCGGGGCGGAGGACACATTTGCAAAGGACACGGCCGACCGGGAGATCATCAAGGCCTGGCTTTTGCATCAAAGCGAAGAAGTGGGGCGGGCCCTGCGCCGCATCAAATGTCAGGGTCGGACTGTGACCTTGAAGATCAAGTTCAATGATTTTCAAACTATTACCAGGAATGCGACTCTGACCCGGCCGACATCATGTACGCAGACCATTTACCACACAGCCTGCTCCCTGCTGGACAAACTCAGCCTGTCCCGATCTGTCCGCTTATGTGGAATAAGTGTGTCCCAATTCCAGGCCCGTCAGGCCCAGCTCTCTCTGTTTCCGGAGCGAAACCCTGCCTCGACCCGGGATCTGGACCGGATTGTTGACGCGATCACCGCGAAATACGGCCAGCAGGCTCTGGTTCGAGGGGCTGTTCTGGATCTGAAGGATAAAAAATGAATGTGCACATACAAGGAGAGGAGAATGCCTGAACAAATCGGTGAAAATATATTCCGAATCACCGTGCCTATGCCCAAAAATCCCCTCAAATACCTCAATGCCTATGTACTCAAAGGCCGGGAAAGATCCTGCCTCATAGATACCGGCTTAAACCGCAGCTCCTGCCTGGAAGCCCTGCAGCAGGGGCTTGCCCGGCTTGATGTCGACATAAAACACACCGATGTCCTGATCACCCATATGCATTCAGACCACAGCGGCCTGGCCCCCACATTGAGTGCACAAGGGGCGCGGATCATGATGAGCAAGCCGGATGCAGACGTGGTGAATCAGCCTGCGGACTGGGACGGTATCCTGTATTTCGCCCGCATCAACGGCCTGCCGGATGATCAGCTGCAAAAGACTATCGACACCCATCCCGGGTTTAAGTACAGGCCGCAGGGAGAGGTGGAGATAAGTATACTGAATGAAGGTGATATTATCACTGTTGACGGCCTCAATCTGCACTGCCTGATAACGCCGGGTCATAGCAAAGGCCATCTCTGCTTTTATGTCCCGGAGCACGGCCTGCTCTTTGCCGGGGATATGCTCCTGGAGGAGATCACCCCCAATATTTCCCAGTGGCGGCCGGGGCGGAACCCTCTCCACGAGTATCTGCACAGTCTGGACCGGGTGCACGACCTGGATGTTTCCCTGGTCCTGCCCGGACATCGGCGCTTGTTTTCACATCATCGCCAGCGGGTACAGGAACTCAAACGCCATCACCACCACCGGCTGCAAGAGGTGGAGACAATCGTCCGCGATCATCCTGGAACCGCCTTTCACATCGCCTCGCATATGAGCTGGGACCTGAACACCAAAGACTGGGAAAAGTTTCCCCTGGCCCAGAAATGGTTTGCCACTGGTGAGGCCCTGGCCCATCTGAGTTATCTGGAATCTCAGGGGAAGGTCATCCGGGAAATGTCTGCAGAGTACCAGGTCTGGACCGCACCTTCGGGGGTCTGATCAGGTCTTACCAAAGCGCGGGGTGCGCTTGTGCACAAAGGCCTGCACCCCTTCGGCAAAATCCGGATCCGACCAGGCCTGGACCTGGCGTTCAGCCTCATCTTCCAGATGCCGGCTCAAGTCCTGGCCCAGACTGGCCCTGATCAAGGCCTTGATGGACAAAATCGCGCCCTGCGGACCACTCGCCAGCTTACCGCCCAGTTCCAGGACTTTTTCTTCCAGTTCCTGATCCGGGACCACTTGGGTGAAGATTCCCAAATCATGGGCTTCCCAAGCGGAGAGGGTCCGTCCGGAGAGCATGAGCTCCATGGCCCGGTACATGCCCACCGCCCGGGGCAGAAACCAGGAGGCCCCACTGTCCGGGACCGCGGCTATGTTCACAAAATTGGGGGCAAACCGGGCCGATTCAGCCGCAATACTTATATCGCAGGCCATAACCAAAGCAGTTCCTGCTCCAGCCGCCACTCCGTTGACTGCCGCCACAACCGGCTTGTCTATTGTCCGCACTTTGGTAATGAGCTGGCCGGCCAGATCGACAATCTCCCGCTTTTGGGGTCTGTCATCAGCCTGCATCAGCCAGCCTAAATCTCCGCCGGCACAGAATGCCGGACCGGTACCGGTCAGGACCAGGACCCGCACTCTGTCGTCCGCAGAGAACTCATCCAGGATCTGGCCCAGTTCTTGGGTCATGGTCTTGTTTATGGCATTGTATTCCTTGGGCCTGTCCAGGGTGATCACACCCAGTCCCGGCTGGGGGCATTCATGCCGGCACGTATTCAGCTCCATGCTCATCTCTTTTTATCCCTCATATGCATATTACCGTCCGATCGGTAAACATTAATAAAAAATCAGAGCGGCCGCATGGACCGGCCGCTCTGATTTTTTAACTGGTGAAGCTGCCCTTGAATTCCGGTTTGCGTTTTTCCAGAAAGGCGGTGGCTCCTTCTTTGGCATCCTGACTGACAAAGCTGGTGGCGAATGATTCCACCTCATAAGCGCACCCGGTCTTCAAGTCTGCTTCCACCCCGCGGTCAATGACCTGCTTGATGGCCCGCAGTGAGACCCGGCCCTTGGCAGCCATCTTCTTGGCCACCTTCATTACCGTGTCCTTGAGCTCGGCATGGGGAAAGACCTGGGCGACCAGCCCGATGTCCCTGGCTTCCTGGGCTGTAATCTGATCACCGGTCATGCACAGCTCTTTGGCCTTGGCCCTGCCCACCAGCCTGGACAGGCGCTGGGTGCCGCCAAACCCGGGGATAATGCCCAGATTGATCTCCGGCTGACCGAACTTGGCCTGATCCGAGGCATAAATAAAGTCGCAGCTCATGGCCATCTCACACCCCCCGCCCAGGGCAAATCCGTTCACACAGGCGATGACCGGAATAGGCAGCTCTTCAAGGGCAAAAAAGACATCATGCCCTTTTTGAGCAAACATCCTGGCCTGCAGGGCATTCATCTTCGGAAACTCGGAAATATCTGCCCCGGCCACAAAGGCCTTGTCTCCGGCCCCGGTTATGACCATGACCCGGGCATCCGCATTGGCCCGAATCTCCAAAATGGCCTGCTCCAGTTCCTGCAATGTATCTGGATTGAGGGCATTGAGTACCTTGGGCCGATTAATGGTCACCACTGCCACATTGTCTTGCACCTCGAGCAGAATGTTCTCATAGGCCATACACGTTTCTCCTTTGTTCAGCTGAACTGACAAGAGGTTCTTTTGACGATCAACCAATCTGTTTCACGAGACAGTGCCATGGAGTTATGGAAAATTCAAATAGTTTCAAAATGGCCGGCCCTTGACGGGCAACCCTTCATCAGGTCATTATCTCCCGAATGTTTACGTTGAGCGTCCTCTGGCTGCGCTGAAACCTTAAGTTCCTAATATGTCCAAAAATTGCATCCCGTTTGATCAAGTAAGAAACAGGTTATGAACAGGGCTGGGCCCAGTAGCCCGGGCCTCTCCGAGGGCCTGGAGTGCGTTGATCAAAGAGGCTGGGCCTCGGAGAGGGCCAGCCCGGAAAAGCCAGAGCCATCTTAGGGATAAAATCTTGTTTCATACGAGGCCATCTCGAGCCCAAACATTTAACCCCTGAAAGACTGTCATGTCCAAACGACTCAGCATTGAAGACTTCCCTGTATCTCTAGATCTCCCGGTTCAGTGGGGGGATATGGATGCCTTCCAGCACGTGAATAACGCCCGGTTCTTTCGTTTCTTTGAATCAGCAAGGGTGTATTATTTCCAGGCCATAGACCTGCAGGATTTTTTCGCCGGCTCCAGCCTGAGCTTTATTTTGGCCAAGGCAGGGTGCACCTTTATTGCTCCCCTGACCTATCCAGATACAATAAGCGTCGGCTGCCGCACAGTCCGGATCACGGCCTCGAAGCTGGAACAACAGTACCTGATTCACTCCCAAAAGCTCAATTCAACCGCGGCACTGGGCACAGCGACCCTTACAGCCTTTGATTATCAGGACATGAACCGGGCCGAATACCCGGCCGAGGTTTTGGAAACAATCTGCGCGCACGAAAAACTGGAACCTGAGCCTTTGGGATAACCTGGCGTGCATGTTTATTGCGTGGGCGGCTCGGTCCGGGATTCTCTGCTGGGCAAACCCGGGACGGATACAGACTACGTGGTCCTGGGATGCACTGAGCAGGACTTTTTGCGCTCCTTCCCCAAAGCCCGGAAGGTGGGACGGAATCACCCGGTTTTTCTCCTCAAGGGCCGGCAATTTACTTTGTCGTCTGCTCAAAGCATCGACCAGGACCTGAAAAACCGGGATCTGACCATCAATACCCTGGCCCTTGATCAAGAAGGGTATCTCTATGCCCACCCCCAGGCCCTTTCTGATCTGGCCCGTAAAACCCTGCGCCCCATAGCCTGGTCCAATTTCTTTGCCGATCCCCTGCGCGTGTTCCGGGCGGCCAGGTTTCAAGCCTGTCTGGAGGGTTTCAGAGCCTCGTCAGAGCTCAGGGACGTTATGCATCAGGTTTCGTGCTCTGGCCTCTTGTACCGCGTGGCTGCCGAGCGGATAGGCCGGGAGGTCCGGCTGGCCTGTATGGGAAATCGGCCCGGCCATTTCCTGCGTCTGCTGGCCTGTACCCAATGCCTTGAGCCGTGGCTGTCCGGACTGGCGGGTTCAAGTTTCAAAGATACGGCCCGGATCATGGATATCCTGTCCGGAAATGAGAAGCGGGTATGGATGGCTTTGGTGCATAGGATGAAAACCGGCGGCCCGGAGCGAATCTTTGCTCCTGGCCCGGATACAGCCAGCGGGTCCCTGGCCGCAGATATTGGCAGCAGGCTGCGCCTTCCAAATCAGCTGGTTGCCGCCGGCCGCTGCGCTGCAACCTGGCATCGGGCAGCCTGCATGTACCAGGATCTTGATGTCTCTCTCCAAGTCCGTCTGCTCCTTGATCTGCATGAGCACAATGCCCTGGACGATCTCGCGGCCCTGGCCCAGGCCAGAACCGGAGTTCATCTCTTAGGCCGGCTCAAGGCTGATCTGCGAACTGTTTTGGAAGTGCGCCTGCCCTTGGCCTGGCGCAACAAGGGCCGGTCTTCCGGAGAATATTTGCATCTTTTGCGCTGCAGAGCCTTGCAGAAATGAAGCAGAATCCGAATTTTGACTCCGCACTCACTCTGCACCTGGTGCTGACCGGCCGGGTTCAGGGCGTAGGTTTTCGACCCTTTGTCTACCGGCTGGCCCGGGAGCTGGGCCTGACCGGCCGGGTGCGCAATACCCCTCAGGGAGTGGAAATTCTGGCCCAGGGCGGACCGGAAATCCTGGACGACTTTTCCCGCCGCCTGTACTCAGAGTTGCCGCCCCTGGCCCATATAGCCGGAATGGACAGCTCACGCCTGGAAAATCACTCCTTGATCCAGGACTTTTTAATAGATACCAGCACACAGGGACAGGGACACAATGTACAGATCAGCCCGGATATAGCCACCTGCCAGGAGTGCCAGCAGGAGATCCTGGATCCTTGTGACCCCCGTTTTCTGTATCCCTTTACCAATTGCACCAATTGCGGACCCCGGTATACCATTACGAGGAGCATACCGTACGACCGGGCCAATACATCCATGGCCTGCTTCTCCTTGTGCCCCGATTGCGAAAAGGAGTACTTTGATCCCCAAAATCGGCGCTTTCACGCCCAGCCGAATGCCTGCCCCGTGTGCGGGCCGGATATGTGGTCCGCAGCCCCGGATGGAACTATCCTGGCTCACGGCAGCCAGGCCCTGGACCAGGCCGCCAGGGCCCTGGCCCAGGGGCATATAGTGGCTATCAAGGGCCTTGGCGGATTCCATCTGGCCTGTCTGGCCTGTGACCACAGGGCAGTTCAGCTCCTTCGGGAGCGCAAGAAAAGACCCAGCAAGCCGCTTGCTGTCATGGTCCCGGACCTTCAGACCGCTGAAACCCTGTCATTTCTCACCCCGTCCGATAAAAACTGGCTCACGGGTATGATAAAGCCCATCGTCCTGGTGCGGCGAAAAGAAGACGCCGGACTGCCGGACTGCCTGGCCCCGGATACTGAAAGCATCGGCCTCATGCTCCCGTATACCCCCTTGCACCTGGTCCTGTTGCACAAGCTGAAGGCCTGTCTGCCCAAGGATCTGCCCCCGGCTCTGGTCATGACCTCCGGCAATGCCGGGGGTGAACCCATCGTCCTGAGGAACCGGGACTCCCTGAGCCGGCTGTCCTTTATTGCTGATCTCTTTCTCCTCCACAACCGGGATATCCTGGTTCGCTGCGACGACTCAGTCCTGCGCACCATCCCAAATCGCAAAGATCCACTTTTCCATCGCCGGGCCAGAGGGTTTGCCCCCAGTCCTGTCCGGACGCCGCAACACGGACCGAGCGTCCTTGGACTCGGTCCTGAACTCAAGGCCACCGTGTGTCTGACTAAGGAAGACCGGGCATTCGTCTCCCAGCACATAGGAGATTTGAATAATCTGCCCACCTATCAATATTACCAGGACACCATCCAGCACTTTCAGGAAATCCTGCAGATTGCTCCCAAGGCCCTGATCACCGATCTGCACCCTGATTTTTTAAGCACTCGTTATGCTGCCGAGCAAGACAGTCTTCCGGTCTTTGCCCTTCAGCACCATGTGGCCCATATCCTGGCCGTGCTGGCTGAAAACAGATGCCTGCATCCTGTCCTGGGTTTGACCCTGGATGGGACAGGGCTGGGCGATGACCGCACTTTGTGGGGAGGAGAAATCATATATGTCAACCCGGAAACCCTTGAATATCGTCGCTTGGGTCACTTCAGCCCCCTGTCTCTCCCCGGCGGGGACAGGGCTGTGACTGAGCCCTGGCGCACAGCCCAGAGCCTCTTGTATTCCCAGGGAATAAAGAGCCCTGAAAATCGGCTCTGGCCCTGGCTGGGCAATCATGCCCAGGCCAGCGATGTTGTCGGCCAGATGCTGGAAAAAAATATCAACTGCATTTCCAGCACCAGTTGCGGGCGTCTGTTTGATGCCGTCTCCGCCCTCCTTGGTCTGTGCCAGCGCACTGATTATGAGGGACAGGCCGCAATCCGGCTGGAGGCAATCCAGGCCAATAGCGAAAGCGCGGCCTATAACTGCCCTGTTATCCAGGGCCAGGACGGGATGATCTTAAATACCTCTCACCTTTTTTCCCAGGTGTATTCCGAGTGGGCATCCGGCATTCCCGTTCCCGTTATCAGCCGCAGGTTTCATCTCGGTCTGATCCAGGGTCTGGCCGATTGGGCTTTGGCTCTATCCCGGCAGACAGGCATACACAAAATAGCCATAAGCGGCGGGGTGTTTCAAAATGTTACCCTGGCCGGCACATTGCCGGCCAGGCTCGAAAATTACGGCCTTATCCCCCTGATGCATCGGGTCCTGCCCCCAAACGACGCCTGTATTTCGCTGGGCCAGGCCCTCTATGGACAAGCCAAGCTCAGGTCGAGCTGAGTGCTCTGGTCCATTTGCATAAAAAACATCACCGTAAACACTCAGCTCCCCTTTCCAAAATTCAGCGCCGCCGCTGGCCGCAGACGCCCAGTTTGATCGAGCAAAAGACGTAGAATCTGATTTGACGGTTTTGCCTGAGGTTTCATACGAATTCACACCATCTTATCACCCCAGTATTATCTGAAGATAAAAACATACATACGGGCAAGGTAGTGAGTAACTTGCCAAGTATAACAAAAGCGGTTAAAATATTTTTTTTATCGCAATCCATTTTATTCATATTAAACAACAAGCTTGACACTATGCACAATAAGACACCACACATTTCTGTTCCTGGACAAACCATCTTGAATCGCGTTCTCTCTATTCCAACGGAAGAGTTTCGGTCCTGGCCAGAGTCAACGCAAGAGTTGGCTACAAGCCTCGCTTTCGAACTTTTCATTATCAGATACAACCCTTTTATTCCGGCCGAATCTGTGGCCAAGAGCGTATTTAAACGCCTGGAGTCGGAAAAGGGAAGTATCGCTGCTGAGGATTATGCACTGATCAAAAGCGGCCTGGAGACCTTTTGGAAGGATTATCAGGAGGACCAGGGATTCAAATCCAGGGTCAAGCAGCGATTGAGCCAGATCGTACCGGCAGAACATATTGTCACATCCCCAAATTCACTGGTGGAGTGCGCGACTGATGCCACCGATCTCAGACTTGAAGTGCCCATGCTCCTGGTGGCCCCGGGCAACACCGAGGAGGTCCAGCGCATCATTGCCCTGGCCAATGAGCTTGAGTTCAGCATCGTACCCCGTGGAGGCGGGTCAGGCTTGACCGGCGGAGCCATTCCTGCTGCCCGGCGTTCAATCATTCTCAGTTTAAGCCGGATGAAATCCATCCTGTCCATAGATACCCAGGAGATGATCCTTTGCGCCCAGACCGGGGTCATCACCTTAAATGCCATTGAGGCCGTGGCTGAAGAAGGTCTCTTGTTCACGGTTGATCCGGCCTCCAAGGCCTCCTCCTCCCTGGGTGGGAATATCGCGGAGAATGCGGGAGGCCCTTTTGCCTTTGAATACGGGACCACCCTTGACAACATCTTAAGCTATACCATGGTCCAGCCTCAGGGGGATATCATCACTGTCAAGCGCCGGGAACATCCCCGGCACAAGATCCTGCCTCAGGAAAGAGCGATCTTTGACGTTCTGGACCAGGATGGGGAACTCATTCGCACCGTGAGTCTGGAAGGCAGCGAAATACGAGCGCCAGGACTGGGCAAAGACGTCAGCAACAAGGTCCTGGGCGGCCTGCCCGGGATCCAGAAAGAAGGCGTGGACGGGATCATTACCGAGGCCTGTTTTACCCTTTACCCCAAACCGCAGTATTCCCAGACTCTGTGTCTGGAGTTTTTCGGTCAGTCTATGCACAATGCCATGCTGGTCATTACCGATCTGGTCCAGCTCAGAGACCAGATCCGGGAGCAGGGTGATCTGGTCAAAATGTCTTCCCTGGAAGAATTCGGTACCAAGTACGTACAAGCGATTGATTACGAGAAGAAATCGCAGAAATATGAAGGTGAACCCATCTCCGTTCTTCTGATCCAGATCGATTCCAGCGACCTGGATGCCCTGGATCAAGTCAAGCAGGATATCGTGGCCATTGCCGAGAAGGTCCATAATGTGGATGTCTTTGTGGCCAAAGACGATCAGGAGGCTGAACGGTTCTGGCATGACCGCCACCGGCTCAGCGCCATTACCAAGCACACCAGCGGCTTTAAGATCAATGAGGACGTGGTCATCCCCATCAAGGCTATTCCTGATTTTGCCGACTTTATTGAAGAACTCAATCTCTACTATCTGGCCCGGGCCTATCGCAAGGCCTTGCAACAGGCCAGTGAGCTGGACCAGGTTGATCCCGGCGATGAATTCATCGATATGGAGATGACCTTTACCAACAAGATTCTCAAGCAAAAAATATCCAGCAAGAAACTGCCGGAGCAGGAATTTGAGCTCCAGATCCACTATTTTTTTCAGGACTTGATCAGTCGTTATCCCCAGCATGCACAAGAACTGGAGGCCATTCATCGCAACATGACCGCCACCAGGATAATAATCGCCAACCACATGCATGCAGGGGACGGAAACTGTCATGTCAATCTTCCGGTCAACTCCAACGACCCGGAAATGCTGCGCCTGGCCGATGAAGCGGCCGGCAAGGTCTTCAATAAAGTCCTTGAACTCAGCGGTTCGATATCCGGAGAGCACGGGATAGGAATTACCAAAATCGCCTTTTTGGATCAGAAAAAAATCCAGGACCTGTTCATCTACAAACAGGAGGTGGACCCCAAAAACCTGCTCAATCCAGGTAAGCTGGTTCAATCCGGCATCCAGCAGATTCCGTATACGTTTTCCTTTAACCGTTTGATCCAGGATATTGCCAAGACCAGCCTGCCGCACAAAGACAAGCTCATTGAGCTCCTGCGTACCATTCAGACCTGTTCCAGATGCGGCAAGTGCAAGCAGGTCTGTCCCATGTACTATCCGGAAAAGGGCTTTCTCTATCATCCCCGAAATAAGATCATTACCCTCGGAGCTCTGATCGAGGCCTTGTATTACAGCCTCCTGGATAGGGGACAGCCGGACAAGCATGTTATGGAAGGCCTGGAGGACATCCTGGAACGATGTACTGCCTGCGGGAAATGCACAGCCATCTGCCCGGTGAAGATAAATGTCCCGGACCAGGTTCTGTCCATGCGTTCTTTTTTGGAAGAAGACTTCTGGAAAGGTCGGCACCCGGTCAAAACCAGGGTCCTGGGATACTTAAGCCATCATCCGCAGCGGTTGCCGGCTGTTGCCAAATTAGGAAGCATCGGCCAAAGTGTGCAGAACAAGACCCTTGCCCGCCTGCCCAGGGCCTGGCGTCAGCAGCGTAAAAATATTTTCCTGCGCGAACCAGCTCCCAACCTTGATTTCACCAATCTGTACCAGGTCCTGAATCTTTCCGGTCCGCCCATCCTCTGGCCTCACGGACACCGCCCCGGAGCTCCAATTTCCGGCATCTTCTATTTCCCGGGATGCGGGGCCAGCCTGTTTTCCAGACATATTGGACTGGCAGCCATCAACCTGCTTTTGCATCTGCAAACCGCGGTCATTATTCCGCCCAGACAGCAGTGCTGCGGCTATCCCCTCCTTGTTTCCGGCTCTCAACAGGAATACCGCAGGACTCAGGAAGCCGCCAATCAAAGCATAGTTCAGGCTCTGACTCTGGCTGAAGAGCACCAGATCCAGCTCAAGGCAGTCCTTACTTCCTGCGGAACCTGCCGCGAGTCATTACAGAAGACCAGGACCTTGAGCGGGGCAAAATCTGAACCTGCACTTCTGGATGTCATGCAGTACATACACACTCAGCACGGAGAATTAGTGAACGAAATGATCAGCGCACGGGAAGACAATCTTCCCCGCAGCCCCCTTTTGTTTCACACTTCCTGTCACAGTGAATGGAGCGGTGTGGCAGCTCATCTTAGCAGTCAGATATACGCCCAGGCCCTGGGCCTGATGCTGAACACGCCAATTGAACTCAGCCCAGGATGCTGCGGCGAAAGCGGGCTGGGCGCCTTGACATCACCCCGGATATACAACACCATTCGGCACAGGAAGAAAGAACAACTCAGGCTTGATATTTCCGGGTATCCCCGGGAGCTGCCGGTTCTGGTCAGCTGCCCATCCTGCAAAATCGGTATCAAACGCATCCTTTTGGACCAACAGCCTGAACAAAATGTCCTTCACGCAGTGGAATATATAAATCAAGCCCTTTTCGGACCGGACTGGGACAGCCAGTTTCAAAAAGAACTTGAGTCTGAGGCCTATACAGCCACGTAAAGGAGTGTGTGTGCGGGTTTTGGCTGTTGATTTTGGGCTCAAACGGGTCGGTCTGGCTTTATCCGACCCAAACGGCCGCCTGGCATTGCCTTATAAGACACTGGTAAAAAAGGACAATTCCCAGCTCATGGCTCAACTCAAACAGATTGTGGATACAGAACAGGTGGAGTGCCTGGTTGTCGGTCTTCCCTTGAGCCTTGAGGGCGAAGAGACCTTGAGTTCACGTCAGGCCAGGAACTTTGCCCGCCGTCTGGAAAAAGCCGCATCAGTGCCTGTTTATCTGCAGGACGAAACCTTGACATCATCCGAGGCATCCCGACGGCTCAATGAGTCCGGGCTTTGCGGACGTCGGCAGAAACCGGTTCTGGACCAGATGGCGGCGGCCATTATCCTGGAAAATTTCCTGAACTCCCAATCAGACCGCCAAGGTTCTGGGGCCTAAACTTTTCGTAAGCATTCAGATCCCCAATTGGCAAAGTCCAGGGAGCCTTTCCCAGCGAGGCGGTGACCAGCCCTTTCGCTTACCATTGGTGATCAACCCGTATTGGAACTGATACGAAAAAGCATCAAACAGCCAAAATCAGGCCTTCAGCGCCTCGCTGGGGAAGGCTCCCTGAACGGATAAAACATTTCTTTAGTGCGTGACGGCATCCTATGAGCGTTTCCTGGAAACATACATTGCTCTCCATACTGTGCTTCGGATTTCTGGGGTCTCTCCTCATAAGCCTCTATGCCTTGCAGCTTATACTCCTGCCCGTCCGGACCCCGGGTGAAACAGTGCCCGTTTATATCAAGCCCGGTCAGAGCTTTGCCCAAATAGCAACAACCCTGGAAGAAAAAGAGGTAATCGACAATCCGCGTGTCCTCCAGCTGCTGGCCATCTGCTTCGGGCTTTCCACCAGTATGCAGGCTGGAGAATATGAGCTGAACACGGGATGGAGCCGGCTGGAAATCCTGCGCACCCTGGCCAGCGGATCCCATATCCTCTATACCTTGCGCATACCCGAAGGCTTGAGCTGGTGGAAGATTGCCAGGACCGCGGTTCAAAGCGGACTCACCACGTATGCAGATTTTCAAAAAGCAGTGCACAGCCGTGACCTGTTAGCTGAATTCAATATTCCGGCTGATTCGGCCGAAGGATATTTGTTTCCTGAGACTTACCACCTGCCCAGGCCCGAAGAGAACCAGGCCAAGCCAATTATCCGCCTGATGCTTCAGGAGTTTCAGAGCCAAATCCAGACCATTATCCGGCCCGGGAAACAGCCTGACCCTCAAGAAATCCACACCCTGGTCACCCTGGCCTCTTTAGTGGAAAAAGAAACCGGACAGCCTGGTGAGCGCAGGACTGTAGCCGGTGTATTTGCCAATCGCCTGCAGCGCGGAATGCGCCTGCAATGCGACCCGACTGTTATATACGGTTTGGGGCGGGACTTTGACGGTAATCTGACCAGAAAGCATCTCCAGGACTCCAGCAATCCATACAATACCTATGCCCATGCCGGCCTTCCTCCTGGGCCGATCTGCTCTCCCGGGCTGGATTCACTGCGGGCGGCAAAGGACCCTGAAGATCACGATTATCTGTATTTTGTGTCCAAGGGAGACGGAAGTCATCATTTCAGCCGCAGCCTGGAAGAGCACAACCAGGCTGTTCGCCGCTATCAACTGCGATAATCCAGGAGCAAGCCATGCAAGCTGACAAAATATGTGAGTATATCGTGAACTGGCTGAGTGATTATTGTCACCAGTCCGGGATGAGGGGGTTTGCGGTCGGAATTTCCGGGGGCATCGACTCGGCTGTAACCTCGGCCCTGTGCGCAAGAACCGGTCTGGAGGTACAGGCCTTGAATATGCCCATCTATCAGGCTGCAGAACAAATTGAGTTGTCCAACCGGCATATTGCCTGGCTGGAAAAACGTTTCGATCAGGCCCAGGGGATACATATTGACCTCACTCATCCCTTTCAGGCCCTGGAACATACTTTCCCGCACTCCATTCAGGATGATTTGACCATGGCCAATACCAGGGCCAGGCTGCGCATGCTCACCTTGTATGCATTTGCATCACATCACCGCCTGCTGGTGGCCGGGACCGGGAATAAGATTGAGGATTTCGGGGTCGGATTTTTTACCAAATATGGCGACGGAGGGGTGGACATTGCCCCGATTGCGGACCTGATGAAGTCTGAGGTCTATGCCCTGGGTCGATACCTTGGCATTCTTGAGGATATTATCCAGGCCCCCCCCACTGACGGCTTATGGCCGGACAACAGAAGCGACGAAGACCAGTTAGGAGCCAGCTTCGCCGAACTGGAACAGGCTATGCGCTTTGCGGAAGCAGGAGGAGACGAGAGTACTCTTTCCGCCCGGGAAAAAGAGGTCCTGGCCATTTACCGCAGACAGCAGGCCCAAAATAGGCACAAGATGGAACCTATTCCAGTTGCTCTCATTCCCGATCATCTGCGCTAGAAAAAAGTCCGCCGTTTGTACAAACGGCGGACTTTTTTCTATTTGCTCATTCCCCGCCGTTTCCATAACTGCATCTCATTCATCTTTTCTTTTCGCTGCCGGGCCAGGCCTTTGGCGATCAAGGCCGTGTTTTTTTTGAGTCCCCACTTTGCCTTGTACTCATCCGGGGTCAGACCATGGAGAGCAAGATGCCGCTTGGTCAAGACCTTGAATGTCTTTCCGCACTCCAGGCATACGACTGATTTTTCCCGTATTGCTTTTTTGGGTTCAACTGCCGGCTCTTGGGTCTGCTCTGATTTGTCTTTACCTTCATCCTTTTCAGTAATTCTCTTTAGTTGCTGAGAGAGCCCTTGCACCATTGAGGTGATCTCGTCTTCTGTCATATTCCGAACGCTTGCCTGGGCCTTCACAATATCCAATGCCTCTTGTACATACTCTTCCAT
>Ga0182239_1000351_pt1 | contig 17115 bp, 17 predicted proteins | sample hydfrate6_PW_210_FD_132456 | JGI IMG/M metagenome (GOLD analysis project Ga0182239, IMG submission 132456) | Subsurface microbial communities from deep shales in Texas, USA - hydraulic fracturing test 6_PW_210 | ecosystem: Environmental > Aquatic > Deep subsurface > Shale gas/oil reservoir >... | reverse complement strand
GAACAGCAGGTCGTCAAACAGCGCATCAACCGTACCCGGCAGGCGCTTGAAAAACTGGAAAAACAGGAGGAAGGCGCCCCTTCTGCTGAGAAGTCCGAACCAACGGACGCGCACGCAACCGAATCCGGGCGCACATCCGCGGATGAGGATGCCGAAGAAAAACCGCAAAGCGATATGCCGGAAAAAAGCGCTGAATAAAGGCGTCTTTCTGCTGCAACCAACCTGCCCGGATTCAGTCCGAATTTGAACGGTACATGTGGCAGCAGACGTAATGGCCGTTTTTCCAGGCTTCCGGAGGCGCTGCATGCCGGCATACCGGCATGGCCTCCGGACACCGGGGATGAAAGTGGCATCCATTTGGCGGTGCTGCCGGCGACGGGGTTTCGCCTGTGACCATTTCCTGATCCACCCGCTTTTGCCCGGCCACCGGAATCGCGGCGATCAGCATCCGGGTGTAGGGATGAAGCGCCTTTTCGATGATATCGACGGTCTTGCCGATTTCCACGATCCGGCCCAGGTACATCACCGCGATCCGGTCGGCGATATTGCTTACCACGCTCAAGTCGTGGGATATAAAAAGATACGACAGATGATGCCGCTGCTGCAGCAAAAGCAGCAGGTTGATCACCTGGGCCTGAATGGAGACATCCAGGGCGCTGACTGCCTCGTCGCAGATGACCAGATCGGGCCGCAGGGAAATTGCCCGGGCCACATTGATCCGCTGGCGCTGGCCGCCGGAGAACTCGTGGGGAAACCGGTAGATCATCTGCTCGTCAAGGCCCACTTCCCGCAGCAGCCTTTTGGCATGCACCTCGCGTGAATCGGTGAGCATCCGGAACTGCAGCAGCCCCTCGGTGACGATGTCCATGACATTCATCCGGGGATTCAGCGAAGAGAGCGGATCCTGGAACACCACCTGCAGGCGGCGCCGCATTGCTTTCATACGCCGGTGGGAAAACGTTAAGAGCGGCTCGCCCCGAAAAAGAACCGATCCGCCCGTGGCCGCCTCCAGTCCCAGCAGGGTCCGGCCCAGGGTGGTCTTGCCGCAGCCGGATTCACCCACCAGGCCGATGGTTTCATTTGCCATCAGCGAGAACGTCACCCCGTCCACCGCCCGGATCTGCCCGGCCTTTCTGGAAAACATGCCCCGCTTGACCTCAAACCAGGTTTTCAAATCCGAGACTTCCAGTAAAGGGGTGTCAGCGGCATCCCATTGCGCCTTGGCCAGATCTTTGGAATTTGTTTTCATGGTTCCCCCGCGTCCGGATACGCCAGAAAGCATGCCGCCCAGTGGCCCGCGGCACATTCCACCAACTTGGGCGACTCCGTCCGGCAGCGTTCAAAAGCATGCGGACAACGATCGCGAAAACGGCATCCCGACGGATAGCGCAAGGGTGAAGGCACCTGTCCCGGAATATCCTTTAAATGGGTACGCCCCCGGGCCAGGCCGGGAATGGCTTCCAGCAGGCCCCGGGTATAGGGATGTGCCGGCCGGTTGAAAAGCTCGCTCAGCTCCGCGCTTTCCACAATGCGGGAGGCATACATCACGATTACCCGGTCGCACATTTCCCAGACCACCCCCATGTCGTGGGTAATGAGCAGCAGCGCGGTTTCGTTCTGCTTCATTTCCCGGATCAGGCCGAATATCTGGGCCTGGGTGGTCACATCCAGGGCAGTGGTCGGTTCGTCTGCAATAATGAGCTTGGGTGAAAGCATCAGGGCCATTGCGATCATGACCCGCTGCTGCATTCCGCCGGAAAGCTGGAACGGGTATGCATGCATCCGGCCGGCAGCATCCGGAATGCCCACTTTCTGAAGCCAGGACAGGGCATATTGCCATGCCTGCTTTTGCGGCATCCTGCGATGAAAACCAATGCCCTCCACCATCTGCCTTCCTATGCGGTGCAGGGGGGAAAGCGCCGAGAGCGGCTCCTGGAATATCATGCTGATCTCGTTGCCGCGCACCTCTCGCAGCTCCGGGGGATCCACCTGCAGCAAATCCCGGCCCTCGAAAAAAACCTCGCCCCCGGCAATCCGGCCCGGCGGCGAGGGGATCAGCCGGGTCAGCCCCAGGGCGGTCACGGACTTGCCGCATCCGGATTCGCCCACCAGGCCGAGGCTCTCGCCGCGGTTGATGTGAAAGGACACATCATCCACGGCCCGGAGCACACCCTCGTCGGTGGCAAACGCAATGGCCAGGTTATTTACCGAAAGCAGCCGCAAATCCTTTCCCTCATCCCCCATCACCCATCACTCATCACTCATCACCCATAACTCATCACCCATCACCCATCACCCATCACCCATAACCCATAACCCATAACCCATCACCGCTCACTCCATCCGGCTGTATTCCTTGGGATCATAGGCATTGCGAATGCCTTCGCCCACAAATACCCCGAGCAGCATCACGACAAACAGCGCCAGGGAGGGATATACAATCAGCCACCAGGCCCAGCGGTACTGCTGGGCCTCGAAAAGCATCTCCCCCCAGCTCGGGGTGGGCGGCGGCATGCCGAAACCCAGATAATCCAGGGCAGCCAGGGCGCCGATGGCACCCACCAGCAAAAACGGAAAAAACGTCACCACCGGTACCAGGGCATTGGGCAGGATGTGTTTGAATATGATCTTGTGTGACGGCACGCCCATGCACTTGGCGGCTTCCACAAACGGGCGTTTGCGCAGGCTCAAAAACTCGGCCCGCACATAATAAGAAATCCCGATCCAGTTAAACAGCCCGTAGCAAACCAGGAGCAGTTCAAAGCTGCGGCCGTAAATCGAGCCCATCAGGATCATGACATAGAGAAACGGCAGGGCGTTCCAGATCTCCACCAGCCGCTGCGCGGTGATATCCAACTTGCCGCCGTAGTAGCCCTGGATCGCGCCCGCGGCCACCCCGAGCATCATGGAACACCCCACCAGGAGCAGACCGAAGCTCAAAGCGATACGCAGTCCGTATAAAACCCGGGCCAGCACATCCCGGCCGGCCGCATCCAGTCCCATGGGATGGCCTTCAAACGGCGGGAAGGGAAACCGGACATCGGTTTTTTCAAATGATGCAATAAACTGGCGGCCTTCTGCCAGCACCCGGTAATCGGAGACCGGGGTTTCAAACCGCTCCCGGGCCAGGCTGCGCAGCACATCGCGCTGGGAAGGTGCAATGCGCGACCAGAGTGCCGGGGGCTGAACCACCGGCTCCAGGTCGGCGTTCAATATCAGCTTTGCCGAATCCACGCCCTGCGGCGAGGACTCCCGGAAGAGCAGTCGAAGGCTTTCCGGCGGCAAGGTGCGGGGGTTATAAGTGGGCAGCACCACCGTCCAGGTCCTGCCTGCCCCGTTTTTTGCCGTAAAGGTTTCATACGGGGCCGGGGTGTTGGCAAATCTTTTTTCCAGGGCCCGGACAAAGGATTCGGGAAAATCAAAATAGCGGGACAATTTGTCGCCTGCGGCAAGATCTGCCTCCGGTGCCGTGAAAAATGACATCAGCCGGGTTTGTCGCACGGTGAAATCCGGGCCGATATCAACACTGCCCACTCTTGCCACAGGGGTAAAATCAACGGTGACCTCGTTTTCCACCGGGATGTTTTCCGGCTTCACGCTTTGCAGGGGCCCATGCGGGTGCGGAGCAAAGATCATGAAATTATCCGGATTATCAGAAAACATGGGCTTTTGCGAAAGCGCCTTGTAGTCCGGACGGGTATGACGGCCGCTGCCCGTAAACACATCCTCGGTATAATACTGAAAAACCGGGAAATAGGATTCGCCCTTAAACTCGACGTACAGCGGGGTGGCATTGCACAACAGCTCGGCTGCCAGACTCAGGGCATAGAGAATGACCAGCAGCCAGAAGGACACATGGGCCCGCTTCATGGCCCGGAATCGCGCCAGGCGTTTTCTTGTCACCGGGTTTCGGATGATCTTCAATTTACTGCTTCCGGAAATTGATGCGCGGATCTATGATCACGTAAAGAAAATCTGCCACCACATTGCCCAGCAGTCCCAGGATCGAGGTCAGAGCCAGGATGCCCATGAAGACCGGGTAATCGCGGCCGACAATGGCCTCCAGGCTCAGCCGGCCCATCCCCGGGATCTCAAAGACCTGCTCGATAATCACCGAGCCGGCAAACATCACGGTAAGAATGCCGCTGAGTCCCGTGGCAATCGGAATCAGGGCGTTTCGCACGGCATGGCCCCATACGGCCCGGGAAAACGTCCCGCCCTTGGCCAGCACGGTGCGCACATAATCCCGGCTGATCTGCTCGATCAGGGAATTTTTCATCAACAGGGTCAGTACGGCGAAATTGCCGATGATATAGCACAGCACAGGCAGGCACATGTGCATGAAGATGTCCTGGATTTTTCCGAAAAGGCTCAACTGGGCATAATTTTCCGAATGAAACCCGGCAATCGGAAAAATGTCCCAGAATGCGTCCATGGTGCCGGAAAACAACATTTTCAGCACCATGCCGAAGGCAAACGGCGGGATGGCATAGCCGACAAACACCACAACGCTTGAAACCAGGTCAAATACCCCGTTGTGCCGCAATGCCTTGACGATCCCGAGGGGGATGCACACCAGGTAGGAAAGCGCAAGCCCGGTGACCCCGAATATCAGCGAGACCTGGAAACGCTCCCGGATGAGCTCCCAGGCGGTTTTGTTGGGAAACCGGTAGGAATGCATCTGCATTCCTACCTTGTTGTCCACCAGCCAGTTCCAGTAGCGCTTGTAAACGGGCTGATCAAAACCGTAATAGGATTCGATTTCCCTGCGCTGCTTTTCGGAAACGCTCACCGAAGCGCCCTCGCCCGCAGACGACTCCCCGCTGCCGATGCCCCGCATCTGCATGATGGCCTGCTCCACCGGACCGCCGGGAACGAATTGGATCAGCATGAAGCAAAGCACGGTAATGCCGAGAAAGGTCGGAAAAATCAGCAGCAGGCGTTTTACGAAGTAATCGAGCCGTTCCATATGCTCCGCTTCAGCAATTTTTGGCGGCCGGGCGGCCGCCGGATCCGGTACGAAAAGGGACAATCCCACAGATACCGCATCGCGTGCCGGTTTTCAAGAACAATGGGGGATCTGGTCGCCGGCCCCAGACAAAAACAGGGAACAAGAATCGATTTCTTGTTCCCTGATAAAAGACGCTACTGATATCGAAATGAAAAATTAACGCTTGGAGAATTGGAAACGTGCCCGGGCGCCGCGCTGACCGTACTTTTTACGTTCCTTTTTGCGCGGATCGCGCTTGACAAAACCGGCTTTTTTCAGCGTCAGGCGGAAATCCGGATTGGACTGGGCAAGGGCCTTGGTGATCCCGTGCCGGATCGCACCGGCCTGCCCGATGGTGCCGCCGCCGCGGACGTTGATCTTAACATCGTATTCGTCCATGGTATCGGTGAGTTCAAAAGGCTGCATCATCATTTTGCGGGCCGCATCATGTGCAAAAAACTCTTCCGCCGGCTTGTTGTTGATAATGACCTTCCCGTTTCCGGGCTTCAGCCAGGTCCTGGCCACTGCCTGTTTCCGTTTGCCGGTGGCATAAAAAACGCTTTGCTGTTCCATCAATCCCCCGAATGCTCTTTATAGAATTCTTTTTCCGTGCGCGTCAAAATGGGTTAAACCTCCAGCGGCTCCGGCTGCTGGGCCTGGTGCGGATGCTGATCCCCTGCATAGACCTTGAGCTTTTTGCCCATGGACCGGCCCAGGGGTGTTTTCGGCAGCATGCCCTTTACTGCGATGCGAACCAGATCTTCGGGCCGCTTCTCCCTGAGCTTTTCAGCGGTAATGGCCTTGAGCCCGCCGATGTAGCCGGAGTGGTGGTAGTAATTTTTCTGGCTCCACTTTCTGCCGGTCAGGCGCACCTTGTCCGCATTAATCACGACCACGAAATCGCCGCAGTCCACGTGCGGTGTAAACATGGGGTTACGCTTGCCGCGCAGGCGGGAAGCCACCTCCGTGGCCAGCCGGCCCAGCACCTTGCCCTCGGCGTCAACAACGTACCACTTTGCCTCAACTTCTTCCTGCTTGGCGCTCTTGGTATATTTCTTCAATGTTTCCACTCCTCCATGCAATAAATTAATTAGAAATTTGTAACCAAAACCGGCACGCCTGTCAAGGAAAAAACATTCTCCTACTGCAATTCCCGGTAAAAGCATATCCGGCCAAACACACAGGTTCGCACCTACTCCTGGGTTTCAAAGCTTTCCGGAATCAGGCGGGGGAAACTTCCCCGCCGGCCCGGCCCTGCGAAAAGACTTGAAAAATCGAATTTCTTTTTTATTCCTTTTCAATCCCGATTTGGACAGCAAAAACCGGAGGATTGACATCCATGGCGAAGCTGGATAGTCTGCCGGATTATCGGGATTCTGAAACTACGAAAACGATTCAGACAACGACAACGATGATGACAAATACGGACCTGGAAATCGAAGTCAAATTTCACCTGGCAGCGCCGGAGGAAACCCGCAGCCGCATTGAAAGCCTTGGCGCGGAATTTACCGGAAAAAGCTTTGAGCAGAACATCCGGTTCGAGGATGCAGATGCTTCATTGATCCGGAAAAACGCATTGCTGCGCCTGCGCAGAACCGACAGCCGGGCCGAGCTCACCTACAAGGGCGAAGCCCACGAAGAAAACCGCGACTTCAAGGCTCACCGGGAACTCGAGGTCACGGTCAGCGACTTTGACACCGCCGCGGCCATCCTTGAGGCGCTGGGCTATCATAACGCCCAGGTGTACGAAAAACAGCGGGAAACTTACGCCTACGGCAATACGGTCCTGTGCATGGACCGCATGCCCTTTGGGTTTTTCCTGGAAATCGAGGGACAGCCCGATGCCATCCGCCAGACCGCACAGGAACTCGGTCTGGACTGGGATCAACGGATCCTGGCAAATTACCTGGCCATTTTCGACCGCCTGAAATCCGAGTGCGCACTTACATTTAACGACGTGACCTTTGATCATTTTGCCGGCGTGAACCTGGATTTTGCCCGGTTTGTCCATCTTTTTTCCGCAGGCGGTTAAGCCGCCCCCGGCCCGGCGGAGCCGTCTGCCCGGAGCGTTACCGGATCTCCGCGGCCGGCACCAAAATACCTGGCGGCACTGCCGCCGTTAACCGATATCTCCAGCCTGCCGGTGCTGCCGATAATCGCCAGGGGCGCGCCCTGGCCCACCGACTGATAGGCGCTGACAATCCCGGATATGACCTGATCGCCCACCTGCACGCAAACGGAAAATTCCTCCGCGTCCTGAATCCCGAAGACCTCCTGCAAATGCGCCCGGGTGATATTGGAAACCAGGTTGCCGAACCGGTCCACGGCAATGATTGCCCCTGTCAGCCCGCCGTCTTTGTCAAAACCCGGATGCGGCCCGAAATCCAGGCGGACCAGGGATTGGGCGGCTACCGGCGCGCCCACCCGCCCCAAAGGCATACCGCATGCCAGATGAGCCGCGGCCGGGGCGAAAACATCCCTTCCGTGAAACGTTTGGCTGACCGGATGCAGGAAAATATCCGGATTTTCAACCCGGAAGACTTCCATGGGTGCCGGGTCTTCCAGGACCAGGCTCAGCACGCCGTTATCCGGTGCCAGAAACACCCCGGCGGCAGTTTTGAGGGCAACGATCCGGCGCCCGCTGCCCACACCCGGGTCCACCACGCAGACATGAACGGTGTCTTCAGGAAAATACGGCCGGGCGTCAGAAAGGACATAAGCCGCGCCGTGCACATCCTGGGGGTCTATCTGGTGGGTGAGGTCAATGACGCGGGCCGCGGGGCAAATCGAGGCGATCACGCCTTTCATGATGCCCGCATAGGGATCTGCGAGCCCGAAATCGGTGGTCAGGGAAATCACCTACGCGCCCCCTTTTGATTACTGCCCGACCGGGTATCCCAGATGGGAAAATGCCGATGAAGACGCCTTTCTGCCTGAAGAAGTACGCACCAGCAGCCCGATCTTGAGCAGGTACGGCTCCACCACGTCGACCAGGGTGTCGGTTTCTTCCTGGAGCGTGGCGGCAATGGCCTCGATGCCCACCGGGCCGCCGGCGTAATAATCAATGATGGTCTGCAGATAACGCCTGTCCAGGGGCGTCAGGCCCTGTGAATCCACGCCTTCCAGGCGCAGGGCATCTGCCACAGCGGATCTGCTGATCCGGCCGTCGCAGCGCACCTGGGCATAATCGCGCACCCGCTTTAAAAGCCGGTTGACGATCCGGGGCGTCCCCCGGGAGCGCCGGGCCAGTTCCTCTGCCCCGCGGGGGTCAATTTGCAAATCCAGCAGCCGGGCCGAGCGGTTTACGATTTTTCCCAGGTCTGCCTGATCGTAGAAATCCAGGCTCCTGAAAATGCCGAACCGGTCGCGCAAGGGCGAGGAAAGCAGGCCCACCCGGGTGGTGGCCCCCACCAGCACGAACTGCTTTAACCTGAACCGGTGACTTCTGGCATTGATCCCCTTGTCAAAGACAAAATCAATGCAGTAATCCTCCATGGCCGGATACAGAAGCTCCTCCACGGCCTTGGACAGCCGGTGGATCTCATCGACGAAAAACACGTCCCCGGTTTCGAGCTGGGTGAGCATGCCGATTAAATCCCCGCCCTTTTCCAGGGCCGGCCCGGAGGTGATCACCAGTTTGCCGCCCATTTCATTGGCGATAATATGGGCCAGGGTGGTTTTGCCGAGTCCCGGCGGACCGTGCAGCAGAACGTGCTCCAGTGCTTCGCCGCGAATCCGGGCGGCTTCAATGGCAATCTTCAAGGTCTCAATGGTTTCGCCCTGGCCGATATAGTCGGCAAGCCGTTCCGGGCGCAGCGATATCATCTCCGGTTCGTTGTCCGTGGGCAGACACTGGCCGGAAACAATACCCTGACCGAATGAGGAAAATTTGAACCCGTTATTGTTCATTGCCGACCTGTCCCCTGTAGACCTCTTCAAACAAATCCTCCGGGGTGGAAAGATCCGGTTTTCGCTCCATTGCCGCTGTCACCATCTCTCTTGCCTCTGCCGGGCGATGTCCGAGCTGGTCCACGAGCACGCCGACGACCTGGTCGACAAAATCCGCGGCCGGCTCGGCGGGCTTTTCCGGCAAGTCGCGAATCAGCGCGAACTTGCCCGTTTTCCCCTCCAGTGTGGCGATAATCTTGTGGGCCGTGCGCTCGCCGATGCCGTTTAAGCGCTTCAGCGGGGCGGAATCCTTGGATTCAATGGCGCGGGCGATTTCCTTTACCGGAATGGTGAGCGCCTTGACCGCCTTTAAGGGGCCGATGGCCTCCACGCTGATGAAAAGCTGAAAAAACTCCCGCTCCGCCTCCAGGTTAAAACCGATGAGCACCGGCTTGGGCTGGTGTTCGGTCTGGTGGCAGTAAATATAGAGACAAAGGTGTTCCCCCGGGGCCAGGGGCTCGATGGTTTCCATGACAAAGGCGGGCACCAGCACCTCGTAGCCCACGTGATTGACAAGGAGCAACACCCGGTCGGATTCCTTCTTCAGCAGCGAACCTTCAAGATATGCAATCATAAGTACAATCGTGGCAGATGCGGTAAATCTCTCGTGTGATACATGCCGGATCCCGGCTCAGGTACGAAAAAAAGCCGATGCGGGCGAATTCTCCCGGTAAAGCCCCACCAGGGCCATGGCCAGCGCATCGGATGCATGAGAAGGCTTGATGGGTTCGGGATGATCCAGCCGCCTGCGGACACTTGCCTCAAGCTGCTGCTTGCCGGCATTGCCGTTGCCGGTGAGCACCTGCTTGACCTCCCGGACCGCAACCTGCTGCACCGGGATTTGCGCCCGGTACCCGGCCAGCAGGATCACGCCGGAGACCTGTCCCAGGGTGATCCCGGATTTCGGATACCTGGGCAGGGAAAAGACATCTTCCACCATCATGGCATCCGGCCGGACCTGGCCCAGTATTTCCGAGAGATCGGCAAAAATGCGGTCCAATCGCTGTGGCAGGTCCTGCCCGGCATCTGTCTGAATGGTTCCGTAGGAATAGTGGTGAACCGCCAGGCCCGCGCCTTCAATCACGGCAATCCCGGTGGCTGCCAATCCGGGATCTATGCCGAGAAAAGTTGCCATGGCCTGTGAATCATCCGTATCCGTCTTGTCATTTCATGCTTGCCAGTTTCTTCCTGGCGATCTTGGCCTCGTCGCTGTCCGGGTATTTCTGAATCAATGTCTGCAGGATCAGGCGGGCATTGGCATTTTCGCCGAGCTTGGCAAAGGCCATGCCTTGTTTTAAATACGCCCCGCGCACCTTGTTGCCCTCGGGATAATTTTTGATCACGTTTTCGTATTCGAGGATGGCCTTTTCGTACCACTTTTCGGCGAAATAGACCTCGCCGATCCAGAATCTGGCGTTATCCGCATTTTCCGAATCCGGAAATTTTTCCAGAAAAAGCTCGAAGCCCTGCACCGCAGTCTGGTACTCACCGTTATCATAAGCCTGCTTGGCGGTGCTGTACAACTCCTCTTCAGTGAGGTTTTCCAGCTCGGATTTATCCGGGAATCTCGAGTCAGCCAGAGCCTCGAACTTGTCCGTGGTTTCCATGCCCATGAAGGTCTCAAGCCGGGAGAGGCGCTTATCGTGGTACTCAATATTCTCGAGGTTTTCATCGATTCTCTTGCCGGCTTCATCGAGATCCTTACGCAGGGACGCCACTTCCTTGCTGATCCGGTATTCGGTTTCCTCGAAATTCCCCCGGAGTTTGCGCAGATCCGACTTCAGCGCATCAAAAGCCGCGTCCTGGCTGGCAAACAATTCCCGGATGTCATTGCGCTGCTGTTTGTCCCCGGAAATCGCGTTGTTCAAACGGTCGATCGAGGCGTTTAACGCCTGATTCCGTTTTTCCAGTTTTGCAATGCGATTGCGGAGCTGATGCACATCCGCATTGGTGGCACATCCGGAGCCCATAAGCATCAGCCCGGCCAATGCCAGGACACTCAAGGCAACAAAGGTTTTATGCATCTTCTCTATACATCCCTCTTTTCATCGCTGGTACGCGGGGGAAAACCGCTTTTTCGGCTTACTCGCTGCTGCAGAAACGGAATTCAGCGCGGCGATTTTCGGCCCAGGCCTCTTCGTTATGGCCTTTGGCCGCCGGGCGTTCTTCTCCGTAGCTGATCGTGGTCAGGCGCGATCCATCAATGCCGGCCTTGGTCAGAAAATCCTTGACGCTTTCGGCACGGCGGGATCCCAGGGCCAGGTTATACTCGTCCGTTCCGCGTTCATCGCAATGTCCCTCGATAATCACGCACGCATCCGGGTGATCGCGTAGCCACTGAACCTTGTCTCGCAGCGCATCCCGTGCGCTGTCGGTCAGGGAGGCGTCATCAAACTTGAAATAAACCTTTTCGGAAACAAACCGATCCCTGGCATCGGCAGCCGTCTCGCGGGCCTCGGCTTCGGCCTGCCTGCGGGCCTCGAGTTCCTCCTCGGTAAGCGCATCTTCATCAGCCCGCGCGGTGTCTGCCTCGGATTCGGTAGCCATCGTATCTGCCGCCTCGGCCTGATCCGAAGTGCTTGTGGTCTCCGGGGGCTTTTTCGCACATGACACGGTAAGGGCGAGGCTCAGCATCACAATGCATAACAGAGTGAATTTCATATTCAATTTTTTCGCCATGAAGTCCTCCTTTTGGGTGTGGGTCAAGCGATCAATGAACCTGCAACAAACAAGTGAAAAAGCCCGGGGGACGGCATGCTTATTGCCTTTTGGGCGGAGACCAGTCCGGCAGCTGCTGCTTGCCGGGCATATCCAGAAGCATTCGCTGATCCGTGCCGGATGCCGTCATTACAAAAATCCGGGAACTCCCCGTGCGGGTTGATGTAAACACGATCATGCTTCCGTCCGGCGACCAGCTCGGGGCTTCATTGTCGCCTGCCTGGTTGGTCAACCGCTCGGTCTCCCCGGAATCCACGTCAATGACGTAAATATCGGTACGGCCGTCTTTCATCCCGGAATATACGACCTGGCCGCCCGCCGGGGACCAGTCCGGCTGGGTGTTGTAGCTGCCCTCATAAGTCAGCCGCCGCACGGAACCGGAACGCATATCCTTCACATAAATCTGGGGAGATCCGGAACGGCTGGACACAAAGACCATTTTCTTTCCGTCCGGGGAAAACGCGGGGGATACATCCACCCCCCAGCTTTCTGTAAGTCTTTTATCAATTTTTCCGGTTTCGGTCAAAAGATAAATCTCCTCATCACCCTCAAAGGAGAGCGTGGCCGCCAAAGCCGAGCTGCCCGGATGCCAGGCAGGCGTAAGATTTATTCCCTCGTATGAGGCAAACTCACGAACAGAGCCATCCTGCAAATTGCTGATATAGATTCGCTGGTTTCCATGGGTATACGCGGTGTATGCAATGGACCGGCCATCGGGTCCCCATGCCGGTGAAACCACAATACTCTGGGGCCTGGTGATACGCGTTACGTTTTTGCCGTCAAAATCGCACACATAAACCGCCTTGCCCTCATCTCCGGTGCCCACAAATGCAATCCGGCTGTCAAACAAACCCTGCCGGCCGGTCAGGCGCTTGATCATCTCGCCGCAGAACCGGAGCACCATCTTTCGCTGGCCGTCCACCTTCCCGGTGTAGCGTTTGCCCAGAATCATCTCCTGCCGATAGGGATCAAAAAGCCGGAACTCCATCTGCAGCACCCCGGATTCCAGGCGCACACCGCCGGTGAGCAGCAGTTCCGCACCGATATCCGTCCAGTTGCCGAATTTGATCTCGTCCATGACAATGCCCTGCCCGCCCGGATCCTGCAAAAAGGCATCCCGGTCGATCATCTTGAAATAACCGGTATATGCCAGTGCCGCCTCCACCATGTCCGCGGCGTTTTTCGCCACCTGCTTTTCAGTGGAACCCTGCGACAGGGTTTTAAACACCGGAACCGCCATGGGAATCTTCTGCGAGAAAGGCTCCCGGATGTTGATGTAATCATAATCGGCCGCCTGCGGGCAGACACCTGAAACCAGTACAAGCGCACATGCGCAGATCATGATCCTGAAAAATAATCTCATCGTATTTGTCATGAAATCCATCCAGAGTTCAGGCTGCGGGCCGGATTGCGGCCCGCAGCATTTTTTCTATTGCGCCAGCCCGGTCGGGGTAAAGCCCAATACCAGGTGGTACTGGTTTCGGCCTTCGGGCAGCGGCGGCAGGGGGCTTGCCTTTTGCACTGTCTTGTAAGCCGATTCATCCAGATATTTATTTCCTGAACGCTTTTCATACCAGACCTCCGAAACCGTGCCGTCGGGCTGAATCCGAATGACCAGCCGGGTTTCCAGCCCCTTTGTGCTGCCGGCCATGTCCGGGTTAAAGGTCCAGTTATGTTTCATCAATACCGCGACCTCGGCCTGATAGATTTCCATGCGGGTGTATTCCTCTGAAGGTGCCCTGCCGCCGGTATCCGCATTCCGGCTGTTGCCGCTCAGCTCCGGGTAGCCCTGATCGCCCGCATCCTTTTCCATCCGGGCAATCCGCTCCTCGATCGACTTGGGCCGCTGCTGCCGGGATTTTTCCGCCATCTGCCGGACCGCGTCTTCAAGCACTTTTTCCTTGTCAAAGGTCTTTTTCTTCATGGCGGTTTTGACCTCGGGCTCGGGCGGCTCCGGCATTTTCACGTCATAATCCCTGGGGATATTCTTTTTTGCGATTTTTTTCACCGGAATCGCCCGGGCCTCGTCTGCCGCTGCTTTTTGCGGGGTGCTGCTTTCGGCCGGAGCGGTCTCTGAAGACGAGGTTTGCTCAGCGTCCTTTTCCGGGGGCGCGGAAACCTCAGGGTTCATTGCCACCAAATCCACGTTGATCGCCTTGCCGCGATCGGTCAGACGGCTGTCTGATGCCCCCAGGGGAGACAACATCAAACCGCCCAGAATCAAAACGTGAACGAGCAGGGAAATCAGCAGGCAGACCCCAAGAGAGGAAAATTGCGCAACAGGCCGATACAGTTCAACGGCCTCGGATTGCTTGGTTTTATCCCGCATCACGGATATGCTCAGTCCTTTTCAGAGCTTGCGGTCTTGCCGGTCGGCTCGGTGACCACCCCCAGCCTTTCCACGCCTGCGCTCTGAATTTCGGCCATCACTGCTGCCACGCGGCCGTAGGCCACATTTTGATCGGCTTTCAGAAAAACCTCCCTGGAAGTCCGGTTTTCAAAAATCTTGCCCAGTTTTTCCCCGAGCAGGTCGATGCCGACTTCATAATCGTTGATCCGGATCACCGCGTCTTTGTCAATGGAAATCACCAGCGGCTCTTTTTCCGTGTCCAGCTGCTGTGCGGATTTGGTCTCCGGAATCGCTACATCCACGCCCTGTACCATCATCGGCGCTGCAACCATAAAGATAATCAGCAGCACCAGCATCACATCCACAAACGGTGTGACATTGATCTCCGAGAGCAGGGAATCGCGATCGCGATTGGTCATCACTTTGCAGCCTCCCGATATGCCATGTAATCACTTTCCACGATATTGATAAAATCCGAGGAAAAACTCTCCATCTCGGATTCAAGTATCCTGATTTTCTGGGTAAAATAATTGTACCCGATCACGGCGGGAATCGCAACCGCCAGGCCGGCCGCGGTTGCCACCAGTGCTTCGGAAATCCCCGGTGCCACCGCGGCCAGGCTGGTCGCGCCCTGTTTGTAAGCAATACCGTGGAATGAATGCATGATGCCCCAGACCGTTCCGAAAAGACCGATAAACGGGGAGATATTGCCGGTGGTGGCCAGAAACGGCACCATTTGAATCAACCGGAGGCTTTCCATGGTTACCGATCGGTTCAGCGCCCGCCGCACCGTTTCAACGCCCATGGTCTTTTTGCCCGTGGCAACATCTCCGCCGTGCTCAGCAGGCTGGGAAGTACTGGAGGCGAGGCGGTTCAATTTTTTCAACTCCATGTAGGCGATCCGGAAAATTCGCGCCACCGGGCTGTAGCGAAGTTCTTTTGCCTTGGCAAAGGAATTGGAAAAATCCCGCGTCTTCCAGAAATACTCGATAAAAAAGGCAGACTCGTTATATGCGCGGCGGACCTGCACGTACTTGATCAGAATGATCGCCCAGGTGGCCACTGAGAAAGCCAGGAGCAAAAAAATCACAAACTGCACCATTGGGCTGGCATCTGCCACCATGGCAATAACATTGAACTTATCCGAATTCATGAACGCCTCTTTTAATCCGTTTGATTGATGTGAAGCTGGAGCGCTTGAATTGATTTTGAATTTCAAATTCCGGCATGGGCATACTGCCCGAACGCAACGTATGGTTCAGGCATTCATTATCCGAGATTGCGGGCTGCTGTCAAGAACAATGGTGCCGGACAAAAAGCCCGGATATAGACATGCCTGGGCATACAAATAAAAGCGCCTTCATGCAGCATGATGCTGCATAAAGGCGCTGGAACACTTTCTAAAATCCACAAATCCGGCTGGTACGGAAATATCAGGCGAAAGGGCTACATCATGCCGCCCATTCCACCCATTCCGCCCATGCCGCCCATGCCGGCGCCACCGCCCATGCCGCCGCCTTCACCCTTTTCCTCGGGGATTTCGGCGATCATGGCTTCGGTGGTCAGCATCAGGGAAGCCACGCTTGCCGCGTTCTGCAGGGCAAAGCGGACCACCTTGGTGGGATCAATCACACCGGCCTTCATCAGGTCCTCGAACTTGCCGGTTTCTGCGTTATACCCGTGATTCTCCTTTTCCTTCTTGACCTGATCGATGACCACGGAGCCTTCGTATCCGGCATTATTGGCAATCTGCCGCAGGGGCTCTTCCATGGCTCTTGTCACGACATTGACGCCGAGCTGTCTTTCCGCGCCGAGATCCAGCTTGCCGAGCGCTGCAATGCAGCGAACCAGGGCAACGCCGCCGCCGGGAACAATGCCCTCTTCCACGGCTGCACGCGTGGCGTTTAAGGCGTCTTCCACGCGCGCCTTCTTTTCCTTCATCTCGGTCTCGGTGGCCGCACCCACGTTGATCACCGCTACACCGCCAACGAGCTTGGCCAGCCGCTCCTGCAGCTTTTCGCGGTCATAATCAGAGTCGGTCTCATCGATCTGTGCGCGGAGCTGCTTGACGCGCTTTTCAATATCCTCCTTGGATCCTGCGCCATCGACAATGGTGGTATTGTCCTTGTCAATGGAGACGTGCTTGGCCCGGCCGAGATCGTCAATGGATACGCTTTCGAGCTTTAAGCCCACGTCTTCGGAAATCACCTGGCCGCCGGTGAGAATGGCGATATCCTGAAGCATGGCCTTGCGGCGGTCGCCGAACCCGGGCGCCTTGACCGCTGCGACGTTCAGGGTGCCGCGCAGCTTGTTGACCACCAGGGTTGCCAGAGCTTCGCCTTCCACGTCTTCGGCAATGATGAGAAGCGGCTTGCTTGTCCTGGAAACCTGCTCCAGAATCGGCAGAAGATCCTTCATGCTGCCGATTTTCTTTTCACTGATCAGGATATAGGCATCCTCCATATCCACGATCATTTTTTCCGCATCCGTGACAAAGTACGGGGAGGTATAGCCCCTGTCAAACTGCATGCCCTCGACCACGTCCAGGGAGGTTTCCATGGACTTGGCTTCTTCAACCGTGATCACGCCTTCTTTGCCGACTTTTTCCATGGCTTCGGCAATGATGTTGCCGATGGCCTCATCATTATTTGCCGAAATGGTCCCGATCTGCGCGATTTCCCGCTGTTCGTTTGCCGGATGGCTCAAGCTGGCCAGTTCCTTGACCGCTGTTTCCACGGCCTGCTCAATGCCGCGCTTGATGGACATGGGATTGTTTCCTGCGGCCACGAGCTTCTGGCCTTCCGAATATATGGACCGGGCCAATACGGTGGCAGTCGTGGTGCCGTCACCGGCCATATCACTGGTTTTGCTGGCCACTTCCTTGACCATCTGGGCGCCCATGTTCTCGAACTTGTCCTCAAGTTCGATCTCCTTGGCCACGGTGACGCCGTCCTTGGTGACTGTGGGCGAACCCCAGGATTTTTCAATCACCACGTTGCGGCCCCGGGGGCCCAGTGTTACAGCTACCGCGTCAGCAAGCTTGGATACGCCGTTTAGCATCTTTTCCCGGGCCTTGTACCCGTACTTTATATCTTTTGCCGTCATATCG
>Ga0182239_1000350_pt1 | contig 17160 bp, 13 predicted proteins | sample hydfrate6_PW_210_FD_132456 | JGI IMG/M metagenome (GOLD analysis project Ga0182239, IMG submission 132456) | Subsurface microbial communities from deep shales in Texas, USA - hydraulic fracturing test 6_PW_210 | ecosystem: Environmental > Aquatic > Deep subsurface > Shale gas/oil reservoir >... | reverse complement strand
GGGGTGCGGGTGTTATGACGCCTGCATCCGTGGCATCCGGCAGGCCGTGGAAAAGGGGTTTTCCGCCAGCGTGATCTATACGGTCAGCCGGCAGAACCTGCATGAATTGGCGGATATGAAACCGATCCTGGAGGACCTGGGGGTCAGCCGGTTTTTTATCCAGGTGATCGGCATCCGGGGGCGGTCCGCGGAATCCGGCAAAGAACCCCTGCAGCTCACCCGGCAGGAATGGGAGACCCATGTCCCGCTGGTTGCCGAGGCAGTGGCGAAAAGCGGGATCACCGTGACCTATCCGCGGGTTTTTCTCGCGCCTGAAGAGACCTTCGAGTGCGCGGGCAACGTGGCGGAGAACTATTTCCTCTTTCCCAACGGCCGCGTGTACCAGTGCCCGCTTTGCGAGGATTACCCGCTGCACAGCATGCGCATTGAAAACAACCGCATTTGCCGCACCCAAAAAATCAACGAAACCGACCTGTTCAGCCTGGATATCCCGGAGGGCTGCGTGATAAACAAGCTGGTCCAGGCCGGCAACATCGACTATGATTCCGGCGGCAAGCCCGTGCGCAAAATCGCCTGCTGCCTTTTAAAAGAGGAAATTCTCGCCTCCCAATAAAGGAAAATCCGATTTAACTTGTGCTTGCAGGGGCATGGACTGCGGTTTTTCGTAGTTGTGCCGGCAGCGGTGTGGCGATTTGCCCACGGCGTGTGCGGGGGCTTTTGGCAGGGATTTCCGGGCGTTGTTGTTAAAGTCATTGCAACATTATTGACAAATCGTTAGTATAAATTCGCCCTGAGAATCTGTTCCAGAGAAAGGTTCCTGCCCATGGCCGATCAAGAGAAACGCTACGTCCTGGACACCAACGTCATTCTCCATGACAGTTCGAGCATCCATCATTTTGAAGGACACGAAGTCGTGATCCCGATCTCCGTGCTCGAAGAGCTGGATGCGTTTAAAAAAGGCAATGAGGCCCTGAATTTTCATGCCCGGGAATTTCTGCGCACCCTGGATTCGCTCAGCGGAGACAAGCTGTTTAACGGCGGAGTGAAAATTGGCGAAAACACCGGCAGAATCTCGGTGAAGCTGGAGCAGGACTTTCACCCGGACCTGGAGCTCAATTTTGCCAGTCACAAGCACGATCACCGGATTTTAAATACCGCCTATCACCTGGCCAAGGAGAATCCGGGCCGGGAGGTGATCCTGGTGACAAAAGACGTCAACCTCCGGATGAAGGCCAAGGCCCTGGGACTGATGTCCCGGGACTATACCAGTGATCATGTCCGGGATATCAATGCCCTGTATTCCGGAAAACGGGTGGCCCAAGGCATTGCACCGGAACTCATCGACAATCTGTATCACAAGCCCCATGAGATTCCGGTCTCTGAGATGGATATTGACCCGCCCCTGATATCCAACGAGTACCTGATTTTGCGAAACGGCAGAAAATCGGGGCTGGTCCGGTTTGATCCGGCCATGCGGATGCTGCGCCGGGTGGATCGAAAGGCGGCCTACAACATCATCCCGCGAAACGCGGAGCAGACATTTGCGCTAAATGCGCTGCTGGATCCGGATATTCACCTGGTGAGCATCACCGGCAAGGCCGGGACCGGCAAAACGCTTCTGGCCCTGGCCTCCGCCCTGGAAGCCAAGCGGGGTTACCGTCAGATTTTTATGGCCCGGCCCGTGGTACCGCTTAGCAACCGGGACATGGGGTACCTGCCGGGTGATATCCCGGCCAAGCTGGATCCCTACATGCAGCCCCTGTATGACAACCTGTCTGTCATACAGAACCAGTTTTCGGAAAACGAGCCTTCTCATCAGCACATCAGTCAGATGCTGGATGCCAATAAACTCGTGATTGCCCCGCTTTCATATATCCGCGGCAGAAGCCTGGTGAAAATCTTTTTTATCGTGGACGAAGCCCAAAACCTGACCCCGCATGAGATCAAGACCATTATCACCCGCTCGGGCGAAGGCACCAAGATGGTCTTTACCGGGGATATTTTTCAGATTGATCATCCCTATCTGGATACGCTTTCCAACGGCCTGAGCTACCTGATCGAGAAAATGCAGGGCCAGCAGCGCTATGCCCATGTCTCCCTGGAAAAAGGGGAGCGCTCGGAGCTGGCCGAACTGGCCAGCGACCTGCTATAGCGGCAACCTTCATGACTTTTCCCCTGCCCGGTCCGGGATTCCCCCTGGATAATATCGGAATGAATTGTTACATTAAATGCAAACCGGCTTAATCCGAAACCAATTGAAAGGAGGGAGAAAAAATGGGATTTGCACTGTCGGAAATGCAGCTCAAGAGCCCTGCCTTTGAAACCCGGGGCAGAATTCCGCAGAAACACACAGGCGACGGCCAGGATGTATCCCCCGCCCTGGAGTGGACCAATGTCCCGGAAGGAACACGTTCCTTTGCCGTGATCTGTCATGACCCGGATGCACCCCTGGTGCTGCCGGGCACCTACGGATTTGTCCACTGGGTGCTATACAACATCCCGGCCTCGGTGAGCAGCCTGCCGGAAGGGTGCCCGGACTACACTAAGGGGGTCAACGACTTCAACCAGGAGGGCTACAAGGGGCCCAATCCGCCGCCCGGCCATGGCGTGCACCATTATTTCTGGTGGCTGCTGGCCCTGAACCGGGAATTGAACCTGGAGCCGGGCCTTACCCAGTGGCAGCTGCTGGAACGCATTGAACCTCACCTTATCGGAATGAACCGCATTGTCGGTATATATGAAAAGTAGATTCCGGCCGAATGCCGAAACCCCCGGGAAAGGAGATTTCCCGGGGGGTTTATTCGGTCCGGCCCGGCCATGCCCGGTGGAGGTTACGTGTTCCATCAACATGGGATTTGACGTCATCAGAATTCAACTCGCTGTGGAAATCGATCCGGTCCTGATTTCGACGGTCAGGGGGGCTACACATTAAACCGGAAGTTGATGATATCGCCGTCCTGGACTTCGTAGGTCTTGCCTTCCAGGCGCAGAGTGGCGTTTTTCTTTGCCGCGGCCATGGTGCCGGCGGCAATATAATCCGGGTAGGAGATGACCTCGGCCCGGATGAATCCTTTCTGGATGTCGGAATGGATCCGGCCTGCAGCCGCGACCGCATCCGTGCCGCGTTTGATGGTCCAGGCCCGGACCTCGTCTTCGCCCACGGTGAAAAAGGAAATCAGTCCCAGGATGTCATATGATGCCCGAATCACCCGGTCGGTGGCAGAGGCGGAGATGTTGAATTCCGCCAGCAGTTCGGCAGCCTCTTCTTCTGTCATCTGGGCGAGTTCATGCTCCAGCTTGCCGCGGATGACCATGCAGGTTTCCTGTGCCGCGGTTTCAGACAGCCCGGGCAGGGATTCGTCCTCGTCCGCGTTGTTAAACAGCACCATTACCGGCTTGGCCGACATCAACCCGTAGCCGCGCAGCAGGCGGGATTCTGCCAGTTCGGGAAACCGGCGCAGAGGGGTTTCCTGCTGCAGGGCCTCCCGGCATTCAAGGAGCTGATCGTGTTCCTTCGGGTCGATTTCCCGGCCTTTTTTGGATTCTGTTTCCATTCGCTCCAGGCGTTTTTCCACCATGTTGGCATCCATCTGTATGAGTTCCTGGTCCAGGAGCAGAAAGTCGTTTTCCGGATCTGCGGGTTCGGTGCCGTAAGAGGCGAAATTGCGCACCACGTGAATCAGCGCATCCGTGTCGCGCACCGCCCGCATCAGGGCGTCATCCGCACTGCCGGGTTTTTTTTGCTCCGCCTTGCCCGGCAGGAGGTATTCCACCTGGGCGTATGTGGTCTTTTCCGGCTGGTACATCCGGCTTAAAACGTCAATGCGGGAATCCGGCACGTGGATGGTGCCAATGCGCGTTTCCGCCTTGGCGCCCGGGCCGGCAAATTCATGTGTCAGCGCCTCGAACACGGTGGTTTTCCCTGAACCGGAAAGTCCGATTATTCCCAGTTTCATTTTTCTGTCTTCCTTTTATTGATGCTTTTCCGCGGCCTGCGGCGCGTCAATTCCAAAAAGCCTGCAGGTGTTTTCCCATGTCACCCGGGCCAAACGCGCCGGGTCGGTTTGACGGATTTCGGCCAGCTTAAACAGTACGCTTCTGACAAAGGCCGGCTCATTTCGCCGGGTTGTGTTTTTCTCCGGTGCAGGGGTCAAATACGGCGCGTCTGTTTCAACCAGCAGCCGGTCTTCGGGAATGCGGGCTGCCATGTCCCGCAACTGCTGCCCTCTTTTGGAGATCGTCAGGATGCCTGTAATGCCGATGTACAATCCCATTTCCAGGTATTGCTGCATTTCGCCGGGGGTGCCGGAAAAGCAGTGAACAACGCCCCGGCAGTTTTTCGGGGCATGCGCCCGCAGCAGTTCCAGGAACCGGCCCTCGCTGTCGCGCTCGTGGAATATCAGAGGCAGATCCAGATCGCCGGCGGCTGCGATCTGGCGGACAAACCATTTTTCCTGCACGTCTGCAGGCGAGTGCATCCGATTGAAATCCAGGCCGGTTTCTCCCCAGGCCCGGACTTTGGGACTGGCGGCCAGTTCTTTAAGCGCGGATACGGCTTGATCTGAGCCCTGCTTTGCGTCATGGGGATGGATGCCCACGGATGCATAGCACCCTTCGTGTGCTTCCGCGATTTCTACGGCCCGCCGGGAGGTTTTTTCCGTTATCCCGACGATCATCATGGCATTTACGTCCGCGTTTCCGGCATTTTCAACAACCCGTTCCAGATCCTTGTGATACGCCTTGTCGTTTAAGTGGCAGTGGCTGTCAAATATATTCATGGGCATTTTCCTGAAATTGCGTCAAAAGTCGGGCGATGTTTTCGTAAAACGCATCTTTTATCACCGAAGGCCTGGGGATTCAAGGAAATCGTATCCGGGTCGGCGATGTATCAGGTTATCGGCGTGTTGAAAAATACCGGAAAATGGTTACAAATATACCAGGCAGCCGAAAATCCGCAACCGACACATAAAGGAGATCGGAAACCATGCCAGGAAATGAAGAGACACTGAGAACCGGTGATGCGCTTTTGATCGTGGATGTACAGAATGATTTCTGCCCGGGCGGCGCCCTTGCCATTGAAAAGGGCGACACGGTGGTGCCGGTGTTAAACCGCTGGATTGCGCAGGCTTCGGAAAAAGGATTGCCGGTTTACGCCTCCAGGGACTGGCACCCCGTGGGCCATGTCAGCTTTCGGGATCAGGGCGGCAGCTGGCCGCCGCACTGCATCCAGGACACGCCCGGTGCGGCGTTTCACCCGGATCTGAACCTGCAAGCAGATACCGTGGTGGTTACCAAGGGGGTCCGGTTTGACCAGGATCAGAACTCGGCTTTTGATCAGACCGGCCTGGCTGAAGAATTCCGGCGCAGACAGATTCGGCGGGTTTTCGTGGGCGGCCTGGCCCTGGATGTTTGCGTGCAGGCAAGCGTGCTGGATGCCCTGGATGAAGGCTTTGAAACCGTGCTCCTGCTTTCCGCCACCCGGCCGGTGACCGCGGAAGGCGGGGAGAAGGCCGTGGAGCGCATGAAAAAGGGCGGAGCGGTAATATCCGGGCAGTAGTCTTTTACCGGTATGAATCCGGGACTTGGTGGTGAAGCAGCGGGCCGTGCCCGCCGCCGATGTCATGATCAGCCGAAAGCCCGATGAGCTCGGCTGTCAGGCTGACCGCGCTGGAAAACGCCTGTGCCGGATCCTGGTTGTGGGCCAGGTATGCGGCCAGCGCGGAGGAAAACGTGCATCCGGTGCCGTGGGTATTGCGCGTGTGGACATACGGATGCGAGTTCGCTTTTGCCGCCACGCCGCTATTGTGCCGGTATACGAACGTGTCGGTGATTTGATCCGCGTCTTGCGGCCCGTGACCGCCCTTGATCACCACCCCTCTAATGTTTGCAAAGCGTTCAAGAAGTTCCCGGCCGGCGGTTTCCGGGTCCGGCGGCGCGGATCCGTACAGGATTTCGAGTTCCGCCCGATTCGGGGTGATATAGTCCGAGACCGGCAGGATCTGCGTGATCAGAGCTTCAATTGCCGCGTCATCGATCAGCCGGTGGCCGCTGGTGGAAACCATCACAGGGTCGCATACGGTGGTATAACCGGCGAGGTGGCCGGCGATTTTTTCACATACTTCCTTGTTGGGCAGCATTCCGAGTTTGACCGCGTCTACGCGGATATCTGACAATACGCTTTTGATCTGCTGTTCCACGAACTGCGCGGAAATCGCCATGGCCCCGTCCACGCCCCGGGTGTTCTGAGCGGTCAGGGCCGTGATCACAGCCGCCCCATAGACGCCTGCTGCCATGAAGGTTTTCAGGTCCGCCTGTATGCCGGCTCCGCCGGAGGGATCGGAGCCTGCAATGGAAAGCACGGCGGAAATGTTTTGCGTGTTTGCGGGCATAATTTTCTCTGCCTTTTATTCCTGCCGGGCATCTGCATTTTTTAAATGATAGAACAATCGCACTCCCGTCATTGCAATACATTCCGCATCCAGAAATGTTTCCACGCTGGATCTGAACAATACGGAACATGATGCCGGGAATTCCTCATCCGCATCATTGTAGAGCAGGAGCATCGGGATTCTCGGCAGTGCGTCAAACTGCACGGCAATATCGTAATCAATGTCAAGCTCCGGCTGGTAGCCGCCCGACAGATGCGCGGCATTTTTCAAATCCGCCGATCTTCCGGAAAAATATGCTGTAATGGCGTGCTCCACATCATTTGCAAAAAATTTTGTCAACGGGCCGGCTTCTTTCAGGTCCCTGAAATTGACCCAGTCGCCTTGTCCGGGCAGTGCGTCCGGGCACATCAGAATATATTTGCTCAGGATCACACAGATGTCATAGGGCGGCCTGGCACCGGCGGGATCGGTGATTGCCTCGCCGGAAACCGTGTATTTTCCCCCGAAAAACGGGATGTTCAGTTTGTCGCCCGCCGCTTCCGCACCAATGGTGTCTGCCAGGGACGGCAGGGAAAGCTCCCGGATCCGGGTGAGATAGTATCTATAGGTTTGTCCGAATACGGTTTCTCCGGTGTTCATCCATTTCCTCTGCAAGCATGAGATTTTATAAGTACCCGTTTCGTACAACGCCTGACCGGGTGTTTACCTGTTTTCCCTGTCGCTTGATCATACGATAAATATTGTCGGAATGCAATCGGGGGGCGCAAGGGGCAAAGCGGGAAAAGCCCGCAGGCGGGGGAAATCCCCCGTCTGCGGGCTTTTTGTTATATCCTGCTGTGCGCGGCCGGCGGGGGGTCAGCTGTTTAAGATCTTTTTTGCGCTTTCATCATTTGCGTCGCACACGTGCGGAATGCCGCTGATTTCCGCGGTCTCGCGGTTGCCGGAAAACAGGTCCGAGCGCTCGATTTCAGGCAGGGAGAATTTGCGGGCCCCGGCCATGAGCTGCTGCATCCCGCAGGCCAGCTTGTCTGAAAGGGTCCAGAAGGCAATGGCACCGTAGGGGATGTTCTTCATTTCATCCTTGCCCACCTTGGCTTCCACGTCATAGTAGTTGGCAAAGATTTCCTCGGGCGTGCTCCCCAGCGAGCTGACCGTCCTGGGCAGCTTGTCCCAGTTGCCGGCAACGCTTTCCCTGCGGTCCGGGTTGATGGCACCCTCGATGTTGGCACCCAGAAATCCGGGGATCATGATGGCCCGTCCCATGCAGACCAGCTTGGTGTAGGGCGATCCCAGGGCAACGGCCTTGAAGATATGATCTTCCAGCGCGAGGCCGCCGGCAAAGGACAGGTCCACGACTTCCTCGCCCCTGGCGGCCAGGAGGCTGGCATATTCGCGGGCTTTTGAATGCAGCTGCAGGGAGGGCACCCCCCAGCTCTGCATCATGTTCCAGGGGCTCATGCCCGTGCCGCCGCCGGAACCGTCAATGGTAAGCAGGTCGAGCTTGGCGTCGGTGGCGAACTTGATGGCCATGGCCAGTTCCTCCATGCCGTAAGAGCCGGTCTTTAGTGAAATCCGCTTGAAACCCAGGCTCCGCAGGTAGTCCACGCTTTTCATGAATTCTTCTCTGACCTGGTCCACCCGGCCCAGGTTGGTGGCGCCCAGGCGGCTGTGTCGGGCAAAGGAAGAAATGGAGCTGTGTTTGAAGGCCTCCTGGACAGACGGCTTTTCCGGGTCCGGGTCCACCACGTAGCCGCGGTTTTTCAGAAACTGTGCGTAATCCAGGCTGGTGACCTGGATTTCTCCGCCGATGTCCTTGGCGCCCTGTCCCCACTTGAGCTCCAGGATGCACTTATTGCCGTATTTTTCCGCAATGTATCCAGCCACTCCGTTGCGTGTGTCCTCCACGTTCATCTGCACGATGATTGCGCCGTAGCCGTCGTTGTAGCGCAGATAGCTCTCAATGCGGCGGTCGAGTTCCGGCGCCTTTGTGATCCGGCCGTTTGCCATTTCCGATTCCCGGTCCACCCCGACCACGTTTTCGCCGATGACCACGGGAATGCCCACCAGGGAGGCGCCGATAGCAAAAGAATCCCAGTACTTGGCGGCCACGAAAGTCGACCCCAGCGCACCGGTCATCAGGGGAACGCGGGCCTTGGTCTTGATTTCCCGGCCGAACTCGGTTTCCAGGCTCACATTGGGGAAAATGCAGTCATCCGGGTCGTTGGAAAGTCCCGAGGGAATCCCGTGCGAACCATAGGCATATCCCTGGATTCGCAGGGAATTGTAGGAAGCCCCCACATGGGTGGTGTTATTGGCACCGGCCGTGACAATGCCGAAGCTTCTGGGGTAAAGCAGTTTTCTGCCCACCAGGCTGGACATGAAAGTTTCGCACTTGCCCTGGCAGTCGGCCCGGCACAGGGTGCACAGGCTGGATTCCGTGGGGTTGCCCCGGTTTGTGGTCCCAAGGACATCATTGTTTTTGGAAAATCGCATTTCCGACATGGAATTTCTCCTCTGCTTTTTGAATCGGATGAAAAATTAATTATATTATTTCAAATAGTTATATGAATTCCGCCCAAGGGCAAAAAAAAGCGCCTCTACACCCTTGTATAGAGACGCCATTGTCTTGAAAATTTATAAGTGTATCTTACACGCCATTGTGCAGGATAATTTAAGCTAACTAATAAGGGATGACAAATCTGTCAAGACTTTTTGTCGCGTTGCGGAAATCCTCCGGGTGGGGCGAATCTGTGGGTTCAATTTCGTCCCGGATAGCCAAACGGGCGAAGCCGGATCTCAGCCCGTGGTTTTTCCCGGTGCTCAGTAGAGCTCTTCTGAAAGCAGGATCGCCTCGGCAATGCTGCGCATGGATTTTCGCGAATCCATGCTTTTTTTCTGAATGCGGCGGTAAGCCTCGTCCGCATCCATCCCGCTTCTTTGCATCAGGACCTCTTTTGCCCTTTCCACGAGCTTTCGGGTTTCGAGCTCTTCCTGGATGACCTTGGTCTTGATGATCAGTTCGGAGTTGGATATGGCCACTGCCGCCTGGTTGGCCACCGTGGTGATCAGGTTGACTTCCGTGTCAGTAAAATCATGGGGTTCGGCCGTAAAGCAGTTGAGCACGCCGATGACCCGATCATCGCGAAGCAGAAGCGGCACGCTGGCAAGGGATTTCAGGCCCAGGGAGCGTGCCATTTCCTTTTCCTTGAACCTGGGTTCGGTCAGCACGTCCCGGACGATCAGGGGTTGTTTTTCAGAGGCCACGTGCCCCACCACGCCCTCGTTTATGTTTAACACCCGGTCCTTGACATAGGCCGGCTCAATTGTCTGGGTGGCCTTGAGCCGGAGGCGCGGCGGGTTTTCGTTTTCCTCTATCAGCCACAGGGAGCAGATCTCCACGCCGGTCACCTTGGCCGTGACCATGACGATAAGTTTGAGGATCTCCTCTAAGTACAGATCCGAGTTAATGGCCCGACTGATATCCATCAGGGCCTTGATGTATTTGTCCGTGCTGACTGTGCCTTTTTGATCCATTTTGCGGGAAGTGTTAAGTTTTAAGTGATTAAGTGTTAAAGTAAAATCAGAAAGTTATCATTTTTTGCGCTCTTGCGAAATTGCGCTTCGTTGCCCTGACGGCGGTGCCGAAAAAGCGGGTTTTCGAGCGGAAATTGAGGCTCGCAGAGGCTCCTGGAGCGAGGAAACTCCTTTTTCGCGCCGCCGATCAGCCAAGATGCTTACGGATTTCCTGCAGAAACGTATAATACTTCGGAACAGTTTTTTCAACCGGGATTTGCGGTCCGGAAGCAGGGACGGCCGGGCTACAGGTGCTTGACGTGTTCGTAGATTCCCGGATGGGTGCAGACCTCATAATATTTCTTTTCGGTCATGCGGATTGTATGAAAATCGGTTGGGGATACCTCCGGGATGAGGGCTTCCCGGATCACCAGGCGCTGATAATTGCCCGACAGCGTGGGAAATTTCCCCGTGTACCCGACGAAGTGATCCACTCCCAATTTGGGGATCGGGCCTTCAAACCGTTTCATATGGATTTCCCGGGCCAGCTTGGCCAGGGCATCGGGCGCCAGTTCGATGCCCATGACATTGTAGCGCAGAATCGGGCTCGCATTTTTTTCCAGCAGCGTTTTGCCCTGGATTTCGGAGGTGTCGAGCTGGTAGAGGTATACGTTAAACGGCGGGCCGGTGATTTGAAACCGTTTTCGCAGCTCATGGTTGCATCCGGAAAGAATGTCCGCCTCGTTGATGGAATGCGAGATCATGATCCGGTTGTCATTGTCGTAAAAGAAAGTCGGTGCGCCTTTTGAAAAGCTCACGCCGATGCCCAGGTCGAGCCGCGGCAGTCCCTTTTTGATATTGCGCTGATTATACCGCTGCACCACCATGAGCATGTTAATGGAAAGTCCGCAGGCCCGGGCCACGCCGTACCATTTTTCGGGCATGCCTTCATGCTCGAAAATGGCCATGATGGCGGCATCGCCTTCGATGAAGATTTTTTGCGCCCCGTAGGTCGGCAGCAGGTTGTTGATCGGGTCGAAAAAGTTGAGCGCAAAATTGGAGGCGGGATTTAAGCCCTTGGCTTTCATGTGATCGATAATTTCCGTGGATCCGCGCACATCCGCCTTGATGACTGCGTGGTTGATGATGGTCTGCTTGCCGGTGTCATGTTCCCGCGGGAATAGAAATTCATATAAGGTGTTGTTTTCCCGGGAAAGCCGGGCGGTTTTCTTGTCCTCGACCAGGTTGATGGAGTCCGCCTTCTCGTTGATATTGTAGTAATTGTTCAGGTCGCGGTGGTATACGGCAAAGTCTTTTAAAAACCGGACAATCCGGGCCCTTTTTTGTTTCCTGGATACGTGCACCAGGCGCCGGGTCTGTTTCAGGCGGGCCAGGGAAACCGACTTGCCGGTGTATTTTCTGAAGCGCTTGATTTTGCGAATAATGTTTTTTCTGGACTTGGGTGCCACAAGGTACTGGAGCAGTTCCTGCGGGGAAAGCGGGGGGCAGTAATTTTGTATGATCCTGGGCACTTCATAGGCAGCCACGATGCATTCCAGCATTTGCTCACGCCGGAACTCCCGGTAAACCATGGCAAGCATTTGTTTTTGAAAGCGGATTTTTGATTTGAGGGTATTGATTCGATCGGGATCCGGTTTTTTCTTTTTTTTCTCCCGGCCGAGCAGTTCGCGGGTCTCAAACAGGTTAAAAAGGAGGTTGATGTTTTCCGCGCTCTTGATGATGCCGTCGGGCTCATGGTTTTCATCCACGGTCGAGAAAAAGTTCCGCAGGATGGAAATCAGGCTGTGATAGTTAAGGGGATCCTCCAGCCGGTAGCCCAAAAGTACGTAGTTGGTCATCATGAAAAAATCATCCGGCCGGCTGGGTGCATGAAGCAGGGGGTTTGCAAGCAGTTCCTCGGCCAGCAGGCAATCCTGCCCGAAATTCAGGGTGCGCAGCTCGTTTAAGCCTGCGCGGGCCTCCAGGAAGTAGTCGAAAAGCTCGGCACCGGCATGCTGGATGATCTGGCTGCGCCTCTGGATGATGTTGAAGACTTCTTCGCGCAGCCGGAGATGGTGCTCGACCCGATAGGTGACCTCGTGTCTGCGGATGACGCTTTTAAATTGCTGGATCGCGGCATCGTACTGGCGCTGCATTTCCGCCGTGAGCCACTTGACCAGCGATACCTGGGCCAGGTAATCGATCTGTACCCGGGCTGCGGATTTGGCCTGGTTAATGGCATCGGTCATAACCTCGGTGCAGGCCGCCTTAAAGTGTTCGGTTTCCTGGTACCAGTTGAGATTCTGACGGGTCTGAAGCGGGCCGGAAATATTGGCGTGTTTCAGGATCAACTGGAATATGAAGTCGCCTGCGATACGGCAGAATTGCGGACTGATGCGCACGTCATACCGGAGGTTGTCCACCCCCAGCAACAGCCGGGTCATGGGGATATCAGCGGAATACGGCGTAATCTCGATATCAGGGGGGAAAGAAGGTTTGTGGTCCCTTTTTGTCATGTATCTGCGCTTGCGCCGGTGCCGTTGTTTTAGTAGGAGCGGCTTTTGTCGGGGAAAGTACCATTTTGCACTTCATCGAGATAGCTGCGCAGGCCTGCAGTGGCGTTTTCCCTGAGTTGGGCGTATTGTTTGACGAATTTCGGCACGTGGCCGCTGCTGATGCCCAGCATGTCGTGGCATACCAGGATCTGGCCGTCGCAGGGCAGTCCGGCCCCGATGCCGATGGTGGGGATGGTCAGGTTCTGCGTGATGTCCTCGGAGATATCCGCGGGTATGCCCTCGAGCACCACGGCGAAAGCGCCCGCGGACTCCACCTGCCTGGCGTCTTCCATGAGCCGGTCGTGATCCCGCTGAACACGGAAACCGCCGAACTGGTGCACAGATTGCGGAGTCAGTCCGATATGGGCGAGCACCGGAATGCCCACTTCGGTCATGGCATGGATTTTATCCGCCACTGCGGCACCGCCCTCGAGTTTGACCGCGGCCGCATTGGATTCCTTTAAAAAGCGCCCGGCATTGGTCAGTGCCTCGGACAGAGAGACCTGGTAGGACATAAACGGCATGTCCCCGATGACGAGGGCAGTCTTTGCCCCTCTGGCAACCATGCGCGTATGGTAGATCATCTCGTCCATTGTTACGCCGAGCGTGGTGGCCTCCCCCTGTACCACCATGCCCAGAGAATCGCCTACCAGCAAAACGTGGATGCCGGCTTCATCAGCCATCTGGGCAAAGGGAAAGTCATACGCGGTCAAGGCGGCGATTTTCCTGCCCTGCTTTTTCATCTCCATCAAAGTTCTTACCGTCACTGAACTGGCCATGGGATTTCTCCTTGTTTTGGCGTCCCGGGTTGGACACATGCCGATGATGCTGCAGATCGTTTATAACATTTTATATTTACAATTACTTTTTATATACCCTGCATGCGGAATGTCAAGATGAACATATGTATTGACAATTTCGGCCGAGTTTCCATATATATATAAGATTATACGCAAGCCGTCAAAATAAGCCTGTTTTCAGGCCCGAATATGAATTTATCATAATAATCATGGCAGGTTATTGCAAACCGGAACCTGCGTGTGACTTTTTGTCGAATTTATCAAACAACGGCGAATCATGATACAGCTTGTCAGGGGTTTTAAAGACATTCTGCCGCCGGAAACATCCGTGTGGCAATATATTGAGAACACGGCAAAAACGCATTTCGAGAATTTCGGATTCAGGGAAATGCGGCCGCCGGTGCTCGAGCAGGCCGCCCTTTTCCAGCGCAGTATCGGCGAGCATACCGATATCGTTGAAAAAGAAATGTATACGTTTGCAGGCAGCCGGGACACCCTTTTGACCCTGCGGCCCGAGGCGACCGCCTCCGTGGTCCGGGCCTATATTCAGCACAAGCTGTATGCCGCCGATCCGGTGGCCAAATTTTATACCATCGGCCCCATGTTTCGCAAGGAGCGCCCCCAGAAGGGACGCTACAGGCAGTTCCAGCAGATCAACGCGGAAGTCTTCGGGGTGGAAGCCCCTTATCTGGACGCCCAGCTCATTTTCATGCTCATGACCTTTTTTGCCAGGCTGTCGGTTTCCGGGCTGCAGGTGCACTTAAATTCCCTGGGATGTCCGCAGTGCCGGCCGGCTTTTAAGGAACGCCTCTCACGCATGCTTTCGGAGCAGTCCGATAAACTGTGCGCGGACTGTATCCGGCGGCTGGAGAAAAACCCCCTGCGCGTGCTGGACTGCAAAGCTCCCGGCTGCAGGGAGGTAGTCGCTGAAGCGCCTTCCATGCTTGATTTTCTGTGCCAATCCTGCAAGGTGCATTTTGACGCGGTAAAGTCCGCCCTGGCGGGCATGTCGGTTCCGTATGAAATTGATCCCCGGCTGGTGCGCGGTCTGGATTATTATACGCGCACGGCCTTTGAAATCCAGACCGCAGAGCTTGGTGCGCAGAACGCTGTTGCCGGCGGCGGCAGATATGACAACCTTGTGGAAATGCTCGGCGGGCCCGGTCAGCCTGCCATCGGCTTTGCCGTCGGGCTGGACCGCCTGGTGGATCTGGTCATGGCGAAATCCCCGCCCGTCGAACCGGGTCCGGAAGTGTTTTTTCTGCCCATGGGCGAGGCCGCCATGGAAATGACCGCGCGTTTGGCCTCGCACCTGGCAGATGCGGGGGTGAGAACCGAGGCCGACTTTTCCGGCCGCAGCCTGAAGGCGCTGATGCGCCGGGCCGATCGCATGGGCGCGCAAAACGTCCTGATGATCGGAGACCAGGAAATCGCCGACCGTGCGGCGCTCCTGCGCAACATGAAGACCCGGGACCAGGTGCGGGTGCCCCTGGATGCGCTGGTGGAAACCGTAAAAGCGCATCTGGAAAAACAGCACAAGACTTGACAGGTATTGGCATCGGGCGGAATGCAAGGAATTGATCGAAAACAAGGAGTATGACAGTTGACCGACACGTTGGGAGATATGCGGCGGACCCATCACTGCAATGCGCTGGGCGCCGGTGATGTTGGATCGGAAGTGGTGCTCATGGGATGGGTGCAGCGGCGCCGGGACCATGGCGGCGTGATATTCGTGGACCTGCGGGACCGGGAAGGGATGACCCAGGTGGTTTTTAATCCGGACCGGGAGCCCGATGTTCACCAAAAGGCCCACGGGATTCGAAGCGAGTATGTGCTGGGTGTGCGGGGCGTGGTGGAAAGGCGCCCCGAGGGCATGACCAACCCGGAACTCGCCACCGGCGAGATCGAGGTCATGGTTTCCGAGTTAAAGATTTTAAACAAGGCCCGGACACCGCCGTTTATGATTGAAAACAAGGTCGAGGTCAACGAGAATACCCGGCTTCAAAACCGGCATATTGATCTTCGCCGGCCCGTTTTGCAGCGCAACCTCATGATGCGCCACAAGGCGGCCGCGGCAGCACGGACGTTTTTAAACGACCAGGGTTTTTTGGACATTGAAACCCCGTTTTTAACCCGCAGCACCCCGGAAGGCGCCCGGGATTACCTGGTGCCCAGCCGCCTGAATCCGGGTTCGTTTTATGCGCTTCCCCAGTCCCCGCAGCTTTTCAAGCAGCTTTTGATGATTTCCGGTTTTGAGCGCTATTACCAGATCGTGCGCTGCTTCCGGGACGAGGATCTGCGGGCCGACCGGCAGCCGGAGTTTACCCAGATCGATATCGAGATGTCGTTTGCCGGCGAGGACGAGGTCATGTACGTAGCCGAGGGGCTGATCGCGGCGATTTTCCGGAATGTGCTGGAAATGGAGGTTAAAACGCCGTTTGACCGGATGACCTACCACGATGCCCTGTCGCGCTACGGCCTGGATCGGCCGGATACGCGCTTTGGGCTGGAACTCTGCGATATTTCCGATATCGTGGCAGAATCCGGATTTAACGTGTTTGCCGGCGCGGTCAAAAAGGGAGGCATTGTCAAGGCCATTAATGCCAAGGGGTGTGCGGATTTTTTTACCCGCAAGGAGATCGACGATTTCACCGAGTTCGTCTCGGTCTACCGCGCCAAGGGCCTGGCCTGGATCCGGGTCAAGGAAAACGAGTGGCAGTCCCCGATTACCAAGTTTTTCACCGAGGCGGAGAAAAAGGCCATGGCCGAACGTCTGGACATGGCGCCCGGGGACCTGGTCTTTTTCGGAGCGGATCAGTCCGCGGTTGTCAACGAGGCGCTCGGACACCTGCGGATTCATCTGGCCAGAAAACTGGGGATGATCGATGACAGCGTCTATCGTTTTGTATGGATCACGGATTTCCCCATGCTGGAGTATGATGCGGCCGAAAAGCGCTACCAGGCCCTGCATCATCCCTTTACTGCGCCGGCGGAATCGGATATGGACAAGCTGGAAACCGATCCCCTGTCCGTGCGCTCCCGGGCGTATGACCTGGTGTTAAACGGCTCGGAAATCGGCGGCGGCAGCATCCGCATCCACCAAAAGGACCTGCAGATCCGGGTGCTCGAGGCTCTGGGCATGAATCGCGAGGAATACGAGGAAAAGTTCGGTTTTCTGATCTCGGCGCTCGATTCGGGCGCGCCCCCGCACGGCGGCATTGCATTCGGCTTTGACCGGCTGATGACGATTCTGTGCGGCAGCCAGTCCATCCGGGAGGTGATCGCCTTTCCCAAGACCCAGAAGGGCGCCTGCCTGATGACAGACGCCCCGGCCGGGGCAAGCCGGACCCAGCTCGACGAGCTGGGCCTGAAAATCGCCCGGCCGAAGTGACGTTGACAATTTTGCTTGACATTTTTAACATGGGATATTAGAAAATCATCCTTGTTGTTCCCCAGTAGCTCAGTCGGCAGAGCAGGTGGCTGTTAACCACCGCGTCCGTGGTTCGAGTCCGCGCTGGGGAGCCAAAACACAATCCGGCATCGTCCGGTACGATAAAAAAACCCTGGAGAGCAAGGCGCTTTCCGGGGTTTTTTATTTTTTGTTGTCCAGCAAAATCCAGTTGCATCCGGTGGGATCTGGCAGTAATATTTGTTAATTTAGATTGTTACAATGGATCAGTATTGACTGATACTCTTGATGTTATGGGTCACGTATTCTGTGTTTGCCTTGGTGGAAATTTGCCCACTCCGGGGATCGTTGCCTGTAGATGCCGGGATAAACTGAAATTCCCAGATAGTTGATCGAAGCCTCAAGCACATCGGTCGGACCGGCGGCGGCCCGAGAATGGGCGCCACAAAGAGGCTCGTCGGAGGGGCGCCGCCGCAGCCGACCGGTGTGCGATG
>Ga0182239_1000347_pt1 | contig 17246 bp, 16 predicted proteins | sample hydfrate6_PW_210_FD_132456 | JGI IMG/M metagenome (GOLD analysis project Ga0182239, IMG submission 132456) | Subsurface microbial communities from deep shales in Texas, USA - hydraulic fracturing test 6_PW_210 | ecosystem: Environmental > Aquatic > Deep subsurface > Shale gas/oil reservoir >... | reverse complement strand
TTTTAATAAAGAAGAATATGATTATGTTAATTCAGATAAGAAGATGATTTTTATATTAGCCACTGGTAGATCAGGAACTCACTGGATTGGATATATATTAGGAGATCATCCAGAGGTTTATACTACTATCGAAAAAGATCCTATATTTTCTTATTCAATTCAAATGGCATTGAATCCAAACTTGAGACCAGAATTATTTCCAGAACTTATAAAATTGTATAATAAAGAATTTCATAATATGAAAAACTAAAAATACTATTTGGATAAAAGCCATCCTAATTTGTGGTTAGCTGAATCTTTAAATAATATATATCTTAACTCAGTGCCCTACAAATTGGGGGAGGGTCAATCCGTATGCGACTATTTCTAGTATGTTAAAACATAAAGGAGTATTAGTTTGGCAAAAAAATATAATAAATATCTTTTGCCCAATAATTTTTTAGGTATAAAAGAAGAAATGATTTCTGAATATGAAAATTTACCTATTGAATCTCAATGTGCATTAAGGTGGAAATCTCATATTGATAGAATTGATAAACTTGAAAATAAGTTAGGTGATAAATTATTAGTTTTAGATTATGAGAGTTTAATTAAAAACACTGAATCAGAATTGGATAAATTGAAGGGATTCTTAGCATTTGAAGAGAATATTCCATTTCCGGAAGTTAGAGAAGAATTTTTGACCAAATGGAAAAGTAATCTTAGCAAAAATCAAATTGGGAACATTAATGATATTCTCAAATGAGAGAGGGAAAGTAGAATATGAAATTGAGATCAAAATATAATAAATTTATTAATGAAGTGAAATCAAATGGGATTAATCCTGCTCTTTATAAAACAAATAAACATATAGGAAAAAGATTAAGGAAAATTAAGTTAAATAATTTAATAAAGTCTACTAAAATTGTTTTATCATCTGAACATATTATTGTTACCTGGTCTAACGATGCAGAAATAAGAAATAATTTTGGCGATGCTTTAAATCCAATTTTAGTAAACTATATTACTGATAAAATTCCACATAATAATAAAAATATTTTAAATGTAAAGAACAAACCAGTTTATTCAATTGTTGGAAGTATTCTTGATAATAAAAATATTAAAAATTTGGAAGTTTGGGGATCTGGTTTTATGCATGAAGATGGTAAATTCAAAGAAGTTCCCAAAAAAGTACATGCAGTTCGTGGCCCTTTGACTAGAGAATTAATTTTAAAACAAGGAGTTGAGTGCCCAGAAGTTTATGGGGATCCTGGTCTTTTAGTTTCTAAATTATATAATCCTAATTTTGAAAAAAAATTTAAACTAGGAATAATACCTCATTATGTTGATAAAGGAAATAAATATGTATGCTATTTAAAAGAAAAATATCCGGATGAAATTCTTATAATTGATATACAAGATAGCTTCAAAAATGTAATTGATAATGTAAATAGATGTGAATTGATTGCTTCTAGTTCTTTACATGGTGTAATAACAGCTGATGCTTATAATATACCTTCGCTTTGGATAAAATTATCAGATAATGTAAATGGGGGTAATTTCAAATATAGAGATTATATGTTATCAGTTGGTAGAAACCAAATGGAACCATTTATTTTAGATAAAGAATATAAATTAGTTACACTTTTTAATAAATTTGAAGAATATAATATAAGTATTAATTTGGATAAATTATTGAAAGTATGTCCATTTGTTTAATAAAATCAGATTCTAATTCTAAATTATTATGCAAGATATTTATTGTTTTCTATTAGATTAATTTGATAGATTACAATACAAACGGTTCAACTCCCTAAATATTAATTAATTTGGTTCTTCTTCGTTTCCGTTGGTGAAAAATAGCTAAAAAAGAAGGACATTAGCATGTTGACCTCTAATGTTTTTATTAAGCGATAAAAACTCAAAGGAGGTCCAGCCAATGTCCAATTTTAGTATATCATCTTTATTCCCCTTTCGTCGAGTGAAAATTGAAGATTTTAGTCAAATAGTTGATTCTGATAATGGTATGGCTATGTTTACAACTGTTAGTCCTGATTTTAGATTTAATCCTATTTGCCATGAGTGTGGTAGTGAAGCTGAGGGTATTCATTCCTGACATCAAAGAACTCTTAGAGACTTAAACTTTGGATCTAATCCCGGATTAATTATACACAAGTATCGTAAAATTGTTTGTCCTGAATGTGGTAGTATAAAAGTAGAAAAATTAGATGTAACTGATCCTGGTGGTCCTCATGTAACAAATAGAATGGCCAGATATATTTATGAGCTCTGTAAACTTATGCCTGTTAAACAGGTAGCTGATCATTTAAATTTAGACTGGAAAACTGTTAAAAATATAGACAAAAGTTTTTTAGAAGAAGAATTTGGAGAAACAGATTATTCGCATTCAGGTTATTTAGCAGTAGATGAAATTTCTATGGGTAAATACCATAAATATTTAACTGTTATCATTGATTTTATAACAGGCCGTGTTATCTGGGCTGGTAAGGATCGTAAAGTTAAAACTCTTGATAAATTCTTTAAAGATATGCCCCAACAAGACCTGGAAAATATTGAAGCTGTAGCTATGGATATGTGGGATCCTTTTATAAAATCAGTTAAAAAATGGTGTCCTGATGCCTGCATTGTCTTTGATAAATTCCATATTGTATCTAATTTCAATGATGTAATAGATAATGTTAGAAGAAAAGAACAGCGTGATAAATCCTTATCAGAAAAAGAACAAAAGGTTATTAAAGGCAGTAGATGGATGCTGCTTAAGAATGAAGATAACCTTAGTGATAAAGAAAAACCAAAGTTAGAAAAATTATTAGAATTAAATAAAAATTTATCAAAAGTCTATATTTTAAAAGACGAATTAAAAACGATCTGGGATGCTGATACTTTAGAAGCCATGGAAGAAGCTCTTGATGACTGGTGTGAAAAAGCTTTACAGACTGAATTGAAGCCTGTAATTAAATTTGTAAATATGTTACAAAATCATCGGTATGGCATCTTAGCTTATACTGATTATCAAATACACACTTCAAAACTGGAAGGCACCAACAATCGAATAAAAGAACTAAAAAGAAGAGCCTATGGCTATCATGATCCAGAATATTATAAGCTAAAAATCAAACAGGCATTTCCAGGTGTTTAACCAACTGTTTTGGAGAAGAACCATTAATTTTTAGGAGAAGTGAGTTATGGAAGATATTTATTTTTCAGTAGTTATTCCACTTTATAACAAGGAAAAACATATAAGAAGGGCTATTGATTCTGTTTTGAATCAAAGCTACCAAAATTTTGAGATAATTATTGTTGATGATGGATCTACTGACAAAGGAGCGTCTAGAGTTAGAGAATATAGTGATGATAGAATTAATTTAATAAGTCAAAAAAATCAAGGAGTATCAGCTGCAAGAAATAAAGGGATTAAGGCAGCAAAATATGAGTATATTGGACTATTAGATGCAGATGATGCTTGGAAAAAAAATTTTTTAAAAGAAATATCATTATTAATTAATGATTATCCTAATAAGGCAGTTTATGCTACTGCATATGAGTTTTATTTAGAAGATGATTTTATCAAAAAAGCTCAATATAGTAATCTTCCAAATAATTTTCGGGGTGAAATTGATAATTATTTTAAATATACTCTTAAAAATCCATTGATTAGTGCCTCAAGTGTTGTGATAAGCAAAAATATCTTTGATAGTGTTGGATTTTTTGATACTTCATTAACTCGTGGTGAAGATTTAGATATGTGGTTTAGAATTTCATTAAATGAGAAAATTACTTTTATTTATAAAAGTCTAGCTATTTATTATTTAAATTCTACTAATAGAGCTAGTAATAAAAATTTTGATTATAGTAAAACTTTCACTAATAAATTACAATATTCTATGGAAGATTTAATAAATAATAATTGTGAAAACGAATGGTTTTTAGTATATTTGAATAAAAAAATGATAAATAAAGCGAAGTATTATATTTTAAATGGTTTTAATAAAAAAGGGCGTTCTTTTTTGAAGAGTAATAATGTTATAGAGTCAAAAAAATTTTATTTCTATTATTTGTTGAGTTTTATACCCAAAAAAATAATTGATTTTTTAAGAAGAATAAAAAATATTAAATAAGGAATGTATAATATATGAAAATAATTATTGGTGGTGATTTAGTACCCACTAAAACTAATAAAAAACGGTTTATTAGTGGAGATATAGATAAGTTATTAGATAAAAAATTACAAGCGAAATGGTTTTCTGCAGATTTGAGAATTTTTAACTTAGAAACTCCATTAGTAAGTTATAGATCTCCAATCATTAAAAATGGACCTAATTTAATTGGTTCTCCTGAAACTATAAATGGCATTTCAAAGCTTGATCCTTCATTAATTTCATTAGCTAATAATCATATTATGGATCAAGGTCTAAAAGGTTTTAAATCAACTTTAAAATTATTAAAAGAAAACAAGATATCTTATGTTGGAGCAGGTATGAATATTAAAGGGGCAAAACAACCATATATTATTGAAAAGAAAAATAAAAAAATTGGTATTTATTCTTGTGCTGAGCACGAATTTACTATTGCTGAAGAAAATAAAGCGGGGGCAAATCCTTTTGATCCATTAGAAAGTTTAGATCACATTAAGGATTTGAAAAATAAATGTGATTATGTGATAGTGATTTATCATGGTGGTAAAGAACATTACAGATATCCTTCTCCAAATTTACAAAAGACATGTCGTAAAATGACTGAAAAAGGTGCGGATTTAGTATTATGTCAGCATAGTCATTGTATTGGTAGTTATGAAGAATATAATAATTCGACAATTTTATATGGGCAGGGTAATTTCATTTTTATTATGAAGAATAATGAGTTTTGGAATACAGGTTTTTTAGTGGAAGTTAATATAGAAAAAAAATTTAAAATTAATTACATACCTTTTGAAGTTGATAATTTTGGTATTAGTTTTTTAGAAGGTCAAGAAAAAGATCAATTATTAGAAGAGTTTGAACAAAGATCTAAAAAAGTTGTTGATTCTCAATTCGTGAAAGAAAAATATAAAGAATTTGCTCGAACTAATTTTCAATCTTATTTAAGAAATTTATCTCCATTTGGTAAATGGTTCTCTAGAATTGACAGAATAATATTTAAAGGAGCTTTAATTAACAAAGTATATAACCAAAAAAAATTATTAAAAATTTTAAATATTATTAAATGTGAGGCACATCATGAATTATTAATAGAAGGGATAGAAGAGGAAATTAACACATCTAAAGGGGAACTTATATGAATCTTATTATGCTAACTGATTATAGAGGTTTTTTTCGACAACAATTAGGAAGATGGGAATCATTAGATAAAAACAAAATGTTAGAAATTTTTAATAAAAATGATATTAGTGTTAAAGAATATAATTTTGAAGAAGTTATTAATTCGAATATTGAATTAAAAAATAAAATAATAATATATACAAGTTCTCAAGATTTAGAATATAAGAAATATATTGATGATGTACTTTATTATCTTTCTAAAAATAATATTTTAATACCTAGATATGATATTTTTAAAGCACATGAAAATAAAGGTTATCAAGAAATTTTGAAAAAAGAATTTGGCATTAAATCTTTAGATAATTATTATTTAGGTAATTTAGCTGGGGTTGATTTATTAGATAAAGATAAATTAAATTTTCCATTAATATTAAAAAAGAACGAAGGTGCTGGTAGTTCAAATGTATATAAAGTTTCAACAAAAAATAAATTGATTCAATTAATTAAAAAAATTAATAAACCTTCAAATTATAATATTTTTACTTTAAAAAAATATTTAAAAAAATATATTTTTAAAAACAAGTATAAAAAAGAATATTATAAAGAAGACATTTTTAGTGGAGAATTTATTTTACAAGAATTTATGGCTGGTCTTGATGATGATTGGAAAATATTAATTTTCGGTAATAAATATTATTTTTTAAATAGAAAAACTAGAAATAATGATTTCAGAGCAAGTGGCAGTGGTAAATTTTCTTATATAGATCCACCGAAGGAAGTACTCGAGTATGCCAATGAAATATTCAAAAAATTAGATGTACCATTCATTTCTTTAGATGTTGGTTATAATGGGGAAGAATGTAATCTTATAGAATTTCAAGGAGTTCATTTTGGCCCATATACTTTAATAAATTCACCCTGGTATTATGAATATAATAATGGTGAATGGACTAAAATTAATGAAAAATCTAATTTAGAGCAAGAGTACGCAAATAGTTATGTGAAATATATAAATAAAGTGATTGAATAAGGGGGGTTAATTTGAAGTCATTAGTAACAGGTGCAGCAGGTTTTATAGGTTCAACTTTAACAGAAAAATTACTTAAAAAAGGGCATAAGGTAATTGGTGTTGATTGTTTTATAGATTATTATGATCGTTCTTTAAAAGAAAATAACATAAGTTCATTTATTGACCATGATAATTTTATTTTAATTGAAGAAAATATAAATAAAATTGATTTAAAAGAATTATTAATTGATATAGATTATGTATTTCATAAGGCGGCCCAAGCTGGTGTTAGATCGAGTTGGGGGAAAGACTTTGAGATTTATACTCATAATAATGTAAAAGGGACTCAAAAGTTATTAGAAGCAGCTAAAGAAAATAATATCAAAAAGTTTGTATATGCTTCTTCATCTTCTGTATATGGTGATACAGATAAATTGCCAATGAAGGAAACTAATAGATTACAGCCTGTTTCTCCTTATGGCGTTTCTAAATTAGCAGGAGAAAATTTAGCATATTTATATTATAAGAATTTCAATGTACAAACAGTATCTTTAAGATATTTTACTGTTTATGGCGAAAGGCAAAGACCAGACATGGCTTTTCATATTTTTATTAAAGCTATTTTAGAAGATGAGAAATTGACCATCTTTGGTGATGGTAAACAATCTAGAAACTTTACCCATGTAGATGATATAGTTAAAGCTAATATTTTAGCTGCAGAAAGTAATGTAGCTGGAGAAATTTTCAATATTGGGGGAGATGGGAAAAGAGTAGTTTTAAATGATTCCATTGATTTAATGGAAGAACTAATAGGTAAAAAAGCTAATAGAGAATACCAGCAGGTTGTAAAAGGTGACGTAAAACATACATCTGCTGATACATCAAAAGCTAAAAAAACGCTGGGATATGAGCCCGAAGTTGGTTTTGAAGATGGTTTACGAAGAGAAGTTGAATTTTTAAAAAAATTATATAACTAATATTTTAAATTAAGGATGTTTAATTAATGAAAAAGAAGAATGTTGCTATTTTAATTCCTAAATTAGCTGGAGGAGGAGCAGAGAGAGTAGCTTCTAATTTATCTATTTATTTGGATGAAGAAAAATTTAATAAATATGTAATAGTTTATGATTCAAATGAACAGACTTATGATTATGGAGGTAAGTTAATTGATCTTAATGCTAAAGCTATCAATAATCCAATAGGGAAAATATATAATTTATTTAAACGAGTAATGAAAATGAGAAAATTCAAAAAAGAAAATAATATAGATGTTACTATAAGTTTATTATCTGGTCCAAACTTAGTTAATATATTATCTAAAAAAGATGATAAAGTTTTTGTATCTGTAAGAAACTTCATTTCAAAAAGTGCAAAGGGTTTTTATGGTAATATATATAAATTTTCAATAAATAATTTATATAATAAGGCAGATAAAGTTATTTCTGTTTCAAAAGCTATTGCTGATGATTTAATAAAAAATTATAATATAGAGAAAAATAAAATTAAAGTTATATATAATCCATATGATATTAATAAAATACAGAAGTTGTCTCAGGAAAAGATTAATGATGAGTATAAAGAAATATTTGAAAAACCAACAATTATCAATATGGGAAGATTGTCAGAACAGAAGGGGCAGTGGCATTTACTTAGAGCTTTTAAAAAAGTCGAAACAGAAATTAAAGATGCACAGTTAGTTATTTTAGGAAAAGGAGAATTAGAAAAATACTTAAAAAAATTAGCTAATGATTTAGAATTGAGTGAGAGAGTTCATTTTTTAGGCTTTCAAAATAATCCTTTTAAATATATTGCTAATTCTGATCTTTATGTATTCCCATCTCTTTTTGAAGGGTTTCCTAATGCTCTTGTTGAGGCAATGGCATGTAAAATTTCAGTTCTTTCAGCTGATTGCAAATCTGGCCCAAGAGAAATTCTTGCCCCCGATACAAATATAAATAAAAAAATTAATGATATTAAATATGCAAAATATGGAGTTCTTTTTCCTGTTTTAAACAATAAAAAATACTCCGATTTAGATGGAATCTCTAAAAATGAAGAAAAATTAAGTGAAATTATTATAAAATTTATGAAAGATAAAGTTTTAAGAAAAAAATATAAAAAATTAGCTTACAGTCGCGTAGATAATTTTTCTTTTAAAAATATTATTAAGTTATGGGAGAAGGAAATATCTTGACAGAACGAAAGTTAAAGTTTGAAAATATAATTAACTTATTTATGTTTTTATATATATTTAGCCTATATTTCTTAACATATCAGCCAGAATTGAATAATATAAGTAATTTGTTTGCCTTTATTTTAATTGGATTAATTTGGATTAATTTTTTAGTTAACAAAAAAGATATTTACTTTAATAAGACTTTATTATTTTATTTAATTTTTATTTTTTTTGTATTTGTATCTAATTTTGTGGCTATAGATCAATCTTTAATAATTGGAAAGGCTCGTACATTGATCTTGCTTTTCTTAATGATATTTTCTTTAGCCAATTATATAGATGATTATTTTAAAATCAAAAAATTAATGAAATATTTTGTTTGGTCAGCTTCATTAGCTGGTATATATATATTTATAAATGCAGATTTTTCAAAACTGACTAGGTATGGAAGTGAATTAGGAAATGTTAATGCAATTGGATTGATTTTAGGTATTGGTTTAACTTTTGTTGTTTACTTTATTATAGAGGAAAATAAATTGGTATATTTAATATCAATAATTTCCATATTACCTACAATTTTATTGACTGGTTCGCGAAAGTCTTTTTTGTTTGTTTTTATGAATATATTAATTGTATTATTTTTAAAAAATAAAGATAACTGGAAAAAAATTTTAAAATTTATAATTAGTGCATCAATAATAATATTATTAGGATATTACTTAACTTTTAATATTCCAATATTTTATGAAATATTGGGAGAAAGAATAAAAAATTTATTTAATTTTTTTTCACATGAGGGAACTTCAGAAGGATCAATTAATACAAGATGGATCATGATTAAATTTGGTTATGAAATTTTTAAGAAAAGACCATTATTTGGATATGGAATTGGTAATTTTGCAGTAGCTTATGCTCAAAAAATTGGTGGGGTATTTACATACTCACATAATAATTTTATAGAATTATTAACAGGAATAGGTATATTTGGAACAATTATATACTATTATATGCAAATTAGACTAATTTTCATTTTATGTCTTAATAGTAAATATAAAAATCTAAATTACTATTTTTTAGCGATTCTATTTTCTTATATAGTTCTTTCTGTTGGGTTAATATATTATTATAGCAAACATTTTATGATAGTATTAATTTTAGCAAGTTTAGTTTCTCAGTTGGAAAGAAAAGATATTAAAGGATCTAATGAAAGCATTATTTTTGAAGAGTAGTTTTGACACAGCTGATATATTTGGAGAGATTATATGAAGATACTTATATTAACAAAATTTGATTCTCGTACTACTAATAATCCTGGTGGTGTAAGAACCTATAATTTAAATTTAATAAAAATAGTAGAGTCATTAGGACATGATATTGAATTTTATGAAACTAAGAATATTTATAGGCTATTGAATTTTAAAAAAAAATCATATCAAGATTTTGATTTAATTATTATTAATTTGAGTATTTATGATAAAGGATTTGTTAAACTAGTTTATGAGTTAATAAAAATTAAAAATAAAAAAGTGATAGTTCAATGTCATGGAGGAAGTTTTAATAAATTAAAGTTCAAAAGTATATTCAAATACTTATTTTCAAGCTTGCTTAGAAAAAAAGTTGATTTGTTTCTAGTTTTAAATAATTCACAAGGGAATTCATTAAATAATATCTTTGATTTTCCAAATAAAAAAATCTTTAAAATATCAAATTTTATCGAGAATGATTATAATATTAAACCTAAAAAACATAAAAAAGTTAGATTTTTTTATATAGGAAGAATTGTTAAGGAAAAGGGTATATTTGATTTTGTAGAAGCTTTTAAAGAAATAGAAAATAATAATATCGAGTTTAATGTAGTAGGTTCTGGAAAAGACGAAGCTAACTTTTTGAAAAATATAAAAGATGATAATAGAATAAATTTTTTCGGAAAAAAATTTGGACAAGAAAAAGTTGAATTAATGGAAAGAAATGATGTTTTTGTTTTTTTAACTAAACTTCCTGAAGGTTTTCCAATTGCCGTTTTAGAGGCATTAAATTATGGAATGCCTATAATATCAAGCAAATTTCCAAATAGTTCTCAGTTAGTAAAAAATGATTATAATGGTTTTGAAATAAATATAAATAAAGAAATTATAAAAGAAAAAATTAATTTTTTTGTAAATAATAAAGAAATTATAAAAGAATATGGTTATAATAGTAAAACTTTATTAGACAATAATTTTTCTTTAATGAAACAAGGTATTGATATATATGATAAGATAATTAAGGAAATTTATAAGTGATTTTTAAAATAATAAAATTCAGTTCTAAATAAATTGGAGTGTATTAAATGAAGAATGTATATAAATGGTATAGAGCATCAAGGTTTTTTTATGAAAAAGAACTTTATTTTTTTGCAAAACTAATAACTTTATTAATTCGTTTAATCTTTAGTGCTTATATACCATATACGGCAAAAATTAAAAAAGGAACAAAATTTGGTTATGGTGGTTTGGGTGTTGTAATACATAATAGAAGTGTTATAGGTGAAAATTGTATTATTGATCAGGGAGTTACTTTAGGAGGAACTAATAAGATTTATGAAGTTCCTAAAATTGGGGATAATGTTTATTTAGGAGCAGGTGCAAAAGTAATTGGGCCTGTAAATATTGGCAATAATGTAGTTATTGGTGCAAATGCAGTGGTTGTTGATGATATTCCAAATAACTCTTTAGCTGTAGGAGTTCCAGCTAAAATTATTAAATCTAATATTGATCCTAATAATTATTTTGATTTTAAATGATAAAGGAAAATTTTTAAGCTTATTTTATATGCTTAGAAAAATTATAATTATTTATTACTTGGAGTTTATTTAAATAATGAAAAAGAATAAAGTTTTATTTTATTTCAATACAATTAAATATCAAAGTAAAAAACAGTTATTATATAGAATCAAAAATATCTTTAAATCAAAGCTTATAAACTCATTTCCTGATAAATATAATAACTATATCTATAATCAAAAAACTGATTCTAAAATTAATAATTTAGAATTCTTTAAGGGAATTGATTCTTTAGATAATTTAAAAATGGAAGCTGAAAAAATAAACAAATTAAAGCAAAAGTATCAGGATCTTTCAAATAATAAACTTAGCTTTTTAAACCAGGCTCATCAGTTTGAAAAAGAAATCAACTGGAAAATAGATAAATTTGATGATCTCTGGTTTTTTAACCTTCATTATTTTGATTATTTAATTGATCTTTCTTTATACTATCTTGTTCAACAAGATAAAAATATCTATCAGCAGAGTAAAAATATAATTTTAAGCTGGATTAATCATAATGATCCTGCTGATAAAAGCTGGCATCCTTATGTAATATCTTTAAGAGTAGTTAACTGGATTAAATATTATTTAATTTTTAAAAAAGAAATTGAAGAGGATGAGAAATTTAAAAATGAGTTTCTTAAATCGATATATTTACAGTTAATAGTTCTTTATAATAATCTAGAATATCACCTTGATGGAAATCATTTATTAGAAAATGGGAAAACATTGATTTTTGCTGGCATTTTTTTTAAAAATCAGCAGTCTTCTAAATGGTTTTCTAAGGGAATGGAAATTATAAAAGATAGTCTTAATCAACAGATTTTAGCTGATGGTGGTAATTATGAGCGCAGTCCAATGTACCACAGTATTGTGCTTAGAGATTATCTAGAAATAATTCATTTATTAAAAATTAATAATAAAGAGTATAATAATTTAAGGCTAGAGAAAATTAAAAAGATGGTTGATTATTTAAAAGAGTTAAGCCATCCTGATGGAGAAATTGCACTTTTTAATGACAGTGCTTTAGGAATTGCAGATTATCCTTGTTCATTATTTTCATTGGCAGCAGCTGTAATTGATTATAATGTTTTAGATAAAAAGAATTTTGATTTATATACTTATTTATTAACCGCAGAGGAAACAACTGATATAAATACAAATTCTACTCAGCAGAAATTAAAATCATTTCCTCAAACAGGATATCACAAAATTTATGACACAAAAGAGGATAATTATTTAATTTTTGACTGTGGTAATATCGGCCCCGATGAAAATCCTGGCCATGCTCATGCAGATACTTTAAGTTATGAATTTTCTTATAAAAAGAAACGCTGGCTTGTTGATTCTGGTACCTACAGCTATCACGATCAGCTGCGGAATGAATTTAGAGCAACTAAAGCTCACAACACTGTAGTTGTTGATAATAAAGATCAGAGTCAGGTCTGGTCTAAATTTAGAGTGGCTAAAAGAGCTAAAGCTAAATCTAATTTTACAGTTAATAATGAAGATCTAATAGCTGTCCAGGGTGAACATGATGGTTATCAACCGGTAATTCATCAAAGAACCATTTTATTTATTAAAGAACAGTACTGGCTTATCTTTGATAATATTCTTGGTTCAGGCAAACATCAAATCAATAACTATCTTCATTTTGCTGATGATATTAAACTAAAAAAGTTTAAAGATGATCTATATTTATCTTATCTTAATGATAAAAAGCTGTATATCAAAGCTTTAGATAACAGAGAATTTACTGAGGACAGTTTTTACTATTCACCAGAGTTTAATCTCAAAAATAAAAATGGTGTATTAATTCAAAAAGATAAGGCTGATTTACCAGCAGAGACAGCTTATATCTTAGTTCCAGGAGATCTTTATAACAAAAATCAATTATTATCTTTTACAAACAATGATAATTCATTAAAAATAGAATTTGATAACTATCTTGATAAAATTAAAATCAACAAAGAAAAAGTAACTTTTGAGAGAAAAAGCAAGGAGTCAAATTGATGCATATCTTATATATATCACAGCACTTTCCACCGGAAACAGGGGCGGCTCAGGGTAGAGCTTATGAAATGAGCAAAAACTTAAGTGAATTAGGGAATCAGGTTACAGTAATTACTGGAATGCCTAATTATCCTGAAGGTAAAATTTATAAGGATTATCAGGGCAAACTGTTTCACAAAGAAAATATAGATGGTGTCAGGGTGATTAGAACCTTTCTGGTACCAGATCATAAAGAAGGTGCTCTGATAAGAATCTTAAATTACCTTTCTTTTTTAATATCCTCCATTTTAGGAGGATTATTTGTTAAAAATGTGGATCTAGTTTATGCCAGCTCACCTCAGCTTTTTGTCGGTCTTTCAGGCTATATACTTTCTCTTATTCATCGGGCTGAATTTGTTCTAGAAATAAGAGATCTCTGGGTTGATTTTGCAGTTCATTTAGGCCAGCTGAAAAATAAATTTTTAATAAAATCAGCTAAAATATTAGAAAACTTTTTGTATAAAAGAGCTGACCAGATAATTACAGTAACCAATGGTTTTAAAGAAAAAATAGCTGCAGATGGAATTGATGAAAATAAAATGGATGTTGTCACAAATGGAATAGATACAAATCATTTTTGTCCACTTACAGTTGATAAAGATATTATGGATATTGAAGCTATTGCTGATAAATTTGTTATTATGTATGCCGGAAATATTGGAACCGCTCAGGGCTTAAATGTAATGCTCAAAGCAGCAGAAAAGACTAAAGATCTTAAAGATATTCATTATGTTTTAATTGGGACCGGAGTTAAAGAAGATGATCTCAAAAAATATAAAGAGGAACAGGGCTTAAATAATGTCAGTTTTTTAGGAACTAAATCAAAAGATGAAATAGTAGATTATCTCTGTGCTGCAGACATATTATTAATCACTTTAAGAGATTTACCTTTTTTCGATATAACAATTCCTTCTAAGGTCTTTGATTATATGGCGACAGGGAAACCGCTCTTAATTGGAGTCAAAGGAGAAGCAAGAGAAATAGTAGAAAAAGCTGGTGCTGGCAGCTACTTTGAACCAGAAAACAGTAAGCAGCTGGCAGAAGAGATAATTAATTATTATCAGGGAGAATATGATTTAGAAAAAATTTCAAAGAATGCAAGAGAATTTGCAGTTAATAATTTTTCTCGTGCTGAACTGGCTCAGAAACTGAATAATATTTTAAATAATGTGTGAGGTGAATTCATTTGCAAAAAAGAGGAAAAATCTGTGTAATTGGACTCGGATATATTGGTTTACCGACCGCAACCATGTTTGCAGTTAATGGCTTTGAAGTAGTTGGAGTAGATGTCCAGGAAAAAGTTGTTGATATTATTAATAATGGGGGAATTCATATTGAAGAACCTGGACTTGCTGAGATGGTTCAGGGTGCAGTAATGGAACAGAACTTAAAAGCAAGTACAACTCCAGAAGAGGCTGATACATTTATTATTGCAGTTCCGACTCCCTTAACTGAAGTTAAAGGTGCTGACTTAAGTTATGTAGAAGCTGCTGCTAGAAATATTTTACCTTATCTTAAAAAAGGTGATTTGGTTATAGTAGAATCTACTATTTCTCCCAGGACAACAACTGATGTAGTGGCTCCCATTTTAAATAAGGGTAATTTAGAACTGGGGGAAGAATTATATTTAGCTCACTGTCCGGAAAGAGTTTTACCCGGTAAGATAATAAATGAGTTGACCAATAATAATAGAATTATTGGTGGGATTAATGAAAAATCAGCTTTAAAAGCCAGAAAATTATACAGCTCATTTGTTCAGGGGGAAATGTATTTAACAGATGCAACTACAGCTGAGATGGTTAAGTTAATGGAAAATACATATCGCGATGTTAATATAGCTCTTGCAAATGAACTTGCTTTAATTGCAGAAGAAATTGAAATTGATGTCTGGGAGGCTGTAGAATTAGCCAACAAACATCCAAGAGTAAATGTCCACCTTCCGGGACCTGGAGTTGGAGGCCACTGTCTGGCAGTAGATCCCTGGTTTATAGTTGAAAGTTCACCTGAGTTAGCAAAACTGATCACTCTATCCCGGAATATCAATGATTCGATGCCGGAATATGTGGTTGAAAAAGTAAAGAGTTTAACAAGGAATATAGAAGAGCCCAAAATAGCAATTTGTGGAATTACATATAAGGGTAATGTTGATGATTTAAGAGAAAGTCCTATTCTAGATGTGATTGATAACTTATTTAAAGATGGATTTAAATTGTCAATCCATGATCCTCATGTTGAAGATAGTATCTATAATCTTGTTGATCTGGAAAGTGCTTTAGCTGAGGCGGATTTAATTTTATTAGGAGCAGATCACAATGAATTTAAGGATATTGATCCTGAATTGGCTGCAGAACTAATGAATACTAAAAAGGTCTTTGATACTAAAAATATTATCGATCATGACTTATGGCAGGAAAAAGGTTTTAAAACTTATAAAATTGGAGACTTTTCCAATAATGACTGGCAGAAAAAATATGGAATCAATGAATTTAATCTTCAAGATGAATCAGGAGTTGCGGAGGCTTAGTTTATGTCAAAACTTAAAGTAATGACGGTCTTTGGAACAAGACCGGAAGCAATAAAAATGGCACCTGTAGTAAAAAAATTAAATAATAATGACCAAATAGATTGTATTGTAACCGTAACTGCCCAGCATAGAGAAATGCTGGATCAGGTTTTAGAATTATTTCAGATCAGCACTAACTATGACCTTGATATTATGAAAGACAGACAGACCTTAGGTGGTGTTACCAGAAGAGTGCTTTCTGGTTTAGAAAATGTATTAAAAAATGAAGAGCCTGATCTAATTTTAGTTCATGGTGATACTACAACAACCTTTGTTGCATCTTTAGCAGCTTTTTATCAGCAGATAAAGATAGGACATGTGGAAGCCGGTTTGAGAACTCAGAATAAATATTTACCTTTTCCTGAAGAGATGAACAGACAATTAACAGGAAGGTTGGCAGATTTTAATTTTGTTCCCACTTCTCTTGCAAAAGAAAATCTCTTAAAGGAGAATGTTGATGAGCAAAAAATATTTGTAACTGGTAATACGGTGATTGATGCCTTATTAGATACTGTTAATACGGTGATTGATGCCTTATTAGATACTGTAAAAGAAGATTATCATTTTGATAATCAAATTTTGGACAATTTGGATTTTGCCAGGAAAAAGATTATTTTATTAACTGCTCACAGGCGGGAAAATTTAGGCCAGAATATGGAGTCTATCTTTTCAGCTGTAAATGAAGTTATTAAAGAAAGCAAAAACACTGAGATTGTTTTTCCGGTACATTTAAATCCAGCAGTTTGGGAGATTGCAGCTAAGTACTTTTCAGAAAACAAAAAAGTTCATTTAATTGAACCTTTAGATTATGAGCCTTTTGCTAATTTAATGAACTTAAGTCATCTTGTTTTAACTGACTCTGGTGGAATCCAGGAGGAAGCACCATCTTTAGGAAAACCAGTACTTGTGCTTAGAGATACTACCGAAAGACCAGAAGCAATAAAAATGGGAACAGTAAAGAAGGTTGGAACCGATTATAGTAAGATTAAAGAGCAGACATTAAAGCTTTTAAATGATGATGAATATTATAGGCAGATGTCAAATGCTGTTAACCCTTATAGTGATGGAGCAGCAGCTGAGAGAATATTAAATAAAATTTTATTTGACTATGAACTGATTAATGAATCAGGGGAAGAATTTAAATTATAAGATATTTGTCATAAATTGTCACTTGTTAAAGCTGCTTAATAAATGGTATAGTTAGTAAAAGAAAGGATGATAAAATGACCAAAAGAATATTTGACATAATACTTTCACTTTTACTAATCATCATTTTATCTCCTTTATTGATAATAATTGCTTTAATTGTTAGAATAGAATCACACGGGCCAGCAATCTTCAAACAAAAAAGGGTAGGACAGTACGGCAGAGACTTTATAATCTA
>Ga0182239_1000345_pt1 | contig 17288 bp, 14 predicted proteins | sample hydfrate6_PW_210_FD_132456 | JGI IMG/M metagenome (GOLD analysis project Ga0182239, IMG submission 132456) | Subsurface microbial communities from deep shales in Texas, USA - hydraulic fracturing test 6_PW_210 | ecosystem: Environmental > Aquatic > Deep subsurface > Shale gas/oil reservoir >... | reverse complement strand
GGTGAAGTGCCGGAACCCCTAAATGTTACGTGTTTGGAGGTGAACTCGAGGATTAACTACAGGCGCTATGAGGAGTTTGCAGAATTGCTTCAACAGCACGTGCATAATGAAGGATATGATGCAGTAGTAGGGTTCAATAAAATGCCCGGACTTGATTTTTATTATGCGGCAGATCCATGTTATGCCACAAAAGTGGAAGGTCGGTCGTGGTTTTATAGTCTTTTCCCGCGCACACGGAGTTTCTTAAGCGCAGAAGCGAGAGTTTTTGCCCAACATTCGAATACCCACGCATTGTTGATCTCCCCAGCGGAAATGGAAAACTTTTCCCGCATTTACCACACTCCGTCGGAACGCATGCACCTGCTTCCACCCGGGATCCAACGGGATCGTATCGCCCCAGCTGACTACGATGAGCGCCGCTTGCGTAAACGCAATGATCTGGGTCTTGCTGAAGGGCAGAACATGCTTCTTATGGTAGGTTCAGGTTTTAAAACCAAAGGAGTAGATAGGAGTCTGCACGCAATAGCTGCATTGCCAGAGCATATGCGCCAAAATACGCGCCTTTTTGTTGTGGGACAGGATAATCCACGTACATTTTTAAACCTGGCGCGTAAGCTCGGTGTTTCTAAACAGGTAGAGTTTCTGGGAGGATGCGATGATATCCCTGATCTGCTCTTTGCAGCCGATCTCCTCCTCCATCCAGCATATCGGGAAAATACCGGCACCGTATTACTCGAAAGCTTGGCGGCGCAACTCCCGGTTCTATGCACTGCGGCATGTGGATACGCCTTCCACATCCGTGATGCCAACTGTGGCCGCGTACTATCGACGCCTTTCGTGCAAAGTGAGATGGATGCAACGCTGAAATTCATGCTGGATTTCCCTGAAAAACAGGAATGGAAAGAGAATGCAGCACGGTATATTAAGGAACATGATCTGTTCAGTATGCCGGAAAGGGCGGTGGATGTGATTGAAAACAAGATAGTACAGGTTGATTGATTTGAAGGGCTGGAAGCTTTAGCACCAAAATTATAAATTACAGGATTTTTATGAAGATACTGATCACCGGCGGTGCAGGTTTTATTGGTTCTGCTGTAATCCGACACATCATCCATAATACTGAAGACGCCGTCGTCAACGTGGATAAACTCACCTACGCTGGCAATCTAGAGAATCTCACAGGAGTTAGAAACTCTGAGCGTTACGCCTTTGAGAAAGTTGATATTTGCGAGCGCGATGCATTAAAGCGCGTATTTACCGAACATCAACCAGATGCAGTCATGCACCTCGCAGCCGAAAGTCATGTTGATCGGTCCATTGATGGGCCTGCGGCCTTCATAGAAACCAACATCGTTGGTACCTATACCCTGTTAGAAATTGCACGCCAATACTGGCAGAGGCAAGATGAAGCACGCAAACGTACCTTTCGTTTTCACCATATTTCCACCGATGAAGTATACGGTGATTTACCGCATCCAAGTGATGTGGTGGGCGGAAAACTCAGAGAAGAGAGTCAAAACTCGGACAGCCAATACATTCCAGCATCCAGACATAACCATGCAATTCTTCCCTTATTCACTGAAGAAACACCCTACATGCCCAGTTCACCCTATAGCGCGAGTAAAGCAAGTTCCGATCACCTGGTGCGCGCCTGGCATAAAACGTATAGATTCCCAATTCTGGTGACAAATTGTTCCAACAACTATGGTCCCTACCACTTCCCGGAAAAACTGATACCTTTGGTAACCCTCAATGCGTTGGAAGGCAAACCTTTGCCCATATACGGCAAAGGTGACCAGATCCGCGACTGGCTCTATGTCGAAGATCACGCACGTGCATTGTACAAAGTAATTACCGAGGGCAAAATAGGAGAAACCTACAACATAGGTGGGCACAACGAAAAACATAACATCGAAGTAGTCAAAACTATCTGCGCAATCTTAAATGAATTAGCTCCAGCGAATAAAAATGCAGTCATCCAAAAATCAGCCCTCCACATTCAGCACTACGAAAGCCTGATGACCTTTGTCCAAGACCGCCCCGGTCACGATCGCCGCTATGCCATCGATGCAAGTAAAATCCAGCGTGAGTTAGGCTGGGAACCTCTCGAAACATTTGAAAGCGGTATGCGCAAAACTGTCCTGTGGTACCTTGACAATCCGCGCTGGTACCAAAGCGTTAAAGATGGTAGTTACCAGCGTAATCGCTTAGGGGTGTTGGAATGAAAATTTTACTTCTGGGTAAAAATGGCCAGGTCGGTTGGGAATTGCAACGTTCTTTATCACCCATAGGTGAATTAGTTGCTCTAGATAGGCTTGGAACGCCGGAGCTTACAGGAGACATTGCTAATTTTAACGGGCTTCGCCACACTTTAGAAAAAACCAGACCTGATATTATAGTTAACGCAGCGGCATATACTTCAGTCGACATGGCAGAAACTGATCAAAAACAAGCTGTGAGAGTTAATGGGATAGCGCCAGGTATAATTGCTGAACATGCTAAAGAGACTGGTGCTATTCTAGTCCATTACTCTACAGACTATGTATTCAATGGCAAAAATGACACGCCATGGCGGGAAACTGATAACCCTGAGCCGATCAATTATTACGGCTATAGCAAATTATCAGGTGAAAAAGCTGTCATCACTAGCGGATGCAATTATTTGATCTTCAGGGTTAGCTGGGTATATTCAACACTGGGGAACAACTTTTTGTCCAGCATGGAGCGCCTCATTAAGTACAATGACAGGCTAGATGTAGTAAACGACCAAAAAGGGGCTCCAACTTCAGCTGAGTTGGTTGCAGATATTTCAGCAATTTGCATAAACAGGTCTGCTGCAAACAAGAGCCTTTGCGGTCTCTATCATTTATCCGCTGATGGTGAAACAAATTGGCACGAATATGCCCAAACTATTTCTCAGTGGTTACAGGAAAATGGGCTTAGCATAAAAGCCACGCCAGACTTTATTAAACCTATACCGACTTCACAGTATAAAACCACTGCCGTTAGACCTCTATATTCGTGCCTGAATACTTCACATTTACGTAAAACTTTTGGTGTAAGATGCCCCAGTTGGAAGCTCGGAGTTTTTCGAGCTCTTACAGAGCGAAACTACAAACACCTATAGAAAGGATCGTATGAAAGGGATAATTCTAGCAGGTGGCTCAGGTAGCCGTTTATATCCTATCACAAAAGGGGTATCCAAGCAGTTGCTACCAGTATATGACAAACCAATGATCTATTACCCTTTATCATTATTGATGCTAGCAGGAATAAAAGAAATACTTATAATTACAACACCAGAAGATAAGGATTCTTTTCAGCGCTTACTGGAGGATGGTAAGCAATTCGGAATTAATTTAAGCTACGCAGTCCAGCACAGCCCAAGGGGGCTAGCAGAAGCGTTTATTATTGGAGAACATTTTATTGGCAGCGATTCAGTTTGCTTGGTTTTGGGGGACAATATATTCTACGGACAGGGCTTAAGCAAGATTCTTCAAACTGCCGCCAGCAGAAAAAAAGGGGCCACTATCTTTGGATATTGGGTTAATGATCCAGAACGATTTGGAGTAGTAACATTCGATAAAAAACAGCGGGCAATCTCAATTGAAGAAAAACCCGAAAACCCCAAGTCGAACTATGCAGTAACTGGCCTATATTTCTATGACAATAAGGTGGTATCAATTGCCAAAGCCATAAAACCCTCAAAGCGTGGAGAACTCGAAATTACAGACGTAAATGCAGCCTATTTAAAAAAAGGAAATCTCAACGTTGAGCTTCTAGGGCGCGGATACGCTTGGCTTGATACCGGAACATTTGACTCTCTACAAGAAGCATCCGGTTTTATTGAAACACTAGAAAAACGACAAGGACTAAAAGTCGCTTGCCTTGAAGAAGTTGCATATCGCATGGGATATCTTGACAAAGAAGAACTTTTAAGGCAGGCACCAAAGTTAAATGAAAACAGCTATGTGGAGTACTTAAGAGATCTGGCGCTTCGTGGAGAAATAATTAAATGAAAATTGTGCCGACCAACTTAGCTGATGTACAAATAATTGAACCCAAAATTTTTAAAGACGATCGAGGGTTTTTTTACGAGAGTTTTAATCACAAGCAATTTGAAGAAAACATCGGCTGCAAAATCACATTCGTTCAGGACAACCATTCGTGTTCGCAACAGGGGGTTCTGCGAGGCCTCCATTACCAAAACCCGCCATATCAACAAGGCAAGTTGGTCCGTGTAACTTCTGGCCAGGTTTTCGATGTAGCCGTGGATATCCGCGAGGGGTCTAAAACATTTGGATGCTGGACCGGGCACTATCTGAGTTCTGAAAATAAGCGCCAGATATGGCTCCCCGCAGGATTCGCCCACGGTTTTTACGTTTTAAGCGATATGGCAGAAGTTCAGTACAAGTGCACCGACTATTATCACCCCAAAAGCGAAGGCTGCATCAATCCTTTGGACGGAAAACTAGGAATAGATTGGCCTTTAATTGAAAAAACTTCTTTGCTTATGTCTGAGAAGGACAGAAATGCCAAGTCATTTTCCGAAAGCAAGTTCCCTATAGAAAAACATTACTACACGAGAAACAAATTCCGCGAAATCGAGCTTGAGCCTAACGGCGATGCGCGAGGATCATTGATAGCCATAGAAGAAAAGATAAACATCCCTTTTGATATAAAACGAGTGTACTACATTTTTGGCACTAAAGAGGGTGTGACCCGCGGCCATCACGCACACAAAGGTCTTACGCAGATAGCAGTTTGCGTTTCTGGTAGCTGTCGCATGTTGCTGGATGATGGCCGGACAAAAAAAAATGTCTGGCTAGACTCACCAACTAAAGGCTTGCTCATTGAAAATTTGGTTTGGCGCGAAATGCATGATTTTAGCCCAGACTGCGTTCTCATAGTATTGGCAAACGAACATTACGATGAAGCAGATTACATTCGTAAATATGATGACTTTCTTGAGCAGGTAAAATAATGAGCTTTATCCATGAAAAAGCCGATGTTGCCCATTGCAGCATTGGCGATGGCACTAAAATTTGGCAGTTTGTTGTTATTTTAAAGGGTGCAACCCTTGGGGAAAGATGCAATATATGCGCGCAGAGCTTAATAGAAGGTGATGTTGTAATAGGCAATGATGTTACTATAAAGTCTGGGGTGCAACTATGGAATGGAACGCGTATTGAAGATGATGTTTTTGTAGGCCCAAATGTTACATTTACAAATGACATGTATCCTAGGTCTAAGAAATATCCTTCCCAATTTTTCGGCATAACTGTAAAAAAATACGCGAGTATAGGGGCAAATGCTACATTGCTACCAGGCATAACCGTTGGAGAATATGCCATGGTGGGCGCTGGCGCAGTTGTAACCAAAGATGTTCCGCCTGGGACCGTAGTTGCAGGTAACCCTGCTGTCGTTATAAGGCGTGTAGACAATGATTCCTTTTCTCGATCTTAAAAAACTTAATTCTCAATATCGCCAGGACCTGATTAAAGCTGCAACCAGAGTTATAGACTCTGGTTGGTACGTTCGAGGAGAAGAGGTAAATTCCTTTGAGACAGAGTTCGCGGCCTATTGCGGCTCACAATACTGTGTAGGCGTTGCAAATGGGCTCGATGCCCTAACCATTGTTTTACAAGCCTGGAAAGAAATGGGTCTTATCACCGATGGTGATGAAGTAATTGTGCCCGCGAATACTTACATTGCTACCATACTTGCGATTAGCACAAATAAGCTGCGACCTGTATTGGTAGAGCCAGATATTTGCACTTGCAATCTCTGCCCAGATAAAGCCTCTACAGCTATTACAAGCAAAACCAGAGCAATCATTGCCGTTCACCTCTATGGGCAGATGGCTCCAATGCCTGAAATTTTAAAGCTGGCAAACAGGCACGGATTATTAGTCCTGGAAGATGCTGCGCAGGCACACGGTGCTGGCATTGACGGCAAAAAAGCCGGAAATTGGGGAAATGCAGGATGCTTTAGTTTTTATCCCGGCAAAAACCTAGGCGCCTTAGGTGATGCTGGTGCAGTAACCACCAACAACCGGAAACTGGCTGAAGCGGTAAGAGCTTTAGCAAACTACGGGAGTCATGAAAAGTATAAGAATGTCTATCAGGGTAAAAATAGCCGCCTTGATGAAATACAAGCTGCCTTCTTAAGGCTTAAGCTTAGTCATCTTGATGATGAAATTGCAAGAAGAAGAGATGTCGCAAATCGTTATATAGCTGAGATAAACAACGAGACTTTAAAATTGCCTATGTCAGATAACCAAACTAGCTTGAGTTCTTACACTGAGCATGTTTGGCACCTGTTTGTTATACGCACTGTACATCGCGATAGCTTTAGGAGGTATTTAAAAGACGCTGGGATAGACTCGATGATCCACTATCCAATACCACCTCACAAACAAGAAGCCTATAAATCTTGGAATAAATTGCACTTTCCTGTAACAGAAAAGATTCATCGTGAAATATTGAGCTTACCCATAAGCCCGATTATCACCTATGGCCAAGTCAAAACCATTATTACCCATTGCAACAAGTATTGCCACGCCCAATAACGATGACAATGAGGCTTACCTTCTTGGATTTAAACTAAAATGCTACCATCATCCGTACAAATTAAGCCAAAAGTTGAAATGTTTCTTATAAACTATTGGCTACCTTTAGGCTTTTTCATTTTGCTGACTGGCTTTTTCTGGCTCCCGGAAAGAAGTCTGTATTCGAGGCTTTATTACGCATTTTATATCTTTCCGCTTGTCATAATTATTTTTACAAACGGAAAGGAAGCTCTTAAGTTGTTTAAGGATCCAATTGTAAAAACCTTACTTGCCCTTTCAGTATTAGTAATTGTAAGTTTTTTTTGGAGTCAAACGGACAATGATTTTGTTTCGGTAGCCAAGAGGCCATTTTATATCATTGGCTTTTTCCTGGGATGTAATTATCTTTTTGCAAAATACAATCGATCCTATTTAGCAAAGCATATAATGCACATAGCAGCGGTGGCAGTCGTCTTATTTTGCATTTACAATTTATTTATTTTTTATTCTTCATCTCAGCACCGATTGGTAGGTAGTGGGGCCTTCATGAACCCTCTCCTTACGTCGCATGTAATTGGCATGTTTGCCGCCTTCTGGCTTGCTCTGTGTGTCCAGGGGGAAAAATTTGCCCCAATTAACATGATGGCATTGCTGGTAATGCTTGCTGCGGTTGTTGCAACAGGATCACGCACACCTCTATTAGGGCTTGGGGTGTGTAGTATATGGCTATTGGTGGTATGGCGTCATAAGGTCACAGTATTTATGGTGGGTTCTTTGGGGATAGGAGCACTCGCTAGCCTTGTATTTATCCCTGAAATTTTCACAACACGTGGTTTGTCACATAGAATCGAAATATGGGAAGAATCTATACGCCAAATCATGGCCAAGCCACTGCTAGGCCTTGGTTACAGCAGCCCGTTATCCATACCGGTTTCTTCTATAAAGCGTGTCTTTTATGATCCCCACAATATTGAGTTGGCCGTAGCACTCGAACTCGGGATAATTGGACTTTTTTTATGGTTACTGATGTACTTTTTTGCCATTAAGAGATGTATAGACTTGCGCGAGCATTCTGAATTTTTACCTGCTTCAGTTATGTTAATGTATGGTCTGGGGGCAGGGATAACAGAAGGATCAAACTACTTCTCCAGACCAAACGAAAGTTGGTTTTTGATCTGGATTCCCCTTGCCCTCGTAGTGAGCTTTAGTGCTGATTATTGCAAATTCATGGATCAGCAACATTGTCCTAAAAGATAAGACGAATAGAACCTTTGAGGGTCTTGCTTGTCCAATAGCGTAAAGGTATTTGCTTTAAAAGCTCTTTTGCCAAAGCTTTATCGTCTTTTGAGCACTTTAAAAACATGGAGTTTAAATATCTTGCACATGCTTCCGGATAGCGTGGGTGGTCTTCGAACTGCGTGTAAGTCTTTAAAACGCTGTCGATCATAAGCTTTCTGTTTTTATAGGTATTGCTTTCGTGAACCCGATATTTAGCCAGTGTATCGTCCAGCACATCAACAAAATATCCTGCCTTGGTTACTTTTAACAATACGAGAAGGTCTTCAATCTCTACTTGAGGATCAAATCCGCCCACAGAGAGCAGAACATCCTTCCTGAATAGCAAGGTAGGGGCGGGTGCCCCATCTTTTTTAGCACAAAAGATATCTTCAAAATTCAGGCGCCTAAAGGAACGGTTTTTATTCCTTTTTGGCAGTGGATTTCCTTTGGAGTCTACTTGCTCGATATTGCCTGCGCACACGCCTACTTCTGGTTTCCCTTCCATATACTCTACTTGGGTAGCAATGCGCTCTGACAACATCACATCGTCGGAACCAAATGGAGCAATAAACTCCCCTTTAGCTCTGGCAATACAACTATTAAGAGTTTTTGCTAGACCTTGATTTTTCTGTTTACGAAAATTGAAACCGTATTTTTCCTGAAGTGCCTCTATTCTTTTTGGGGTATTATCTTTTGACCCGTCATCTGCGACTATCAGTTCGATATTCGGATAGGTTTGGTTTACAATGCTTTGAATGCATTCTTCAATGTACTGTTCATGGTTGTATGATGATACGATCACACTTACCAATGGTTCCCTATTAATCACTGGGTTAAATTCCTATCAAGAAGTTCTTCAACTAATTCACGATATTTTCTGCGGAAGTCTTTTATTTCATGGTTAATGCAAAGGTATTTATAGGCCTGTTTACCTTTTTGACTTCGCTCCTCTCTGCTGAGTAATAGCGTTTCAACTAATTCATGTGCCAGTAATTCAGATTTCTGAGTAGGGAATATATAACCGCCACAATCTTCCAAAATTGGGCGCAAGCTATCAATATCTGAACCTATTACCGGGAGATGGCCACTCATAGCCTCAAGTAGAGCGAGAGGCAACCCTTCACTAAGAGAAGGCATTACAAAGACATCGAAGGCTCTGATATATTGCAATGCATTGTCTTTCTCCCCAAGGAGCAACACGCGCGATTCGAGTTCCAGGCGTTGGATAGCTGATTCGAGCTCGGTTCTCGATCGTCCTTCGCCAATTATAGCTATCATGGCAGACGGATATTTGTTTTTTATTTTAGCAAAAGCCTCTATAAGATATATGTGCCCCTTCACAGGCACAAGTCTACCTATAGTGCCAAAGACAAAAACATCCTGTGGAATTCCAAGATCCTGACGCGCAGCGTTGCGCGTCAGCTGAATTTCTTCTGCTGCCTGAACATCTATAGCATTATTTATTTGAACAACATTCCTATCAGTTAGGCCTGCACCACAATTCAGCAAGTCATTGCACACTGCCCGAGAAACACCCACTAGTTTCCACGAAGAGTTGATAAGACAACGCAACTCCCAGCGTCGATATAAACGGTCATATTCGCCGAGACCGTGCAACACTCCAATGCAAGCGGGAACTTTAAGCAAGCGATTCAGTTTCATCATTGCATTTATAGGCTTGAACCTGTGCGCAATAATGACATCGTATCCCTCACTTTTGCAGAGTCTGTATAGCTGCATAAGAACATGCAGGCGTAACCCTTTGGTTTTTCCTTTCTCAAAATCAAAATAAATAGATTTACTTGCCTTGCTTATAGGCTGTCCTGGTCCAGGTTTCCCTCGAAGAAAAGCGGTGGTAACTTCGTATCGGTCAGCCGGCAAACCCAGAATAATCTGTTCTGCTAAGTCCGAAGCACTGACATTGTAGTTGTTCTGCAGTTGAAGTACCTTAAATTTCCTAGACATGCTTTCCCTTTGTCCAAACCCTAAATGCCTTACGTAAATATGAACCCTTGAACAGAATGCGCCAATTACTGCGTAAAGCCTTTTTAAAATAATTTTTCGCCATCTCATTATCTCTGGCAAGGTATGCACTACGAAACAACGATAAACAGCGCTGAGAGTAGAAGTCCTTTTTTAAGGGTAAAAATTCCTGCCCGAGTCGTGCAGATGAAAACACTTCCTCAACAAGATCGAGGCCTATCCCTTTAGCATAGTTAAATTGATGCCGCAGACTATCGTCATGTTTATAGATTAGGGCTATCGGCTGCTGCAAAATGGTACATGGGTAATGCGCTAATACTTGTGCAAAAACGGGAATGTCCTCAACGCTTCTGAAATGTTCCGGGTAGACACCGCGCTCAAAAACACTGCGATGCATAGCACAAGCACCATTAGATAAAGATATCTTCTTGGTTGTAAGATAATCTTTCACACGCTCATAAGGAGAATTAGGTAGTTGGGCCGGCAAATATTCACGTTTTCGTCCATCTGGGTTAATTGCAATATGCCCACCAATGACCATGCGTGTATTTGGGTTGTTTATTATATGTTGCTCTAAATGCTGCAAAGCAAGGGGCGCGAGTTCATCATCTGCATCGAGAAAGATTAAGTATTCCCCTTTGCTTTCTTTTATGCCGACGTTCCGTGCTGAAGCTGCGCCACCATTTTTTTTATTGAAATACCTGAAGTTACAATTTAAATCGTCCTTAAGGTACTCAATAATATCAGCTGTATTATCTGTTGAGCCATCGTTTACAATAATCAGCTCGTGCTTGTCTCCCGATTGTCGAACCACAGATGTAACTGCTCTTGGAAGAAGGTCAGCGTAGTTGTAGGCTGGGATAATTACGCTAATCTTTATTTCACATGCTTTATCTGCCACGACCCCCCTATCCTCCCTTCCTCACCAGCACATCCTCGAGCACCAGGTACTGAAGTTCACTGCCATAGAACATATTCAACGCATCTTCCGGTGAGCACACCATGGGTTCGCCGCGGCGGTTGAGGGAGGTGTTAAGCACTACCGCGTTGCCGGTGAGTTTTTCCAGCTCCTCAATCAGTTCGTAGTAGCGCGGGTTGGTGGACTTTTTCACCACCTGGGCGCGCGAAGTGCCGTCTTCGTGCACCACTTCGGGGATGCGCTCTTTCCACTCCGGATTGACTTCGAAGGTGAAGGTCATATAGGGCGCCGGATGGTTGGTCTGGAGGATTTCAGACGCGACCCGATCGAGGATGCTGGGGCAGAACGGGCGCCAGCGTTCACGATACTTGATCTGCTCGTTAATGCGATCCGCCACCCCTTTCACGCTCGGGCAGCCGAGGATGCTGCGACACCCCAGAGCGCGGGGACCGAACTCCATGCGCCCCTGAAACCACGCGACCGGGTTGCCTGCGGCGAGGAGCTTTGCGGTTGTTTCGGTAATGTTATCCACCTTCTCCCACACCGGTTTTTGTGGATGGGTTTTACACGCGTCGATACATGCATCGTTGGTGTACTTGGGCCCCAGATATACATGCTTGAGGGGTTCTACCTCGAATCCGGCCATATGCGCAGCGTAAGAAGCCGCGCCTATAGCAGTACCCGCATCGGAGGCTGCAGGCTGCACGAACAGCTCCTTGACGTAGGGCAGATTGATAATGCGCTGATTGAGCTTTACATTAAGCGCGCTACCCCCGGCAAAGCAGAGTTGTCCGGTCTCCTCCAGAATATCCTTGAGATAGTAGTCAATCATCTGCAGAGACAGGCCCTCAAACAACTGCTGCACGCATGCAGCGTAGTCGATGTAGGGTTCATCTGCCGAGTCTCCGTGGCGCTTAGATCCGAGCCAGTCCACTAGTTTTTTGCTGAAATAATAGCCCTTGCCATTCTCTTTGTAGCGCCGCAGGCCGATGGTGTTGACCAGTTGGGTGTTGACCTTGAGTTCCCCGTTTTCAAACTGTGCCAGGCGGGAGAAATCGTATTTATGCGGATCGCCGTAGGGGGCCATCCCCATCACCTTGAATTCCCCGTCGAGCATCTCAAACCCGAGATATTCGGTCATGGCACCGTAAAGCCCGCCGAGTGAATCGGGGTCATAAAACTCCTTGATCTTGTGGATTTTGCCGTTTTCGCCGTAACCGAAGAACGTAGTGGCGTATTCCCCTTTGCCGTCAATCCCCAGGATGGCGCACTTGCCTTTGTATCCGCTTAAGTGATACGCACTGCTGGCGTGGGTCAGATGGTGTTCCACCGGTACAAATGCCACCGTATCCCAATTGATACCGAGCTGAGCCAGCATCGTGCGAACCCTGGCTACATTGCGGCGGTAGTGACGATTACCATCGAACAACGCCATAAGAGCGCGGTCCGGAGCGTACCAGTAGCGTTTGGCAAAATGCCAGCGGTCGGGGCGCTTGAGGTCGATCTCCGCAAACGGAAATGCGACAATATCCACATCACGTGCTTCAATACCGGCATACTCAAGGCAGAATTTTGCCGCCTCCAGAGGCATGCGGTTTTTTGCGTGCTTATCACGGATAAAGCGCTCCTCTTCGGCGGCGGCTACGAGCTCGGAACCGATGTAGAGCGCGGCAGAGGGGTCATGAGTCAGAGCGCCGGACAGGCCCAGAATCACTTTTGACATGATTTGTTTCTCCGTTTGGTTTGCGGATTAGGATGTAATTGTTTATCTTGCCTGATTGTAAAGTTGCCCCTGTTTATGTTTGCGGCAAGTGTTTGTCAAACCAGTCACGCACGCTGCTGCCCGGTTCCCAGTTACGTAAAAAACGCGCCCTGTCTGTTTTGTAATGGCGCATATAATTTTTACGTGAACTGAATTCGCGCATAGCGTCGAGATCAATAACCCACGGATTATGGTTCTTAAGTAAAAAATTGCTGGCCTTGCAGTCACCATGGTGGATGCCGAGACGATAGAAGAGCTCAAACATCTGCACCAGCGCAATAGCCGCTTGACTCTGCTGCATATCCATTACATTGCTACAAGAAAAATACTCCGTCACGTTCGGAGCTTCTACGTAACGGCACACATAATAACCTGTAAGACGCAGAGGGCCAAAACGTTTTTCCATCATTGCCACAGGTTGCGGGGTATTGATGTCACTGATCTTGAGACGATGGGCGTTTCCCCACGATATGGCGGCGCGGGTCGGGCGCATGCAGCGTTTCAGCATATGCCAGGGAGTCTTGAGATTGTAGCGTTTGATCACCCATTCCTCCGTGCCTACCCCAATCCGCACAACCGTAGCGCTGTTACCCGCCTTCAGAACTACCCCTTGCTGAACCAAACTATCCGGATCGAGCTGGAGTTGCTGCACCAGTTCAGCGGGAGCATCGGTACGGTGGATGAGCAGCTGCCCCATTTGGCGCCGGTGGGTAAACTCACTGCAGGTGCGAAATGCCTTAGCCACGTAGGCATGGCGTCGTTTGCGGCGTTGCTGTGGCAGTTCCATAGCGAGAAGAGATTCCCACGCCTGCATGGATTGCCCGCTCACATTGGTGTAGTGCTTCAGGATATCCATAAACAGGTATTCGTATGCCGGGGGGATCTGGGCGAGGAAAAGGCCCATGTTGCTGCGGCTTATGCGCTGCGGCAGAAGGACTGGTGCAATCTTTGCGCGGATCGCATCCCCATCGATAGTAAACACCTCATCCGCACGGAGTAGAAAATTGCCCAGATGCAAATCTTCCTGCCACAAACCGTGTTTGTGCTGCTGTGCGATCACTTCGGTCAAAGTCCGAAGCAGATGGACACGCTCGGTGTCGTCAGCACAGCGTCCCCAGCGCTCCTGCGCTGTTTTTGCTCCTGTTATCATCCGGGTAATCAGCACCGGAGTTGTGTTGTCTGCCAGGGTACCGGCAAATAGAAGGGCGGGGGTGGCAACCCCACGCTGCTGGAGCAGGTTTATGCCGCGTATTTCCCGCTCCCAATAGCGCAGCGCTTTTTTGCCCTCAAAGAGCTTAACTACTACCTGTTCTCCGTCCCACCTCCCGGAACATACCAGCCGTCTACCCGGCAGATGGCGCAAAGTGGTGTAGCACTGGAGTTTGGTAGCGGTAGAGTGATTCAGATTAAGCTCAAAAGGGCAGATGTCATTGGTCAAGGTCTTATGCCGCTCTAGTTGAAGAACACTGCAGTTGGGGGCTGGTACTGCAGGAAAGCCCAAGGGGAAACGCCAATGTGAACGCAGGCTAAACTACGCGCGAAACTCTAACATTGCAACTACGCATACTCAAGGCGAAACTCCCCCTTCAATCTAAAGATTAGCGAAGATCCGCGCTTTTTCAACTCCAATTCCTACTTGCCGAAGATGCTTTTAAACGCATCATCAATCAATTTGCGCGTGGGATCCTCCTGAGCGGGTTGGGTGTTCTGCTGTGTAGCATCTCCCTCTGCGGGTTCCTGCGCCGGGGCGATTTTATCCAGCAGGCGTTGCTTCAGATTCTCCACCGCCTTTTGGGTCGCCTGTTGCGAGAGGGCGCTTTCATCCAGACTGATGCGCGGCTGCGCATAGGTTCCTTTTACCTTCACCGGAAGCAGTGCCCAGCCTTCATCATCAGTCAAGAGCCCGGCAACATGGCCATTGCGATCCAGCTCCTGCGCCAAGCGGGGGGCGAGGCGCGCATTCAAGCCCAGATTCAAACTCCCATTGAGTCCGACTGTGCCTTGAGGGCGGGCACGCATGTTGGTACCGCTGAAGTTACCGTCGATATGCGCTACCGCATCGCGCACCTTGACATTCGCAGACACGGTGTCGAAGCGGATGTCGCGCAACTGGGCGAGGTTCAGAAAACTCGCCAGCTCTTCGGTCAGGCGTGCGCTCTTGATGCGTGCCTGTTGCATATTCAATGACCCCGTAGCGTTGAGATTCTTTTTCAGGGTATCCATCAGGGTACCTGTGCCGTTGAACTCCAGCTCCAGGTTCAGAGCCCCAAATACGGTATGCGCCGACTCTGGAGCCAGCGCAGTGATCACGGGATCCACCTGTACATCCTTTACCGAGGTTTTACCCCTGTAGCCCAGGCCGCGGCGGCGCAGATCAACTTGAGCCTCCTGGGTAAAAGTACCTTCGGAGACAGAACCCCTGAGGTTTTCAATCTTGAGGATATTGTCGCGCAGGTGATATTGCATGGCAAAGCCGGTGATGGACAATCCCTGATACAGCGCTTCATCGATGCTGACGCTGCCATTGAGATCAAGAGGGATATCAAACGGCCCGAGCTCTTCCGCTACGGTACCCCCTTTCCCCTTGGATGCCGACTGATCCGCCGCAGCTGCAGGTGCGGCAGTCGAGGCCAGAATAACATCTAGATCAAACCGCTGGGCGTTGATGTTGTGGGTCAGTTTCAACGGCGTGGCAAACAGGTTCGGGGTCTCAAGTTCCATCCGGGCTACGTTGGGGCCAATCTTCAGGGTCAGGGATTCACTATGGACGCGTGCATCCGCAAGAATGAAACCGCCATTGAGGCGCGGACGCATTTCTTCTACATCTGCTTCCACCTCTACCAGGTGCAGCTCGGCCTGCCGGAGTAAAGCCGCTCCCATAGAGAGTTTCCCCTCGAGATGTCCCTGCAGCCGAATGGTACCGCTCGGGCTCATATCCTGGGCGGCCGCTACCAGTTGAGGTGGGAGCGCTTCCAACAGCGTCAGCATTTCAATGGCGGGCGTGCTCAGAGCGAGATCCAGAGTCGGAGTGGAATCAACATCGCGGATATCCCCCCGGATGTCAGCCTTGATGCCGTTGTAGTTCAATGCTGCATTAGTGAGTTTAAGCGTTGCAGCTGCAGGTTGATACGTGGCTGTGTAGTTGAGGGTAAAAGTCGCCGCGTCGATGGGAGTATCCGGGAGGGCATTGAGGTTCAAAGAGATATCATCGAGGCTGATCTGCCCCGCGGAGCTGATGGTTTCCGGGCTTGCATCCACATTGAGTTGCGCACTCAGAGCGAGGCTTCGCAGGGTGCCGGGGAGAGCAGAGGCGAAGTAGGGTGCAAAAGCCTCCACGGCGAGACGGGCCAGACTCACATCCGCCTTAAGGGTGCGCTGCAGCAGATTAATCTCACCTGCCCCTTCCAGCGCGGCTCCATTGATGCTGCAGGCTACTTCCAGCGGGAAGGCCCGGCGCAGCCCAATATCACGCGCGTTAAGGTTGAAATTACTGATCTCATACCGCTGTGTGTGCGGTGCGTCCAGGGTGCGATCGACAAACTCCAGGGTTCCATCCTTGAGGCTCAGCTTGGCAATGTGGACGCTGATGGCGGCGGCGGCCGCCCCGGCCTGCGCGGCAGAAGTCTCTGTGTCTGCTGCAGGTGCCGGTGTAGCCGCCCCGTCCTGCGGCGTTCCCAGGAGGTCGGTAAAGTTGAAGCCGGCATCCGCTTGGCGCACAATACGGATATGTGGCTTTATAAGGGCTATTTCATCCACCTCAAATTGCAGTTTCAACAACGGCCACAGACGATAGCGCAGCAGAGCACGTTCAGCGCGGATGAAGTCATCCTCTGCGTTCTCCTCTTTAACCTGTACCCCTTTCAGGACAATGCCGGAGAAGATACTGAACTCTATCCCCTCCAGAGACACTTCGCGCCCCAGATGTTCCTGTGCCATGGGCACAATAGTGGCTTGTATGCGCTCCGGTGTGATCAGAACTTTTGCCAATAAGGCCCCACCCGCCACGATCGCAACTAATATAATAGCGAGGATTGCGACAATCTTACCCACTTTGCGCATAACGATTCTCCTGTGACCTTCTTCCGTTCCAAACAGGGAGCAACGCTCCCATCCTGAGGACCATCAAGGGTGAGTGAAACCTCATTGTACACCCTGAGGGAAATCAGCAACAGATGTTATCGCACAAATGAAACGCACAGCATGTGCAAATTGGTTCAGCACACCATCCAACTCATGCTAGAGTGTGTCAGGCAGAAGGAAAGCTTGGGTTAAACCATGGGGAGGGAACGTTTGTGCGTCTGATTGTATATCTTTGCGTGTTCGGAATCTTGGCTGGCTGTAGTTCCAGCTATCAGAAAACCTTTCACACCACCGCCTACTGCGGCTGTTCCGAGTGCTGCTCCTGGGGGCGCGATTTCCCCGACTTCTGGAACCGTCACTTCGTCGGTGGGCCGAATAAGGGAGATGTGTACACCGGCAGAACCGCCCTAGGCACCAAGCCGCGCGAACCCTACGCCGGACTGCTCTCCATCGACACCCTGACCCATCCGTGGACTCTGCCCCATCGTCTGGTGTTACCGTGGATGTGGTTCGCCCACGATGGTACCATCGCGGCTGATTGGGCACATATCCCTCCACGCACCCGTATCCACATACCCGGCTATGGCTGGGGGCGTGTAGAAGACAAAGGCTCCGCCATCAAGGGTCCCAAACGCCTTGATCTGTTCTTTGATTCCCACAATGACGCCCTCCACTGGGGACGTAAAACGGTGCAGGGAACGGTAAAGCGGTAAGAT
>Ga0182239_1000344_pt1 | contig 17299 bp, 19 predicted proteins | sample hydfrate6_PW_210_FD_132456 | JGI IMG/M metagenome (GOLD analysis project Ga0182239, IMG submission 132456) | Subsurface microbial communities from deep shales in Texas, USA - hydraulic fracturing test 6_PW_210 | ecosystem: Environmental > Aquatic > Deep subsurface > Shale gas/oil reservoir >... | reverse complement strand
GTCTGACAATCTCGCCCGTCATGGCGGCTTATTTTGCAGTTTCCTTTTTCTTTATCTTGCCGTTTTTGGTATCCCCGTTGTGGAGCCTACCAGGGGATTTTTTTTCGCAATATCTAGTACATGAGGGAACCAAGTATCTTGGCAATCTCTATGCTTTTACTCTTATTTCTTGGTTTCTGCTGTATGTTTTGGGGCCAGTGGTTCAGAGAGCCAAAAAAGACTATGAAGATCGTGGCGAAAAAATGAAATCGCTTTTTGCGGTCGTGCCATTAGGGGCCTTAATCACAAGTTTGTATTTTGGTTACAAAGGATTGCCTTGGGTTTGGGGTGGGCAAATAAGTCTAAAGCCTATCGAGGGAGATTTATGGGAAAAATTTCTGGTCCCTGCAATCCAGACTACGCCAGATTTTATATATCAGTTCTTCATCGTATGTTATAGTTATATTTGGTACGGAACCTTTACATTCTTCTTTGCTGTTTTTGTCGTGTGCAGGACAGAGACAGCTAAAACATTCTATTTAGCAAATTTTTGGGTCATGCTATCTTTTGCCCTCATAAACTTTGCGATACCAACGCTTGATCCGGTGCGTGACTTCCCCGGCATAATACAGCCGGTGCTTAATAAGATGCACTATCCTGGCTCACTACACGGCCTTTACGACACGGCGAGCGCGACGATCCGATCTTGGGGCGTTGATGCTTTCGGGCAGCTCGCCAGGACCAAGCAGCCGTATTTTCCGATTGCGGGCCTGCCAAGCTATCATGTGGCCTATGTGACGCTTTTAGCCTTACTCGGCCAGGACAACCTACCGGCCTCTTGCGCTTGGCTTCGCAGGGCCTTGTGGGGCTTTGTGGCAATAACTTGGGCTGGCAGCGTGTGGCTTGGCTATCATTTTGTAGTCGATGGTTTGATTGGACTTTTGGCGACTTGGGGGATTTATCGGTGGGTACAAAGGGAAATAAGAAAACGCCAATAACCGAAAAAACGGCCGGAAAAAGATACGCTCAAGCCCCTAAAATTAGGGGCTTTTTAATTCTGCGATATACAGGGTAGAACCAATAACTTTTCAAGAAGGATCTTATGACCCCGGACTCGAAAGTGGAGACAGTAGACATGGCAACAGAGCAAGCAACGACTGTGGACCAGCAAGGCAAACTCAAAAAGCTCACCTGGGCTATGTATATTGCCTTCGCTGTGGCCCCGGCTTCGGGCGGCTTGACCGCCTTTGTCGGTGTAATTTTGAACTATCTTAAAAAGAGTGAGGCCGAGGGGACGAACTACGAGGAACATTTTTCGTGGCTGCGGTCCACTTTTTGGTGGTCACTGCTGTTGGGGATCGTTGCTCTGGTGCTGACCGTTGTCGGGATCGGAATTTTGCTCGGTATGGGCCTTGGAGTCTGGTACTTGTACCGGCTGATTAAAGGGATGCTTTGCCTGTATGAGGACAAGCCGCTCAAGCCCCAAAAGGCTTAAAAGGGCAAGGCTGAGGCTGAGATCAGAAAAAGGCCGGGGCGAAATGCTCCGGCCTTTTTTGTAGGGAGGGGTTTGGAAGGGGATAAAGGGATTATTCGGTATGTCCTGGATCATGGATCGAAATGGGCTTTAGGGGGTTTTCGGCGTCATCGGCTTTTGGGGCTTTATGCTCTTTTTGCCCAAAAAAGGCATTTTCCATTTCAGTCCCGAATTGCTGTTCAGGCGAAAATTTAGTGAGTATTACATATTTCTGTCCATTATGTTCTTTTGTTGCTTGCAGGATAAGGTCATTTTCCCCAATATCGAGGTTTTCTTGAAGCCAGCTAGATGTAAGCGAGAGGGTCTTTTTCCCGGTCAATTTCAAAACGTCATATTTCATCGTCAGCCTCCTTTCGTTTGTTTGAGGGCATAATAGGCAAAGAGCTTTTGGATTGCAAGTTATCTTTTTTCGGGATAACCTGAAAAACAGGGGTAAGCGGGGTGATTGAAGATATTGCCGATATGGGGTATATTGCGCCCCGGGATTTCGGTGCAACAAAAGTCCAGTTTTGTTGCATACCCCCCGGTTTTGTTGCATGGGCCGCTAGGTCCCGGTTTTAAGGAAAAACCAGAAGAAGAAGGTCATTGCCATGATGGATATTTTGCCGGTTTCCGGGGAATTGACGCGCAAGGGGTATAGCCCTGTCACGGTGGATAGGCGTCGAGTGCTTCATATATTCCAGTCATACCTTGACGGGAAAGAACCGGGTTACGCCTTAGAAGAGGTGAAGAATGTAAATGAGCAAGCGATCCTCAATTTCCTGTTTCGTACATACAGGCAGTCATTTCAGACAATCGAAACATACGTTTTTGCCTTGTCTCACGTTTTAGACTTTATAGCCCTGAAAAATGGTAAAACCTGCTTCGAGGTCCATGAAAGCGATGTTCGAGGTTATGTCCATCACTTACAAAAACAGCGTTATGCCCCTTCAACGATCAATAGCCGTATCGCCATTTCACAGAGTTTTTGGCGTTCACTGGTAGATGCCGGCCTTTTGAGGTCAAACCCCTGTACGTCCATCCATAAGCTGAGGGAGGGACAAAGCGGACATGCCAAAAAAGTGATCAGCCTCTATGAGCGAGATCAGATGTTTGCCTATGCCCTCAAGGAGTGTTCGGCCCGAGATTACCTGCTGCTGCTCATGCTTTACTCAACAGGGGCTAGGGTAGGGATCATACCAAAAGCCACCTGGGGCAGTCTTTACCTCGACGTGCAAGGCCGCGCCTGGATCAGCGTCGAGGAAAAGGGCAGCGAAGAGCGGTCTATCTATGTCCCTGCCACATTGCTGCGGAATCTTCAAAAGTACCGAGAGTACCAATTCGGCCTCCCGCCTGACGCCCAGGCCCCCGGCATTGCCACGCTACCGATATTCGCGCAGCAAAAGAGTGTCACGACGCCGATCAGCCGACATACGGCCCACAGGGTCATCAAGCATATAAGCACGGAGGCCATTGGCAAAGCGATCTCTCCGCACTGGCTTCGCCATTCCTTTGCCACGCACGTCCGCCTCAAGGGGGGCTCGCTGGAGGCAATCAAGGCTCAACTTGGGCATAGGTCCTATGATACCACCCTGCGATATGAGGAGTCCGTCCATTTTCAAACACCCGCCGGGGAAGTCCTGGCCGAAGATATACCCGACTAAGGAGAAAGGTATGGCTAAAGCGTATTGTCAGCGCACGACCATCAGCTATCAGCGTGCAGACGACCGAAAAAGCAGCTTGTCACTGCTTCCAGAGGTGATCGAACTTGCAGAATTGTTTGGCATTGATCCGGCTTTGCAAGCAGAGAATTTGTCCCTGAAGCTAAAACACGAACAGACCAAAACCTCTAATTTCTCGGCTCACGTCACCCGGACCATTCTGGAAATGGTCGTGGAGCAAGTCAAAAACGAACGAGGAACTAGCGACGAGCGCACACCTTTGTCCAAAAATGACAAGCAAAAGCTGACGCAACCCTCGGAGATAAAGGGCCTGGTCAAAAACCAGGAAGACGAAGCCGGAGAAAGTAACCCCCCTGCAGAATATGACCGTCCGAAAAAGACAAAGGAGGCGAGGCGAAATCGAAATGGCATTGAACTCACCGATGAGCAAAATCATGCTGTTGATGTGGCGTGTCAGGGGGCAGATGCTAAGACAGAGGCATTTGCGGGGACCGGGAAAACGACGCTGCTCACGTTTGTTGGACAAGAACTGGCCCCTAAAAGGGGGCTTTATCTCGCGTTCAACCGCGCCATTGCAGAAGAGGCCAAGGAAAAATTTCCGGGAAATGTCGAATGTAGAACGGCTCACTCCTTAGCTTTTCGAGCAGTGGGGCGGCACTACAAAGACCGGCTGCAAAAAGTGAATGGGCGTATGGTTGCAGAGGAACTAAACTTATCTGACAATGATTTGTTATCAAAGTATGCACAAGGGAATTTGGCTTTAGATGTGGTGCGTAAATTTTGCCATTCGTCAAACAAGAAAATTGGGAAGGTTCATATACCAAAGGCTGAGTTATGGGACCGTTTTCAGTCTGATGGAGATGTAAATGCTTGCAGTGAAGTTTTAATAGATGCAGCAGAAAAGCTATGGAAAGTTATGACCGACAAGGAAAAAGAATTTCCTATAACACACGACGTTTACTTGAAGTTGTGGGCTCTTTCTAAACCAAGCCTAGAAAAGGACTTTATACTTTTCGATGAGTGTCAGGATGCAAACCCGGTCCTTCTCGATTTGGTGAATAGTCAGTCGAGTCAAAAAATATGGGTCGGAGATAGGTTCCAGCAAATTTATTCGTGGCGCGGTGCTGTTAATGCGATGGATACAATTCGATGCTCAAACGCAACGCAAATTACTAAATGTTTTCGTTTTGGCCCCGCAATAGCGGAGCAAGCTAATTATGTCCTAAACAAACATTTAGGAATAGATGTAAATTTGAAAGGAAATGAAAGCCTGAACAGCACAGTCAAAGAAAGTGAAAATCTCCCGAATGTTTATTTGGCAAGAACAAATTCAGAGCTTTTGTCTACATTAACGACTCTCTCCAAAAAAAACATAAAAGCGAAAATGACAGGCAGTATCAAAGAAACTATTTATCTCCTGAAAGCTGCGAGTTTGTTGAAGCAAGGGAGATCAACAAACCACAAAGATTTATCAATTTTTCAAACCTGGAATGAGGTTGTCGAGTTCTCTGAAACCCAATCAGGAATGGACATGAAGCCCCTGGTGACGTTGATAGAAAATTCCAAAGTCGAAGATTTGATCTCTACCTTGAAAGAATCAGAACGAATCAAAAGGTCCGATATGGACATAGAGCTATCGACAGCCCACAAAGCAAAGGGCAAGGAATGGGATTATGTTTGCCTAGCAAATGACTATAAGTATCCAGGATCACGCGGCTACTCCCAGGAAGAGACAAACTTGCTCTATGTGGCCTGTACCCGTGGCTTAAAAAATCTGGACATATCCAGTTGTTACGCGGCGAATTTTGACCCTGACGGAGAGGGTGAGCTTGCCAGAGCGTAGGCTGCGGCAAAGCGAAGCGGTCTAGGCCGGCTCAATTTTGGGCCGGTCTTTTTTGTCCCCAAAAGACGACAAAGCCAAGGGGCAAGCCTTGCCCGAAGAAACAACTCAATCCGCGATATACAGGGTAAGGACATTTTTAACCTTGGAGAGTGAAAATGAGCGGTAAAAAATTTTTCAACTTTGAAGCGCAGTATCTTCTCAATACGGCCCTGGCGGAGTATTCCTTGGCCTGTGGATGGGGCTACCTTGCGAGCTTTTGGCTCCCTTTTCTGATCTGGTCTTCGATAGCAGGAATGATGGGGGCCGTGGCCACATTGCGATTATATCAATACTTAGCCGCCAGAAATAAGATCCACGCCTTAAACAAGTCCAATTATTACTCGGTAACAAGCGACGAACTCAAGCAAACTCTTTCGTCCAATCCTGACAAAATACTCCTAGGGAAGGGGTATATTTGGGAAAATAAGCATATCCAGGCATATCAAGATATTTTGAGCTTGCCGGATCGCAGCAAGATAATAAATCCAGAACTGGAAGCCGGAGGCTACGAGTTTCTCCATAACCTGGGCCGAACAGAGGAAAAAGATGTGATCGTTCCCCGCGATGAACTCCAGCACACCCTAATAGCTGGCACGACTCGCGTAGGGAAGACCCGTCTGTTGGAGCTTTTGGCGTATCAACTAACTTATGCGGAAGAGCCGATAATTATCGTTGACCCCAAAGGTGATCCCGAACTTTTGAACTCGGTTTATGACGCTTGCGTGGATTGCGGTATCGAAGACCAGTTTGAATACTTTTCGCTTGCTCATACTTCACGCTCGGCCAAATTTAATCCTCTAACGAACTATGGCGGGGCATCGGACATTGCAGATCGGATAGCTTCGATTTTGCCCACAGGGGGGAACTCAGAACCATTTGTGAAATTTGCGTGGCAAGTGATCGAGACAATTTCCTCGGTTTTGATTGCAACAAACCAGCAAATAACACTAGAGAAGCTACAAAAATACTCTTTTGGGGGTATGCAAGACCTCGTAGACGAGGGCCGGGAAAAAATAAAGGACTTGCCACAAGAGGCTAGGCCATACGCCAAAAAGTGCATAGATAACCTTGAAATACAAGCGAAACACCCCAAAGATCACTACCAAAAAATGATTACTTCCTTGGGGCCTATCCTTTCCTCTCTTAATTCCGGTGACGCGGGGATACTACTTAATGCAGATGTGGAAGAGTCTTTACAGTGGAGGAAGATTATTGAAGGTAAAAAGGTGGTGTATTTTTATCTTGCCTCAATGTTAAAAGGGGAAGTAGCAAATAACACGGGAAAGATGATTGTCCAGGATTTACTATACTACATAGGTGAAGTTTACGCTTTTAGCTCGGAAAGAAAGAGGGTAAACTTGATGGTAGATGAGTTTTTTAATGTCGTTTTTCCTGGTTATGTTGACATTCTTAACAAAGCTGGCGGAGCCGGTCTTCGAGTGTTTTTGTCGATGCAAACAACCTCGGATATAGTTTCTTCTACAAGTATGTCTATGGCGAAACAAATCTTGGGCAATATAAACAACAAAATTTACCTTCGTGTACCGGAAAAAGAATTGGCCGAAGAGTTTTGCAGTTTATTCGGGAAGACAAATGTCTATAAACGATCACAAACAAGGCAAGTGGCTTCCGATGCAAAGTCAGACAGTGAGCTTTTTCGATCTGGTCTATCTGAACAAAACACCTTGGAAGACGTGGACCTAATAGGCCCGGAAATGATTATGCACCTGCCCAAAGGCCAAGCCTTTGCCTACTCTCAAGCTCGTGATCCTTACAAGGTGCGTATCCCGCTACTGGATAAGGACTCGATCAAGCAAAATCGCTTTGCAGAGCGACTTAACGATTTTGGCGTGGATATATCGGACATTCAAGGTGGTCCAAGCCTCGCAGATGTAGACGGAGCAAGAGTAGAATGGGAGCGAAAGCAAAAAAGGGCGATGTAAAAGGGAGCAAATAGTGGATATGACACAAAGCCCCAGGGAATGTCCTTGGGGCTTTATTATTCGATTGATGTAATTTCTTTATAGTATTCCTTCAGCTTTGTTTGAATGTCTGTGTTAAGATCGCTTTCCTTCTCAAGGGCTTCTTTGCGACTTTCAAGAATCCATTGAAGGGTTAGAGTATCTTCTTTATTAAGTTTCTTAGTCTCAGCTACGCGCTCTAATGACAATGCTTTTTTGTCCTTTAGAAATTTTTTTTGCTCGTATTCCAGTAAAAAATCCACAAATACTCCCTTTTCAAGGGATGTTTCTTTCCTAGAAACCATATATCTATGAAATATACAAGCTGTTTTGGCATTTTTTATGGCAGGATCGTGGCCTGTCCTGTCACTCCGGTTTAATTCTGAGATTACACTTCTATTTTTTCTGGCGATTAAGCCTGCTAATTTTTCAGCGTTTGGACCTTCGTAAGGGGGCTTGATAAAAGGGAAATCTTTGTACTGCTTAGTATTTGTTGTTACTCTATAAATTTTATTCAGAATCCATATACGAAGTGACCTTTCAATAAATTTATTTACATTTGGATCAGAAGTTGCAGAAGATAAGTGAGATGCGTCTAAGTCAGTCCGCACACAGTCTTGCCAAAGCTCAAAAACTTTCCGAATTTCTTTTGTTGAATCGGAAATAAGTTTTTGGGCTATGAAAATGTTCATTTGGCGAGCAGTTTCTTTAGACATAGCAGCCTCAATCGGAAAAAAACTTTTCAAATTCTGGATAAAGTTGAAATAAATTTTCATGCTTGAATGTAGCGTAGTATGTACTGAAATTCTTGTGGCTTTGCTTTAGTTCATTGTCTTTGTAGAAATAAGGGTGAAAACGGAAAGAAAATTTTCCGTTTTTGTGTTTCTCGACCAAGTTAAGCGTATGCAGCTCGGAAAGAATCTCATTGCAGTCTTTGGTTTTTCTCTTGCTTTTTTCTGTTTCGTTCCAAAGAAAATAAGACTTAATCATAGTCGGAAATCTCAACAGTAACCTTTTCTCTCTATCAAAAAACACGAAATGATCGTCTTGCTTGCTCTCCGGGTTAATGACCAAATCGCCTGTTTGCAAAGCGTTCAGCATCCTCAAGAACCCCTGATGCAGAAATGTCTGTGGGTCTTGCTCAAATAGAGCCTTGGTCCCTGCCTCCGGGAGCATCCCATCCGCCTCTCCGTGGCCGGCAGTCTCCGCCTCATCTTCAGTCTTTTTCTCTCCCTCTGTCTCTTCCTCAGCCTCACTCAGATCGCTTGGCGGCGGCGGATCAGGGGTAAGGGCCGGATATTCCTCGTTCAAGTCCCCTGGGGCGGGCTGATCGGGCTCCTGCTCCCCTTCCTGGGCCTCGACGCCCTCATCTTCATCGGCTGAACTTTGCTGATCCTCGTCTTGATCGTCTGCCGGTTCCGGGTCCAGCTTGTCTTGGGCGTCATCGGTGGGCGGCGAAGGCTCCTGCAGCACCTCGCTGTCCTTTTCGGACAGAACAGGCTCGCTTGAGTTGGTGCTGCCCGGTTTCGGGGCCGAATCCGTTTGTCCGGTGGGTGTCGGCGGCGCATCCTGGAACCACTCGTCGGGGAGGCTATCAGCCCCCAAAATGGACTTGATTATCGCCTTGTCATCCTCGTCGGCGTTCAAGACGAGTTCGGGGGCATTGCTTGTGTCCACGGCCAAAATCTCAAATGTTGAAGCCGGGGCAAAAGCCAAAGTAAGGCGGATATTTTTTCGCAGTTCGCCTATTCTGTGGACTTTCACGGTATGATAAAATTGGCCGGAATCAGCGGTATAAATATAGTTTCCATGTTTTAAGACCGCTTCCGTTGTACGCTGGTTTTCTATATTTGAACCGGAATCTTGAAACAATTCAGTCAACTTCTGGAAAAAAAGCGGAGAAAGAAGTGCAAAGGTGTTATCGTCTAACTTGTAGACTGTGACATATTGTTGGGTTCCGGCCTTAAACTGGAAAGACGCAAACTTTTTAAGTGCCTTTTTAAGAAATTCGGCCTCTTCTGCTGATCTTTCTTCGGCAACACTTTCTTTGTCAGCTTCGTCACTTGACGAGTAGAGATCGTCAACCAATCTTATCAGGATATGTGGAGGAAATTTTTTTATCAAATTCAGTGGAACCAATGTAAAGAAAACAGCGGCATTACGCTTGTTGTGAAGCATCCCTCGGTTGCTTCGCCACTCAAGTACAAGCCTTTCGCGCCAGGGATACTTGAGCTTAAAGTCCAATACGCCGCCACGCATGGGATGATAAACCATGTCCGTGTTGGACAGTTCGCAACGTAGGTCCATATCAAAGATTTTCCCAATGTCGTGAAAGAGTCCGCCGAGCCATGCAGCAAAAGTCCGATAAAAGCGATCCTCCCTGGTCCGCTCTGCCGAGGGAACCCCGGAGTCATTTACCGCGAGTTCGCGGGATGCTGTGACTGCCGAACGATAGGCAGTATCTAGACTATGCTCTAGGAGGCCAAAAGGCTTTCGATGATGATAGCTTTTAGAGGCTGGAAGGTCATAAACGTAAGTCACAAAGTCCTTGAGTATAGAAACAATAACATTTTCTATATCTCTATTTTCATTTATTCCATCCAAAAGGCATACAACGGTTATGTATTCGTTTAATAGCCCCATAATATGGGCTATTTTTTGCTTTTTAAGAGGTAAAAAATAGTTGTTTGTCGGTGGTTCTTCAACGTCCCATTTCGGCCAGTTTATTTTTTCGAGTGCTTCCATACTATTCCGCCTAATTTAATGGCTTCATTTTCCAGATTGTTTATGATTTCCAAGCAATTTTCGTATTCTTTTTGAGCAAACCTGGGCGAGATTATGCCTTGCCTCATCCCGATAATCATAATTCGGGACACCTTATCTATTCTGATTGCACAAGCAAAAAAGTCTAAAGCTGTCTCGGTGTTAAACCAAAGGTCTTTTCGTTTCGCCTTGGAAGGTTGCGAAAACTCTCTGTACGATGCTGCTTTCTTTTTTATGGTAATAGCAGCTTCTTCAGTAAAGTTGTCGCACCAGGAATCTAGGGCGAAATTGTAATCCACAATCCCATTTTTTTGTTGAATATAAAAATCATAGCTGATTTTCATTTCTACCATAGAATTAAATAACAGTCTGATAGACATATCAATTCGGGGCAAAACCTTTCCCATCCTTTCACCTAGCGGGGAATTGATGTACAAGACTTTATGCTGACCTACTCTTTTCAGTTTATCTAAAGCTCTTTTCCTCATAGCTTGCCCTTTTTCCTGAGAAGATCAAAGACTTGTTCGTGTATGTCTATAATAGACTGCACATATTTTCGAACATGCTCTTGGCTCGAATCCGAACCAGAATGGTAGCAAGACAAACTTTTGCGAATGTTGCTGTTGTATCTAACCAAGCAATCAGCCAAAATTTGTGCCCCTAAATGGACATTAAATTTTGGGGGGAATATATCGTCAACACTCAAAGAGAGTCGGGATAACCAAAAATTATTTATCTGCATAAGGCCAACGTCATAGCTTGTAGCGTTTGAGTTGGACAGTATTTTCTTCGCTTCAGTCATGCTTTCTGGAAAATGAGAGCGACCGCCAACATTTAAGGCCCACGGAGTTAGGCGGCTCTCGTGGTATGCGACAGAGAGCAATAGTGATGCAGGTACGCCGGTGGCTTGAGATGCCTCTATAAAATAACCGTCCAGGGCGTCTGTGGCCCTGGACGGTTGAGCCGCAAACACGGCGCACAAAAAAAGAGTCAGCGGGACTATTCTGCGGAAGCCCATTTTTTCAGCGGGTTATCGTTTGGTGTTGGAGATGCGGTCTTCGAGGGTGTTTCTTTGGCATCTTTCTCTTTTGGAGCCTCTTGGCCGGATGTTGGGGATTCAGGGGGCTCTTCGGTGGTCGCCTTGTTGTCAGCTTCAGGTGGCTTTGTGGACGGTCTGCGTCGAGGCTTTTGTTGCTCAAAAACAGACACCTCCAGGTCTTTTGTATAGCTCTGCAAAAGCGGCAAAATCTGATCCACAAGGTTTTCCCTGATTTGCTCTTCGCTAACCTTAGATAAAGCCTGAAAGTCCATGCGGCGGGTCCAAGCTCGCTGCATAGCCATCTGACACAGAAAAGATAGCTTCCCGATCTGGTTTACGACAGGCAACAACTCAGGTGGCGGAGAAACAGGGCGATTATTAAAGCGCAGAAAATAGACGTTTGCCATTTGCAAAAAATCGTTCTTTTCTCGTTCTGTCAGGGAATTAAACTGCTCAACTAGCTGGCTAATTTTCGATTTCTGATTTTGTGCGTTTTGTGCTGCCATAATTTCACCTTTAGTTAATTTCTTTTTCTTCTTTAATTTTGTCCATAATCGACTGAGTTATATCTTTTCCTCCGTAGAGGACAGACTTCTTTGCTAAGACAGCTTTATTCCCGACATTTTCTTGGATTAAGTTTACAACTTTTTCATATATGGCGTCTGCTTCTTTATCCGAAATTGTTTTTCCGTCTTTTTGATAGTCAGCGATAATACCTTTTAACAAGGTCATCATGTCAACGTAAGCCAAATCAGAATTGACATTTAAGATTTCGTTATTCAAATTTTCAATTTGAGGTTTAACAAAAAATTTATCGTATCCAAGGAGCATTGTTGCGGCCAGCATGAAACTGAAAAAAATCATCGTTCCTGCCGACATGCTTTTCTTTTGCTTCTCTTCGCTCATAGTATCCTCTTTTTATGATCCGCAGGGCTTATCGAAGCTACACCCTTGCATTTCTTTTGACTCCGAACCAAAAAGGCTATCAAAGTCTTTAGGTTGCTTTCTTTCAACAACAGTAAATGACTTACTCTGAAGCAAAGGAATAGAATTAACACCTGCTTTCTTTAGAAAAGCCTTGTTCCTAAACATTTGAGCTTCAGTTTCAATTTTCTCAATCAAGCCTATGTCATTTTGTTGGGCTATTTCTGTGAAGCAATTTCTTACTGCCTTACCCATTGGGACACCAGATTTGAGTTCATTTTCCAACTTGCAAATCTGCTCCACGTCTCCAGGGTTGTGTCCGACAGGGTAAAGAGCAATACTTTCCTTTGCATCGGTTTCAACAAGCTGAGTTAAAACTTCTTTACATGATTGACATGACGGTGAAAAGAAAACCTTCATTTCAACGTCTGTTCCTGTCTCGTATATAGCCCACGGTTGTTGCACTTTTTGTATTAAAGCCATTGAACCTGCATTGATAAAGACCAAAAGCCAGACAGCGATCACGGCTTTTCGCCAATGGTGCTGATAACCGGCTGTAATAGCCAAAGCTCCGATCAGAACCGCGACGATAAGGCAATTACTGCATGGTGTGGTCAAGACTTGGACCACCAAAAACGGAATGTCTAAAGCCAAAAAAAGTAGCGCAAATCGAGTAAACCATTTCCAAGAAAATGTCAGAGCGAAAGCTACCCAAAAAGCGACAAGGCCGAAGTGATAAAAGCTCAGGCCAAGAAATATCGCGTTTTTGTAAAGCTCGCAGCCGCTAGTGAAGCATAACGGTCCCGTCCCGACGGTAGAGGCCAGTAAGCAAAAGCCAACGCCGACTAGAGACAAGACCTGCGCTATTGTTCGCTTTTCCATGGCTACCTACTTAGACAGCAAGCGTTTGACTTTTTGCTGGTCGAAACCCCGAACTGGGACGCCGTTGACGAAGATCCCCGGAGTGCCGCTTACCCCAAGCTCTTGAGCCTTTCCCGTGTCCTTTTTGATCTCATCTTCGTATCTACCGCGGAGATAGTACGAGGCCCGCTCCATGTCTGGTCCCCAGGCTTCGGCAAGCTCAGGGAAGGCCGAGGCGAATTGCTCAAGGACCACAGATGGGTCTTGCCCCTTTTTGGGTGCTTCAAGCTCATTGTAGGCAAATCTAGCCGCGTCCAAAGGAGGGATTCCCACCTCTTCAGCATCGAGCATGGCGAAGGAAGCGAGATCGGCCCCTGGGTGCATATCGAGGGGCATGTGGATTAAGTTCCAGCGATTTAATCCAACTCCTTTTTGGTCGAAAAAATTGAAGGCTTTTTTGCAGAAAGGACAAAAAGGATCAGAGACGAGAAAGACAGAATTTTCACCAGTACCGTTTTGGACCAGGGGACTCCCATACTCTTTAGGCAGAGATACCTTGTTCAAGTTTTCAAGATCATCTTCGATCAAAGACTCACCATCGCTTATAGTGGACAAGTCTCCAAGCTGGAACTTTCCGCTCTCGTCAACTACAAGTGTAATTTGGCTATCTTTTTCCTGATTGGGTGATTCAAGATTGATCTTCACAGCGTAGAAAGATGTTCCCCCTGCTACCGGAAGTACAATCTCTTTCTTTGCCTCAATATCGACTCCAGATTCGTCAAACTTTCCAAGTTTTTCCTTAGCGACTGTTTTGTTCACCCGTTTAACAACATTTTCTTTCAAAGAATTAACGTCCAATGCTGCGTGTGCGTTCAGGGCAAAAATCAAAGATGCTGCTGTCAGGCCAATTTTTTTCATTTCTAACCTCTAAAGTTTGCTTTCAAGGATTTCTTCAAGTTTCTGATTTAAAAAACGAATTTGGTTGTGCTGGTTTTTGATGATTCGTTCGTACTCCTTGACCTCTTCGGATTTTTCCTCAAGTTGCTTCTCAGCCTCATCGACGAATTGTATCAGCCCTCTAAGCTGATCCGATTGTACCGGGACTTGATCGCCAGAGTGAAAAGACATGCTCTCCATCAGTTGCGATATGCCTCGATGCTCAAAAAGGTTGCCTTGGTGTGATGTTGACGCTGACATTTCGGACCTCTTTCCTTTTGTGACCAAAATAAAAATCACCCCTTCAAATGATATATATAGCGTACCAGATATGCACACAAAGGTCCATAGAAATGAGCATAAATGCACAGAGGAAAGGAAAAACCAACGAAACCAGAAATTTAAGGGGAGGCGGTAGACTTTGGAGTGAGGGGGCAAGGGAGGGGAGGAAAGACCAGGTCTTCTCTGTCCGAGATAGACAAAAAAGAAGGCCCCTTGGAGGGGCCATAATAGGAAAAGGGGACTCGGTAAGTTTGCGCTTACATGGAAGTGTAGGAAGCTACACACCAACCATATACAGCAAGCTCTAAAATGCCGTTGTAATGCTCTTTCAGCGAGTACGGGCCTTGAGGTACTTGCCCGTGGCCCCAAAATATAAGTTTTAGGTCATTATTGTAAATGGTAAATTGAACTTTTCTAAAAACACAGCCGGGGTCATCGCCTTCTTTGGTACAGACCAAAAACCAAGTATCAGATAGTTTGTTCAATGCAGAATCTAATGCCAGCTTTTCATAATCAATTTTTTTACTATCTATTTTGTGCATTAAATACAATCCACCAGCCTGAAAGCTCTCTGACTCATTTATAGGCGTCGCTTCGACAACAAATAAATTTCTAGCTTCAAGACTTAGATTTGCTACGCTGTTTTTTTTTTAGATCGTGTCAGTAGACTTTTATTAAATAAAATATGATCTTTTATATCCTTTTCCCCAATATAGCCCTTAAAAAAGCACTGATCCTCGACAATGGGTAGCGCGATATACTTTGATGGCTCAAGCTCAAGCTCGCCAACAGAACAAACATTACATAGATCGATCTGAGGCTGCCTGGGGCCGTAGCCGGACGCCTCAAAAAAATCATGTGTCGGCAGATGTACGGTTGCCCCCTCAGCCTCGGCCCAAGCCAAAAAGTCAGCGGCGTTCGGCACTGTCCTTTCTGTCAGGGCGCGACCAAAGGAAGTCCTGGAGACGCCAAGAGCTTCGGCTGTTTTTTGGACGCCTCCGTATTTCGGCACAACAAAACGCCTAAGCCAATCCAGAATTTGATTGTAGAGCGTTCGGGATAGATGAGTCGAGGATTCTTGTGTCATAAACAACCTATAATCAATGGAAATCCGCCGCTTCGAGACGATGCTTACTTGTTTTTACGAAAGAATCAAGGGGAAAAACGGTCAAGGGTAAAGGGCAGAGCAGACAATTCTGTTCTTTGTCCAAAAAGGACTACTAAACGCGTTGAAAAATACTGTTTGATCTTTTCTAAAATTTATGTATAATACCGCCAACTCATTAACCATAAAAGTAGGAGAGTTTGAAGAATGAGGAAAGGTTTAGTGTATCTTTTTGTGGCTGTGGCTTTACTTATGTCTGTATCTGGATGTGCAGGGCTTGAAGTCGCCTTAGAGAACAGAAAGGGCGAAGTCGTGACCAGCACTTCTGACCCTCTTTTCTTGGACGTTTACGACTCTAAAGATATTTTCATTAAGTATGTCAATGGCAGTGGACATGCACCGCTGGACAAGGTTAAAAAAACCATTGTTGAAAGCTACAAGGCAAAAGGTCATAGTATTGTAAAAGACTACAAGAAAGCAGACCTTATCATAGCTGTTAAAGTGTTGAACGCCAAAAAGGTTGCCCAATCCGCCCGTGAGGTAAAGGGAGATGACAATAAAGGACTGATTGGCGGGACGCTTGCAGGTGCAGCCGCAGGATCAAATGACGGACTAGGCGGTGTTTTCGCCGGTGCTATAATTGGAGGCGTAGGTGGTGGACTTGCCGACCTTACAGTAAACTCCTTTGTCGAACTTGGCATGATTACCCTAGTCACAGATATTCAGGTGGCTCAGAGGGTCGATGGAGAAGTAAACACAAAGATCACTTCAACTATGTCACAAGGCGGTGGAACCGGAAAAGCCCAGGTGGAGCAAACGCAAGAGATTAAATCAAATTTTCGGAAGTACCGGATGCAAGCCGTAACCCGTGCAACAAAAGCCAACCTCGAATGGGAAGACGTTGAAGATAAACTAATCAAAGAAATATCCCGGATCAGCGGCCAGATCGTATAGAGACAATAGGGCCGGGGCAGCTCCCCGGCCTTCTTTACACCTACCAGGAGTAACGAGATGCAAAAAAGCCTAGTTTGCACCCTACTTGCAGGGCTTTTGTTTTGCCTTGGCTGTGGATCAGGGCCAAGGCTAGTCAAGTATGCAGACTTTGATCCCCCGGCTCACCCTAAAGCTGTTTTTGTTAGTGGAGGATTGAAGGATTGCAAAAATGGAACATACACTTACGAAATGACTAAAAGGATAGAAAATTACCTCTCCAGCCAAGGCTGGACTATCCTAGAATCGCGGAAGATTTCAAGCGATGAAGCTGCTGAGATAAATTACTATCCTTGTGAAAATATAACAGACAGAGAAGATGCAAATCTGTGCAGACAGAAAAAGACCTATGAAGCTCCCGCTGTCATAAGATATTACGATTATGTTCCCTACAACCCTAAAGACCAAGTGCTTAGATTTGATATATACAACTACATAGACAACATGGTAGCTGTTAGTTCTTCTACTCGTAGTTCAGAGTACAATGTTCGATATGCTTGCGTAGCTAACAAGCCTTGTCCGAACATTAAAGACAAACTAACTTGTAGAAAAAAGAATTGCCACAAGTTTATGGCAAGTGCCTTAATCCAGACATTGCGAGATTTGGGATTCTAGCCTTGTTTCCTATAACATACAGAAAGCCCCCTGGTGGAAGAAAACTCCATCAGGGGGCTTTTGGGTTTATAGCAATATCTTAATCGTCCAAATCAACTCCCCATGAATTACCCGAAGCGTCGAAAGTGTCTGTCAGCATCGGATCGCCGGAAGCAAGATTGAAGCCTCTAGTGGTTTCCTCAAGGCTGGAAAAGTCACCGCCAGACCCCGAAAGAGGAAAAGACGGATCACCAAGCCCCCCCGGAGATTCATGGCTCCAACTCAATCGCTCTCTGCCGCTAAACAGATCATTTTTGGGGAGCCTTGAATTAAATGCAAAAAGTTTTGGTTGTGATTTGTATGTCACCGGCTCTTTAAGCCAAGTGACGTATCCATTGTTACTTTTCCCTATGAATCCTGTTCGCTCTTGATTGTTCGGAGAGAATAAAGAGCCTAACTTTCTGGAATAAAACAAAAGACAACGACAAACCTTGTTTTCCCAAGTCCTTCTTCTTCTCATCTTATTTATCCTTATTTTCATTCAAGAATATGCTCTCCATATCCTTTTCGCTGTCATCTGGAAAAGGCTGTTCATTTGTTTCCATTGTACTTTCTTGTTTATTGAAAATCAATTCTTCCGTGTTGTCATTTTGCTCGGAGTCAGCTTCCCTTTGCTGGAAAAAACTATTTCCGGGAGAAGAATGTCCTTGTTGGACACCAAGGGCAGACCCCGACCGATAATCAGCAGGAGGGGTAAAGTCCCCGCCCTGGCCGGGAGTAAAGGTCAT
>Ga0182239_1000340_pt1 | contig 17379 bp, 18 predicted proteins | sample hydfrate6_PW_210_FD_132456 | JGI IMG/M metagenome (GOLD analysis project Ga0182239, IMG submission 132456) | Subsurface microbial communities from deep shales in Texas, USA - hydraulic fracturing test 6_PW_210 | ecosystem: Environmental > Aquatic > Deep subsurface > Shale gas/oil reservoir >... | reverse complement strand
GCTGAGTGCTGAGTGCTGAGTGCTGAGTGCTGAGTGCTGAGTGCTGAGTGCTGAGTGCTGAGTGCTGAGTGCTGAGTGCTGAGTGCTGAGTGCTGAGTGCTGAGTGCTGAGTGCTGAGTGCTGTCTTTTGTGTTGAAAAGGTGTGGTGATGGTTTTTCGATCGAAATGGCTGATATCAATCATTGCTGCTGTAGTGTTTGTCTGGGGTGCTATAGCAACGCCTGCTTTTGCCCAAAGCGGCACAATACAACACAAGGTGAAAAGCCTTGTGGAAAAAGCGGAGCAGTACAGTCGTCAGCCTGGGAAAGGGCCGTTGGCACTTAGCTACATGAATAAAGCTATACAGCTGCAACCCGGGAATAAAGATCTTTATTATCGTCGAGCATTCGTAATGGGCAGAATTGGGGCTTATTCAGCTGCAATTCAAGAGTTCTCCCGTTTTGTTAATATGCGAGGATATGGTCATGCTGTTCGATTCAGAGGCGACTGTTTTATGGCATTAAGTGATTTCCGAAGCGCCTCTCGCGATTATCTTGCCTTTTTAAGAAAAGCACCTGGCGATGGTAAGGTATGGCTTTATCTGGCAGAGAGTCTGGCCCTGATGGGGGATAGAAGGTCTGCATTGGAGGCGGTCGATAGAGGGTTAGCCACGGGCAGCCATTGGTCAAAAGCGCTCCAAAACATGAAAACAAAAATAATGACAAATCAAATGATAAAACCACACAAGCCTCTTTCAAACTAAAGTGGAGGTGCAACGTGCCTGCTGTTAAAAAGACAATTATCCCGATCTGGTTGGTGTGTCTGAGCCTTTTTCTTCTGGTTCCACAGGCCGGGGCGGAGACCATTACCATCCATGCGGCAGCTGATTTACATGACCAGTTGAAGCGCACTTCGCCCGGGGATACGATCTCCATCTCACCTGGCGCTTATCAGCGTGGCATTGCGCTGAAAAATCTCCACGGAACGGCGGATGCTCCGATTGTGGTTCAGGCCGCTGACCCCTATAACCCTCCGATGTTTAAAGGGCGCGGTGAGGGGCTGAAATTGAGCAGTTGCTCCTATCTCAAGTTTAAGAACCTCGCATTTCACGGCTTTCCCGCCAACGGTATAAATATCGATGATGCCGGCAAGAAAGAGGCTTCGCATCATATTATTCTGGAAAACATTCAGGTTCTGGATACCGGAGGCAAGGGGAATCAGGATGCGATAAAACTGTCCGGTGTGACCGATTTTATTTTGCGCAACTGCGACATCCAGGGGTGGGGCGGTTCGGCAATTGATCTGGTTGGTTGCCGCGACGGTATTATCGAACAATGCACCATTTCAGGCAAAGAGGGTTTTCGTGGTGGCAACGGGATTCAGATTAAGGGCGGCTCGCGCGATATTCTGGTGCAGAATAATCTGTTTCGTGATGCGGGAGCGCGTATCGTCCAGATCGGTGGCTTGACCGGTAAACAGTATTTCCGCCCAGGCGTAGCTGATTATGAAGCGAAGGATATAACCGTTGCGGGTAACACCTTTATCGGTGGGGAGGCGCAGATAGCCTGGGTCACGGCGCAGGACAGCCATGTACACAACAACCTTTTCTACCAGCCGCAGAAATGGCTCGGGCGTATTTTGCAGGAAACCCAGGACAAACAATTCAAGCCTTCTCAGCGGGGGTTGTTTGAGCGCAATGTGGTGGTTACGGACCAGCGTGTGGGTGTGTTTTTCAATGTGGGGAAGGGGACGGATCCGGAGAGCTTTGTGTTTCGGGAAAACCTCTGGTTTCGCCCGGATGGGAGTAATCGGCCCAATCTCCCCACGTTTGAAAAGGACGGCGTGTATGATGTTGACCCCATGATTGTTGCGACAGCGCAGGGAGACCTGAAGATCAATTCTGCCGCAGCAGAACTGCAGCGGATTGGTCCGGAGGCATATCAGGCATGGACGATACCGGAAGAATTTGCCGATGTAACCGTGCCGGAGGTGAAGGTCCCGGAAGTGGAGTATTCATCCCTAGACTGGATAAAGGATCTGATGAAGTGAGTATTGCGTTTTACCCGGCCGGAATCTAAGGGGCTATTTTGACAGGATCAACAGGATAAAATCTGATGTTAAAACCCTGCTTCCGTTGGACATGCTGGAGCGATAAAGAGTATTTGGATCCTGAACGCCCTCCTGCAATTGTAGGTGTTATCAGATCTTATCCGAACTTCATCCTGTCGAATGTTTTTTAAGGTCCAAGGTAAAACCTGATACCTTCACCCCCCAAATCAACAACCTGTACAATTTGCTGGACAATAGATGCAGCCCTCTTTATACTTGCACAATAAACTGTCAAATATGGAGGTTGGTATGAGAGTGGTAAATTTTAGCGAAGCAAGAAATAGTCTGAAATCAATACTGGATCAGGTCACTGATGATGCTGATTATACCGTAATAACGCGGCGTGATGCTGAAGATGCTGTGGTGATGTCTCTCGATTCATTTAATAGTTTGTTGGAGACGTTTCACCTTTTGAAGTCACCCGCTAATGCGGAGCATCTTGCAAAATCTATAGCTCAATATAAAAAAGGCCGGGTAACGCAGAGGGAAACCATTGATGAGTAAAAAGCTGGCCTGGACTGATGAGGCATGGCAAGACTACATTTATTGGCAAACTCAAGATAAAAAAACGCTCAAACGAATCAACAGAATTTTGGATGACATCAGACGGGACGACCCTTTTAAAGGTATTGGAAAACCTGAACCCCTGAAAGAGAATCTCAGCGGCTTTTGGTCAAGAAGAATTGATGATACCAATCGTTTGGTCTATGTGGTTGATGAAGAGCACATCACTGTCATTTCATGTAGATATCATTACTGAAAGGGAAGTTGCTTTATCTTGGTGACATTCTCTTTTGGCAATTGTCGAGTGTTTTACCCGGCCGAAATCTAAGGGTCTTTTTTGACAGGATCAACAGGATAAAATCTGATGTTAAGACCCTGCTTCCGTTGGGCATGCTGGAGCGATAAAGGTTATTTCTGGTCTTAAAGCCCTTCTGCAATTGGGGGTATTGTCAGATCTTATCCGAACTTCATCCTGTCGAATGTTTTTCAAGGTGCCATGGATGAGATATTGGATAGGTGGCAGTGTCCTGGTCAGGGGCGCATTAGGCGTCTGTTCAACAGTGCGACCATATCGCGGCGTCCATCGGCAATCATCATAATGAAAACCGTTTCAGCCACAACGCGGTAAATGATGCGATAGGGCTTGAAAAATATTTCCCGATATTCGCGGATTCCCAGATCGAGAAGCTCAGGGGGAAAGGTGCCACGCTTGGGGCTGTGCTCCAGTTGGTTGATACAGACCTCAAGTTGATTCAGAACATAATCTGCGTTTTCAGGAGCATCATGCCGATAAATATATTGATACAGTTGCTCCAGATCATCGGCAGCATCCCTGGTCATGCTCACGATGCATGGCATGGTTATTTGCCTTGTTTGTCGCGTATGTGGGCAAAAACAGAAGCAGCCGGTTGTACATCACCCTGAGAAATCTGCTGATTGCCCAACGCCAGAATTTTAAGCAAAGCCATGGTTTGTTGTGTTTGTTCGTAGCTCGCAATGTCTTGAATGACCACTTTGGCCTCACCATTCTGGGTGATAACCATGGGTTCCTGCTGATCTGCCAATGTGGTAAATATTTCCGCGGCATGCGCCTTCAGATAGCTGATGGGTTTTATATGCTCAGTCAGTTTCATAGTTGTCTCCCGACGTTTGCAGGATGTTTTTTAGTACTAAATTTAAACCGAATATAGTCTCCTGTCAACATTGGGCACATAATAGCTTAAAAACCACCAAAGGAGTTTTCTCCACCGAACGGCCGCCAGCAGTTAGTTTCCTACACATACGTCTGCGCCCGACAAGAACCGTCATCTTTGATGTTCTCTGCGCTGATTGTTCTATACTGCGAAGACGTTGCAGCTCTTTCTCGCGATTGTAGAATTTCATACATACCTCCAGTTACTGTAACTCACGTTACGGTAACCTGCATTACGACAGCGGTTGTTTAATTTCAACATAGTCCAGCAATCGGAGGTGTTATCAGCTCTTATCCGAATTTCATCCTGTCAAAGGTTTTTAATCCTTTTGCAACAGCAGTTTCAGCGCTTTTTTGAAATGGCCAGGACGGATGCGCTTAAGTTTGTTCCAGCGCAGTTGCGCTTTGAAGGGGAGAATCTTTCTGACCCGGAATGCCTCCCTGTTGTATTTCGATGCAGTGATTCCATCCCGAATGAATTTGTCAGCCCTTTTCAGATATTTGCCTGTCCCACCTGTGTGATCCACCCCGATACTGATTCGATTGTCAAATGTGGGGATCTGCTCGACGTGCAATATCCCCTGTTTGTCCAGTTCGAGGATGATGATCTGGCTGCTGCGCTCAAATCGGTCCCATGTGAGGGTGTCGCCATTTTCCCAGTAGACCGGATTGGATAGAAAATTCCCCAAGGAATAGGCAATGATACCGCCATGGTATGTTTCCATCCCCTGCATTACATGTGGATGGTGCCCGAGTACCGCTGTGGCGCCGGCGTCGATAAATGCGCGCCCCTGCTCAATCTGCTCAGGGGAGGGGAAGCGAAAACGTTCTTCCCCCCAGTGAGGCGAGAGAATGACGTGGTCGTGGTTTTTTTTGAGGTGTCTGATATTGGCGCAAATAGCATCAGTTTCGAGGCGGGCCACACCCAGGGTAATATTGTCAGCAAAGGACTTCATGCCGGTGGAAGGGGCAACCGCACCAATGAAGGCAATGCGAACGCCTTTAATGTTGATGCTGGCGCATTTTTGTGCCTCTTCGAGATTGGTGCCGGCTCCAAATGAATTAATCTGTAATTTATCCAACGTATCCCGTGTTTGTTTAAAGCCGCTCTCCAGTGCATCGAAGGTGTGGTTGTTGGCGAGGGAGACCAGGTTGATATGCGCCTGCCGCAGTGACTCAAACTGCCGAGGGGTGCCGAACACCCGCGGTTCAGTGGAAATATGCTCCTGTGCCGGCAGGGTGCTTTCGAGGTTGGCCAGAGCCAGATCGCAGCCTGAAAACACCTTATGTATTTCAGGCGTCAATGCTTCCATCCCCCGTGGGGCGGAACCTGCCCTGTACGCAGTGGTAAAGAGCAGATCTCCCACGGCTGCTATGCGCACCGAATTATCGTACTTCATGCTTTACCTTTCCATGCTCACCCTGCAGGTATAATACCAGCGGAATCCTGGTGGCCAGGATTCCGCCGAGCAGATAACAGTATACATCTGTCAAGGAGGAGGTGCGTGAAGGAAGAAACAGCTGCCCTCCTTCCTGAAGAATGCCTATGCCACCACTGATTGCCAAAGCAACAAATATGTGCCGCCGGCTGTGCCCGGTGGAGTTAAGCAACAAGCGCACAAAATAAATCAGAACTGCTGAAAAGATGATTGTCTGTACAAACAGGCGGACATGGTTGAGACTTGCCCCCATGGCATAATGGTAAAAGGGGAGAAATTCTACGCCGCGGGGCAGGCTTGCGGCGAATGCTTCAGCTGAATATGTGAAGTTGAAGGGTGTCCAGCCTATGTAGAGGATATATGTGCTTAAGCCGATAATCCCCAAAACCAGACGCGTTGTGCTTGAAACAGGTTGACGCCAAAAACGCAGGAGCATCGCAGCGAGCAGGATGCCGCATACATTGGCTACTATATTGGCGGTGTTCATGACCCGTGAAGCAATGAAGAGCTTGCCGCATTCGATAATTACCGCAAACAGACCGCAGAGCACTCCCGCATGTAATATCCCCGCTTTTGAATTCTTCCGAACCTGCCACTGACTTGCCATTAAAGTGAAAAATATATAGACCATTACATGCGTTGTCAGCCACGAGTGCCATGGATGTTGAGCAAAGCCGGCGATGGGATCAAAGTGGGAAGCTTTAATGCTGCGCCAGACCTGGGAGAGTAGCAGGGTAGGGCGATAGGGCGACAGGGCATCTGCAGCGAGGAGTCCGGCAAATAAAAGAGTCAGTATGTCGATGGGGTTGCTCTGGCGGCGTAATTCCAGGGAGGTGCTGAGACGCTGCCACCCCCGGATACCGCATAACGTTCCCGCACATGCGCCTAGTGCACCACTTATGGAATTCATGAGCAGATCAGTAATGCTTGCTATGCGTACGTGGGAAAATATTTGAGCTGTTTCGATGCTGAAACTCGTGGCTATGCATATAAGCAAGGTAGCTGTAAAGGTTTTCCATTTGGCGCGTTTTTTTAGCGAGATATGAGTGGCGAGCAGAGCACCGAGGGGGATGTAGAGGATTATATTACTCAGGATGTCGGAGCCGCTGACACGGGCATAGGGGTTGATGGGCCAGGAATGCAATGCCTGATTTATGCGCCAGTGGAGATCTATATCGGTGCTAAAATCATATGGGATTAAACTGGCGTAAACCAATAGGAGTAAATATCCAATAGTGGAAAAGCTGAGGATTTTCTGTTGGTTTTTGGAATATATCATGATGGTTTATTCCGCAAAGGATGCTTTGCTGTATGTTTTTGTAGAAACATAAGTTTAATCAAATGTCTGAATATTTGTGTGAGGCAATTATTAAATAGAGTGTATTATTAAAGTGTTTGAAAAGATTATATTTTCGCCCGGCAAACTGATTGTACAACCCATGAGTTGAGCATTAGCGTAACTATGCTAAGATGCTGATAACCTATATTATTGCTTGCAGCCATATGTAGTGTGTATCATCTAATGTATCCGTTTTTTTCTTATAATATACTTCTATTGACAGGGTAACCTGTCGGGGGAGTTGTTTCTATGTCTGCTCCGTCGCTGTATTCTAAAATAGCACATTCTCGGGAAATGCTGCATTTGCATAAGCATTTTCAAAAGTATTTTAAGGTTGTGCCGGCAACAACCCCCGAACTGGTCAATGAGTCACTCCGGATCAGGCATGCCGTGTATTGCGAAGAACTGGGATGGGAGCCTACGAGTGAAAATGGGCTTGAAATGGACGCCTACGATAAAAACGCGCTCCATTGTCTCCTTATGGCGGTTAACTCTCAGCGTTATATAGGCTGTGTGCGAATAGTGTTGCCCAATCCTGACGATCTTAGCCATTCGCTTCCGTTACAGGAGTTATGTAAAAACAAACTGTATTCCGGTCACCCGGATCTTGATGCAATGGCGAAAAGCGAACTGGCCGAAGTATCACGTCTGGCAATTGTAGCTGATTTCCGGCGCCGGAAAAATGAGCGCGCAAATCCTGTATCCCTTAATTTAGAGGATGATTCGAGCATGCAGGGCAGGCGCCGTTTCCCGTATATTCCCGTTGGCCTTTATATCGGGATGCTTGAGTTGGCCTCGTTTTATGGGATTAAAACCTTGTATCTGGTCACCGAGCGCATGTTGGCGACCCATTTCAGCCGTCTTGGGGGCAATCTCACTCCGGTGGGGGAATTTGTCGAACATCGGGGCAAAAGACGTCCTTACGTGATGGATGTTGATAAGGTCTTGAAGAAGACAAGTATTTTTATGCGTCCGTTAATATGGACGATTCGCAAAGACGTTGAAACAGCTTTGAGTGAAAGCCCTGAAATCAGTGATGCCAAAGGTCGGATTAAGAAAAAATGGAGGAGATGTGAAGCGTCTTAATGTGCTCAATGTAGTTGGAGCGCGGCCCAATTTTATGAAAATGGCCCCTATAATAGAGGCGATGAATCGCCTACCTCTCAGTATCGATCACCAGTTACTCCATACCGGACAGCATTACGACGAAAAGATGAGCCAGTCATTTTTTGTCGATCTGGGCATGCCTCGTCCGGATATTAATCTTGGGGTAGGCAGTGGTTCTCATGCGGAACAAACCGCAAAAATCATGCTCGAATTTGAAAAGGTGTGTCTTAAACAGAAGCCTGATCTGGTAGTGGTTGTGGGTGATGTCAACTCAACCATGGCGTGTACTATAACGGCTAAAAAACTCGGAATTCGTGTCGCTCATGTAGAAGCCGGATTACGCTCGCGTGACATATCGATGCCCGAAGAAATAAACCGTCTTTGCACCGATGTACTGTGCGATTATCTGTTTACCACTGATCATATCGCTGATCGAAATCTGTTACATGAGGGAATCGATCCGCAGAAAATCTTTTTCGTGGGTAATGTAATGATTGATACCCTGTTAAAACACCGCGACATGGCTTCCCGCCTTGATTTACGCGCCAACATGGGCTTGAAGGCCGGGGAATACGCCACCCTGACCCTGCACCGTCCGAGCAATGTGGATGAGCGCGATGTGTTGCAGGGAATCCTTGAAGCTGTGGCGGAGATCTCGCATAAGATGCCGGTAATTTTTCCCATCCATCCCCGCACCAGAAAAATGGCGGAGCAGTATGGTCTGCAGGACTTTTTCAACACTTCATCAGAGGTTGAAGGGATCTGGATTACCGAACCCCTGGGGTATCTGGAATTTCTCCATCTCAATATGGGGGCGCGCCTGGTATTAACCGATAGTGGTGGTCTGCAGGAGGAGACCACCGTTCTGGGAGTTCCCTGCCTCACCATGCGTCCTAATACTGAACGTCCCATTACCTGTGAAAAAGGTACCAATATCATGGTGGGAAGTGAGAAGGACAATATCCTGAAACATGCGCACAAGGTCTTGTCATCGCCTCCTCCGCAGGGGCAGATCCCGGATAAGTGGGACGGACATGCAGCGGAACGTATTGTGGAAGTGCTTCTGCAAGTTCACCATGGAGGGTACTGATGGGATATGCGCAATCCGGGGTTACGTTTTATGAATTTTTACAGCGCAACCGCTGGCATGTGGGTATTTTGTTGTTATGCATAGCCATTACCTATCGAAACATCATCCCCGGGATGGTTGCCGACTGGAGCAATGACCCGAACTACTCGCACGGATTTCTGGTTCCGCTGATTTCCGCCTATTTTGTATGGCAGAACTGGGCGCAGATCCGGAACGTGAAAATCCGTCCTTCCAATCTCGGTCTGGTGGTGGTTGTTGGAAGTTTATTCCTGTTGTTTATGGGATATGTAGGGACTGAATACTATTCCATGCGTTCATCGCTGGTGTTCCTCCTTGCGGGTATTATCCTCTTTTTGGGTGGCATCAAAGCCATGCGTGCCCTGGCGCTGCCGGTGGCGTTTCTCCTTTTCATGGTGCCATTGCCGTATATTGTCTATAATGCGGTGGCATTTCCTCTCAAGCTGATGGTCGCGAAATTCTCGGTTCTCAGCCTTAAATTAATGGGTATTGTAGTCTGGCGCGAAGGAAATATTATCCGTTTTCCGCAGACGGTTTTCGAAGTAGCTGATGCATGCAGCGGCTTGCGTTCTCTTATGTCGTTGCTCGCTCTGGCGGTTGCATATGCGTTTATTTCCCAGAGATCCAATCTCAAGCGTACGCTGCTGATCCTCGCGGCAGTGCCGATAGCCATTTTCACCAATATGTTACGTGTAATTGTCACAGGCGTGCTTGCACAGTATTACGGTGCTGCTGCGGCTGAAGGTTTTTTCCATGAATTCGCCGGTCTGGTGGTTTTTGCGAGCGCCATGCTGTTGTTGTTTCTGCTGGGTATGCTGATGCAACGCTGGGGAGGAACCCATGACTCATAGGCGTTTTTACGTTTTATATGTTCTTATACTTCTGACCGCAGTATTGGTCGGAACGCATAAGGATATTGCGGTCCCGGTGGCGCATCCACTAAAAGATATTCCATCCCACTTTGATGCGTGGACCCAGGCAGACGACATTTATTTCAGTGAAGCCGTGCTTGCGGGATTACGTCCGACAGACTATCTGTATCGCGTGTACCGGCATGCCGGGAATCAGGCAGAAAGGCGCAGCATCGGCCTTTATGTCGGCTATCATGATGGTGGTCCGGACAGTGGTCCGATCCATTCACCCAAGCACTGTCTTCCGGGCAGTGGCTGGATGGTCGAGTCTGAAACGACGCATGTCATGGATGTGGGGGCGGATAGCCTGAAGGTGGTGGAAGCGGTGTATCGCAATGGGGAGCGGCGCGAGCTTTTTGTGTATTGGTACCAGGTAAGTGGCGCTACGTTGACCAATGAATACGCCCTGAAACTGGCGGAAATATACAATTCAATGGTATACGGGCGGCGTGATTCGGCCTTCATTCGTATTTCAACCCAGTACCGGGAAGAAGATGATAAACCCGTGGCGTTATTGCGCGAATTTGTGCGTGAGGTTTATCCCTTTATCAAAGAAGTTTTGCCGCAGTAGAAACAATTCGCTGTTTTCGCGCTGTTGTGCGTGAGCCAGGGCAGATATTGCGAAGCCGGGAATTTGACAAGTCATTATGCTCCAACTTGGATTGACATATGCCGCTGTTGCCATTGTCCTCGCCTTTCTGGCTTTAGTTTCACTCCGGCGCCAATGGCAGATTTCCTCCGTGGGGCTTGCTCTTGCATTGCTTGCCGCTGCAGTGGTGGAATTCTGCGATGCACAGATTCTACTAAATCCATCCCGCTTGATGAGTTGGAAACAGGTGTGTCTGGTCGCTGAAGCCTGCCTCCCGCTGGGCTTGCTGTTATTCTGTCTGACCTATGCGCGTCCACTGCGTTTTAATCGTTCTTCCATAATAGCCTGGTTGTTTTTGCTCGGCGTGTGTTGTCTCCCTGTAGCTGCACTCCTGCTGCCACCTGATGCATTGCTCTATTCCCCTGATTTTGGGGCGGAAAAAATTCTCTTTCTCCGCCCGGCTGGATATTGGTTCTATGTTGCTTTAATGACCTCACTGGTAGTAGCGCTGTGTTATCTGGAGCGTACCTATGTTGCACTTGAACGTCCGGATCGTTGGCGGGTGAAATTTGAGGTTGTGGGAGCCGGGCTCATACTCGCGGTACTGGTTATATATTACAGTCAGGCGTTGCTGTATCGCTCTCTGGATATGAACCTTGTGACGGTGCGTACCGCAAGTTTTATCCTTGGTGTTCTGCTGATGGGATACAGCCGGCGCTATCGCGGGGGTGTGGTGGCCCTGCAGGTTTCCCGAGAGGTGGCTTATCGCTCGATTGTGGTTCTGGTAGTAGGCCTGTATCTGATAATACTGGGTCTGTTGGGCACAGGTATGCAGTATCTCGATCTGCAGCAGAATCGATCCCTGTTAATTGGAGCTGCGGTTGTAACCGGGCTGTTACTTGTTATCCTGCTGCTTTCTGAACGTGTAAGACGGCGCATCCAGGTTATCCTGCATAAAAATTTCTATCAGAAGAAGTACGACTATCGTTCAGAATGGCTCCAATTTACCTCGCATCTGGCGCGGGCGCAAAACCGTGAGGAGCTTGAAGCCGCAATTCTGGCATTTTACGCTGCAACATTTTCGGTGCGCGGGGCAGCATTGTTCCTGCGGGAACGTGAAGACGGCAACTTCTACTGCTGTGCCTGTCATGAAATGGAGATGCACGGACTGAAGTTGCCGGGTAAATTCCCCAGCGAGAAGATGCGCGACTGCAGTTGGGTAGTGAACCTTGCAGCACAGCAAGAAGATGCAGATGAATCATTGCAGGCCTTGCATGGGCATAATTGCAGTTTTCTTATCCCTTTGTGCTTTAATTCCGCGATTGAGGGCTTTATCGCCCTGGGTCCGCGTATTTATGCGGGGGAGGATCTGACCTATGAAGACTATGACCTGATGAAGATCCTGGCGCATCAGGCTATCGGTGTTCTGTTGAGTCGCAAATTGTATGCGGATCTGGTAGCGGCCAAAGAGATGGCGGCTATCGGCCGGGTCTCGACGTTTGTGATTCATGATCTCAAAAACCAGGTTTCAAGTCTGGCCCTTGTAGTTGAAAACGCACACGATTATATTGACGATCCGGAGTTCCGCAGGGATATGTTTGAAACCCTGGATAATACGGTTGCCAACATGAACAGCCTTATTACGCGTTTGCAGAACATCAAACGTCAACCCCAACTGCATCTGCACGAAACGGATTTGTTTGCCCGAGCGCAGCGGGCGATACAACAGGCGGCCAATTCGGCGGTAACCCTGGAGGGAGAACCGGTGCATGTGCGCGCGGATGACACGGAACTGGAAAAGGTGCTGTTGAATCTACTTCACAATGCGCGTGAGGCTTCAGCCCCCCATGAGCCGATCACGGTTAGAGTCGGGCAGGATAGTCAGGCCTATGTGAAGATTGAAGATCATGGTTGCGGCATGAATGAGGATTTTATTCGTACACGGCTGTTTGCACCGTTCGAAAGCACCAAGAAAAAGGGGATGGGGATTGGACTCTATCAGTGTCGTCAGGTCATTGAGCATCATGGCGGTCGGATTGAAGTTGAAAGTCAGCCGGGGCAGGGAGCGACATTCACTATATCGCTACCCCTGGCTGAATAATCATACTTGATGGCGTCGCAAAAAGTCCACCCTACGGCGTTACGGCGTTTTTTCAGGATCTCGACATACCAGATGTATGCCTTCGCCCCTGAAAAACCACCAGGCCTTGTAGGACGAAATTTTTGCTTAGCCATCTTATGATTTTTTCCGAAAGCATCATACTTGTAAGTGAGGAATATCGTGGAAAAGCTGCTGATCGTCGATGACAGTCCTGAAATATGCAAGCAAATGAAATGGGGATTGGGTAAAGAGTACCAGGTGCTGTTGGCCCAGGATGTAGAAGAAGCGTTGAAGCTCTTCAGACGCCATAAGCCCAAGGTGCTCACTCTGGATCTAGGTCTGCCCCCGGATGTTGATGGGGCTACGGAGGGATTGCGCTGTCTGGAGGATATCCTGCATGAGCAGCCCGATACCAAGGTGATTGTTTTATCCGGCAATGAAGATCAGGGTAATGCGTTAAAGGCGGTACAGTTCGGGGCGTATGATTTTTATCGCAAGCCCATTGATCTGCCTGAGTTGAAAGTGATTTTGCAGCGCGCGTATAAATTGGCCGCTCTGGAAGAGGAGAATCGGCGTCTGCAGACTGAATCATGGTCAGACTGCGACAGGGGGGGCGGAATTCTGGGGCAATGTCCGCAGATGGAAGAGGTGTTCAGTACGATTCACAAGGTTGCTCCGGCGGATATTCCGATTCTGATCCTGGGAGAAAACGGAACCGGCAAAGAACTGGTTGCCAAGGCGATTCATCGTCAGAGTCTGCGCAACAAGGGAGAATTGATCCCGCTCAACTGCGGTGCCATCCCGGAAAACCTGCTTGAAGCGGAATTCTTCGGCTATGAAAAAGGTGCATTCACCGGCGCTGCCACCCAGGTTAAGGGTAAGGTGGAATATGCCCACGAAGGCACCTTGTTTCTCGACGAAATCGGCGAGCTTCCTTTGGCTTTGCAAGTCAAAATGCTGCGCTTTCTGCAGGAAAAAAAGCTCCAACGGGTGGGCGGGCGCAAGGATATAGATGTGGATACCCGCATTGTTGCTGCCACCAATGTGGATATTGACGAGGCCATTCAGCAGGGGAATTTTCGCGAGGATCTCTACTATCGCATCAGTGTGATTACTATCCAGCTCCCGCCTCTGCGGGAACGCGGCGAGGATATCCTGTTGCTCGCCAACTACTTTCTCAACCGCTATGCTGCCGAGTTCGCCAAAAAAATCAAAGGCTACAGTTCTGCTGCCGAAACAGCGCTGAATAAACATCCATGGCCCGGCAATGTTCGGGAGATGGAAAACCGGATCAAACGCGCGATTCTCCTCGCCGAAGGGCCGGTGCTCGAACCCTGCGATCTTGGTTTTGAGGCCCTGGGAAAGGCAGAGCCGGAGTTCTCGACCCAGGGATTGACGTTGAAGGAAGCACGTGACCGGCTTGAACGCGATATGCTGGTAACGGCGTTGAAAAAAAATGATGGCAATGTGGCTAAATCTTCCGAGGAGCTCGGAGTTAGTCGTCCCACCTTTTACGATTTGATGAAAAAACATCATCTGCACAACGGTTAACGCCACGTTCGGCCGTTTCGCTAATCCAACCAACACGAGAGATTCTTCATTTCCTGCCTTTTCCTCCCATCAGGTTGCAGGTCTGATGCTGTGTGCTAGTTTTAAGCGTATAGATCTGTATTTGATGCTTTCGCAAAAAGTATCAGATTAGATGGCTAAGCAAAAAGCGCCAAATGCAAGGCGCGTGATTGTCGAGCAATGAGGCGTACTTACGTACGTCGAAGCAGCGAGGCAATTACAGCAACGTCGCAGTTGGTGAGTTTTTGCGACGCCATCTGTATTTGAGGTAATTTCTGACGAGAGGAGATTTGGGTGATGGCTTCAGCATCTGTGGATACCAGTACAAACGATTCAGGCGCAACAGCGAATTCTCCCGTTAACGAACGGCTGGATTTCACCGCACACGATTGTGCTCTGATTGAGCTTGCTACCGGCATTAAAGCACAGAATCTGCGCGAGCTGCGCAGGGGCGTGGAACAGGCACCGCCTGCGAGTATATATCACCACTTTTGGGGTCGTCTTTTGCGCCCGCAGTTTGACGAACCCGAATATAATAACGATTTTGCCTCATGGGTTTATCATGCCCTGCATGACAAACCCCTGGCTGAACGCCTGAGTATCCTGTCACCCACGGATTTTGCTGATTCGGAGCAGTTGCGCGAAGCTATTATAGAATTGATAGAGGAACGTTTGGATGAAAAAGAGGTTATGGCATGGGCGCATGCTGACAATATGTTCCATTTCCAGGAAGCCCGCATAGTTGTGTTTGACACCGGCATGCATTTTAGTTCCCCTGCAAATCTCGTACATCAGTTTGATTCGCTTTCATTGGGCAGCATCTTCTATCACTTTATAGACGCACGTTCACGTACAGAAACCCACTGCGATGATTTCAGTGCCTGGCTCGAAGGCTTTGGGGATGAGTATATACATCTTATTCGGAAGCTGGGTGATATGGATCCATATTTCTCTTCCCTGGGAGAGATCCGCTACTGTGTGTCTGAGGTTTTGAAGAATTATTTTGGCGAGGTGAACCGTGGAAAACTGGACTGAAGAGCAATTACGTCAAATACTTGACGAGTATCGTAAGGTAGTAGGGCGAGTGGCTATTCATCAGCTTGAACAGCTCGTTGAACCCCTTAAAGGCGCCAAAGTGGTGCATGTCAACTCCACGCGTGAAGGCGGGGGGGTAGCCGAGATTTTGCACAAGCTGATTCCACTCAAACGAGCTCTGGGGGTTGATGCACGCTGGGAAATTATCCAGGGTAATGAGGCCTTTTATGCATGCACCAAGGGTTTTCATAATGCATTACAGGGGAATAAGGTTGAATTGAGCGATAAACTGTTACGCGCCTATGAGCAGACCAACGCCGAGAACGCTGAGCGTTTGCGTGATGTCTTGGTAGATGCGGATTATGTGTTTATTCACGACCCCCAGCCGGCCGCATTATTGCAGCATTTCCCGGATCGCAAAGGAAAGTGGGTGTGGAGATTTCATATCGATGCGGGCCAACCATATCGACCGGTATGGAAGTATCTGCGCTCGTTTGTTACTGATTATGACGCCAGTGTTTTCTCCATGCCTCAGTTTGCCCAGCCTTTACCGCACCCTCAGTATACCATTGCTCCGAGTATTGATCCTTTAAGCGATAAAAACTGTGAGTTGCCGCAGGAGGAAATCAATTCAGTGCGGCAGCGCTTTGGGATCAATCCTGACCTCCCCATGATTTTGCAGGTATCGCGCTATGATCGCTTTAAAGATCCCCTGGGGGTGATAGAAGCATATCGTCAGGCAAAAAAACTTACCCCCCTCCAGTTGGTTCTGGCCGGTGGTGGTGCTTCGGATGATCCCGAAGGGCAGATGGTGCTGGATGAGGTCAATGCTGCCGCTAAAGATGATCCGGATATTCACGTGCTCCTTCTCCCCCCCGATGCACATCGCACCATTAACGCCCTGCAACGCCTGGCCGATATTGTTCTGCAGAAGTCATTACGCGAGGGTTTTGGCCTTACGGTGTCAGAGGCCATGTGGAAGGGGCGTCCCGTAATCGGTGGCGACACCGGCGGGATCCGTCTGCAGGTAATCAACCATTACACCGGTTTTTTGGTACGTACCCCGGAGGGCGCAGCGCTGCGCACGCGCTACCTGCTCCACCGCGATGATCTGCGGCAGGATATGGGCCAACGCGCACGGCGTTTTGTGGGGGAGAACTATCTTATTACACGCCATCTGCGCGAATATTTGACCATGATGCTAAGTCTTGACGGCGACAGACCGGAGCGCATTGAGGTATGGAAGGGATCGGTAGCAGGGGCAGGATAGGCAGAGATGATTCCCGGGTAAGAAGTCATTCTGTTTCCCTTGTTCTGATAATTGCCGCACTACTGGGCGGAATGGTTGCTGTTTCACTGTGCAGTTTGATCCCACAGGCAGAGCAGGCAAGCAGTTCCAGCTGCTGATGTGAGAGCAGGGGAATGCATCTGGATTCTTTACTGAAGTTGCACAGAATCATAACAGCATCATGATTTCCTGCGGTTCTTCTTATATGCAGCCACTGTTTATCTTCATCGTGCGTAATCGTTGACTGATTGAGGTTTGCACAACCAAGGGCGGGGAAACGGCGGCGTAGCCTGATCAATTTTTTATGCCAGGCCAGGATGTCCTGCCGGGACTCATGTTCCAATTCGCTCCAGTTGAGCTTGCTGTGTGCAAAGGTCGCTTGATTCTGGGGATCCGGTATCTGTGCCGGATCCCAGCCGAAAGAACTGAATTCACGCTGGCGCCCTGCGGTAACGGCTTTCCCCAACTCGGCATCTGCGTATGAGGTGAAAAATAAAAATGGGGTCATTGCGCCCCATTCCTCCCCCTGAAACAGCAGGGGAATAAACGGCGCCGTCAGGACCAGGGTGGCAGCGAGTTTGAGCCCTGCACTATCAAACAGGTGGCTGCTGCGCCTGCCCCTGACGCGATTGCCGACCTGGTCGTGGTTCTGAATAAAGCCTACAAGTTTGTTCCCGGCGGGATCAGGCAGAGCTCGGCCATGGTTTCGATGGCGAAAGACAGAATAGCACCCGTCATACACAAATCCGTGTTTGAGTGCTTTAGCCAGCTGGGTCACTGAGCCGAAATCGGCGTAATATCCGTGGCGCTCTGCACTGAGTAACGCATGGAGAGCATGGTGAAAATCTTCGTTCCACTGCGCATCGAGTCCGTATCCCCCTATGCTGCGACTATTGATAACACGTGGATCATTGAGATCACTTTCTGCAATCAGGTTCAGATGGCGGCCAAGGCTGGTTGCCAGAGCATCCACCTCGGCACGTAACTGTTCGAGAAAATGGATTGCACTGGTGTCAAAAATGGCGTGAACCGCATCAATACGCAGGGCGTCCACATGATAGTCGCGGAACCACATCAGGGCATTATCGATAAAATAGCGTCGTACTATG
>Ga0182239_1000339_pt1 | contig 17385 bp, 15 predicted proteins | sample hydfrate6_PW_210_FD_132456 | JGI IMG/M metagenome (GOLD analysis project Ga0182239, IMG submission 132456) | Subsurface microbial communities from deep shales in Texas, USA - hydraulic fracturing test 6_PW_210 | ecosystem: Environmental > Aquatic > Deep subsurface > Shale gas/oil reservoir >... | reverse complement strand
GAAAAAGATCAGTGGGCACAGGAACTGGATTCCTGGTCCACGGTTTCGCAGATGCCCATGCACCCGCGCGCGTTTTTAAAAGCCCTGGCCGCAGCCATGCCGGATGGAGCCATTGTTTCCACGGACATCGGCAATACCTCATCCATGTGCAACGCGTATTTCACGTTTAACGACATTCGGCAGCATATTGCCGCGCTGAGCTGGGGCAACTGCGGATTTGCCTATGGCGCGGCAATGGGGGCCAAGATCGGCCGGCCGGACAAGCCGGTGTTTGCATTCCAGGGCGACGGCGCCTGGGGCATTTCAGGTCTTGCCGAAGTCATGACCGCGGTCAGGGAAAACATCCCGGTGATCGCGGTGGTGGCAAACAATTTTGAATGGGGAGCGGAAAAGAAAAACCAGATCGATTATTATGATGACCGGTTTGTGGGGACCAACCTGCGCGAAAATCCGGATTTCGCCCAGATTGCCCGGGATATGGGCGCGACCGCATACACGGTGGAAAGCCCGGAGGACGTCGCCCAGGCGGTGGCCGAGGCCGTGGCCGCGGAAAAACCCTGTGTGATCAATGCAAAAATTCAGGGCGGGGAAAAGGTGCTTGCTGAACCCTTTCGCAGGGACGCCCTGAAACCGCCGGTGCGCTATCTTTCCAGGTACAGCCATTTAAACGCAAAATAGCGTTTTCAGTCTGGAAATAAAAAGGATTTCATGACTGTCTATGCCCCGCGGGATTTGCGGTCTCCCGGGGCCCTTTTGCCTTCTTATCCTTTAAAGAGCATCAGCAGGCCCAGCAGACCCAGCAGCCAAAGCACCACGTTTCTGTAATGCGCGTCATTGATCCGCCCGTAAAAAAGGCTTCCGGCCAGTACCCCGAGCACCAACGGGGCTGCGCACCAGCCGAAAAGCACCAGGGTCCGGACGGTGAAAAAACCGTTTAGCAGGAAAAAAACCAGCACGCCCAGGCCGTTTAACATGAAAAAAGCCACCAGGGTGGCCTTGATCTCCGACTTGGTCCAGGGCTGAAGCGATGTGTAAATGACCACGGGCGGCCCCGATGTGCCGATGCTGCCGGCCAGGCATCCGGCGGCAAATCCCGCCACAGCCGCCCAGAACCTTCCCAGCGCCTGTTTTGGACGAAATCGGAGCCATGTATTTGCCGTGGTGATAATCAAGACGATGCCAACCAGGATTTCCAGCGGCCGCTGGGAGACTGACTTGTGGATGTAGACACCCACCGGAATGCCCGGCAAAGAGGCGATTACAAGCGGCAGCCACTTTCGGGGCGAAAAATGCCGGGACAGTTGATAGATCAAAATCAGATTGATCACCATGCCAAAAAGCACGATCAGGGGCACGGCGGTCTTGATGCCGATAAACATCGCCATCAGGGGAAGGGCCACCAGCATGACGCCGAATCCGGTCAGGCCCTGCACGAATCCGCCGATAAAGGAGATGATCTGGAGGTATACAATTTCCGGTAAAATTTCGGATAGTTCCTTTCTGTCCAGGTGAAATGTATTTATTTTAACGGATTTTGTCGGGCTTGTCTATTGACGAGTTATCAAAAATAAAATAATAATCATTTTTAGAATGCCATTCTAATAAACATTTTAAAAGGAGTTTTCCCATGTCATCTGATTCCGGGTCATCTGTTTCCGGCGGACAACTTGTGGCTGAAGCCCTGCTTGAAAAAAACGTGGAATATATTTTCACCTTAAGCGGCGGGCACATCACGCCCATTTACCAGTACCTTGAAAATTCGGGCATCAACCTTTTTGACACGCGCCATGAACAGGCCGCGGCCTTCATGGCCGAGGCCTGGGGGAAAATGACCCGCACCCCGGGGGTGGCCATGGTCACGGCCGGTCCGGGGTTTACCAACTGCCTGACCGGCATTGCCAGCAGCTTTTTCTCCAATACCCCGCTGGTGCTCATTGCCGGGTGCGTGGGCCTGGATAACAAAGAAAGGCTGGATCTTCAGGACATGCCCCAGGAAGCGGTGATATCCCCCATGGTGAAAAAAACACTGGTCTGCCACAAGCCCGAACGCGTGTGGGAATACGTGGACATGGCCTTCCGCACCGCTACGGCCGGGCGCCCCGGTCCGGTTTACCTCGAATTTCCGGTGGACGTGCTAAACACCCGAGTGGACCGGAGCGCGGTCAGGACCCCGGATACCAGGCCCGCCTCCCGGCCGGCAGACCATGAAGGCGCCCGTTCCATGCTGGAAATGCTCAATCAGGCGGAAAAACCCGTGGTGATTGCCGGCAGCGGGGTCTGGCAGTCCGGTGCGGAAGAAGAACTCACGGCCTTTATTAAAAACACCGGCATCCCGGTATTTACATCATTATCCGGCCGGGGCACGGTGGCAGACGACCATCCCCTGTGCTTTGAAGGCGCCCTGGCAATACGGCCCGGGGCGGCTTTTGCCGCATACCTGGAAACCGACCTGGTGATTGTGCTCGGCACCCGCATTTCTCTGTTTTACATGTTCGGCGAGGTATTTAATCCGGCGGCAAAAATCGTGCAGGTGGATATTCAGGCAGAAGAAATCGGCAGAAACCGGCAGGTGGACCTGCCGGTGGTCAGCGATATAAAAGCCTACCTGGCTGCATGCAATCGGATTGTTGCGGACGACCAATCTTTCGGGAACATGGAAGATCGGTTCTCCGGCTGGATCGAAAAACTCCGGGCCGCGGACAAGGACGGCAAGGACCCGGCGGAAAAAGACTGGACCAGTGATCACATCCCGATTCACCCCCTGCGCCTGGCAAGGGAGGTTGATGCCTTCATGGACCGCAGGGATGATATCGTGGTGGCAGACGGCGGGGACACCACAACCTGGATGGGTATGACGAGGCGCATCAACACCCCGGGGCGCTACCTGGACTACGGGATTTACGGATCCCTGGCAGTGGGGCTGCCCTATGCCAATGCGGCAAAACTGAAATATCCGGAAAGCCGGGTCCTGCTGGTTTCCGGCGACGGCAGCATCGGATTTAATTTCATGGAATTTGAAAACGCCATCCGAAAAAACATGCCCATTGTCGCGGTGATTGCAAATGATCTGGGCTGGGGCATGATCCGTCACAGCCAGGAAATTCGCATCGGTCACGCCATTGCGGCCGGAACCTGGATCGGGCGGGTGGATTATCACAAAATGGTGGAAGCCATCGGCGGCAAGGGGTTCTTCGTGGAAGATCCTGCAGATATCCGCCCCGCACTGGAAGCGGCCTTTGCCTCGGGCAAGGTCTGCTGTATCAACGTGATGACAGATCCTACCACGGTGAGCCCGGGCAGCATGGCTCTGGCCAATGTGGGGGCATATAAGGCATAAAATCAGGGGAGGGGTATTATGGATCCCGCCGCAATCGACCAGGTTCGGCTTAATTTCAGTCCCCAGGGACTCATGGTGATCAATGCTGCCATCGGCCTGATGATGCTGGGAGTTTCCCTTGATCTCAAGCTTGACGATTTCAAACGGATTCTGGTGGCCCCGCGGGCGCCATGCATCGGGCTGGCTGCCCAGTTTATCCTGCTTCCCGCATTTACTTTCCTTTTGACACTGATATTGCGGCCCGTTCCGTCCATGGCACTGGGTATGATCCTGGTAGCCTCCTGTCCCGGGGGGAATCTGTCCAACATCATGACTTACCTGGCCAAGGGCAACTGCGCGGTGTCCATCACCATGACCGCGATTTCCACCATGGCCGCGATTTTCATGACACCGCTGAACCTGTCCCTGTGGGGCGGCCTGAATCCGGATACAGCGGAAATCCTCAGATCGGTCAGCTTAAGCCCCATGGACGTGTTTGTCACGGTTTTCGTGATTCTGGGCATTCCTTTGATTCTGGGCCAGATCCTGACCCGGATCTTTCCTGGCCTGGCCGATCGGGTTCGCCGGCCGTTTAAAATATTTGCCCTGGTGTTTTTCATCCTGATCGTGTGCGGCGCGCTTGCGGCAAACTGGCAGTATTTTCTGGGATATGTGGGCATGGTGATTTTCGGAGTGTTTGTTCACAATGCCCTGGCTCTGAACCTGGGTTACTGGAGCGGACGGCTGTCAGGGCTGAAAGAAGCCGACTCCCGTGCGGTGTGCATTGAAGTGGGAATCCAGAATTCCGCCCTGGGGCTGGTGCTGGTATTTAATTTTTTTGAAGGTCTCGGCGGCATGGCCATCCTGGTGGCCTGGTGGGGTCTGTGGCACATCGTTGCCGGCCTGGTCACGGCTTTTATTTTTACCCGGATGCCGCTGCCCCCGGATTCAGAAGCCACGGACCCGGATGCTTGCAGAAGATTTTGAAAGTTTAAAAATAGGGGCGAACCTGTGTGTTCGCCCTTTGCTTTTTTTGTAAAACAATAAGGAGCGGGTTTTGAGAAAACGCGGGTTTGCGGATAAAGTGGTGGTCGTCACAGGCGGAGCCAGCGGCATCGGGCTGGCAACTGCCAGGCGGTTTGCAGAAGCCGGGGCGCACCTGGCCCTGCTGGATATGGATGAAGACTTGCTGGCCAGATGCGAAACAGAATTTCAAGCGGCTGGAAGGACGGTGATGACTGCTGCTTGTGACGTGACGCGCAAATCAGACTGCGATGCTGCCATTGATGCGGTTATCCGGCGCATGGGGGGGGTTGACGTTCTGTTTAACAATGCAGGCATTACCCAGCGAAGCCGGTTCGTGAATACCCGCGCAGAGGTCTACCAAAAGGTCATGGATGTGAATTTCTTCGGGGCGCTTTACTGCACAAAGGCTGCCATTGAGAGCATTATTGCGCGCCGCGGTATGATAATTGTCAATGAAAGCATTGCCGGCGTGACCCCCCTGGTGGGCCGGACCGGCTACAGCGCCAGCAAGCATGCCCTGCACGGCCTTTTTACCTCGCTTCGGGCCGAAGTGCGTGGCCAGGGTGTGCATGTCATGATCGTTTGTCCGGGATTTATCCGGACCAATCTGCAGGACCGTGCACTGGGGGGCAACGGGCAGGTCACAGACCGGCCCCAGAGTTTTGTGGGAAAGCAGGACAGCCCGGAAAGCGCGGCAGCAACGATTTTTCACGGTGCTGTCAGGCAACGGGATCTGCTGGTGTTAACCGCCGTGGGAAAGCTCGGCTACTGGATCAGCCGCCTTTTTCCGGGTTTTTATGAACGCCGGATGATCCGGCGGTTTCAATCCGAGTTGGTCTGAGCCGTTCAGGAGGGCAGATGCAGGTACTGGTGATCAACAGCGGCAGTTCTTCGGTGAAGTACAAGATTTTTTCCATGCCCGAAGAAGCGCTTCTGGCCGCCGGCCGGGTGGAAAATATCGGTATTGGAAACAGCGGTTCCAAGGCGGTGTTAATTCAGAATCATCCGGATTTGGCGCAATTCCGGGAGGAGTTCCATTGCACGGATCATGCAGACGCCGTATCGCGGATCCTTGCGTTTCTTAACACAGCGGTCTCGGGTTTGCCGGGCGGGATCGCGGAAGTCGGAATTGTCGGGCACCGGGTGGTACACGGCGGGACCCGGTTTTCAAAACCGGTGATCATCAGCGACGATGTTCTGGCCGGACTGGAACAACTCACCGGGCTTGCGCCGCTGCATATCCCGCTGAACGTTGCGTGCATCACGGCCTGCATGGAGATTCTCCCGGAAACACCAATGGCTGCCTGTTTTGATACGGCCTTTTTTCATGACCTGCCACACCAGTCACGGTTTTATCCCGTGCCCATGGAGTGGTATGATAAATACGGCATCCGCCGCTATGGGTTTCACGGCATATCCTATGAATACGTAACTGCAGAGGCGGCAGATCAGTTGGGGCAGCCCCCGGATCGGCTAAAAATTATTGCCGCGCACCTGGGAAACGGCAGCAGCATCATGGCTTTTGACCGCGGGCGCGTGCTGGATACGAGCATGGGATTTACGCCCCTGGAAGGGCTGATGATGGGAACACGGTCCGGGGATTTTGATCCGGCGGTTTTTCCCTATATCATGGAAAAAACCAACATGTCGGTCGAGCGCATCCTGGATACCTTAAATACCCGCAGCGGTCTGCTGGGCATCAGCGGCGTGAGCCGGGATATGCGGGAAATCGAAGCGCAAATGGATGCGGGAAATCCGCGGGCCCGGCTTGCCTTTGACATGTTTGTGCATATCCTGCGCAAGTATCTCGGCGCCTATTTCTTTTCCCTGGCCGGCGCAGATGCAGTTGTGTTTACCGGGGGCATCGGGGAAAACGCTTCTCGGGTGCGCGAAGCGGTGTTTGCCCCGCTGGGGGACCTGGGCTTGCTGCTGGATCCGGATAAAAACCGCGCCGTGACCGGCGGTCAGGCGGGCTGGATCCACGCCGATGCCAGCCGGACAAAGGTGCTGGTGATTCCGGCAGAAGAGGAGCGCATGATTGCGCGATCGGCTTTTCAGGTGGCTTTGCAGGACACGTTCGGGTGACTCGGCCTTTGTGTCAAAAAAAGCCGCCCGGGACATCTTTGCCCCGGGCGGCAGATTATGTACCTGACCATACTTCGGTTTGTCAGGAGGAAACCTTGCTGCGGATTTCCTTTTTATTGATTTTGCCCACGCTGGTCTTGGGGATTTCATCCACGATCTGCACCCGGTTGGGCACGCCGTATTTGGGGATCTCGCCTGCGTCCACGAACTTCATGAAAAAGTCCTTGAATTCGTCCTCGCTGACCTTGTCCTTGTAATCGCCCTTGAGCACCACCATGACCATGGGGCGTTCCCCCCATTTTTCGTCCGGCACCCCGATGGCCGCAGCCTCGCTGACAGCCTCGTGCTGGCTGATGATATCCTCCAGGGTCAGCGAGGAGATCCATTCGCCGCCGCTCTTGATGACGTCCTTGAGCCGGTCGGTTATCTGAAGGTATCCTTCCGTGTCCACGAACCCGATATCCCCGGTATGCAGCCAGCCGCCCCGCCACAGTTCCTCGCTTTTTTCCGGATCCTTGATATAGCCCTGGGTCAGCCATGGGCAACGCACCACCACTTCCCCGGTGCTCTGGCCGTCATGCGGCAGCGGGTTTCCTTCCGGGTCCCAGATCTGCAGGTATACAAAAGGAACCGGCCGCCCGGTGCGGCAGCGCATTTTGATCTGCTCCTCCTGGCTCCATTCCAGCATGTGCGGCTTGAGATTGGCTGCGGTTAAAAGCGGGCAGGTTTCGGACATGCCGTATGCCGCCCAGATGTTGATCCCAAGTTTCAGGGCTTCCTTGCACAGTCCGCGCGGAAGTGCGGCTCCGCCGATGATCACTTTCCAGCCGGTCAGGTTGAATTGTTTGATGGCCGGGCTGGAAACCAGCATGTGCATGATGGTGGGCACGCAGTGGGAAATGGTTACCTTTTCGCCCACGATCAGCTTGAGCAGCATCTCGGGCTCGTATTTGCCGGGATAGACCTGCTTGGCGCCCAGCAGGGTCATTACGTAGGGCACCCCCCAGGCATGCACGTGAAACATGGGTGTCATGGGCATGTAAACGTCCCTGGAGGAGATCTGGGCATGGGAGTCATAGGCGGACATGCTTGCCAGCATGCCGTAGGTGTGCATGACCAGCTGGCGATGACTGAAGAAAACACCCTTGGGCAGTCCGGTGGTGCCGGTGGTATAAAATGTGGTGGCCATGGTGTTCTCATCAAGGTCCGGAAACTCGTATTCCGTGGAGGCCTTTTTCATCAGGGCATCGCACTCACCTTCCAGGGAAAGCGAGGTTTCCGGGGTATTGCCGGTATCGCTGAGCAGAATGATCTTCTTGACGGTTTCAAACTTGTCCTTGACCGCTTCGAGCATGGGCAGAAATTCTTCGTTGACCAGTATCACGTCGTCTTCTGCATGGTTGATGGTGTAGATCAGCTGCTCGGCAGACAAGCGGATGTTGATGGTATGCAGTACCGCGCCCATCATGGGAACAGCGAAAAAACATTCCAGGTAGTGGGTGCTGTCCCAGTCCATCACGGCCACTGTGCTTCCCGGGCCGACGCCCATGGCGGAGAGCATGTTGGCCATCTGGTGAATCCTTCGATTTAAATCCCGATAGGTATAGCGCTGCTGGTCCCGGTAAATGATTTCCTGGTCCGGGGAATAGATCAGCGGGGTTTCGAGGATGTGCTTGATCAGCAGCTGGTAGTTATAGGCCGAGGGGGTTGGTTCGATTTTCCGAAACGTCATGCCTGCCTCCTTTGTTGGTAAAAGCGTTATCCGAGAAATGAAACAAAAGGGTTGCCAATACTTATAAATGGATTTTACACTAAAATAGTTGCGTGCGTAAAGGTAAACTTTTGAACGGATTGGAAACAATGTATAAGCTATTAGTATTATGTAATATTAAATGAACAGCGTGTAAACCGCAAATAATGTTTCAGGAGGGATTATGCCCGAGTTTCCGGCAACCGTTTATAACGATCAGACAGCTTCTCAGAAAGGCGACGTGCAGGTCGGCCAATATTCCAGTCTCTGGCCCGGATCCTCCATCCGGGGCGATTTTTCGCCCATCCGCATCGGAAAAGGCTCCAGCATCCAGGACTGCTGCGTGCTGCACTCAACTCCCGTCGACGAAGTCCGGGTGGGCGATTTCGTGACCGTGGGCCATGGGGCCGTGCTTCACGGGTGCACTGTGGAGGACAACTGCATGATCGGCATGAACGCCACGGTCCTGGACAAGTCGGTCATCGGAAAAGGAAGCGTGGTGGCCGCCGGAGCGGTGGTCAAAGAGGGCACCCGGGTGCCTGCCGGGTCCTTTGTTTCAGGGGTGCCCGCACAGATCCGGGAAGGACGGCAGGGCCAGGAAGATCGCATCAGGGCCGGGGCCATGGCCTATATCGCCCTGGCGCAGAATTATCTGGAGGGCCGGCAGACCATCGACCCGGAGACGCTGGGCGAAAAGATGGATGAAATCCGGAAATTGCTGGACGAAGGTTAAACGTTTGACAGCACAGGAGAGGCAAGTATGGGGCTCAGGGATTACACGGTCTATGATTTTATCCGCCGCAATGCCGCATTGTACCCGGACCGGGAATGTCTTGTTTTCGGCAGCACCAGGCTGACTCACGGGCAGTTTATGTGTGCCGGCCCCGGGGGAAATCGTGGAAGCCGCGGAATTGATCGAATACGTGGCCGCGCGGATCGCCCGTTACAAAAAGCCCCGGTTTGTCGAGTTCGCCAATGCCCTGCCCAAAACAGCAAAAGGCGAAATCGACCGCGAACAGGTCAAAAAGGATCACGGCGGCCGCTACTGACGCCCGGCGGGCGCAAAAGTTTTTTAGTCATTGCATATCCGCCCTCTCAGCCGCTATAATCCGGTTATATCCATTTGTAACCTGTCACCTGGTAGTATCCCGAGGGCATCGCAGAAATTCAGGTCCTTTCGGGTTTGAAATTAAAGTTTGCCGGAGATGCAACGATATGACCGCCAAGCCTTCCTATGAGACCCTGGAACAAAGAATAAAAGCACTGGAACAGCAACTTTCCGGGTGCAAACAGGCCGAGGCGGCGATCCGGCATTCGGAGAACCGCTATCGCCTGGTGCTCGAAGCCGCAGGAGACCTGATTTTCTCCGTGTATGAAAGCGGCAATTTTGTCTATATGTCTCCGAACTGCGAAACCATTCTGGGTTATCCCCGGGAAGTATTTGAGGGGAACCACTTTGAATCGTTTGTTTATCCGGATGATGTAAGCGGCATTGTTGCCGCCATAGTCGAGATTTTCCAGCAATTCCAACAGTCCCGGGGATCCGAAGTTCATCGTTTAACCGTGGAATTTCGGGCAAAGACCAGCTCCGGGGCGTGGAAATGGCTGTCTGCCAGCAATGCGGTGGTGGAAGATAAAAACGGCTTTCTGGAACTGGTCTGCATCGCCAGAAACATTACGGAAAAAAGGAGGCGGAAAAAAACTCCTGGAAAGCGAGCAGCGATACCGGTTGTTGGTCGAGGCCTCCAATGATCTGATATGGACCTTTGATCTCAGGACAATGACCTTTTCGTATTGTTCACAATCAATCGAGCGACTTCTGGGATATGCCCCGGAGGAGGCAATCGGCGCCCGGCTGGATGATATTTTTTTCCCGGAGGGGAAAAAACACGTGTCGGCGGTTTTTGGCAGCGTGATCACCGGCAAGAGTGATACGGACCGGGTTTTTATCGCCGTGGAGCATCGCAGAAAGGACAACGGTGTGGTCTGGTTAGCCCTGCCGCGTGAGTACGGCCTGGACAAGTTCGCGCACCTGGGGATCGTCTTCTGCCAGCAGCAGGGTTTCCGAGCTCGCCTTTTGATACCCCTCGGCGGCAAAGAGCCGTTCCGCTGCCGCCAGTATGGTCTGGTAGCGCTGCTCGCGTTCCCGCTGCCTGCGCCGGGCGGATTTGGACAGGCTCTCCTTGTTGGTTTTTTCTTTTCGGGCCGGCATATGTGACCTTTCTATTTCCGGTAACCCAGTGCGGCATCCCCGATTTTGACCCGGGCAATTTCCGTTGAGATGCCTGCAATCTGACCGTACTTGGCGCACCTGTAGGCAAGTTCGGCGCGGTTGCCGGAAATATAGCCGCTTCCGCCCAGAATTTTCATGGCCTCGCTGCAGATCTGCTCTGCAGATTCGGTGCAGAAGACCTTTGCAGACAGCATAAGTTCGTATGCCTCATCAGGCGAGGTTTCAAGCGTCCATGCGGTCCGGTAGGCCAGGAGCTGTGCGGTTTGCAGCATGGTCAGCATTTCTGCCAGCTTGAAACCGACTTCCTGGTAGGCGATTACCGGCTTGCCCCCGCTCCGATGGGACTTGGCATAATCGCGGGCCGTCTCAAATGCGGTTTTGGAAATACCTAGGCTGGCGCCCAGAAGAATCTGGTTTTCCCACGTGCGCAGCACGGCCGGCATATCATCGCCGGTTGCGGGAGAAATAACCTGTCCGGCCGGGATTTCGCAGCGATCCAGGGTGATTGCCGAAATGGGCGTGCCCTGGTACCCGGGGGTCTGCAGCGGAGCATCAACGCTTAGGCCGGGGTCCCCGCTTTCCACAATAAACAGGGCGGAGGCGCCTTCGCACACCCCGGCCACCGCGATCCAGTCGGCAATCGATGCGTTGATCACGTATTGCTTGGTACCGGTGACAAGCACGGAATCTCCATGCTTTTCCCCGATGGTGGCCAGGGGCTCGTTTTCAATGTTCATTGCGCCTTCTGACAGGGCCAGGGCCCCGAGTCCCTGTCCCGCCAGTATCGGGTCCAGGTATTTTTCCTTCTGGGCGGAATTGCCCCAGCTTCCCACGGCCCGGCCGAAAAGTCGCGCGGCGGATTCAACGGCGAGATACGCAGAAGGCGAAATTCCGGCAAGCACTTCCATTGCGCCCATAAGGGTGAGTTGTCCGTTGTAGTCTTCTGCCGGCTGCAGGCCGAGTTTCAGGTAAGGGGTTTGGGCCAGGGTTTCCATTACCCTGCGGATTTGCCATCCTTTTTCGGACGGATCCCGCTGTTCCAGGGCTGCAGGGTCTCCCAGCGCATTGACCTGTCCGGCGATATCCGCAAAAAGTGCGTGTTCGGCTTCTGTGAAATCATAGTTCATTTGGTTTCTCCCGGTATGATGCATCCCGGAAAATCGGGATTTTTATATCAGCTTGGAAATAATCATTTTCTGAATATCCGAGGTGCCCCCGCCGATGGGGGCCAGCCGGCTGTCTCTGAAAATGCGTTCCATGTTGTATTCATGACAGTATCCATAGCCCCCGAACAGCACCATGGCATCATTGGCCGGTCCCATGGACCAGTCGCCCACAAAGAGCTTGGCCACGGCGGCTTCCAGGTGGTTTAAGGGCCGGCCCTGGTCCTTGTACCAGGCGATCCTGTAGGCCAGGCTCTGGGCGGCCTCGTAAAAAATGCGGATATTGGCCAGCTTGTGCTTGGTGGCCTGGAATTTTCCGATGGGCCGGCCGAACTGCTCGCGTTTTTTCGCGTAATCCGCGCACGCATTGAGCATGTACTTGGCCGCCCCCACAAACGGGGTCAGAAGGGCGCTACGATCCCATTCCACGGTTTGCAGCGCCATGGTAAAGCCCTCGCCTTCGGCACCGAGCAGGTTTTCAGCCGGGATTTCGCAGTTGTCAAAAAACAACTCCGAGGTCTGCGAGGTGCGCACCCCCATCTTGATCAGCGGCGGACCGGCGGAAAACCCCGGTGTGCCTTTTTCCACGATAAAAGCCGAAATCCCGCCGTGGGCCTGTTCAGGGTCGGTCTTGGCATAGATCACGGCCACATCCGCGATCGGGCCGTTGGTGATGAAAATCTTGCTGCCGTTTAACACGTAGGTGTCGCCCTTTTTTTCTGCCGTGGTTTTCATGGAGGCCACGTCAGAGCCGGCATCCGGCTCGGTCAGGCCCATGCAGCCGATGTATTTGCCGCTGATGAGCCCGGGAAGGTATCTTTTGCGCAGTGCGTCGCTGGCGTGGCAAAAGATCGTGTCCGCGCACAAAAAGGAGTGGGCGCCGTATGCCAGGGTCAGGCCGCCGTCCACGCCCGCCTCGCCCAGGGCTTCGCCGGCCATGACCGTGGTGACCACATCCGCCCCGGAACCGCCGTATTCTTCCGGGAAGTGAAGGCCCAGGATTCCGAATTCGCCGAGTTTTCGGAAGGATTCAAAGTCGAAGGCCTCCTTTAAGTCATGCTCCTGGACCCGGGGGACAATCTCCTTTTTGGCAAACCGGATGATTTCCTTTTTAAACATCTGTTGTTCTCGGGTGAAGGCAAAGTCCATGATTTTCTCCTGTGCGTGTGGGAAAATTCGTGCCGCCTGAAATGAAATTTAATTCATTTACTGAATCTGATTCAAATACTAAAATCCAATTCAACAAAAGGTCAAGAAAAATTTTATGAAAAATTTATCAAAAGAGAAAAAACAGCCGTTGCAGGCAGGAGGACTGGGGAAAGGTGCCAGCCGCAGGTGGCCTTCCGCAACATTACCGTGTTTATTTGAACACGGAAAATGCTTTATGCAAAACCACTTCAACCCGGAGGCATGCGAAAGATGGAGGCCAATGATGGAAAAAGAAATTCAGGCAGGTGTGCCACTGCGAAAAATGCGGCGCTGAAGCCGACATGTGGGTGGATTTCGGATAAAAACGGCAGAATTCGGCAAGCGCCCGTGCGGGGCCTCAGGTTTTGAGTATTCCCCGGACCATCTCTGCGGCTTCGCGCAGGTCCCTTTCGTCCGGTCTGCCGCTGATGTCTCCGAGTCTGCCCACCCGGGAGAACTTTTCCATTTTGCCGTGATAGGCGCCGACAGCAGCGTTGAAACACCTGGCAGGCGATAAAGCATAAAAAAGCGCAAGTCATAAAAGATCAGGCTTCCACCCTGTTTCTTCTTGATAAAATGGCATCCGGATCAATTTCGCCGACGTTGTCAAAGACATAATCCGGCTGGTACGGAAAGCGGTTCATGGTCTCCCGGCTTGTTACACCGGAGAGGACCAGGCAAGTGGTCATCCCGGATTCCAGGCCGCCCACGATGTCGGTATCCATTCGGTCTCCGATCATAAAGCAGTTTGCCGAATGCACCCCAAGTTTCTTTCGCGCCAGAAACATCATGACCGGGTTGGGTTTGCCCAGAAAATACGGGGCAAGCCCGGTAACCTTTTCAATGGGAGCGACCAGGGCGCCGCATGCGGGCACAGGTCCCCGCAGGCTGGGCCCGCTTAAGTCCGGATTGGTGGCGATAAATTTTGCGCCTTCCTGGATCAGCAGGGTGGCTTCAATGATTCTGGCATAATCATATTCCTCTGTTTCCGCGATGATGACATAATCCGGTTTGCTGGATGTGATCTTGACACCCGCTTTTTCCAGTTCATCTGTAACGCCTCGGCCGCCGATCACAAAAGCAGAGCATCCTTCCGGCCGCTGTACTTTGAGAAAACTGGCGGTTGCCATGGCAGAGGTATAAAAATATTGTTCGGAGACATCGATGCCGAGGTTTAAAAGCCGCGCCCGCAGTTCTGCGGGGGTGTGATACGAATTGTTAGTCAAAAACAGAAATTTGTAATTTTCCTGCTTCAGACGGTCTACGAATTGTTTGCCCCCGGGAATCAATTTTGAACCGGTATACACAACTCCGTCCATGTCCATTATGAAAGCCTTTTGATAGCTTCTGTCATCTTCGCGCATTTATCCAACCTCCCCGGTTTTTCCGCGTGAAAGCAGGGTCTTTTCCTTATTGCGGCTTATTGGCACTCGCGGGTTTGATGAAACCGGATTTCGGGCCATTGCTCCATTGTGTATTTGAGCTGCCACGGGCTTGCGGCCAGATAGGTCAGGTTCCCTTCCGCATCCACTGCCAGCGATTTCTGGTTGTCCTTTTCAAAGGCCGCCAGCATCTTTTTGTCCTCGCAGCTTACCCAGCGGGCGGTGACATAATTGACCGCTTCATAGTCGGCATCAACGCCGTACTCGGTCTTGAGGCGCTCCCGGGTCACCTCGAACTGCAGCTCGCCCACCGCGCCCAGGATCAACTGGCTTCCGGTCTTCGGCCGGAACAGCTGCACCGCGCCTTCCTCGACAAGCTGATGGAGTCCCTTCTGAAGCTGTTTGGCCTTGAGCGGGGATTTCAGCTGCACCCGCCGGAAACATTCAGGGGCAAAGTTCGGGATGCCGGTAAAGGAAAGCGGCTCCTTTTCCGAAAAAGTATCCCCGATCCGGATGGTGCCGTGGTTATGGATGCCGATAATGTCCCCGGGCCAGGCCTCCTCCACGGAATCGCGGTCCCGGGCCAGGAAGGTGACCGGATTGGTGATCTGGATGTCTTTGCCGCGGCGATGGTGGCGCACCCGCATCCCCCGGCGGAAACGGCCCGAACAGATGCGCAGAAATGCAATCCGGTCGCGGTGGGCCGGGTCCATGTTGGCCTGGATTTTAAAGACAAATCCGGAAAATTCGGATTCCTCGGGATAAACCGTCCGGCTTGCAGCCGGCCGCGGCAATGGCGCCGGGGCGATTTCAACAAAGGTTTCGAGCAGTTCCTGCACGCCGAAATTGTTGACGGCGCTGCCGAAAAAAACCGGCGTCTGGCTGCCCTTGAGAAAATCGGTCATGTCAAATGGATTGGCCGCGCCTTCCAGCAGGGCCACGTCTTCACGCAGCTCATCGGCATGGGATCCCAGGAGTTCATCGACAAGCGGATCGGCCAGGTCCCTGATGGTCACCACTTCCCCGGACAGGCGTTCCCGGCCGGGTGCAAACAAGGAGAGTTCCCGGCGATAAAGATTATAGGTGCCTTTAAAGCTTTTGCCCCTGCCGATGGGCCAGGAAAGCGGTGCACATTCGATCTGCAGGGTCTGCTCGATATCTTCCAGGATGTCAAGCGGCGGCATGCCTTCGCGGTCGAGCTTGTTGATAAAGGTCAGGATCGGGGTGTTGCGCATCCGGCAGACTTCCATGAGCTTGCGGGTCTGGGTTTCCACCCCTTTTACGCTGTCAATAACCATGATCGCGCTGTCCACCGCGGTCAGCACCCGGTAGGTGTCCTCGGAAAAATCCTGGTGGCCGGGCGTGTCCAGGAGATTGATTTCATGGTCGCGATATTTGAACTGCATTACCGAGCTGGTAACCGAAATGCCGCGTTCCTGCTCGATTGCCATCCAGTCGCTGGCCGCATGCCGGCTGGCCTTGCGGGCCTTGACCGATCCGGCCATCTGGATGGCGCCGCCGAAAAGCAGCAGCTTTTCAGTAAGTGTGGTTTTGCCGGCATCCGGATGGCTGATAATGCCAAAGGTCCGCCGTTTGTCAATTTCCGGGTTGCCCGCTTGTCTTTTCAGGCTTGTTATTGTCATTTTTTTGCCTTGATTATAATACAGTCCCCTTTTTTGCCATTTCAGAACGGAAAGCGGATATGGATATTCGTAAGGGTTTGATCGTTGAAATACGCCCAGGCGTATTTTGCGCCCGCTGCTGCAGGAAACGGGGCAGTCAGGGCGGCGTGGGGACGGCAAGGATGCGGGCGCAAATATACCGGCGCGCGGGGACAAGCCGGTAAGACTCCGCAGGGTTTCGGGAAAATTCGAAAAACTGGTTTATGCCGATCATAGTGGGTATCTTGTAGGCCTTTTGCCGGATATTGTCAACAAGCGTTCAAGGTGTTCTTCATTTAACAATCCCCTGGCGCAATTCCTTGCGTACAGGATCTGCGGTTTTGGGTGAAACCGGATTACAGGTCAATCCATATGCCCCAGACCCAGTAGGTTTCTTCATATGCGGAAAATTCACCGATCAGCGACCTGCCGCTTCGATATTCAACCCCCATGCGGAAATCGCGGCGGATACGGTCAACCGGCACCATTAACCCGGCCTGCACCGTTACATCCGGTTCCCAGTCAGATTCCTCAAAGGACGTTATATCAACGGCCGCATAGTACCCCATTTGTCCGTTCCAGAAAGCGTTCCGGTCCCTGAATTCAAGGCCGGTCTGCAACCGCCACTTGTCCTGCAGCGCCTCATTGCGAAGGTCAAATGCCCATCCGGCCTCGGCATAGCCCCGCAAATGCGGATAAAGCGGCACGCTGATGCCTGCGACATATTCCTGGCGCGTATATTCATCCCTGAGTCTTCCCGTGCGTTCGGCGTATTCATCCCCGACATGGCTGGAGTCATGGCTGATGCCCAGTTTCAGGGCCGTCCCCGAAGCGCCGCGCCAGGTTAAATTAAATCCGTAGAGTCCGTCCCATCCGATGTTGTCCAGGGAGTACTCCCGGTCGAACATGCCGAGAAACGTGCCGTGAAGATTGAGCTGAAATCCCCGGTTATAATGGTTTGCCGGCGATATCCGCAGCAGCCCGAGCCGGCCGCCGATGCGAAAAATGTAACGCTTGTCTCCGGCCGCCGGTATTTCCGATTTGCTGAAACTCGCCGCGTTCAACGCGGTGGTGGGGTGTAAGGGATCTGCCAGATAAACGGGGTAAAGATGGGTGCCGGGAGAAAATGTGCCGTTCCGTTTGTTTCCCATGGAAAAGGTATGGGAAGGCAGATCCGCCTTTTTTGCCGGATCCGTATTTAGCGTTTCCCCTGATGTGTATTGATCCGGCGCCGCGGCAGCGGATTGGCCACCCGGAAAAACGAAGAAAAGGCAGACGGCAAATACAAGGATCAGGCCCTCCGGGATCCGGGCGCAACCCGTGGATATAGCGTTTTTCAGTCTCGATCGGGTGTGCACAACAGGCAAACAGGCAGTAAGGCACATATATACACCTAAAATGAGCGTTTCAAATTTTTACACGGAGTAATATTTTAAATTTTTTTAAGGAATTAAGTCTTTTTCAGGTGTTAAAATTTGAAACCCTCCGGGATTTTCAATTTTGCCGCATCTACTGCGTCAGATGCAGCCTCGCATAGTCAACTATAGCTCGTCTGCATCTTCCTTGTACCTGCGACAAACT